>SDBV01003305.1_pt1 | contig 23872 bp, 19 predicted proteins | sample 2277081 | NCBI WGS metagenome assembly SDBV01 (sample SAMN10402039, study PRJNA504765) | marine sediment metagenome | isolation source: marine sediment core GS10_PC15, 223 cmbsf | place: Arctic Ocean: Southern Knipovich Ridge | collected 2010 | reverse complement strand
CACAATACCGCCCTGGTTGAACTTGCAAGGGCCACCGGTACAGTCCTTGAACTGAACCGCGTGAAAGTCGCCATCCCCACGGCGACCGGTCCGCCCGACCCGCGCACGTCCGATAACATCTTTTCTGGCGAGACAATGACGGATCGAACTTTTCTGAAGTAATGGTTGTTTATCATTGAATGTCTCTGGGGCAGGTGTTCTCATTAACACGTGTGGTGTCGTTCTTGTGGTACGCCGCCTTGTACCACTCATCCTCGGTGGGGATCGCCCACTTCCAGTCCGACTCGCGGATGACCGCCTACGGCAACGAGTACTGCGCGAACCATTCGATGATTGCCTTCCGCGGCCACTACCAGCAGGGCGAGAACTCCGGTGAGGGCCTGGAGGGCCATGCCGCCTATGCGGCCCGGCAGCCGAAACTGCTCGCCGCCACCACCAGCACGGACTATGACTACTTCGCCGGCGATGACGGCGGGATTTACATGCCCGAGGCCGGTCTGCAGAGATACCGCCGACACGTTGTCTACCTCAAGCCGGACACGTTCCTGTTCGTAGATGACATCAGCATGTCCAGCGCCACGAGCGAAGCGCCAGATATCGACTGGCGCATGTCCACGCTGTCCCAGCCGGCGCGACTGTCACAGGACCACTACGAGATCGTCCAAGTCGGGGCCGCCATAGACGTCTACCTGTGTGCGCCGGAGGGTTTTGTCATGACCGAGGAGGGGCCTATCGATAACCGCGGGTACGCCGTCGATCGGAAACTACGGGAAATATATCGGCTGCGGATTCATTCTGTCGGCGAGACCAGCAAGGCCATTCTCGTCACCGCGATTCACTGCCGAAACGCGGCCGATGTACCTCTCGCCAAGCCCGATGTCGCCGTCACCGGCCGAACCGTGGTAGCCTGTGTGCAACTGGCCGCCGGCCCGCGCGAAGTGACTATCGACCTGGACCGCAACACCTGCACCGTCCGCCCCGCCGCGCCGCAGCCAGCCGCGACGGAATGACAGGCCGTTCTCTCATATCAACTGGTATGAAAAGCGGGGAGAGGTCCAACTCGACGATCACATTGACAATGAATCGGTACACCCACATCGAGATGCGCGACCAGCAGACCGTGTTGAATGCGTTGCCGGAAGTTGATCCGGGCACAGCTGCCAAGCGAACAAGACAGTTGAAAGCCACGGGAACCTACGATGAGCGCGCAGCGCATGCGCAGGTGCGCCAACATGCAATCCACCGCACAACATGCAACAACGAACGCCCGACAAAACAAAGCAGAACAACACGCAGAAAGCCTTGCAAATAAAGGCTGGCCGCGTACTGTCAAGGGACAACGAAATGAGTTACGCCCGTAGCTCAGCAGGACAGAGCGGCGGTTTCCTAAACCGACGCCTGTCAGACGTAACCCCTGGAAGTAACATCGCTTCTGACAGCCTTCAGAATGCGCGCAGCGCCAAGCGCACCATTCAGAACGAAAGACAGCCCGAATCAGCCCCTGGCAAGTCCCCCCAACTTGGCAACCTTGGCCAACCGGATGACGCTTGTCCCTCCGAGACGGCTAAGAACTGGCCCGGCCTCTGCTCGGTGATCAAAGCATGGCCTCAGCTGCCTGAAGCGGTGCGCGTGGGCATCCTGGCCATGGTCAAGGCCTCGGTGACGAAGTAGGTGCAGCCACGGATACCTCTTTAAGGAGAGTCACAATGGAAGACGAAAGAGCAAGCTCACAGAGCTCAAGGAAATCCGAGACAGAGAAGCTGCAATTTACCCCAAAGCAGTTGAAGTTCGTCTGCGTGTACGCGATGAACGGCGGGAACGGCGCACAGGCTGCAATTGCCGCAGGTTATAGCCCGAAGGCTGCGAAGGAGATCGCGCACGAGAACCTCACAAAACCTCACATCCAGCGGGCACTTGCAGCGATCACGCACGACGAGGTCTACACGACCAAGAGGCTACTGGAACTTATTGGAGCCCAGGCCCTTGATACCGACATGGCCGACTTTGAGCCCTTCCTAGCCGGCGAGATGTCCCTGGCGGAGCTGAGGGACAGCGGCATCAGCACTAAGCTGGTCCGTAAGGTGACGCTGCATACCCGAAGCAGGACGCACAAGACCAAGGACGGCGGGGAGGTCACGACGACCGACGAGGTTCGCGGTATCGAGCTCTACGACGCCCAGGCCGCGGCAAGAGATCTGCTCAAGATGCGGGCCGCTGCGGGTGAGGATTCAGCCGGCGAACCCGAGACCGGGCCACCGGTCGTCGATGTCACGCTAATTCAGAGCCTACGGGCGGGTCTGGCAAGAGCCCACAACGAGCCCTTCGTCCCTGGGATCCCCCGGTTGGATGGCGGCCGGGCCCTGCCGGCTGGGGACGGCAACGGTAGCGGTGAGGATGACGATGGGAACGGAAACGCCCGAGACAGTGAGTAAGGACGGAATCCTGGTCTAGCAGCTGGTCGCTGCGGTGTTATGCGCCGACTGTATGGTGGACGACGCTAAGTACGAGCGGCTGGTGGAGGCGGTCCGGCACATAGTGGCGATGTCTGTGTCGGCAATGTTACAAGAGACCGGCGCTGCGGTAGGTTGAATAAGGCCGTCGGCTGGGCCGTCACTTCTGCCGCACCAGCACGATTCGGTATCCTAGTGTCCGGGCGATGTTTTCCGCCGTGCTCAGCAGCGGCATTGAACGGCGGTGCATCAGATTTTCCAAACTTGATTCATTGAGATTTGCAGCCCTGGCAATCTCATCCCGACTACGCGGATCCGCACCGATTGCTTCGATAATTTCCTCGAGTATGCTCATAGGTTTTCCCTTGTTAACGGTCCAGGGCCAGGAGCCCCGTAGGGCTCGAGGCTGCGAATCGCCTACTGTATAAGCGTATCGAATCTCAAAGAGTAGTCAACGCGCGGGTGCACGTAGGTGTTTTACCTGCCCGACAGCGTTGACTTCCCCTCCCCCCGCCTAGAAGGTATTATGGGTGCTCTGTGGGTTCGACGCCGTTTTGAAGCTCACGGAGAATCCAGTGCTGCCGGCCTGTCAAAGGGTCATCTGCATTCTATGCAGTGACATCGCCGGGAGATGTCACCTCAATGTCACCGCGCGAAGATTCTGATGTCACCGCATCAGTGATCGGCACGCCGAAATTGGTGCGCTTGCGCTTGGCCTTTTTGAGTGGCCGGGAATAGGAGAACTTCCCACACTACACATACGACACTTCTGACAGAATGGAGACCGATCATGGCAGACGAGAAGAAGAAGCTGACAACCGCCTCAGGGATGCCGGTTGACAACGACCAGCAGACTTTGACCGCCGGGCCGCGCGGGCCCGCCCTGATGCAGGACGTACACCTGATGGAGAAGCTCGCTCACTTTAACCGCGAACGCATCCCCGAGCGGGTCGTGCATGCCAAGGGGGCCGGGGCTCACGGCGTGTTCGAGTGTACGGCCGACATGTCGAAGTACACGAGGGCCGAGTTCCTCTCCAAGGTCGGCAGGAAGACCGAGGTCTTCGCTCGGTTCTCGACCGTCGGCGGCGAGAAGGGCTCGGCCGACGCCGCCCGCGACCCCCGGGGCTTTGCGATCAAGTTCTACACCGAGGAGGGCAACTACGACATGACCGGCAACAACACGCCGGTCTTCTTCATCCGCGACCCGTTGAAGTTCCCCGACTTCATCCACACGCAGAAACGCAACCCGGCCACCAACGCCCCCGACCCGGACATGTTCTGGGACTTTTTGTCCCTGACGCCGGAGTCGATCCACCAAGTCACCATCCTGTTCTCCGACCGCGGCACGCCCCGAGATTACCGCCATATGAACGGCTACAGCAGCCACACGTTCAAGTGGTACAACGCCAAGGGGGAGGTCTTCTGGGTGCAGTATCACTTCAAGACGCTTCAGGGCATCGAGAACCTCACCCGTGAGGAGGCGACGCGCCTCGCCGGCGAAGATTCCAATCACGCCACGAAGGACTTGCACAACGCCATCGCCAAGGGTGAGTTCCCCTCCTGGCGTGTCTGCGTCCAGATCATGCCCGCCAAGGACGCCAAGACCTACCGCTGGAACATCCTCGACATCACGAAGGTCTGGCCGCACAAGGACTACCCCCTCGTCGAGATCGGGTGCATGACGCTCAATCGCAACCCCGCCAACTACTTCGCCGAGGTGGAGCAGTCGGCTATCAACCCGGGAAGCTTCGTGCCGGGAATCGGGGCCTCGCCCGACAAGATGCTCCAGGCGCGGATCATCTCCTATCATGATGCTCACTTGTACCGCCTGGGCCCCAACTACCAACTCCTGCCCATCAACGCGCCAAGAGCCTGCAAGGCCAGCAACTACCAACGGGACGGTTACATGCGGCTGGACGATAACGGCGGCAGCGGGCCGAACTACTGGCCCAACTCCATGGGCGGGCCCGCGCCCGATCCGACTGTGGCCGAGCCGCCCATCGAACTGGAAGGTCAGGCCACCCGACATCCGCAAGAAGTCACCAACGACGATTTTGTCCAGCCGGGCGAGCTGTACCAGCGAGTCATGACCGAGACGGATCGCGAGCACTTGGTCGGCAACATCGTGGCGCACCTGGGCAATGCGCAGAAGCGCATACAGCTCCGCCAGACGCCCCTGTTCTTCAAGGCAAACCGCGACTACGGCCGGCGGGTAGCGGAAGGCTTAGGCCTCGATGTGAAGCAGGTGGAAGGATTGGCCGCCATGACACAGGAGGACCGAGTAGCGTCCACGACGAAGTAGCCGGGCACCCCAGCGCCCAGAGAAGGGAAAGCGGAAAGAAGACCGCAGGAGATGCCCTGACGCTCGCTTGCGCCGGTTCGTCGATGTCACGCTAATTCAGAGCCTACGGGCCGGTCTGGCAAGAGCCCACCACGAGCCGTTCGTCCCTGGGATTCCGCGGTTGGACGGCGATCGGACCCTCGCGGATCCGGGCGAGACAAGTAAGGGCGACGACGATGGTAATGGAAACGCCCGAGAAAGTGAGTAAGGACCGGATCCTGGCCGAGCAGCTGGTCGCTACGGTGTTATGCGCCGACTGTATGGTGGACGACGCTAAGTACGAGCGGCTGGTGGAGGCGGTCCGGCACATAGTGGCGATGTCTGTGTCGGCGATGTTACAAGAGACCGGCGCGGCCGAGGCCCTACTTGCGTCTGCGCCGCATCAGCGCCAGCCCGCCCAGGACAAGCAGCGACAGCGTGCCCGGCTCAGGGACCTCGGAGACACGAAACGCCAAGTCGGAGGTCTCGACTGACGGGATGGCCCAGCTACCCCAATACCCCGCGCTCAGCAGCCAATCTCCGGTCAAGTATGACCCGCCGCGCATGCCACGCGCCGAGGCAGACAGGATGACCTCGTTGCACAGGCCGTAGGCATCACTCGGTGCCACGGCATTAAGGAACTCGCAGTCAATGGGCGTTGATCACCTCGTACTTGCCGATGCTGTACGTGTAGCCTACAGAACCGTAGCCGGTCGTGCCGTCGTTCGTCATGACGGCCGCATCAGTAGCGGGAACGTCACCCATGGCGACGGTTCCACCTTATTCTAGGCCGGAAACTATCCAGCGCATGGGGACAAGCTAACTCATAGAAGGTCACGGCGGCAATGGCTACCATCATGAATCGCCATGGTGTCCAAGTCATTGCGAGATTGTGCCTGTACTGCGGGCAGATAGAAGCCGTTGGCGGGGGTCAGTGCAGTCGGATGGAACTTGGAGGGATGATCAATGCCACCAGTGTAGGTGCTGTCAGAAAGAACAGCGTAGAGCAACGTATATGTTGGAGTTCCTTTCAAATTGGCCAAAGAAGGTGTGGTCGTACTTTCCAAGGAAAATGTTTCCGCCAACTTCCGCCGTCCAGTGATCGTCGATCTTGTACTTGACGTTAGGTCGGAGGTAGGCATCGGCGTCGGTCGGGCTGTAGTAGGTGAACAGACACAGCGTTAGGTTTTGGTTCAATAGTTGTTTGGTCAGGCGAACCGTTATGACATGACGGTCGCGATCGGCGGCCTTGCTTCCTGCGGGGAGGGTTCGGAGATAGGCGCCGTAGTCCTGCATGAGCTCAACGTAGTACTGCAGGGTGAGAGTCAATTCGGGGGCAAGTTCCGGTAAGTCCATTTCGTAACCGACCAGCAGGCGGACTTCGCTGTTCCTCACGAAGGGGGCGTCTCCGGCACGATCCTGGCGAGAGTCATAGTAGGCGGCCTCGAAATTAGCGATCCCCCGGTCCAACGGCCCCCGTATGCTCGCACCATACGTGCTCAAACGTGGATAGGTTGCTCGGCCCCGCGCCATGTCAAAACCTTCAGGCGTCTTCCAGTATCCCCAATACCCATAGCCGGCCAACTCGTAGCTGCCGAGCTTGCGCGAGATCCGGGCGGCCCATTCCGAATCGTCAAACCATTCATTGGGCAGGTCCGTCCTGACGATAGCGTCTTGGCCGGCCCGCCGGCCCAGAGTGTCGCTGTAATAACTGATCCGTCGTCCGGAGAGGAATCGGCTCGGGTTGAAGCGAGGAATGTACACCAGGTCGAGGTCTGCAAGGCCGCTAAAGAAGCTCATCTTCACTGCGTCGGCCGGGGCCTTGAGGTACTCCACGTCCCGTCCGATGAAAAAAGCTTGCCAGTCCTTGGGGAACAGGTCGTTGACGAAGAACAGGTCGCCCGTACCCCAGGTCAGGATCTGCCGGCCGACCTTCACGTCCATCCACTTCGTCGGCGAGAATTGAATCCACAGTTCGCGCAGGTCAAACCATCCCGTGCCCCGGACCAGATCCACATCGGACAGGTGGTTGTCCACTTGGTCGTACAGGAAGTCGCCAGTGTACTTGAGCGTCACCCCGCGGAACGTCTTCTCACATTCCAGTTGCAGGCGCGTCTCACCAATCGACGCGTCCTTCTCATGGCGGTCGCGTTGCGTGCGGACACCGCCGCGGACCTCCCAGAATCCGTTCAGGCCGAATCCCTTCAGGGCCTCGAGAAAATTGGTCTTTCCGGCAGGCTCAGACTTCTTCCTCGTCGCCTGTGTGCCGCTGTCATCCAGCCCCGAAGGCAGATCTGGCTCGCCCTTATCTTCCAATCCGAGTGGTAGGACTGGTTCATCCTGTGATTCCTCGGCAGGCTCCGCCAGCCCTTCCGGCAGTTCGGGTTCGCCCTGTCCATAGGCGGCTGGACATCCCGTCAGGAAGAGGCCTGCCAGCCCCACCGCAACAATGAAGCTTCGAATCTCCATCAGTTCTTCAGGTGTTCCCTTGGCGGACGGCGGAGGTAGCGTTCAGTGAAGATGTCTTCGGACAGACCGGTATCGTACATCACGCCGGCGTACTCGACGTCGGTGTACCTGCCGGTGCGCAGGTCGGTCATGCGAGCCTTCGTGGCTGTCCAGTAGCCCTGGAGCTGCTTGACCGCACGGGCCTGATACCGGCGGTAAGGCTTTCCATTTCGGTCGTAGTACTCGCTCTTGATCACCAGGAACGTTTTCTTGTGAATCCATGTCTTGTAGTAGGCGAACTCGACCTTCTTGGGATCTTTGGGCGTGTTCTTCAGAACGTAGTACTTGCTGGTGGTCTGGACCAGTTCATGTTTGTCGTCCTTGGTGTTCCTCCCGGAAATATCCTCGTAGAAGAAATCGCTTCCGACGAAGCTCGTGCGTTTCTCGCTTCCGGCGATCCGCTTGACAAGATCCAGCTTCGGGAGGTACAGCCAGCGGTCGTCGTCCTTGTCCAAATGCTTGTGCACCAGAAAGGCCATCCTGTTCACGTCGGCCGGCTCGTGGAAGTACACGTAGAACTTCTGCTTACCCGCGAGCTGTGTATCCTTCTGGACACGCTGGCCGGTGGGTTTTGCAGCCTCATCTGCCTTCTGGCCTTTCTTGGCAGGTTGGGTCTCTGGCTTCTTCCCGGACTTGGGGACATCCCATCGGAGGATGGTCATTTCGCGCCGGCGTGTCCGCTTCTGAGCATCGACGATAGTCATCTTCACACGAGCCCTGCCGTCGGCGCCCTGGTAGTATGCGACATGGTTGGCTCTGGCGACGATCTCGTCGGCCGTCAGTTTAACCTCACCTTGCCCCTTTGCTTCTTTCTTGGTGGCTTCGTTGCCAGCCAGGGCAGTCTGCCCAAAAGCCGCGGCAACCGCCAGCAGCAGCGCGCACAGTGCCTTACTTACTTTCATGATCCATCTCCTCGCTATCTTGAGCTTGTTCTTGCAACAATCGGCACTTCGCCCGTCTGGAAAGTCGTCCGCACGCAAAAGCCAGCGCCGGGATGGTAACCACCGATATCCACGTGATCGTACCCCAGCCGAACTTCGAGTAGAAGTTCAGCGCCAGTAGAACAACGGCTGTGACTGACGCGACAATGCACAGCCCGCAATTACAGCTTGGAGCGAGAACCTTCTCGCTTTGGCGGAACAGCCACTTCTCCATCACCTGAATCAGGGCCGGAAGCAGCAGCAGCGTCGCGATGCCGCTGACCAGCAGGATTGCGGCGAGAAAGACTCCCACGGTCTGGTACGGCACAAGCGGCGCCAGCAGCAGCGGCAGGAACCCGGCAGCAATGACGATGATGTTTCGCGTAATCGCCCGGGCCGGCTCGCCGAAAACGTGCGGGGCCGTGGCTTGCCACGACCCGTACCGGCGGTATAACTCCCGGCTGCGTGCGAGGAAATGGATCGCAAAGTCCACGGCCAGCCCCAGCGTCAGACTGCTGAGGACCGCCACCGGCATGTCATAGTCCTTCCCTACGATGCCGATCACACCGTAGATGGCGGCGATTGTCACCGTCAGCGGAATCATGCTCAGCAGCCCCCACAGCACCGAACGGAAGAGGATCGTCATCAGCAGGAAGACAACGAGAAAGCTGCCGGCAAACGCCTTCATCATCCCAGCGACCATCTTGTCCTGCCAGATCACGTTGATGTACGTCAGGCCGAACCACTTCGTGTCCAACGGGACCGGGGGCGGGTTCTGCGCGACGAACTGGCGGGCGGCTTGGACGACCTTCTGCATGTCCTGGTTGTCGCCGGTGTTCAGTTGCACCCACAGACTGGACGTTTCGTAGTCCGGCGTGACGAAGTGATCGATGTCACCGTAACGGTGGCTGGACTGGAACTGCAGCAGGCACTCGGCGACCATTCCTCTGCTCTTGGGGATCGCGTCGTACTGATCGATCTTCGGGTCATCGACGGACTGGGCCATAAGGTCGCGGTGAACCGTTCGGACAATATCTGCCAGCGAATTGCTTTTACCCACCAAGCCCGTCCGCAGCAGGGCCGCCTGGAGACCGCGCTGCCAGAGGAGGACGTCTGGACGTTTGAACACCTGATGCCGCATCCTCTCTAACGCGATGAGTTGCTTCGCTTCCAGCCAAGCATCCGTATCGGCGCCTTCGACCGACGACAGCCGCGTCTCGATGTGGGCATCAAGAGCCCCCAGTAGTTCTTCCTCCGCGAGATTCTCCTTGGCCTTTTGCGAGAGGAGGCCCTTGAGCTCGGCAATCGCGACACTCAGCGCGATCGCATGTTCCCCGCCAACACCAGTGGGGCCCGTTTCCTCCGAGAGCAACTGATCCACTCGCGCAGCAAAACCGCTAACGTACGCGGCGGCATTGAACTTCGGCCGTTCGTAGGCCATGGACAGATATGCCATATACGTCCCCGCGAAATGGTCGTTAAGAACCTTGTCGGCCACGCGTATGGGATGCTTCTTGCCGAACCATTTCACGGGATTGTCGTTGATGTTGATTCTGCTGATGCCATAACCGGCGATTACGAGCACGACGAGCCCGACCGCAAGGATCGGCTTGGCGCGCCGATACGTCGCTGAGCCCATCCAGTACATCGCCCGCCCGACAAGCCCGTGCGCTTCCTCTCGGCCGCTAACCGCATGGTGCTTGCTGCCGAAGCTTTCCAGTCGTTTGGGCGAGATGAACATCACGAACGCAGGAATGAAGGTGATTGTCAGCAGCCAGGCCACCATGATCCCGGCGGCGACGAACAGGCCGAAGACCTGGACCGGCGGGATCGGTGTCAGCGCCAGACTCGCAAAGCCGGCGGCGCTGGTCAGAGAGGTGTAGAGCATTGGGCTGAACAACTCATCCATTACGGCACGCATCGTCTTCGCCCGGTCGCGGGTGATCTGGTACTTCTCGAAGAACTCGCTGATGATGTGGATGGTGTCCAGCACGGCGATGGGCATGATGAAGATCGGGATCATGCTGCTGAGGATGTGAATCGGGAAACCCGCGATGACCAGCAAGCCCATGGTGAAGATCACTGAAACCATCGCGACAATCATCGGGGAAACCACGATGATCAGCTTGCGAAAGAATAGCAGCATGAGGACGAAAATGACCAGCATGGCTGTCGGTGCGGAGATGGCCATCTGGGCGAACATCTCGACGCCGAATGTATCTTCCGCCACGGGCAGCCCCGTGATGTGGAATTCCTCGGGCCCATCACCAAACTGTGCGATTCTCTCGCGCAGTTTGCGGTATACCTTGTAGCTCAGATGCTTGTCGGTGATCGGCAGGTAGATTGCGACAGCCTTGCCGTCCTCGCTGACCAGCGTGCCGCTCAAAAACGGGATTCGCTCGGCCCGCCGCCGAACGTCCAGAGCCTCCGCCTGCGTTTCGGGTGGCTGGTTCATCAGCCAACTGAACACGATCGCGCCGTCCCTGGGCTCTATGGAATCCACTGTTGAGGGCGCAATGATGTCCGAGGCGATCACCCCGCGAAGTTCCTGGGTTTCCTGAGGCACCGCTTCTGCCTCACCGGAGTCAGTTCGGCCGGCCCCACTGTCGTCCAAGTCGAGCCCCTCAATCTCAAGATCGTCAATCCCCGAGTCTTCCCCCGGCTGGACTGTGGGGGAGATCGCCCGGATAACCTTGCCCTTCTCGTCGAACTGCAGGCCCTTGGCGAATTCTGTAAGTTCGTAGATCTTCCGCAGCGAATCGGGGTTGAACACACCATGCGGATTCCGCTCGTTCACGATGCCGACCACGACAATGTCGTTCAACGACAGGCGTTTCTTCATCTCCCGGTGAAAAACGCGGACGGGCTCGTCCGCGGGCAGCATGTTCTCCGGGTCCGTGTCCACCTTGATCGCCGACAGGAAGTCCAACCGCTCAGAGGCCTGCTTGACCCAGTTTGGCATCGCATCGATCAGACGAAGCGACGGCAGGGCCGCCGCCAGCAGGATGATGACGACACCGACCAACATCAGCACCGTGACACGCCTGGGGTGCGTCAGCGAGTATTCCGTGATTCTGGATCCGATGTTCATGATCTAGTACCTCGTCATTGACGAAAGTATCTTGCGCTCGTCGTCAGCAACCCATTCACCTGTGGCCTTCAGAATACTACTGCCGGGCGTTTTGTCCATCAAGCAACCTTGGGGGACCGATATAGGCTATCCTTTGTATTGTATGGCTGTTTTCGGACACCCGAGGCAGAGAAGCTGTCTGGGCGTCTGGAGAAGCTGCAGCTGACCGCAAAGCAACTTCGGTTCGTCCTTGCGTACGTTACCAACGGCTGCAACGCCACAAAGGCAGCAATCGCCGCTGGCTACAACACCAACAGCGCCCGGCAGATCGGGGCCGAGAACCTGTCAAAACCTGTCATCCGCCAGGCCTTGGACGAGTTGACGGCCGACAAAGTCCACACGACCCAGAGGCTCCTGTTGGCCTTGGGAGCCCAGGCCCTCGATGCCGACATAGCCGACTTCTGGCCGTTCCTGACCGGCGAGATGACCCTCCCCGAGCTGAGGGCCAGCGGGGTTAACACGAAGCTGGTCCGCAAGGTCACGATGCGGACCCGGACCAGGACCGAGAAGACCAAGGACGGCGTTACGGTGACGACGACCGACGAGGTCCGCGGTATCGAGCTCTACGACGCCCAGGCCGCGGCGAGGGACCTGCTGAAGATGCGGGCCGCTGCGGGTGAGGATTCAGCCGGCGAACCCGAGGCAGCGCCCCCGGTTGTCAACGTGACGCTTGTCCGGGACCTCCAGGCCGGTCTGGCAAGGGCCCACAACGAGCCGTTCGTCCCTGGGATCCCCCGGTTGGATGGGGACCGGGCCCTGCCGGATCCGGGCGAGACAAGTAAGGGCGACGACGATGGGAGCGGAAACGCCCGAGAAAGTGAGTGAGGACGGGATCCTGGCCTAGCAGCTGGTCGCTGCGGTGTCATGCGCCGCATCAATGCCATGCCCGCCCAGCGCCAGCAGGGGGATCGCAGCCATAGGCAGGACGCAACTGGGACCGATTCGTCCTTGACGCTCATTCCGAGTAGCCTATGATTTGAGTCACCGCGACCACTTCTTGGCCGTTCGAGCATATTTAACGAGGGAGGTATGCTGGCCTCTGGGGCTGCGAGGGTGCGTCTATCGACCTTGCCGGCCGGCAACAGACGCTGGTACATGGAGATGGGTGGCATGGCAATCAAGGCTAATGACAAATCGGGCGGGCTTTCGCGCCGAGATCTTCTGAAGGCGGCGGCGCTGGGCGGACTGGCCGCTGGACTCGGTTCGAGCTTCCTCGGGTCCGACTTGGTACTGGCTGACACAGACGATTCTGTTGCCGCGCAACCGAAGACAAGTCAGGATCGAGGTGGACCCTATAACATCCTGTTCATTCTCACCGATCAGGAACGATACTTTGACGAGTACCCGCGAGGATATCACCTGCCGGGCCGTGAACGCCTTATGCGGCAAGGCGCGACCTTCACGAATCATCAGATTTGCACGGCCGTCTGCACGCCGTCGCGATCGGTCATCCTTACCGGACAGCACATTCAGCACACCCGAATGTTCGACAACACGAACTTCCCGTGGGTCCAGAACCTGTCCACGGACATCCCGACCATCGGGCACATGCTGCGCAAGATGGGCTACTACACGGCCTATCAAGGCAAATGGCACCTGCACCAGGGGATGCACGAGAGCAAGCCGCTAGAGGGGAAGCTTGCCGACCCGAAGATCATGGAAGCCTACGGCTTTGCCGACTACGCGGGCCCGGGCGACATTATCGGAATGACTCACGGCGGGTACGAGTTCGATCACCTGACCGCGGCCACAGCCGCAACCTGGCTGCGGAAGAGGGGACACTCCCTGAACGCCAAGGGACAGCCCTGGTTCCTGGGCGTGGGTCTGGTCAACCCGCACGACGTGATGTTCTACAATACCGACATGCCCGGGACCAAGGTTCAGGCCCAGGGCGTCGGGATGAGAATCAGCCGTGAACCGTCACACGCCATCTACCGGCAGAAGTGGGACATGCCCCTATCGCCGACCCGGAAACAGCCGTGGGACGAGAAAGGCCGGCCCGCGGCGCACCTGGAATACCAGAAAGTGCGGAAGCTCCTCCTCGGGGTGTTCCCCAACGAAGATGCGCGTTGGAAGAGGCTTCAGGACTACTACCTCAACTGCATCTGTGACTGCGACCGTAGCGTGGAGCTGCTGCTGAGGGAGCTCGACGAGCTGGGCCTGACGAAGAACACCATAGTGATCCTCACCTCGGACCACGGGGAGCTGTGCGGAGCCCACGGGATGCACGGCAAGGGGGCCACGGCTTACCGGGAGCAGAACCAGGTTCCGCTGATCATTTCCCACCCGGCGATCCAGGGCGGCAGGACGTGCAAGGCGGTTACCTCACACCTGGACCTGGTGCCCACGATGGTGAGCCTGACGGGCATGGGCGAGGAGGCCAAGCAGAAGGCAATCACCAAGGGCCTCAAAGGCAAGGACCTGTCGCCGCTGCTGCGGGCGCCGGACAAGGCGCCCCCCACCGCCGCTCGAGCTGCTGGGTTGTACTGCTACAATATGTGGCAAACCCAGGACGCCGACTTCATGGGCAAGGCGGCGGCCAGCGCGCTGGCGGGCAAGAAGCTGCCGCCCGGCGTCGGCCCCGACTTCACAAAGCGCGGCGCCATCCGGACCGTCTTCGACGGCCGGTATAAGTTCAGCCGCTACTTCTCGCCGCTGCAGCACAATCGCCCCGAGACGATGGAGCAGATCCTCAAGCTCAACGACCTGGAGCTGTACGACCACGCAAGGGATCCGAACGAAGCGCACAACCTAGCCGCCGACCCCATGAAGAACGGAGAGCTGATTCTGGCGATGAACGAGAAGCTTAACGCCCTGATCGACGAGGAGGTCGGCGAGGACGTGGGGCAGATGCTACCGAAGGCGCCCGGCGTGAGTTGGGCGGTCACCAAGTTTGATCCGTAGGGCGAGGCGACGCGGAGCGCGAAAGACGACGGGACCAGTGAGATAGAATGGAGAGGGATAGAATATGAGGATGTACACTGCAATTTTGGCGGTACTGGCGCTGCTGTGCAGCCAGTCAATTGCCGAGCAAGGCAACACTGGCACAGAGGCCCAGGCGGATGATAAGGGCGGGCGTGAATGGCTGGCCCTTACCGACGAGTTCGCCATGGCTTCGGCGGAGGGCGCAGACTCGGATTCGTCCTCAACGTCTGAAGTGGACGCCGACCACTGGCAGTTCCAACTGGCCCCCTATGCCTGGCTACCGGAGATGAAGGGCTCGGTGACCGTGCTCGGCATGAAACAACCCGTCAGCCTCTCACTATGCGACCTGTTCTCTCTGGTCGATGAACTCGACATTGTCGTGCCCTTCCAATTCGGGGCTCGCCATGGCCGCTGGAAGCTGTGGGTCGATGTGCAGTACATGAAAATGCACGACCTCCTGCGACGATCAATCTCGAAACAGGTCGATGAAGGGACCGTGACGGCGGACGCCACGATAAACGTGAATATGCGGATGCTCCTCACGGAATTCGGAATCGACTATGAGCTGTTCAAGCTCCGGCTGGGCCAGGGCCAAGCACCGGAATTGAGGTTCGACGTAAGGGCAGGCGGCCGGTACATGTACATGAAGGGCGAGGTGGGGATAGCGATACAAGGCTCTGCGCAGATCGGCCCAAATGATGTGCGTGTGCCAATCGGGGGCCTCGCCAGGAGTTCGGGAGGAAGTCGGGATTGGATCGAGCCGCTCGTCGGTGCCGGGGTCACGGTGGACATCAACGAGTCACTGAAGCTGATGGCCCGAGGCGATATCGGAGGCTTCGGGATCGGCTCGGACCTGACGTGGCAAGTGGTCGGAGGCGTCGAGTGGAAGCTCTGTGACTGGGCCTCGCTATTCGCCGGGTACCGCCTCCTGGATATCGATTTCGCCGAAGGCAGTGGGCAAAGCAAGTTCGCCTTCGACGTGCAGATGCGAGGGCCGTATCTGGCGATGATATTCAACTTCTAGCAGGCGGCGCAGCGCGGATACCACGGTTGGTCGCCGTTTGATTGTCCGGGAGAAGCTGGGCATGAGGCTAGAATATCTGTTGGCCACGTTACATGACAAGTAGGAGACCGACAATGTTGAGCAACAAGTCCTTGCTCGTAATCATGCTGATCGTCGCATCGACTTGGGTGGGCTGCGCCTCCGCTCCGAACATCGATCCTCAGGCCGACCAAGTCCTGAAACGAATGAGCGAAACGCTGGGAGGCGCTGAAGCATTCAGTTTCGCGGCCGAAGGCGTCATGGGCGAGGTGCTGGAGACGGGGCAGCTGGTCCAGATCTCCCGCAAGAGCAATATCCTCGCTGTGCGGCCGGATAAACTTCACGTCGATACGGAAGGGGACGACGTCAGCCGTTCGGCATGGTATGACGGACGGACGATGACAGTTCTCGACAAGCGTGCCAAGACCTATGCCTCCATCGAGGTCCCGAACACCATTGAGAAGATGCTCGACTTCGTGGTGGAGAAGTACGGCCTGACGATTCCAGTGGCGGACCTGTTGTTCCCCAAACCATATGAGACGCTGATCGCCAACGTTCTGTCCGGCACATATGTCGGGCTGCACACGACGGGCGGTCACGCCTGTCACCACCTTGCGTTCCAGCAAGAGGATATCGACTGGCAGATTTGGATTGACGCCGGCAAGACATCCGTGCCGCGAAAGCTCGTCATCATCTACAAGCAGGAGCCGGGACACCCGCAGTATGTAGGGAAGATGGACAAGTGGGACCTCTCGGCGAAGGGACCGTCCGGGACCTTCAAGTTCCAGCCACCAGCAGGGACCAAACGCGTGGAAATGGCCGACCTGTTCGGCAAGAGGGAAGGAGGCCAACCATGACAGTCAGAAACCAAATGTGCATCGGAATCGCGGCGGTCTTAGCCGTTGCAATAGCCTGTGGAGAGGGGCTGGCAAGGGGGCGCAGTAGCGGCCGATCAGCCTCACGCAATGGTCGCGGGACGGTTCGCCACTCCGGGCGAAGCAGCACTTCGGTCTCGCGACGCCGCACGTCTACGAGCGCACGCCGCAGGACGACGACCGCGCGCCGCACCACGACGAGCGCACGCCGCAGGACGACGACCGCACGCCGCCCTGCCAACTACGGATCGATCCGCCACAGCAGCACCAGTAGGACCACGGTGCGTGGCCGGTACGGCACCGGCGAGCCGACCAAGCGGACGGCCGAAGGCCCTCGCGGCGGAGAGTTGACCGTCGGGCGCGGCTCTGGTGGCGCTCGAGGCGCCCATCTCGAAGGGCCCGGTGGGGGCGAGAGGACGGTCGTCCGTGGCCCGCGTGGCCGGACGGCACGGCATGGAGAAGGGCCTGGCGGTCGTGAGGCCGCCGCGGTCCGCGGGCGGTATGGCCGCGGCGCAGTAGCCGTACGTGGGCCCCACGGCGGCGAAGCTCTCGCTGTGAAGGGGCCCTACGGCCGCGGCGCCGTAGCCCGGCTGCCAGGCGGCAGTGTCCGCGTCCGGGTTGGTGGTTCGCACTACTATCGCTATGGGCATGTCTACTACCGGCCATACTACTACGGCGGGACGCTAATCTACGTTCAGATCCCCGCCCCGGTGGATACCTACATCTACACGCTGCCCGCCGGCTACACCGTGGTCGTCATCAACGGGAATCGCTACTACTACTATAACGGCGTCTACTACATCACGAAGATGCGTCAGAGCCGAACGGTCTACGTCGTCGTCGAGGCGCCCGAAACAGTGGTCACCAAGACTGTCGTCGTCGCCGATGTCCCACCGGCGCCGGATCCCTTCAAGATACTCCGCAGTATGAGTGCCTACCTCAGCAAACAGAGGGAACTGTCCCTGGTGGCGCACATCACGAGCGACGAAGTGACCGACGCCGGGCAGAAACTCCAACTGTCCAGCCAACGGATCGTCAAGATCAGCCGGCCGGACCGGGTGAGTGTCGAAATGCGCGGCGACCAGTTGGACAAGAGGGTCGTGTACGACGGGAAGACGCTGACATTCCTGGATCGTTCCCAGAGGTTATACGGGGTGCTGAGCATGCCCGAAACAATCGACGAAATGCTCGAGTCCCTTTCGAAGAATTACGGCATGACGCTGCCGCTGGCCGACCTGTTCTACACCGACACGTACAAGGTCCTCACCGAGCGCGTAGAGGCCGGGCAGTATGTCGGACTGCACAAGGTCGGCAATATCGCCTGTCATCATCTGGCCTTCACGCAGGATGTGATCGACTGGGAGATCTGGATCCAGGCCGACAGCAAGCCCGTACCACGGAAGCTGGTGATCACCTACAAGACCCAGCCCGGCACCCCGCGCTACACGGTGGAGATGCCGGCGTGGGACACCTCGCCAATGATACTGCCCGACGCATTCAAGCTGGTCGTGCCCGCCGACGCAGCCCGTATCGAAGTCTTACCGGTCGCTCCATCGACTGAGGCCTCCTGAGACACAAGACGGCGGACGCAGACAATTCAGCGACGCAGGGCTCGCCGCATTGGGCAGTGAAGCCCTGTCCGCAGGTGGACAGTATGCGATCGATCCTCTCGAAACTGCCGATCAAGCTCAGCACGCCCCTCATTCTGGCAGCGCCCGTTGTGGTCGTCGCGGTGGCGCTGTCGATTGTCGCCTTTGCTCAGGGCCGGCGCACCGCAGACGACTTGGCCACACAGCTGCTCGGCGAGATCCACGGGCGCATTCAGAACCGAGTGGGTGCCTTGCTGCACGTCCCAGTGCGCGTCAACCAAATCAACTTTGACGCCTACCGAATGGGCCAGCTGGAACTCGATGACGTCGAACGACTCGAGGAGTATTTCTGGCGGCAGCTCAAGACTTTTGAGGAGGTAAGTTACGTTGACGTCGGCACCGAGACAGGCGATTTCATAGGTGTGGAGCGCATGGCGGACGGCACCATCAACCTCGAACTCAAGAACGCCAGGACGGGGGGCGCATTGCATACATTCAAGCTCGACGAAAGTATGCAGCGTATGAGCAAGAAGGTGCGGGCTGAGTATGATCCTCGGTCCCGTCCCTGGTATGTAGCCGCGATTCAGGCTGGGGCGCCAACATGGTCAAAGATCTATCCCTTCTTCAGTGTCCCCTCGCGGCTCGGACTCACGGCAGTGCGACCGATTCGCGATCTCGATGGTACGGTCAGAGGGGTGTTGGCATGCGACCTGGTGCTATCGCGCATCGACCAATTCCTGCGCAGCCTTGAAATCGGCAAGACTGGAAGTGCGTTTATCATTGAACCAGACGGCATGCTTGTGGCCAGTTCAAGCGAGCACCCATCGGTTCTCAAAGTGGCAGATCAGTTTGAACGTGTTAACGCTCTTGAGTTTCAGGACACGGCGATCCGCGCGGCGGCAGCGCACATTCGGGAGCGACTTGGCGCTTTCGCCCTCATCGACGACGATCTGCATTCCTCGTTCGAATTGGAGGGCCAGACAGTTCTGTTGCAGGCCCGGGCGATTCGAGACAAAGGAGGGCTGGACTGGTTGGCGGTGACCCTGGTGCCGGAGAACGACTTCATGGCGGACGTCCAAGCCGGACGACGCCGGAGCATCGCAATCGGGGCCGCGGCTGTCGCCGGAACGGTCCTCCTGGGCGTACTGCTCGCCGCACTTGCCGTTCGGCCGATTCTGGCTTTGGCTGCTCACGTGCGTCAGATCGGCAAGGGGGATCTTGATAGGGAGTTGCATCTGGGTCATTCCCCCGAGTTTGCCCGGCTGTCGGCGGAGATCAACACGATGACCGCTGGGCTGCGCGACCGCATGAAACTGCGTCACTCGCTGGCTTTGGCTATGGAAGTCCAGCAAGCGCTTCTGCCGGACGGCGTGCCGAAGATCGAAGGGCTGGATATTGCCGGGCACAGCACATACTGCGACGAAACAGGCGGAGACTACTACGATTTTCTCGACGTAGCCGGGCTGTCGGAGACGACGGCGGCGATTGCCGTGGGAGATGTCGTGGGCCATGGAATCGCCGCCGCGATGCTCATGGCTACCGCCCGAGGCATTCTGCGGAGTCGTTGCGGGCAGATCGGGTCGCTGGGAGAGTTGCTGACCCATATGAATCAGCATCTGGCCAGAGACGTCGGGGTCGGAACAGGGCGTTTCATGACTATGCTGCTAATGACCCTTGACGCCCGCCGCAAGGAGATGTGTTGGGCCTCGGCCGGCCACGACCCACCCATCGTCTACGATCCCCAGACCGATCGCTTTGTGGATTTCGACCTCGGTGGAGTCCCCTTGGGCATCGTAGAAGGCCAAACGTACGAGGAGTATGTGTTCGGCGACGTGCGGGCCAATCAAGTATACGTTGCAGCTACCGACGGCGTATGGGAGACACGGAACTCATCCGACGAGCTGTTTGGAAAGGATCGTATCCGTGAGCTTATCCGTCAAAGCGCACCTGAGCCTGCCGCGGCGATCGGAGAGCTTCTCCGGGCGGAGCTGTCGCGATTTCGGGGCGAGCACAGCCAGGATGATGACATCACCTTCGTCATTATCAAGGTATTTTGAACTATGGGCGAAGCAACCAACGGCGGTAGACTTTACACGCACAAGCAATTGAAAGGAGATAAGCGATGAGAAAGACATTAGGAGTTCTACGTCGCCGCGCGTACATGGTGGGTTACGGGCTCTTGTTGGCAACGACCGTGACACTTGCCCTGACACTAGCCGGTCCATCGGCGTTCGCGCAGGAGTTCACCGTTGACAAGGACAACGCTGCCCACAAGGAGCCCACCTACTCGCCGTTCGTCGATCGACACTATCCGACGCGCGTGCTCTGGGGAGACACCCATTTACACACGGTGAACTCGGTCGATGCCGGCTTCACGGGAACCAAGCTCGGCCCCGAGGAGGCTTATCGCTTCGCACGGGGCGAGGAAGTGACGGCCAGTAACGGTATGCGGGCCAAGCTGGTTCGCCCGTTGGATTTCCTCGTGGTTGCCGACCACGCCGAGTACTTCGGACTAACGACCCTGCTCCGCACGGGTGCCCCGGCCCTGCTCGCCGACCCGATCGGCAAGCGTTGGTACGACATGTTCAACGGCTCGAAGGAAGGCGGATACAAGGTCTTTATGGAGGTCGTTCGGAGCGGCACCAAGGCCAATCCACGAGAGTTGATCCAGAACCCGGACGCAAAGCAATCGGTATGGGAAAGCGCCAACGCCATCGCCGAGAAGTACAACGAGCCCGGCCGGTTTACGGCCTTGATCGGTTTCGAGTGGTCCTCAACGCCGATGGGCGGCAACCTCCACCGTGTAGTGATTTTCCGGGACGGCGCCGACCGCGCCAACCAGGTGGTGCCGCTCGCCTTCTACGAGAACCCGGACCCGGAGCACCTCTGGAAGTGGATGGAGGCCTACGAGAAGAAGTCCGGAGGCAAGATCCTGGCCCTTGCCCATAACGGCAACTGGAGCAACGGCTTGATGTTCAAGCTTGAGAGGCTGAACGGGAAACCGTTCGACCGCGCCTATGCCGAGACGCGCATGCGATGGGAGCCGATCTACGAGGTGACTCAGATCAAGGGTGACGGCGAAACGCACCCGTTCCTGTCGGCGGAAGATGAGTTCGCGGATTTCGAGCCCTGGGACAAAGCCGATGTGCCTGCGCAGAACGCGAAGAAGCCCGAGATGCTCCAGTGGGAGTACGCACGCGAGGCGCTCAAGAACGGTCTCTCCCTCGAAGCCAAGTTGGGAGTGAACCCCTTCAAGTTCGGGATGATCGGCTCCACAGACTCGCACACCGCGCTGGCCACAGCCAGGGAGGACAACTTCTTCGGCAAGATGGCCAAGTATGAGCCCAGTGACCACCGCGTGGAAGCACCCGTGATCAAATCGCCAGTGGACCCAAAGCTTTCGTCGCTGGGTGGCGAAACAGGCGCGGCGGGGCTTGCCGCAGTGTGGGCACGGGAAAACACGCGCAAGGCTATCTTCGACGCTATGACACGCAAGGAAGTCTATGCCACCACCGGCTCACGCATTCTCGTGCGCGTGTTCGCCGGCTGGGACTTCAAGGCCGATGAAGTGGAAACTCAGGATTTTGCGAAGCAGGGCTACGCCCGCGGCGTACCGATGGGCGGCGATCTGACCAAAGCCCCCAAGGGCAAGGCGCCCAGCTTCATGATCCGCGCGCTGCGTGATCCAGACAACGCCAACCTTGACCGCATCCAGGTCATCAAGGGGTGGGTGGATAAGAAAGGCAAGACCCACGAGCGCATCTACGACGTGGCGGTCTCCGACGGGCGCAAGATCGGAAAGGACGGCCGCTGTAAGACGCCCGTCGGCAGTACGGTGAACATCCCCGACGCGAGTTACACGAATACGATAGGCGACCCGCTGCTCACGGCCCACTGGGTCGATCCCGATTTTGATCCCGAGCAGCGCGCGTTCTACTACGTGCGCGTGATCGAGATCCCGAAGCCGCGCTGGACGGCCTACGATGCGAAGTTCTTCAAGATCAAGATGTCTGAGGGCGTCAGGATGGTTGTGCAGGACCGCGCGTACACGAGCCCGATTTGGTATACGCCCTGAGGAGAGAGTAAACAGTGAACAGTGAGCAGCAAACAGTATCGAGCGGCCAGTAACCAGAAATAGAGGAGACAGACAATGAAGAACAGCAAACTGACGAAAACACTGGTGACACTGGGTGTCATGGCGGCACTGACATTGTCGGGCGTGGCGGCAAAGCCCGGAGATGCCGGCGAGGCGTCGGCCAAATACGGCCCTGGGGCCGATAGACCGATTCCGCGCCGTGTGTTCTGGGGTGACACGCACCTGCATACAACCTTCTCCCCCGACGCGAACCTGACAGGGAATGTTAGACTAGGCCCGGCCGAGGCGTACCGGTTCGCACGCGGCGGTACGATCACGGCCCACAACGGAATGAAGGCGCGATTGGACCGTCCGCTTGACTTCCTGGTCGTAAGCGACCATTCAGAATATCTCGGGTTTCTTCCCATGGTACGCGAGGGCAACCCCGAGGCGCTGAAAACGGAGTGGGGCTCCTTGATTTCTGAAGAGAGCAAAAAAGGGAAGGATGCCGCCTATAACGTGGCACTCAAGTTTATCAGCGAGGCCTTTCAGGGCGGAGGCGTGCCTGAACTCTTGACCAAGGGCTTACGACAGCCGCCGTGGAATCGCATCATGGCTGCAGCAGATGAAGCGAACAGGCCAGGCCTCTTTACTGCCTTCATCGGCTATGAATGGACCAGCCACCCGGGTGGCGACAACTTACACCGCGTTGTCATTTTCCGGGACGACGCCACTAGAGCGAAGCAGGTCCTTCCGTTCTCGGCGCTTGACAGCGAAGACCCGGAAGATTTGTGGAAATATCTTGAAAACTACGAGGCCAAGACCGGCGGGCAGATACTTGCCATCGCCCACAATGGCAATGTGAGTAACGGACACATGTTTGCCGAGTCAACGAGGAAGGGGAAGCCGCTCACAAAGGCCTATGCCGAGCAGCGTGCTAAGTGGGAGCCGCTTTTCGAGGTTACCCAGATCAAGGGTGACGGCGAAGCACATCCGCTTCTCTCGCCAACCGACGAATTTGCCGACTACGAGACCTGGGATAAGGGCAATCTTCTGGGTGTTCTGCCCAAGAGCGGCAAAACAATTGACATGTTGCGGCATGAGTACGGTCGCTCGGCACTAAAGCTTGGCATGAAGCTCGAAGCGAAACTTGGCGCCAACCCGTTCAAGTTTGGCCTCATCGGCAGTACAGATGCCCACACCAGCCTGGCGACGGCCGACAGCTCAAACTTCTGGGGGAAGCTTACGTTACTCGAGCCCAACGGCCATCGCTGGGATCACTTCATCATCAAGTCACTCACCGACCCGAAGCGCACCACGTGGGGTTGGGAGCAAGCGGCCTCCGGTTACGCCGGGGTCTGGGCGACCGAGAATACCCGCGAGGCGCTCTTCGACGCCATGCGCCGTCGAGAAACCTACGCCACCACCGGTCCGCGCATGGCGGTGCGGTTTTTCGGTGGCTGGAACTTCACCGACGCCGATGCTTCCGCACGCGACCTGGCAGCAGTCGGTTATGCCAAGGGTGTACCGATGGGCGGCGATCTGCCGGCCGGTTCTCGCTCCAACGCACCAAGCTTCTTGATAGCTGCCCTCAAGGATCCCATGGGTGCGAACCTCGACCGTGTTCAGGTCATCAAGGGATGGGTCGACGCCGGCGGCAAGACACAAGAGCGCATCTACGATGTGTCAGTCTCCGATGGACGGACCATTGGTAAAGATGGTCGTTGCCAAAAAGCCGTGGGCAGCACCGTCAACGTGGCCGAGGCGAGCTACACCAACTCGATTGGTGATACGCAGTTGGTGACCAATTGGCAGGATCCGAATTTCGACCCGTCTCTTCGCGCTTTTTATTATGTCCGTGTTCTTGAGATACCCACGCCGCGATGGACCGCCTTCGACCAGAAGGCCTTCAGAGTCAAGATGGACCCCAAGGTGCCGATGACGACGCAGGAGCGGGCCTATACGTCACCGATCTGGTATACGCCAGGCAAATAACGGACGCAGAATCGGAAAACGATAAGACAACTTACGCTTCAGG
>SDBV01003304.1_pt1 | contig 23874 bp, 24 predicted proteins | sample 2277081 | NCBI WGS metagenome assembly SDBV01 (sample SAMN10402039, study PRJNA504765) | marine sediment metagenome | isolation source: marine sediment core GS10_PC15, 223 cmbsf | place: Arctic Ocean: Southern Knipovich Ridge | collected 2010 | reverse complement strand
GGCCTTCCTCGCAACCATTCCGCCCGGCGAACTCACCGACGACCAGAAACAGCAATTGCGACTGCTGGTGAAGGAACTCACCAGCATAATAGTGAGAAAATAGATTTTTGATCGTAGGGGCGCCCCCTGCTGCGCTCAACAAAACAGCCCCCCAGGGCGAACCGAGTTGACTTTGGTCGCTATCGCTCCCTCCGTCGACGCCGTTGAACAAATCCAGCAAACTGGATTTCTTCAACAAGGCGTTCCACAGGGCGTGGAGAAAACAGGTCGTGCCGAGTTCCGCAGGCCATGAAGAGAGTTCCCGCGAGGCCTATTCACCGGGCGAGTGCCTGCACTCGCCCCCACACAACCCAACGGTCGCTGAAGATTCCTAAAATGTCTCAATATTCTTATTATCTTTACCCGGCCGAGGGGGAAAACTCTGAATGGTCGAGGACTGTCTGAGGCACGACAAAAAAGAACCCCGAGGACTGGGCGCCTGCCCGCCGAAGGCCATGCGAAGGCGGGAGGTTCGCCTGTTAAGAATGGTCGAGGACCGGGCGCCTGCCCGCCACCTGCCACGCCAAAGCTTCAGCGACGGCGGGAAGGCCCTGGCGAACGCGTTGTCGGAACAAATCCAGCGAGCTGGATTTTTCCGACCGCGTCGACGAGGACCCCGCAGGGGCCGCAGTCAACAAACGTCAAACGACCTCGTCCCGTTCGCGAGGCGTCGGATGATGTGGTATCTTGGTAGAGGAGGTGCTCAAAATGGGAATCGTAAATGGACTTGACAGAATTACGTTTGATCCGGCGGTAATGGGCGGCAAAGCGTGTTTGAGGGGGCTCAGAATTACAGTTTCCCTTGTTCTGAGACTCGTGGCGGATGGGGTTTCACCCAACGATATTATCGAGGAGTATCCCGATCTGGAAGCCGAAGATATAGCTCAAAGCCTCAACTATGCGGCCTGGCTTGCCGGCGAGGAGACGCATTCGGAAAAAGAGATTAAGGGAATGAAAGCGCGCAAGAAAGATCTTGACCTCGCCCGAGAGTACGCCAGGCGGCTGAAGGAGCGCCTCGGTGACAGGCTGGTGTCCGTTACGCTCTACGGGTCGCGGGCGCGCGGAGACGCACGGGAGGGTTCCGACTTCGACCTGATCGTTCAGGTGCGCGAGCGCACCGAGGAAGTCCGCGAGGTGGTGCTGGAGTTGGATGTCGAGATGATGAACGAGTTCGATGAGCTGTTCGTGGGGATGATCTACGACGAAATCGAATGGTCGCGCGAGAGCAGAATGCCGCTGGGGTGGAACATTTCGCGGGAAGGCATCTCCCTTTGAACCAAGCGAAACTGGAAGCCGCAGAAGCTCTCCTGGCCAAGGCGGCGAGGACACTGGAAGCGGCAAAGAACAGTTTCGCGCACGACTTCTTTGACGATGCTTCCTCTCGTGCCTACTATGCCGCCTTTCATGCCATGTCGGCTGCTCTGGGGAACCGAGATCTCTTCTTCACATCTCACGGGCAGATGCTGGGTGTTTTCAACAAGGAGTTTGTCAAGACGGGGATTTGTGTTTCCGAAGCTTTCCAGAAGATCAGGAAGCTCTTCGAGCACCGCCAGATCGGTGATTACAGCGCTACGGTATCCATCGACCGCTCGACCGCTATGCAGGACCTGTTGGACGCCGAGTGGCTGGTTGAGGAATGCCGCCGGCTAATCGACAAGGAGTGAGGCAAAGGAAAAATGAAAACAACAGATATTTCTTCTTTCGTGCTCGACGTGCATGACGATAAAAGCGGCAACGGCATTAAATTGTCAGACTTCGAACCGGTGGAAAAGAACATCTACAAATGCAACCTGGCCGCAGTATCGGGCCGGTTTTCGTACAACGGACCTCTTTGGTTTGAATGCTATGCAGAAAATGTATTATACAGCGAAGATGAAGAAAATCGCATGGGCGGTTACATGGCATTTGACTGCCATGAAAGGTACGATCCTTCACTTCATATACAAGCGAATTCCAGCCAAAATTTGATTAGAATCAAAGGCTCCTTTCGCCATTATAAAGACAAAGAAAACACTGACCAAAGCCTGCGTCTGGATATGGTTATTCCCGATAACGGCGGATTCAGACGTTTGGTGGAGGAGTGGGAGAGAGTTTTTGGGGTTCTATGAAAGGCCCGAGGACCGGGAGCTTGCCTCGCCGCCTGCCCTCCATAGGCCCTGCGACGGAGGGAAGCTTCAGCGAAGGCGGGCCTGCCTGCTCTATGAAGCGCACCGCGCGAAGTGGAGCCTCGCCAAAGCCCTGGCGAACGCGTTGTCGTAATAAATCCAGCGAGCTGGATTTTCTTGACCGCCGTAGCCTCGGCGAAGGCTGTTCCGACCGCGTCGACGAGGACCCCGCAGGGGCCGCAGTCAACAAACCAAACCAACTCGTTCATCCGCCGAAGGCCCTGCGAAGGCGGACAAACCAAAGACCAAATTTCACCTCGTGCTATCCTGCATAGTTCACGGCGGACGAGGGTTTCGACCGAGTCCCGGACCTGGAGGTCGTTCATCCGAACCGGCCCTGAGCGCCTCTCGCGCCGCAAGTGACAAGTGATGGGTCTTGACTCCGATTGTCTTTTTAACAGAGCAAAGCCATTGAACTCCGATTTCGTCGAGAGCGAAAAGAAGCCGCGAATAGTAATTATTCGAGACGGTGAGTGGGATTGCACACAAGCCGTTCCGCGGACACTGGACGCCCTGGAGTCGATGGGCTTGCGAGCGACGATTCTCTGCTGGGACTTAACCGGTAGGCAACCGGCAACTGAGATGGTCAACGTCCATCGCATCCTTCGTTTCCGGCGGTACGTGCCGCCATCCAGTATTCGGCTGTTTCTATGGTGGCCGGTTTGGTGGTGCTGGATTCTGTGGCAGTTGTTTCGTGGACGATTCCATATCGTCCATGCGATGAATTTCGGCGCCCTCCCCCCGGCAGTTGCAGGTAGATTGCTGCTCGGCTATCGCCTGATCTATGATGTACGGGATGCTTTTGGTCTGGTATTGGCCAATGTTCGCTGGCCTGTTCCGCAGGTATTCACTGTGCTGGAGCGGACGCTTGCCCGGGCGGCTGACGGGCTGGTGCTCAGCCAGGGGAATATCGAAGCGTGTGCCGACTACTTCGGGCGTCGGTCCACACGGACCTTGCCGACTGTCCAAGTGCTGAATGTCCCGATGATCGAACCACCCGCCACTTACCGCCAACCGACAGTCAATCCGCTTCGGATAAATGTCAGCGGATATATCTCCCCGGTTAGAGGGGCTTTTATATTAGCCGACGCCTTCGATGGTCATGACAACGTAGTGTGTGACATCGTCGGAGAAATGCGATACGCCGCTATAGAGAAGCGGCTGACCGCGATGGGGAATGCCAATCTGTATGGCCGGGTACCTTATGAAAAGGCTTTGGAACTGATGGATCAGGCCGATTTGATTTGGTTACACTATGACAATTCCTTGAAGAACGTATCTATCGCCAGTGCGAACAAGATGTTTGAGGCGATGATGCTGGGCAAGCCTTATTTGACCGCCGATGGTAGTTGGATGGCCGAAATAGCGCAGCGATTCGGTTTGGGCTGGTCTTTGCCTTACGGCGACGTGGACGCACTGCGTAGTCTCGTAGAAAAACTCAATGCGAATCCCTCATCTCTGGTCGAGGCCGGACGTCACGGGCGTGAGGCCTTTGAGCAGCATTTCACCTGGCCCAAACAGCGTGAAAACCTTCTGCGGCTGTACCGCTACGTAATTGAGGATGGAGCTGACATGCCTGCCCGTCAGCACGAAGGCTGGAATCGCTTTATTGGACTACACTGACTGCTGCTCATACCAGTCGATGGTCCTTTGCAGGCCTTCGTCGAAATCCATTTCGGCGCGGAAGCCGAAGAACTCGACTGCCCGGCTTGTTTCCAGGCATCGCCGAGGCTGGCCGTCGGGTTTGGAGGTGTCCCATACTATGTCACCCTCGAAACCAATCATCCGCCTGATCTTCTCGACTAGGTCGCGGATGGTGATTTCAAAACCGGTCCCCAGGTTGACCGGTTCGGGCCCTTCGTATTTTTACGTGGCCAAGACCAAGCATCGGGCGCAGTCCTCGACGTAGAATCGGATCTTCCCCTTAAGCGCAGGCGCAGTTATCCCTATTACCTATTGTAAATATTTTTGTCGGATTCAGTGTGCCAATCGATTCGTGGATACGAAAGGCAGCGTCCGGAACAAAAAACTATGCGCATTGGTCGCGATCCTGGGCCAGGAAGTGTTATCTATGTCAGACACGGGAAGTGGAGTAACTTGATGGTTTCAAAAAGTTATCCAGTTTCCAGCCCCGACATCGGTGAGTTGGAACTGAAATACGTCTCGGAAGCTGTGAAATCCGGATGGGTTTCGTCAATCGGCGAGTTTGTGGAAAGATTTGAAAAGGGGTTTTCAGAATACTGCGGAGCGGATTACGGCGTGGCAATGACCAACGGAACTGACGCGCTATTCATTGCGCTCAAGGCACTAGGTGTTGGCCCCGGCGACGAAGTAATTATTCCGGCGCTGACCTTTGTCGCGGTTCCCGCGGTTGTGCTGCACGTCGGAGCCGAGCCGGTCCTGGTGGATGTTCATCCAGAATACTGGTGCCTGGATCCCGTGGCGGTTGAGAGGGCAATAACGCCGAAGACAAAGGCGATTGTCGTGGTTCACGTCTACGGCCATCCGGCGGACATGGATCTGATAATGGAGATGGCCCGCAAGCGTGGAATCAAGGTGGTCGAGGATTGCGCAGAGGCGCACGGGGCGAAGTACAAGGGCAAAACCGTGGGGTCGATTGGCGATGTGGGGTGCTTCTCGTTCTACGGCAACAAGATAATCACCACGGGCGAAGGCGGGATGACGGTGACGAACGATGCTGACCTCGCTGCAAAGATGAGATTCTTGAAGGATCACGCCATGGATCCGAATCGCCGCTACTATCATCCTGAGGCTGGGTTCAACTGCCGAATGACGAACATTCAGGCTGCCATGGGATGCGCGCAGCTAGAACGGATCGAGGCGCTGCAGAATAAAAGAGCCAAGATCCTGAACTGGTACAGGGAAGCCCTTTCAGGCGTCGATTGGATTTCGCTCAACCCCAGGATGTCCTGGGCCGAGCCGGTAAACTGGCTGGTATGCGCCTTGCTTTCTGACGAGCTTGCGGCGCGGCGGGACGAAATTCTGGCCGAGTTGAGGAGTAACGGCGTAGATACCCGACCGTTCTTCGTGCCCGTGCAGGAAATGCCGCCGTACTCGCGCTGCCGGGTTGTGGGTACAGAAGGGGATAGCACGCCAGTGACGAAACGATTGTCGCAAACCGGCTTCAACCTGCCGTCGAGTCCGAGGCTCATTGAGAAAGAAATTGGCTACATCGCAGGAAAACATCTGCGAATCACAGAGGTATAAAAGCCAATGTTATGCAAACTCTCCATGGTAGCTATTGACGAGGCCTCCAATCTTCCCCTAGCCGTGGTTGCCAATATTCCGGGAAGAATCGGTGTAATGGCAAGAAGAGCGTACTGGAAAAGAAGACTCTTCTTTATGGGAGAGGGAGTGATAATCGGTAGAAACGTCAGCATTTCTTCGCCTGAGAACGTGTCTATTGGTGACCATTCTTGGATCGATGACAACGTAACTATATTGTCAGGGCCCCCCGGGGAAAGGCTGTTCATGCACAGATTGGTTGGTCACAAGATGGAGAAGGAAGGTATACTGACAATAGGTCCCAAAGTTCATGTTGCAATAGATGTCGTTCTCCAAGCCCACGGAGGACTAAATATCGAAGAGGGCGTGGGAATCGCCTCGGGTTCGAAAATCTACTCGCTTTCTCATCACTATAGGAATCCAGCTAAACCCGACGATAGCACGCTCTACTTTTTTGGACCCCTTGTGGAAAACGAAAAGCAGTCATTAATTGTAGGGAATGTCGAGTTGAAAAAGGGAAGTGCCGTTGGTTTGAATTCCGTTGTGCTGCCGGGCGCGGAACTGGCAGAGTATTCATGGCTTGGAAGCGCTTCGGTCCTAACGTTGAAGACGCCCAAGGGTGCAATACTAATCGGGAACCCTGCAAAGGTGATCAAATACCGTCCTGGGTTCGAGCAGGAAAAAACATGAGAATCCTCTACCTGACGCCCGGTGTTTTCGACAAGGGAGGGATCTCCCGCTACAACAGGTTCCAGATTCGCGCCCTGCGCGAGGCTTTTGATGAAGAGAACGTTCGTGTGTTCAGTTTGATGGGCAGACAACCGGGAGATCTGGAGGAACCGTTTTCGGTCGCCTTTTCAGGCGCCATGCCGCTTTCCTCGAGATCCAGGTCTCTTTTCGCGGCGGAGGTGTCGCGAAACGCCATAATATTTCGGCCCGATGTGGTTATGTCCGCTCACGTGAACTTGGGCCCGCTTGCTTTTGTTGCAGCCAGAATTTTCCGGGCTAAATTAATCCAGAACATATACGGCCGCGAAATATGGACTAAAGCCGGACTTTCTTTTTTGCGCAGGCAGGCACTTCTTGGTGCTGATACGTTAATATCCGATTGTCACAACACTGCGGACCGTGCCGTAGAGATGGGATTAGTCAAAGAAAAGCCCATCGTAGTTTGGGATTGCGTTGATACTAACCGATACTGCCCTGGTAAACCCAATTGGTCGGCGCTGGCTAAGTATGGGCTAAAAAAGAATGGACGCTTTAAGGTCATGTTTCTCGGGAGAATAAACCGATTCACCAGATACAAGGGTTTCGAGCGTCTACTGCGATTGGTGGAAATGCTGCCGAGTGATAGATTCGAAGCAGTGATAGCCGGAAAAGGCGATGATATCGAACATGTTAAAGCTCTGGCCCAAGAGCTTGACATTGTCGAACGAACGGTCATTGCCGGTTCAATTGATGAAATGGACATGCCGAACGTATTCCGTAGCGCAGATGCATTCTATCTCGTGAGCGAGGTCGGTCCGGGCATGGGCGAGGGAATTCCGCTCACTCCGATGGAAGCCATGGCATGCGGCGTGCCCGTGATTGTGGGCAATCAAGACGGAAGCAGGGAATTATTGGATGGTAGAGGCGGATGGTGCGGCGATCCCCTTGATTTAACTGGGCAGGTGAATTTTGTAAAAACACTAGCAAATAATACGGATATTCTAAGGAAGGAGATGGGAGCTGCTAGAGAACGTGTATTAAAAGTGTTTTCCGACAAAGATTTTTTTCAGAAGACGATTTCCGTGTTCAACCAAATGAAAAGAAAGTGACGGTTATAAATGCGCATTTTCATATTGGGCTTGCGACGCTCTGGTACAACGATTTTTTGGAAGACGCTCAAGCAAGATAAAAGATTGCACTCATATAACGAACCGTTCAATCCTCTTATAAGAAGGATTGGAGAAGACGATTGGTTTTCTGCCCACCGAGCTTATTACAGTGAATATCGTGACTTAATGGAGGCTGATGAAGAGTTGTTCTGGCGTAAGTTTCAGGCAATTTACGAAATACAGGAGATACAAGAAGGGTTTTCCGACAGGCAAAAGGATTATTTGGAATATCTTCTTTTCCAGGCCGCTGACGTTCAGTTAGAGAGTACTAGATGCCATTTCAAGGTTCGTGATTTGGCACGAATCAGCGGCGGCGAGGCTATTCTAGTCCATCTCTATAGAACCCCGTCAAGCTTCGCCACTTCTCACCTTATACCAAGTGGTCAGCAAATAAGGATCCTTAACGAAAAACCATCAAAGAAGCATCTGCTAATTCACCGCAATGAAGCGAGAAAAATCCTGAACAAAGCGATGTTTTGGTTAAGAAAGACGGGTTATGATAACTGGGCGGTCGAAACCGTTTTGGGAGACGGTAATAAGGCTCCCATGGCTCATTTCATCGAGAAAAGCGGGATGAATCCGAAAGAAGTTTATGAATTGTCAGCCGTTGGTAAATTGATGGCATATTGGAAAGCAAATTACTGCAAGATTGAGAAGGATGGGAAGGAATTTTTCGGTGACAAGTATCTTTCCGTTTCATTCGAGAAATTTTGCAGAGATCCGATCAGTACTTTTCGAAAATTATACAGAGTCCTGAATTCAACAATGCCGAAATTTGATTTTTCAGCTATTCATGAACCCAATCCTCCTTTCCAACAATTTAACCCGCGATGGATGAAAATCGCTAGAATACTGGAATTGCGTGATTTCCTATATTAGAAATCAATCTTTTGTCCTACCCAAGGGGACATTGCTCCTCGGTGGTATATCTCTAATCAATATCGGTCTCGGTTTTGCAAGAGAAGCGACGATAGCCTACTTCTTCGGCGCGTCGGCGAAATTGGACGAATTTCTGGTGGCGCTCGCGATACCGCGATTCCTGGTGGTCAACACAGCGCAGATAACGGTGGCGATCGTGTTGCCGATCTACGTGGGATACAAAGAGGCCGGAAAGAAGGAAGAAGCAACTGCGCTGGTGCAGAGATGGTTTTGGTTTTCAGGACTCGTCATGGCGGCGGTATGTGCCGTTCTCTTTGCCGCAGCCGCGCCGATGATGCATGTGATGGCGCCGGGATTCGACGAAGAGCAAAAGATCGAGGCGGCAAAGTGGCTGAGATTTATGCTGCCGTACGTCTGGCTGATGGCGGTGGCCGGAATCTTCAAGGTGGTTTTAGACACGGAGCGCAGATTCCTGGCCCCGCCTCTTGCACAGGGAATAATCAGCGTATGCGTGATCGCATTTTGCGCCTTGGCATCGCAGATGTGGGGCACTGGATCTCTGGTAGCGGGTTTAGTGGCCGGAGGCATGCTCGGTTTTACGGTTCAATGGATGGGCTCGCGGCGGTTCGAGCCGGGTCTGCCGTCTTTTTCCCTGAAAAAAAGGGTTGCGCTGCCCATGGCCGCAGGCGGAGTCATGGTGCTCCAGTCGATTTCGAACCAGGCCAATATCTTCATCGACCGGGGTTTCGCCTCCAACCTCTGCGAAGGGAGCGTCTCAGCGTACAACTATGCCCAGACGATAACTTCAGTGCCTAATGCCATTGTTACTTCCGCACTGGCCACGACCATGTTTCCTGTGCTGGCAAAGATGGCTGCCGGCAAGGACTGGTCCGGGGCGTTCAGAACCGCGTCCAGGTGGGCGGTTTTCCTGCTGGCGGCCGGTATCGTTCCGGTGCTGGCGTTAGTCTTCTTTCGCGAGCAGGTTGTTTCGTTGCTATTCGGCCGGGGGGAGTTCGACAGTGAAGCCCTGGCAATGACCTCGCACGCGCTTTCGGTTCTCCCGTTCATGGTTCTGATATCGGCGGTCTCCACCATAATTACACGTTTGCTGCTGGCGCAGAGGAGAATCGTGGTGATTGCCGCTCTGGCGATGTTTGCGGTGTGCATGAAATTCGCTCTCAGTTTTGTTCTGGTGGAGAGGTTCGGTCTGGCCGGCCTGGCCGGCGCAACGGTCGCCGCGGCCACGGTTGCGACGGTGGCGCGTTTTTTCATTTCCGGAAGGAAGCCCGGACACGCATAGCAGCGGAAATATTGGTAAGAATTCCTCCCTTGACTATCGATTATAAAAACAGGGCTGCAAAAACCGCCGTTGCAGGGAGAACGCTCCTCGGCCGCCTTGCGCGGACCCCCTCATGGGTCGTGTTCGCCTCGGTGGTTGTTTTCGCCGCGCACGTTTTTTTTAAGAACGAGGACTACACTTTTTTTCAAGGAGCGCTTGCGGGCGCTGCGGCGGTGATCACTCTGCAAGTTCTGCTGGCGTTCTTCCGCAGGCCCAGGCCCAGTCTACCAGTGCTAGAATGGGTGTTTTTGCAGTACTACGTTTTCTTTGCAATGCCGGTTTTATTTGGTAGTGAGTCATCCCCTTCCGTCTCGTTCGCCGAGATGCAAAGGTCAGGCGCCCTGAACGCGGCTCTGTTCGCCAACATAGTTTTCTTTACCGCCGTGCTCGCGGGCTGGTGGGTAATAAGGAAGAACACCAAGTTTAAAACACCTTCTCGTTCATCTCCTCCAATATCGCCGTTCATGATATTTGCATACGGCATGTTTTCCATTGCCGTGACCTTTTCTCTCTGGAGGACCGCGTGGGAAATAAAAGCCACCTGGTACGCTTACTTGCTCACCGTGTCCTTCTCTCCGTTTCTGGCTCAGATACTGCTGTTGTTTGAGATCGGCAGGCAAAAAAGAAAAACCGTACGTATATATCTGTTCGTTATTACTGCATTGATGATTGCAATAGGCGTTTTGTCATCCAGGTTGAACTATGTAATCGTTCCAATCGTTTCACTCGGCCTGGCTAACATGGCCGAGACCGGCAAGGCATCCAAGAAGTTGGCCTTGATGGCCCTGGTTTTCTTGATAGTTCTCAACCCCGCGAAGCACATATACAGAGCCATCTCGGGTTACAGAACCGGAGAGTTCGCGCAAACGAAAATAGGCGACATGGCGGACGCTTGGCAGCAGAGCTTGACCACGATCTGGACCGAACAGGGAAGAAGAAGTGATGACGTTTTTTCCAAGACATCATCGAGATTGAATTTCGTAAACACCAACGCGACTACTTTCTACCTTGTACCCGGAAAAGTCGAATTTGAGATGGGCACAACATGGCTGGCGATACCGATCAGCATTGTGCCGAGATTTCTGTGGTCCGAGAAGCCCTCGCTCAACGTTATAACGGCGGACTATTTTGCAATAACGATGGGCATCACCACAAGAGCGGCAACCGAGAGAACAACCAGCGCGTATCCTGTAATCTCTGATGGATACTGGAACCTGGGCTGGCCCGGAGTTATATTCGTGGGCGCTATCTCGGGTATATTCTTTGCTCTTCTGTTTGGCGTTTTCAATGAAGAACGCAGAATCAGATACGCCTTTGCGCTGTGGGTGGTTGTGCTGATGAAGTCGACTTCTCATATCTCTGGAATTCTGGTTGGGCCTATGCAGCAACTAGTTGTTTGCTTTATAGTGATAAAAGCGTTGGAGATCATGTCGAGAAGAACTCCAGTCAAATGAGGACGCTTTTCAATGCTATGAGTTGTAGAATACAGATATGAAAATCCTATTCGTCTCCGTGCACTTCCAACCAGTCTGGGGCTGGAGCGGTCCGGTGCGGTTTATGTTATATGGAAACTGGCCCGGGGGCTCGCCGACCTGGGCGTGGAAGTAACCGTGCTTGCGAGGAAGCCATACATTATAAGCATGCGGGGAAACCTGGAGACCCGATCGCTGAAAGAGAAGCCCCCAAAAGGGCGGCCATTAATATGGGTGTAAAGAGCTTGATCGAGAAAGCGAGCGCACTTCACTACACGACCGCGATGGAGAAGGAGTTATCGCCTGATTGGGCAAAGAGTCAGAGTCCTTCATAGTGCCCAATCCCGTGGAGATTCCCGAGCGAACGGATGGCGGCGGAATCAGGGAGCGGTTCGGAGTCGGAAAAGATGCATTGCTCCTGGGGGCGTTCGGTAGGCTGCACCAGCGAAAAGGGTTCGATGTACTGTTGCCCGCGATGGCGAAGGCAACCGCGCGGGTTGAATTCAAGCTACTGGCCGTGGGTCCGGACGAGGCCGGGTACCGCAAAGAGTTGGATCGAATGACAAAGAGCGATGGCCTGTTCCAAAAGGTGATCTTCGCGGGGGAGTTGTCGGGAGAGGAGTTGGCGCAAGCCTACGCGGCTGTGGACATGCTGGTGTTGCCATCTCACGGGGAGAGCTTTGGCAACGTTGTAGTGGAAGCAGCCGCCCAGGGCACACCCTGCCTCGTGTCCGACCAGGTGGGTCTCAAAGATTGGGTTGAAGAAAACGATATAGGAAGAGTGCTGCCGCTAGACGTGTACGCATGGGCCAATGCAATAGCTGGGATCAAGAAAGAGGAAATCTCTCGCCGCTGGGCGCCTGATCGTCTGGCGCGGCTTGCGAGGGAGAACTTCTCTATAGAGGTCGTAGCCAAGCAAATGCTGGATCAGTACGAGAAGACCCTCTCGTAGTACCGAAGATAGAGAATTGCCCCGCATCCTTATAACAACCCAAGTCTACCCGCCCGAGATACACTCCACCTCCATCATGGTTCGAGAGCTCGCGGCGCATCTTTCCCAAAACGGGTGGGACGTGGATGTAGTGTGTGGCTATCCGCACCACCCGAGCGGAACGCTCCCGGGAGGCTGGACAAAGAGCCTGTGGCGCAAAGAAAAAGAGGACGGATTCCGGGTTCTGCGAACCTGGCATCTCACACACCCGAGCCGCTTGATCTCGGTTCGAGCGTCCGTGTATGTTTCACAAGCGCTCGGAACCGCGGCTGGGGCGTTTCTCTCGAAGAAGCCCGACGTGATTCTTGTCTACGGCCCCCCGCTCGTTGGTCCAGGCCTTGGCGCGCTAGTAGCGCTCAAGCACGGCGCCAAGCTCGTCAACGTGGTATACGACATCTATCCAGACATAGCGATCGAGACGGGAAAGGTCACCAATCCCCTGGTGATAGGCGCGGCGCGCCTCGCTGAGAGGTTCCAGTACTGGGCGTCTGACCTGACCATCGTGCTGTCCGAAGGCTTCAAGCGACAGCTAATGGATAAGGGCGTTTCCGAGGAGAAGATCGCGGTCATCCCAGTGTGGCTGGATCCCGACGAGATCAAGCCGATGGACCGGGACAACGCCTGGCGTCGGGAGCAGGGCATCCCCCTGGACAAGTTCGTGGTGCTTTATGCGGGCACTATCGGTGTCGTCAGCGGCGCGGCGATGGTGGCCGACGCGGCGAACATTCTGCGCGATCGTGATGACGTCTTATTCCTCTTAGTGGGCGAGGGCGAGGAGAAGCCCAAAGTCGAGGCGCGAGCGAAAGAGCTCGGCCTAGCCAACATGCGGTTCCTCCCGTTCCAGCCCCGCGAGCGATTGCCCGAGGTGCAAGCCACCGCCGATGTCGGGTTGGTCACGCTTCTGCCCGGCCGGGGACGCACCAGCGTGCCGAGCAAGGTGCAAGGCTACATGGCCGCAGGCAGGCCCGTTATCGCGAGCGTCGACGCGGAGTCGGATACGGCAAAAGAGATCGAAGACAACGATGCCGGAGTATTGGCCACTGCTGGAGATTCGAAGTCCCTGGCAGAGGTCATTTCAGCGACAGCAGCGAACGATGGTCGTCTTATCGATCTTGGAAAAAAAGGGCGAAACCGATTCATCCAACGGTACTCGCGAGAAAATAATCTCGCGCGCTTTGAGAAGTACTTGAGGATGACTACGTGCGGTGAGCCGCCGAGGAAGGAATGCGAATGAGAGTCCTCGAAAAAATGTACCGCTCTCGACTAGGTGAGCTCATGTCTTTGTGCACGAGAGCAGTCTTCAGCCTTGCTCAGCCGAGAATGATTTATGGCTACCGGGACAAGCCGACGCGTTCCTTCCGAAAGTTCACACGGATCAGCAGCACCGCCGTCATCATGAGCCCCGAGAACCTTAGCATAGCGGACCATGTTTGGATCTGGCACCACTCCATCATCGACGCGACTGAGGGTATTGATATCGAAGAAGGGGTTCAGATTGGCGCTTGGGTGGGGATCTTCACTCACGGCAGCGAGTCGGCAATCCGACTACTGGGACACAGCTTCGTCGACATCAAGAACGCAGAGCGTTCTGGATACACACGTGGTGGTGTGAAGATCGGCAAATACTCGTTCATCGGTGCCGGGTCGAAGATTCTGCCGGGCGTGAGCATCGGCAAAGGTTGCCTTGTAGCCGCTGACGCCATCGTCAACAAGGATGTTCCGGACTTCTCGATCGTCCGCGGCCAACCCGCCAAAGTCGTAGGCAGCACTCTGGATCTAGACAAGCGCCACTTTGAAAAGGAAGACTTCTCAGGGACCTACTACGACGAGCAAGCGCTCGAGAAGATTTTGGAGAACCTCAAAGGAGGGTCCTCTGATGACGCATGAACCTGGCATCTCCTATTCCGATTTGGAAGTTGGCATGTCCTTCGAAGAGAGGTTCCCTGTCGATCGAGAGGACTCGTTCCTCTTCTCGAAAATTTCCAAGGACTACAACCCCATCCACACGGACGAAGAGTACGCGAAGACGACGCGCTTCGGGAGGATGATAGCCCCCGGAATGCTAACGGCATCCTTCATCTCGGGGGTTCTTGGAAGCCGATTTCCGGGCAACGGCACCGTGTACATCTCTCAGAGCCTGGTATTCAAGGGACCGGTGTTCTACGGAGAGACGGTAAAGGTGAAAGTGCGGGTCATCGCCAAGGACGATATGAAGAAGCGTATCTCTCTGGAAACAGTGTGTTCGAACCAGGAGGGCAAGATGGTCCTCACTGGCGTTGCAATCGTGATTCCTCCGGGCGAATGAAGTCGACCGCGAAAACACAATCGATGAAAAGGCTGGTCGATGTCGCCGTCTCGGCATTCGGTCTCTGGCTCACTTCGCCGGTGATAGCGGCGGCGGCGGTGGCGGTGTGGCTGGATTCGAAGGGGCATGTCCTTTTCAAGAGCCCGCGGGTCGGCCTGAACAGGAAACCGTTCCACCTTTACAAGCTTCGCACCATGCGTGTGAAATCGATGGACGCCGGGCCGCAAGTGACCTCAGGAGTCGACGACCGGATCACCCGCGTAGGACGCGTCTTGCGCAAGACAAAGATCGACGAGCTGCCTCAACTTTTGAATGTGCTTAAGGGCGACGTCAGCCTGGTCGGTCCGCGGCCGGAAGCTCCGATGTACGTGGGGAATTACCCGAAAGAGTACGAAAAGATCCTCTCGGTGAAGCCGGGGCTCAGTGATCGGGCTACCCTCGAATTCGTAAATGAGGAGGAATTGCTCGCCGCATCCGACGACCCGGAAAAGACCTACATTGAAGAGATAATGCCGAAGAAAATGGCCCACTATCTCAGGTATGTCGAAAATCCTAGTCTCCTTGAAGACATGAAAATTATTGTTTCCACCGTGGGCCATGTGGCGAGCAGAACCATCCGTGGCCTGTCCGGGAGGATTGAGAGATGAACCACCTTCCCTTCGCCCTGCCGGATATCACCGAGCGCGAGATCGACGAGGTGACGGCGGCCCTGCGCTCTGGTTGGATAACCACAGGACCTCGCACGAAGGATTTCGAGAAGAAGTTTGCCGAGGCGGTGGGCGCGAAGCACGCCGTTGCGGTCAACTCGTGCACCGCAGCGATGCACCTGGCGCTTGAGGCTGTCGGTGTCGGCCCCGGCGACGAGGTTATTGTCCCTACGATGACCTTCGCCGCGACCGGCGAGGTAGTGCGTTACATGGGGGCAAAACCGGTGCTGGTGGACGTGCTGCCCGGCTATCACAACATCGACCCCGCCGCCGTCGAAGCCGCCGTCACCGACCGGACGAAGGCTATCATCCCGGTGCACTTCGGAGGACAGGCGTGCGACATGGACGCCATCTCACAAATCGCCGACAAGCACGACCTAAAGATAATCGAGGACGCGGCCCATGCTTTTCCGGCCGGGTACAATGGCAAGAAGATTGGCTCCATCGGCGACATTACCTGCTTCAGTTTTTACGCCACCAAACCCATCACCACCGGCGAAGGCGGAATGGCCGTCACCGACAACGAGGAGTGGGCCGACAGAATGCGTGTCATGTCGCTCCACGGAATCTCCAAGGACGCCTGGAAGCGCTACACGGCCGAGGGCTCCTGGTACTACGAGATCGTCGCGCCGGGCTTCAAGTACAACATGTCCGACATCGCGGCGGCCATAGGTCTTGTGCAGCTGGACCGGGCACAAGAGATGCTTGAAAAACGTCGAGCGATCGCTCGGAAATACACCGAGGCGTTTACCGGGATGGACGCGATCGAGCTGCTGGATGTACGCGATTTCGACGAGCACGCATGGCATTTGTTTGTAATCAAGCTGGTTGAGGGGAAAGCATCAATAGACAGGAACACCCTCATCGAGAAGATGAAAGAAAAGGGAATCGGCACCTCGGTTCATTTTATTCCACTGCACATGCATCCGTATTACGCGGAGACCTATGGTTACAAACCAGAGGATTTTCCCGTGGCCAGGGATCTCTTCGACCGATGCGTATCACTTCCCATTTATTCCAAGATGTCCCTCCTTCGCCAAGGCTTCGGCGGGCAGGCTCCCTCCGATCTGTCACGGGTGGTGGAGGCTGTGCTCGACCTGGTTTGAATCTGGGCGCGGCATTAGGGCCAGGCGCCTGGTTCTCGATCCTTCAAAACAGGCTCACCTCAGGCAGTCCTCGGGGTTCCTGATTGTCGTGCCTCCCGCCGTCGCAAGGCCTATGGCGGGCAGGCGCCCAGTCCTCGATCATTCCATATTGCCTCGCTCAGACAGTCCTCGGGATTCCGAGGATAGCCCCGCGCGGGTGGGGTGGGGGGCGGCGGACAGCCGAAACACCCGTGTTGGGACAATTTTTATTTTTAATGATTGTAACAATCATTTGGGTTTTCGCGCGGGGTATCCTCTCCACCCCTGCGGAACTCGCGCGGCACTGAGAGGCCTCGCGGGAACTCTCTTCATGGCCTGCGGACCGCGTTGCTGTAGAAATCCAGTTTGCTGGATTTGTACAGCCGCGTCGATGGAGGGAGCGAAGCGACCGTAATCAACTCGGCACGATCTGTTTTCTCCACCCCTGCGGACCCCGTTGCTGTAGCTATGCGAAGCGAAACGGACATATGTCCGTGAAGCCGCAGAGGTACAGCCGGGGCGATGGAGGGAGCGAAGCGACCGTAATCAACTCGGTTCGCCCTGGGTTGCAATCAGCTCGCGCGGTGCTCTCGGTTCGCCCTGGGATTTCTTCTTAAGCCTGCGGGACGAGGCCGGGCGCCCTCCGATCAGTCCCGCGTGGCCGGAGTGGTGGGGATGAATCGAGGAAAGGGGAAGACACGGATGTCCTGTCGAAACTTGCACAATACCTCAAGTTATGTGAGGTATTGTGTATGCCGAACGCGACTGAAAACTACAAGCGTCTATATGGGATTGCCTCCAACCAAAACGGTTTCTTCACAACCAAGCAAGCCATAGAAGCGGGATACTATTCCAACAGCCATTCATTTCACCAAAAAAGAGGCAATTGGATCCGAGAACATCGCGGGATCTACCGACTGGCCGCTTTTCCCCTGGGCGAAAGGCCGGACCTGACGCTGTGGTATCTTTGGTCACGCGATCGGAAAGAAGAGCCTCGGGGTGTTTATTCACATGCAACGGCACTCGCAATCCACGAACTGAGCGATGTCAATCCCAAAAGGCTGCACATGACGGTGCCCAAGAAATTTCGTCGCAATAGCCCCATCCCCAAGGTGCTGGAACTGCATTTTGGGCTTATCAATTCGACGGATATCCTTGATTTTCATGGCGTGAGAGTGACAACTCCCATGAAAACGATTATCGATGTAGTCGAAGAGGGCAATCTCCCCGAGGAAATCCTGAGGCAAGCTGTCTTTGAGGCGCTTGACCGAGGCATGGTCACAAGATCAAATTTGGAAAAGCTCCATAACAGCAAACTCAAACCCTTGATGACCGGAATCGATCCATGACGGTTCGTAGCTATGCTACAGCAAGAGCATTTCGGAGTGCCCTGGAAGCCAGATTGAAGCAAATCGCGGATACGGAACAGACCGACATCCAACGCCTTCGTCGCCAAGTTGCCTTTGATCGTCTGCTCGCCCGGCTTTTTCAGTCCGATGAAATTATCTGGGTTCTCAAGGGTGGTTATGCCATGGAACTCAGAATGGAAAACGCACGGGCCACCAAGGACATCGATCTGACGGTGGCCAACCCCGAGCACTTCGCCAGGATCGAGGGGTCATATAACGACGGTATTCGCGAGCAGTTACAGGATCAATTGTCTCTGGAGATGGGTGACTATTTCACGTTCCTTATTGGCCTACCCATGATGGAACTCGATGCTGCACCTTATGGAGGTGCTCGGTTTCCAGTCGATGTCAAAATGGACGGACGTACTTTTGTCAAATTTCACCTTGATGTGGGCGTTGGCGATGTGGTCGCGCAGCCAGTGGAATGGAGGGAATCAAGAGACTGGTTGGAATTCGCGGGTGTGGCTCCATTGTGGGTTGCATTGCTTTCAAAGGAGCAGCAATTTGCCGAAAAAGTGCATGCATACACACTCCCAAATCGAGGAAGAGCCAACTCAAGGGTCAAAGATCTTGTGGACATGGTCATGCTGGTACAGCAAGGAGACATGGATCCGCAACGTGTCAATCAGTCGCTTGAGTTGACATTTGCCAGAAGAAAAACGCACGAAATCCCAACTCAACTTGATCCGCCCCCAGATTCCTGGCAGCCGGTATTTGACAGGCTCGCAGCATCATGCCAACTGACCTCCAATATTGATAAATCCTTCAAACAGCTGCTTGACTACATGAACCGGTTGCTCGCAGAGGTGGGCGAGGATTAGGGACGGTAAAGCGGGGGCTGAAAGAGCTGGCCGCGGGCGGGCTTTCGCTGGTAGCGGTGGAAGGCGGATACACGGTCGCCGCCGCTGTTTGCGCCGTTCTCGGGCTCTCCTATTCTTCCATGCCCGGCTGGGGTCAGGCTGTTGCCTGGTGGGGGTTGCTGGTATTGATGTTTATACTTTCGATTTTCGTGGTGGTGAAGAACCGGGGGCGCGCCCGGTCCTCGACCATTCCGAGTAGGCGAACCTCAGATTGAGGGCTCTATATTGCCGCGCTCAGACAGTCCTCGGGATTCCGAGGATAGCCCCGCGCGGGTGGGGTGGGGGGCGGCGGACAGCCGAAACACCCATGTTGGGACAATTTTTATTTTTAATGATTGGAACAATCATTTGGGTTTTCGCGCGGGGTATCCTCTCCACCCCTGCGGAACTCGCGCGGCACTGAGAGGCCTCGCGGGAACTCTCTTCATGGCCTGCGGACCCCGTTGCTGTAGCTATGCGAAGCGAAACGGACATATGTCCGTGAAGCCGCAGAGGTACAGCCGGGGCGACGAGTTGTCCATTTCACGTTCGCAGTCCACTCGGTTCGCCCTGGGGTTCTGTCTCGGCACGATCGGGGGCGCTGTCCCACACCTCTCATTGTCAAAGATTGCCAATTATTGACAATGACGGACATTCGGCTATGTTGTTGTAAGGAGATGCGCAGCCTATCAAGGAAATTGCCATGACGATAAATGTATCAATTACACCACAGCAGGAGACAAGGGTACGGGAGAGAGTTCGTTGCGGCGAGTACGCCTCGGTCAGCGAAGTCATACGTTCCGCCCTGCGTCTTCTCGATCAACAGGAAAAGCTGAGAGAGATCCAACTGCAGGAGCTCCGTGAAGAAGTACTCTTGGGTGTGCGGCAGGCGCAAAGTGGTCAGGTGAAACCTTTTAATGAAGCCGCGGCGGCGGACATTAAAAGAAGAGGCCGTGAAAGACTGAAAGCACAAAAAGACAACACTTGAACATGAACCTGCTTTTCACCGAACAATCCGAAACAGACATGGACGATATCTGGGACTATATTGCCCACGACAGCATTGATGCCGCAGACAGGTTCATTGACCAGATTCATGAGAAATGTCGTTTGCTCGCCGAGACACCAGGGATGGGAAGGGACCGCAGCGAGTTGGTGGAAGGCGTTCGTAGCTTTCCGCTGGGCAACTATCTGATCTTCTATCACACACAGGATAACACTACCTTTATTGATCGAGTTCTCAGCGGATATAGAAACTTATCGGTCATATTCGACGGATAGGTGGCCTTCCCTCCTTCGCAGGGCCTACGGCGGGCAGGCGCCCGGTCCTCGTGGTTTCCTGTCTGTCGTGCCTCAGACAGTCCTCGACCATTCAGAGTTTTCCCCCTCGGCCGGGGAAAGATAATAATAATATTGAGACATTTTTAGTAATCTTCAGCGACCGTTGGGTTGTGTGGGGGCGAGTGCAGGCACTCGCCCGGTGAAGAGGCCTCGCGGGAACTCTCTTCATGGCCTGCGGAACTCGGCACGACCGGGGGCGCTGCCCCTTTCGGCGCGAAGCGACGCATTTCTGGCCGCCTGCCGCGCCGTAGCCTTGGCGAAGGCGGGTGGGTTTTACACCCGCGGTGAAGGGCTGTCCTGAGATGACGAATTGATGACTGAGAATCAGCACACGGAGTGGAAGGAATCCTGGCGCGATGAGCACATGAAGCACATCTGCGCGTTCGCCAACGCCCAGGGGGGCAACCTCTTTGTTGGCATCAGGGACGACGGAGCGGTTGTCGGGGTTCGCAATTCCAAGAAGCTGCTGGAGGACCTCCCCAACAAGGCGGTTCAGTTGCTGGGTGTCACCGTGAGCGCGAAGGCCCAACGGAAGGATGGCAAGGAAGTCGTCGAAATCGTCGTTCCACCCAGCTCGGTACCAATCTCCCTGCACGGCAGGTTCTACATTCGCAGCGGGAGCACCTCCCAGGAGCTGCGCGGGCACGAGCTGAGGGACTTCATCCTGCGCAAGGACAACATGACCTGGGACGAAATCGCCGTCCCCGGCGCGACTATTGCCGATCTAGACAAGATGGTGATCGCGCGCTTCGCGGCGAAGGCCGCTCTGGAGAACCGCCTGCCGTACGACGCAGCGAACGACGACCCCGAGACCATCTTGCGCAAGCTCGACCTGATGCGTGACGACGGGGAGTTGACGAGGGCGGCCGTTTTGCTTTTCGGCAATCGTCCGAGGAAATACATCCGCAGCGCGGTGGTGAAGATAGGCAGGTTTGGAAAATCTCCCGCAGACTTGATCAGCCACGACGTGATCGAGGGCAACCTGCTCGACATGCCGGAGACGATTATGTCGATTCTGCGGACAAAGTACCTGCACTCGCCAATCTCCTACGAAGGCCTCGTGCGCAAGGAGACTCTGGAGTATCCCGAGAAGGCGTTGCGCGAGGCCATCCTGAACGCCATAGTTCACCGCGACTACGGGGTCGATACGGACATCACCATCAGCATCTACACAGAGCGGATCGTCATCTGGAACTTCGGGGCGCTGCTTTCGCCCCTCACTGTGGAGATGCTCAAAAAGGAGCACCCGTCGAGGCGGCGCAACTCGCTTGTCGCGGAGGCGTTCTTCAGAGCAGGTCACATCGAGGCCTGGGGGCGCGGCATCGCGATGATGGTGGACGAGTGCAGGAGTGTCGGATTGCCGGAGCCGTCCATCGAGGAACATGCGGGCGGCATGCAAATCACATTCTGTGGGGGGGGAAAAGGGGCCGACGGGGAAGGTGAGGGAAAAAGTAAGGGAAAAAGTAGGGAGAAAACTAGGGAGAAAACTAGGGAGAAAACTAGGGAGAAAACTGTGGAGAAAACTGTGGAGAAGACTGTGGAGAAAGTTATTCGCCTTATAATCGCGAATCCCAGAATAACCCAGGCACAGATCGCCCAGGAAACAGGTCTTTCCCGCAGAGGTGTGGAATGGCAACTGAAAAACCTGAAGGCCGAAGGCATCCTTCGTCGTGTCGGCCCGGCCAGAGGCGGGCACTGGGAGGTGCTGAAGAAATGAAGGGGATGCGCCTTGCTCTGGAGGAGGCCGACATCGAGGCCAGGCCGTTGCCTGGTGGGGGTCGCTGGTGGTGATGTTTGTCCGACTTGACGTTTGTCCGCCGTCGTTTGACGCTTGCCCTGCGTCGCTCGCTGCCGCGAGCTATGCAGGGTAGCACGATGGCGTGATCTTGGACCTTGGAATTTTTGGCGCGTCCGGTCCTCGATCATTCTTGACAGGCGAACCTCAGATTGAGGGCTCCATATTGTCGCGCTCCCTCCTTCGCATGGCCTACGGCGGGGCAAGCTCCGGATAGCACGATGACAGGCACTCGCGCGGTGCTCTCGGTTAGATCGGGGGCGCTGCCCGTAGTGCCCCCCTCCCGCCGCTGAGCGGCACCCTCGCCATTGCGCCCCCTCCCGCCGCTTTGCGGCACCCTCCCCCGGGAGGGGAGGGAAAGACGCCACTCCCTTTCCCCTGCCGGGGGAAAGGGCCGGGGATAGGGGGCTTCCACTTAAGCCCTTTGGGCTTGCGCGAAGCGCATCGTGGCCGCGGGTTTTACACCCGCGGGACAATGGGGATGAGCTAAGGAACTACGGCTGATATTCGTATGCGCCGATGTCGGTGTAGGTTGGGGTGCCGGCGCCGGTGTTGGGGACGGTGAGGTCGTCTTCACGTGGGTTGCCGTCGAGGTCGAATTCAGGAGCGACGCTGCCGTTTGCGGCGTCGATGCACGGCGATCCGGCGCTCAGGTGCAGGTCGCCGGCCCCTGCGTCGGCAAACAGGGGATCCGAGTCGATATTGCCCGTCCCCGTGTAGCCGCCCTCAATATTGCTGTAGGTGACTACCGGGTCCGCCCCGGGTTGATTGTACATCTCGTTGCCGGAAGTAGTAGCTGTGTTGCCCCACAAAATACAGTTGGTGATGACAGGTGAGCTGCCGGCTACGTTGAACATTGCGCCGCCGTATTCCGACGAGCCATTATAGAAAGTTATATTGGCAAGCTCGGGCAAGCTGGTGTTCATATTTAACATTCCACCACCCCGCAAACCGGCGGTATTCCCCATAAAAACGCAGCTTGTCAGCGTTGTTGTGCTTGCCGAGTTGAATATCCCTCCACCCCAATTCGGTGTTGTATTGCTCGTGAAATTGCAATTTACAAATACTGCCGCGTTTGTGGTGTTGAATACCGCGCCGCCGTACGTAACCGCATAATTGTTTTCAAACGCACAGTTGACCACGGTTGGCGAGCTGAATGAATTTAACATCCCGCCGCCACGATCGTTCAGGCTGGTGGTCCCATCAGCGTTCCCGCCTGTAATGGTGAAGCCGTCGATGATGGCGTCATTACTGCCGGTGACAACGTGGTAGACTTGGGCGGTGCTCGTTGAGTTGTGGCCGTCGAGGATGGTGACGTTGGCAACCCAGTCGCGTTGATCGAGCGCGGTCTCGACGGCGCTGAACCCGCCGTACACATCCACTTCGGGCATGAGCACAACGGTGTCCTCCGGCGCCGTCAGGTAAATGAAGTACGTGCCCTGGGACACCCACACCTGGCAGACCGTCGCCAGCGAAGCCACATTGCAGGCGTTATTGGCGAGGTCGATTCCCTCTTGAACAGACGTAAAGGCGCTGTCCCATGAGAGGCCGTCCGGGGAGGCGGCGGCAAAAACATTTACAAAAACCGTATAGACATCGCATAAGGCTCCGCTCCAGTTTTCTGCACACCCACATTCCGCAGTGTCGGACGTGAGGTTTACACATTGAAAATGGTCGGCGGAGCAATCCTCCACAAGCGCGCCCTCGACGTCGCACGAATCGAACCAGTGCACATTCCCGTCTGTTCCGCACTGCTGGTACGACTCGGGGACACACTCGGTGTCCGTGTCCGTGTCGGTGTCCGTGTCGACGTCCGTATCGGTGTCCGTGTCGGTGCCCGTGCCCGCGTCGCCGTCGAACGGAAGGAGGTTCGCCCCGCAGCCGAGCGCGACAACCGCGCAAATGATGAAAACCCATATTGTCGAATGCTTCATGGTTCCCTCCGTTACATGAAGAACTTCAACTATACCAGTATTGGGATGGTGAAGGGAAAGTGAAAATGGACCGTGGGTAAACCTAACCCCCCGACCCCCTTTCCTGCGAGGAAAGGGGGAGAATGAAAACCTAACCCCCCGGCCTGCATGCCGCGCCCTGAATAGAGCGCGGCATTAGGGCTGGATTTTCTTGACCGCCATAGCCTTGGCGACGGCGGGCAACCGTAGATCATGCGCCAATCCGGGACAAAGGTGGTTCGTTGAGTTATTATTGGACGGGAGCTGTTTTGGTGGGCATACTGGCCCCCTCAGGAGGCGAGACACCTGAAAGGGTGAGACCGTCATGATATGGTCCACCCAGGAGGTGCCTCATGTCACGACCGTCGAAGTTCACGGATGAGCAGAAGATGGA
>SDBV01003303.1_pt1 | contig 23876 bp, 17 predicted proteins | sample 2277081 | NCBI WGS metagenome assembly SDBV01 (sample SAMN10402039, study PRJNA504765) | marine sediment metagenome | isolation source: marine sediment core GS10_PC15, 223 cmbsf | place: Arctic Ocean: Southern Knipovich Ridge | collected 2010 | reverse complement strand
AGCTCGACATCACCCGACACGCACCATAGAGCGCATGAATCTACCATTCCGTTGACTGTTTCATCGACCATTATCAGCCAACGGCACCTTTCAACGAGAAGGGGGATCTAAAGACTGGGACTCTTGTTGGGGGGCTCCTTTGCAACAAAGTGACGGCGAATCCGCTTAGATGTGTGGGTGCATGCTAGTAGCAGTCGTCAGCGCATATGTCGACCAGATTTCCCTGGATGCAGACCGGCCCACTCCAGCCGAGGAAGTACAGATCGTCCCTGAGGTCCGTCGCATCGCACGTGGGAAGCGCGGCGTTGTACCTGATGTAGAACTCGCTGCTGATGTTGAGGAGCGCGCTCAATCCATCAAGGTTCACCAGGGAGGCGTTGTAGGCGATGTCGAGGTGCCCGATGATGTAGGCTAGGCTGCTCAGCCCGTTGACGTCCACGAGGACAGCGTTATCCCAGATTTCAAGCCCACCGCCCACGGCCTCGAGGTTGGCGAGACCATCCACATTGGTCAGGGAGGCGTTGCATTTGATGTCCACCCCCCCTACGACCAGGGTCAGGTTGCTCAAGAAATCCAGGTTGACCAGGTAATCATTACCATAGTCGATGTCGAGGTTTCCCCCGATCGTGGTCACGCTGCCGAGGCCGCTGAAGTCGGCCAGCTCATCTTTGCCGAATCCGATCGCCAGGTCGCCCACAACGGTCGTCACGCCGGAGAGCCCGTCGAGGTTCTCGAGAGCGGCGTTGCCGTGGCTGATGTCGAGGTCTCCGCCGACCGTTGTCAGGCTCTCCAGGCCGTCGAGGCTTGTGAGCAAAGGGTTGTATGCGATGTACAGATCCCCGACGACGGTCTCCAGGTTCCCGAGGCCGGTCAAGTCCGTAAGCTCCCCGTTGAGAGCGATATCCAGATCCCCTCCGACGGTGGTGAGGTTCTCGAGGCCGGTTAGCGCGGTGAGCGTGGTGTTGAGGTAGTCGATGGCGAAGTCGCCGCCGACGGAGGAGAGGCTGCTCAGGCATACGAGGTTGGCCACGCCGGCGATACCGAAGTCGACGAACAAGTCATCACCGACCGTTTCGATGCTGTTGAGTCCGTCGAGGTCGATGAGCAGGTCGTTTCCGTGCTCGATCGAGACATGGCCCCCGATAGACGTGATGTTGCCCAGGCCGTCCAGATTCTCCAGGGCAGGGTTATAGGCGACGTCGATGTTGCCATCAACCGAAGTGAGGCTGCTGAATCCGTCCAGATTCGACAGGGTCTCATTGTCCCAGACGTCGAGATCGCCGCCGATGAAGGTGACGCTACTCAGTCCGTCCAGGTTGGCCAGCATTTCGTTCCCTCGGAGTTCCAGATCGCCGCCGATCGACTCGAGATCGGCCAGGCCGTCGAGGCCCTCGAGGGCGGGATTGTTCTCGATGGACAGGTGTCCACCGACCGAGGTGATGTTGCTCAGCCCGATGATGTCGGCCAGCGTGTCGTTATCCTTGATCCCCAGTCCCCAGCCGACGAACGTCAGACTCTCCAATCCCGTCAAGCCGGCGAGCATGAGATTGCTATCGATGTAAAGGTACCCTCCCACGGTGGTCGTGCTCGCCAAACCCGCGAGGCTCGCCAGCGCGGGATTGTCCTCGATGTTGAGGTTACCACCCACGGTGGTCAGGCCGCTCATGCCGTCCAGGTTCTCGAGAACCTCGTTGTTCTGGATGTCGATCGATTCACCGACCGACTCCAGCCCGGTCAAACCGTTGACGTTGAGGAGTTCCGGGTGGTCCAAGATCCGCAGCTTGCCCCCGACCTCGGTCAGGCACTCCAGGCCGTTCAGGCTCGTACAAGTTGAGCAGCTGATCGTGAGATTTCCCGCCACGGCGGCGTACCCCGCCAGATCGATGAGATCTGCCGTGTTGTTGATGACGTAGTCACCTTCCATCACATTTTCGGTGCATGTCGTGCCGCCGTCGCCATCGGTGTCCGTATCGGTATCGGTGTCGGTATCGGTGTCCGTGTCCGTACCGGCGTCCGTGTCCGTACCGGCGTCGGAATCCTTTTTCTTGCCGTCATCGCAACCCAGTGAAACTGCGCAGATGAAAGCGCAAAGTGCCAACGGCACCCAGATCGTCGTCTTGCTCATAATATGTCCCTCCCTCGGTTGTTTTTTTCCAATATCTCTTTTTTTCTTCGCGAGATCAGCATTCCCAGAAGGCATTATATCGTAAGATGAGGTTGGAGACAGCCGAATTTTCGACTCAGTCAGTAATTCAGATCGTCTTGCCGTCTGCCTTTTTCCACCAGTTTGGCCGATACCGCGGATTGACAAGCTCCCAACGCACGTCGGGGGAATCCATCAGGACAAAGACCCATACGCCCTTGTGCCGTACCCGCCGATAGTGCGTCCTGAAATACTTGGACATGTTCTGCCGGCCCCAGCGGAACATCTGCACGTAGGTGGGCTTCAATTTTATCATGGAGTACCGCAGGTCGTACTTGTCGTGCCCCGGGAGGGTCTTCATGCCGAACATCTTGAGCTTTCCCGAATGATCCGGTTTGAGGCCCGCGATGTACCGGTCGTTCTTGCCGAGAAAGTCGATGGCCGGCAGACCGGAGTAATACGGGATGCCCCCGGCCCAGGTCACGCCGACGGTGGCGTCGGGATGTAGCAACGACTCGAGCGCCAGCCCGGTATCGGTGTTGATCTTGCTGTACTTGAGGTACAGGGGCGGCTCGTCGAAGGTTATGTTTTCAACGAAGCGATCGTTCGCCTCCAGGTAAGCGTATGACCACACGCAAAGAGCCGCCGCCGCGACTATTGCCCCCGCCGAATGGAACCGCCATCCCTGTGCTACCCCAAGCACCCTGTCGAGCCATCCGCGGATCGCGAACACCTTCGCCGTGCCGATGACAACGAGCACCATGAGGATCGGAACCATGGTGGACATCAGCCTCCAGCAGGTCCACGCGCCGCCCCCCGCGTAAACCTGGTATCCCACCGACGAAAGAAAGAGTCCCAAAAGGAGGGCCGCGTGCCGATTGCGAACCAGCGCCACGGCGCCGATGCCCAGCGCCAGGGGCAGCGCCATGACCTCGAGGAACGGCTTGACGAAAATGATCCCGTTCTCGACCCTGAACCCCAGGGTGGACCCGGTGAGCCTGAGCGTGAAGGTATTGGGAACTAACCTCCCGTAGTACGCCAGACGGAAAATAGTCACCGCCCCGACGATAGCGGCAAGCGAAGCCGTCTCCAAAGCGATCAGCTTGATCCCGCCCTTCTTCCCGGCAACCCCCAGGAGTCTGTGGAGCATTATCAACGCCGCGAAGACCGCCGTGTCCGGGCGCGTCATGAACGCCAGACCGAGCAAGACGGGAAGCGCAGGATGAAACCTCACCTCCCCGCTGACGGCTATTGCCCGCCACACTGCGGCGAAGACCAGCACGCACAGCATGCCGTTCTCCATGCCCATGAGGGTCCAGTAATCCAGCGGGTAGTAGAGAAGCGCGCTTGAGAAGAAGAGAACGGAGAGCACGGGTCCGCCCTTCACCCCACTCTTGTCGAGCACGGCCTCACCCGTCCGCATGGTGGCGTATCCCGCCGCCAACAGGAAGGCCACCCCGGAGATCTGGACGGCGAGCACGGCCAGATGCTTGTCGAGAGCAAAGGTCCACACGGACATGTAGAGCGTCATCAGGAGATTGGTGATTCCCTCCACACGCTCCGTGACGTTCCACACCAGGCCGTACCCGTGGGACAGGTTCCAGGCGTACCGCATGGATATCATTGCGTCGTCGAAGAGACAGTAACGGCGAACGCCGTCAAACGATATGAACGACGTCTTGTAAATGAACGCGCCCGCCCAGAGCGCGAAACCGACCGCGACGAGACCCGCAAGGGCCCACCTCGCTATGCTCATCGATCGCGACCGGTTCAATCCGATCCCCGGTGCAGCTTGAATCTCTTGAACGCCAGGGCCGACATCTTGAGGAGCAGCAGGCCGTGGCGGAACCTGTCGATCTTTATTTCGCCGTACTCGCGGTTACGGTAGCGTATGGGAACCTCGCAGATCTTGAGGTTCTGCTTGGCGGCCCCGAACAGCAGGTCGAAGTCTCCGAACGGATCGAACTCCCCAAAGAACGAACGACCCCGCTCGATGGCCTCGTAGTCCCGCTTGAATAGAACCTTGGTGCCGCACAGGGTGTCCGTGAGCCGCTGGTCCAGAAGCCAACTGAACACCCACCCGAAGAAGTGGTTGCCGAGCATGTTGAGAAATCGCATGGCCTGATCTTCCATGGGATAGACCAGGCGTGAGCCGTTTATGAACTCCCCCGTGCCCTCCACGAGGGCCTTGTAGAATTTGGGCAGGTCTTCGGGCCGAACGGTGATGTCCGCATCCAGGATCATGAGCACGTCGCCAACGGCCTCATCGAAGCCCATCCGAACCGCGTCGCCCTTTCCCTTGCCCGGCTGAACGAACACCCGCACGTCGTCGAGATCGGGGTTGATCTCGCTCCTGATCTTCATGCAGCGCTCGATCTCCTCCACCGTGCCGTCCTGCGAGTTACCGTCCACGAAGATCATTTCCGTGCCGAGCCCCATCTTGGGAACGGCCCGGAACAACTCCTCGATGTTGCCCCGTTCGTCCTTGCAGGCCACGATCACCGAGACCGTGTAGTCCTTGCGGGAGGTATCCGGCGATTTCCTGGCCACGAGCAGCTCGTTTACCGACAACCGGCTCAACCCCGGGACAGTGCCGAGGAAGTCGTTGATGAAATCGGAAATCACCGGAATCCTCACCGGACAGAGCATGTCGCGGCCGCGCTTGACCGGCTCGATTCCCTCGAGGGCAAACAGGTTTTCCAGATCGGTGAGCTCCAGCCAGTTCTGGTCCCGTTGACGGGGTTTGATGCCCATGAGCTCGGCCACCTTGACCAGCGGACCCCACAGGTAGTTGAAGTCGATGATGATGATGCGGGTACGCTCGTGGCACAGGCGCTTGATACCGGCAACCATTCGCTGTACATCCACCACATCGCCGACCACGTTGGAGAGCAAAATGAAATCAAAACACTCGTCGATATCGAGGTGTTGAATGTCAGCCGCCATGAACTCGAGATCGGGATGACATTCCTTCGCACGGTCGATCATCTCCTTGCTGAAGTCGATACCCAGCCCGCGTTTCGGTTGGAGGAAGGCCAGCAGATCTCCCACACCGCAACCGAGCTCCACCACCGACGAGCCCACAGGCACGTTGAAACCCACCAGCCTGCGCAGCCTCTCGTAGTAGTAGCTCTTGAACGGCCCCGGTGCGAGATATTGACCGGCCACTCGATCAAAAAAATCGCGCTTCACGTCGGTAAGCCTGCGATCACTTTCGGGAACACCAAACTCGGGTTTCCGATAACTTCCTCCTGCAGGGGAAGCCTGCCCGCCATAGCCTTGGCGACGGCGGGGCCGGGATGGGGTTGACGTCATTTTTTCCTCCGCAACAACGATCGAAATTTGAACAGCGTATAGGAAAACAGAAAAAAATTCACGGTTTTGAAACTGGACTGACACCTCAGTCTAGTGATAGTGATTCATGGTCCAAACGGAAGGAGTTAATGCGGTTTCCAACAACTTCCCCTTCCCCTCGCAGGGGAAGGCCGGGATGGGGTTATCATCAGTCATGAGAACAATTGGAATTGACATCGGGGCCGAGACAATAAAAATTGCGGAGCTTACCCTCGGCAAGAACGGCGAGCTTGTCTGGACAAGAAGAGCGGTACGCGAACACCACAAGGAACCAAGCGTGGTGCTGGTCGATCTGCTGGAAAGCTGGGGGTGGGATAGCGTCGACAGCGCGGCGATCACGGGGCGACTGAGCCGAAACATCCGGATCGAGAGAATCCCCCTCAAGCAAGCCCAGCTCTCCGGGTTCCGGTTCCTCTTCGGGGACGAGCCCGCCACGGTGGTTTCCATCGGGAGTCACGGCTTCTCCGTGCTCGAGCTTCGGTCGTCTCAACTGGAGATGTTCCGCGAAAATCACCGTTGCTCCCAGGGCACGGGCAACTTCTTGCGACAACTCGTTGAACGGTTCGACATGAGCATCGAGGATGCCTCCGATCTCTGCGAAGGTGTCGCGGATCCGGCCCCACTTTCCGGCCGCTGTCCGGTGATCCTCAAAACCGACATGACCCACCTGGCGAACAAGGGAGAACCAAAGGAGAGGATCCTGGCGGGGCTGTACGATGCGGTCTGCGAGAACGTTCAGGTGCTCATAAAACCGCGACTCAGCCCGAAGAAGATGACCCTGATAGGCGGGGTCGCCAGAGCCGACCGAATAAAGAATCACTTCGCGCAGTTCGCGCAGCGGCACGACATGGAGTTGATTCTACCTGCGGGCGACGACGGGCTTTTTTTCGAGGCCCTCGGTTGTGCTGTCATCGCGGCGAGTAACCCCGGCCCGGTGTCATCCATAGTGGATCTTGTCGGACCGCCCGAGGAGCACGATCTGGACAGGCTCCCACCGCTCGCGGAATACCTTTCGCAGGTCAAGCGGCTGAAACCCAGGAAAAAGCCCGCAAAAAAAAGCACGTCATCGCTCATCCTGGGTTTCGACATCGGTTCCACGGGATCCAAGCTCGTCGCCCTCGACACGAAGACAAGAGAAGAGGTGTGGGACACCTACGTCAATACCAACGGCGCACCGGTCAAGGCGTCCGGGGCACTCATGCGGAAGTTCGCAGACAGCGACCACGCGAAGACCACGGTCATGGCGGTGGGAGCCACGGGAAGCGGCCGGGAGATCGTCGGATCGCTCATGTCAACCTGCTACGGCGCCGACTCCGTCTTCGTGCTCAACGAGATCGCCGCCCACGCGGAAGGGGCGCTCCATTTTGATCCCCGAGTCGATACGATATTCGAGATTGGAGGCCAGGACGCCAAGTACATTAGGCTCTCCGGCGGGCGCGTGATCGACGCGGCGATGAACGAAGCCTGCAGCGCAGGCACGGGTTCTTTCATCGAGGAGCAGGGGAGGAAGTTCTCCGGCATCGAGAGCGTCGTGCAGCTCGGAGAAGAAGCGCAGAAGGCAAAGAGCGGCGTCTCCCTCGGACAGCACTGCAGCGTCTTCATGGCGGAGATCATCGACGAGGCGGTGGCCGCCGACATTCCGAGGCGGGCGATCATCGCCGGCATCTACGACTCGATTATCCAGAACTATCTCAACAGGGTGAAGGGAAGCCGATCCGTGGGGCAGGTGATCTTCTGCCAGGGAATGCCCTTCTCCTCAAACGCGCTCGCAGCAGCGGTGGCGAGGCAGACCGGATCCCAGGTGATCGTTCCGCCCAACCCGGGAACCGTGGGCGCGCTGGGGATCGCGCTGCTTACCCTCAAGGAACTGAATACGAAGAAGAGCCTGGACATCAACCGTTTCTTGGGGGCCGTCGTCGAAAAGAAAGACGTTTTCATATGCAAGTCCACCAAGGGCTGCGGCGGCGCGGGCAACCACTGTCGGATTGATCGGATCTCCACCCTCGTCGACGGCGTGCGCCGAAAGTTCACATGGGGCGGCTCGTGCTCCTTGTACGATAAGGGAACTGGAAAGAAGAAGCTGCCCGACCTCGCCCCGAACCCGTTCAGGGAGCGCGAGGATCTGGTGGCCGCTATCCGAAACAGGCTCCACGCGCCTCGGGGCAACAAAACCATCGCCATCACCGACGAGGTGGTGCTCAAGGGCTTGTTCCCGTTCTTCGCCACCTTCCTGCACGGAATCGGTCTCGACCCCGTGTTTCACTTTGATGCGGACCAGGCCACCCTCAAGCGCGGCATCGAGGACGCCAACGTGCCCTTCTGCGCGCCCATGCAGCAGTACCACGGGCTGGCCAGCGCCATGGTCGAGGGGAAGCCGGACTACCTCTTCTTTCCGATGTTGCGCGGCATCCCGCGGCTCGAAAACGAACCGTGGGCCCGCCTGTGCCCGATCATCCAGGGCAGCGCGGACATTCTCAAGGCGGACCTGGAGGGAACGCACAGCGTGATCGTTTCGCCTGTCATCAACATCGGCAAGGACAATTTCCGCTCCAAGCTGTTCATGGACAGCATCACCGCCCTCGCGGACGAGCTGAATGTCGCGGAAGATCTCTGGCGGCCCGTCTACGAGGACGCTGTCGGGGTGCAGGAGGAGTTCGACGCCGAATGTCTCGTCATCGGACAGCGCGCCCTCGATTTCTGCGACGAGAACGATATCACGCCGGTGGTGGTACTCGGTAGGACCTACACGATTTACAACACCGTGCTGAATTCCAACGTGCCGACACTCCTGCGGGAACAAGGCGCAATCGCCATCCCGGTGGACTGTTACCCCGTCTCGGACGAAATCCCGATCTATCATCGGGCGTACTGGGGGTACGGGCACCGCAACATCAGGGCGGCCCACCAGATCCGCCGCACCCCCGGAATATACAGCCTCTACGCAAGCAACTACGCGTGCGGACCGGACAGCTTCAACGTGCACTTCTACGCATATGTGATGGAAGGCAAGCCCTTCGCCATCATCGAAACCGACGGACACTCCGGGGACGCGGGTACCAAGACGCGGATCGAGGCGTTCCTGTACTGCGTCCACGAGGACAAGAACATGGAAGACTCGGTGCGCAACGGCGCGAAGGACCTGCTCAAGCTGCAGAGCCGAACCGACAGCGTGGTCGAGATCCAGTCACGCAACGCCACCGTCCTCATCCCGCGCATGGGCGCCGGGGCGGATGCCCTTGTGGGTTGTTTGAGGGGCATCGATCTGGACGCCGAGGCTCTGCCCATACCCGATCAGGAGGCCCTCTCCCTGGGCCGTCGGTACACGTCGGGCAAGGAGTGCTTCCCCATGGTGATCACCCTTGGAAGCCTCTTGCAACGCCTCGAACACGAGAAGGATCCGAACAGGAAGTTCTCCTTCTTCATGCCCACCGCCAACGGACCTTGTCGCTTCGGCGCCTATGTCACCCTGGACCGGATAGTCCTCGAGCGGCTCGGCTGGAAAGACCGGGTTTCCATATGGGCGCCGGTGGATGAGGACTATTTCGAAACCGTCCCGGACGGCTTCGCGGCGCTGGTGTACGCGGTACTGACCGCCTCGGATCTCCTGCTCGAGAGTCTCTACCACTCCCGCCCGGCAGAGACCCGACCCGGTGCCGCTTATGAGATCTGGAGCTACTACATGAAGGAACTCATAGATCTGTCGGAGCGAGCGGCCAGGGGAAATCTATCCGCGGGGGCTGTGGTGGCACAGGTCATGGGAGGCCATGTCTTCGGCGTGGTGGATCTGCTCAAGCGCGCCGGCAATGCATGCCAGGACATCACCGAGGAGAAGGACATTCCGGAGGTGCTCGTGGTCGGAGAGATCTACGTGCGCTGCGATCCGTTCTCCAACAACTTCGTCGTGGACAAGCTGGAGAAGCGCGGAATCCGCTGCCGGTTCGCCCCGTTCAACGAGTGGCTCGAGTACACCGACTACCAGGACACCCGAAAGAGCAACATCCCCGAGTACGTGACCGGCTACTTGCAGGTATCCATACAGCACCAGCTTCACTTCGCGATGGCCAAGATCATGGGCTGGCACAGAAGGACCACGGTGCAGGATTCTCTGCTGGCGGCGAAGCCGTATATCAGGGAGCAGCTCTCCGGCGAGGCGGTGCTCACCTTAGGCGGCCCTCTCCACGAATGGAAGGAGGGCATCATCGACGGCGTGGTCAGCGTGGGCCCGTTGGAGTGCATGCCCAACAAGATCGCAGAATCCCAGTTCTTCCACGTGGCCGAAAAGGAGGGGTTGCGCTCGCTCACTCTCCACCTCAACGGCGATCCCGTGGATCCGGAGATTCTGGACAACTTCGCCTACGAGATACACGCCCAGTACGCCCGCAAAAAGGCCGGCCTGAGCGTCCCGCCCCTCCCCATCCGACCCAGGGCACCCATCTGGAAGACCCAGAGCAAAGTCAACCCGCTGGATACCTAGAGTTCCCCCCAAGGGGGTGCCAGTCACTTTTTTCTGGCACTTTTTTCTGGCATTCTAGCATAGTAACTCTTGTATCCCAGGGTATACTATGTTCTAATAGCGATATGAATGTCCAGTTTCGTAAACACATCGGCAGGGAAGAGTTCGATTATCCGGCGCTCATGGCGGCGCTTACGGGATATGCGAACGCGAGTGAAAAGGTCACGTCGCTTTTGCGAAAGGGTGTCATCATCCGTGTGAAGAAGGGCCTATACGTGTTCGGTAAGGATTACCGACTCCGCCCATATTCCCGCGAACTCCTGGCCAACCTGGTCTACGGTCCCTCTTTCCTCTCCTTGGACTACGCCCTCTCCTACCATGGCCTCATCCCCGAGCGCGTTGAGCAATTGACTTCGGTGACCACGGGACGCGCTAGGGAGTTCAAGACCCCGGTGGGCACCTTCGTATACCGACCGACGGCCCGGGGCTCCTTCCATCTGGGCATGAACCGGGTTGAGCAGGGAGAGGTCTCTTTTCTGATTGCGTCTAAAGAAAGGGCCCTTGCTGACAAGGTGAGGGAGGACAGGTCGGCAAGCGTGCGCTCCCTGGCTGACGCCGAAAATTACCTCTTCGAGGATCTCCGCGTGGACGAGTCGGTTTTTTTTGAACTGGACCTTGGATCCCTTAGGCAACTCGCCGATGCGCTCGGCTCACGCAAGGTCGCCTTCTGCGCGAACCTCTTGCACAAGATCAGGGGGAGACAATGAACCCGACAATTCAGGACATGCTTGCCAAGTACCCTCGAAGGAGCGCAGACGAAAACGTCAACGCCCTTCGCGAAGTTCTTCAGGAGATAGCCCTGCTCGGCCTTTGGCGCGGGAAATTCTTCGAAAATGCAGCCTTCTACGGCGGTACGGCGCTTCGCATCCTCTATGGGCTGGACCGCTTCAGCGAGGACATGGACTTCTCCTTGCTCTCCCCTGACGACTCCTTCAGCCTTGAGCGTTACCACCCCTACGTGGAAAAGGAGCTCTCCTCCTGGGGTTTCACGACAAAGATAGAAACAAAAGAAAAGTCTACCCAGAGCGCCATCGAGTCCGCATTCTTGAAGGCGAGCACGAGGGAGCAGCTTCTGCTCATCGAGGCCGGCGAGGAGATCGCCACCGGCATCCCTTCCAACCAGATACTCAAGATCAAGTTTGAGGTCGATACAGACCCGCCACCCGACTTCGATACCGAGACCAGGTTCTGCCTACAGCCCATCCCCTTCTCAGTGCGCGTCTACACGCCTCCCTGCCTCTTCGCCGGAAAGATGCACGCGCTTCTTCGCCGTGGATGGAAGGGCAGGGTGAAGGGTAGGGACTGGTACGACTTCGTGTGGTACGTCGGGCGCGGTACTGAGCTCGACTTGCACCACCTCGAGACCCGCATGCGCCAGGCCGGCCACTACTCCGAGGAGGAGATCCTCACGGAGGGCAGGTTCCGAGAAATCTTGATGGAGAAAATAGCCTCGCTGGACGTGGACAAGGCCAGGGCTGACGTTGTGAGGTTTCTCCCCGACACATCCCTGGTAGAGATCTGGTCGCGGGACTTCTTCATGGCCGTGGCCGAAAAGGTGAAGGTTCAACCCTACCCAAACAACCCCTTGCGCAGCATTCCGGTCCGTGGGAAACAAAACTGACCCTCGGAGGCCCCATGACCGAAGCGAAAATCAGAGTCCTCGACCGCATCGTCGCCGATCAGATCGCCGCCGGGGAGGTGGTGGATCGCCCCGCGTCGGTCGTCAAGGAGCTGCTTGAAAACAGCATCGACGCCGGCGCCACCCGCATCCTGGTGGAGGTGGACGGTGGCGGATCAATCCGTATTCGTGTCCTGGACAACGGATTCGGGCTCACCTCTGACGATCTCGAGCTGGCGTTCACCAGGCATGCCACCAGCAAGATATCCTCCATCGACGATCTCGAAAAGGTGGTCACCTTCGGCTTTCGTGGCGAGGCTCTCCCGTCCATCGCTTCCATCTCGCAAGTCACGGTTCAGACGCGAATAGCCGACGCGGTGGAGGGACACCGGCTGGTCCTGAAGGGAGGCGAGGTGATCGAGCGCAGGGAGGTGGGCTGTCCGCAGGGCACCGACTTCGAGGTCGCCAATCTCTTCTTCAACACGCCCGCGCGGCTCAAGTTTCTCAAGAAGGAAAGCACCGAGACGGGACACTGCGCCGAGGCGCTGGTCAGACTGGCCCTGGTCAGGCCCGAGGTCTCGTTCGCATTGATCTCCAACGGCCGCAAGACCAGGGAACTCGTCCGCGTGGAGAACCCACAGGAACGGGTCGCCGCCCTGTTCCCCGACGAGGTACTCGCGGTGGCGCAAGGCTCGCAGAGCGGGGTCGACGTCATGGCGATCCTCGGTCCTCCCGAACGCGCGAGGGCGGGAGCTGGCTCCTTGTATACCTATGTCAACGGCCGCTTCATCCGCGACAAGACCCTTCTCAAAGCCGTCACCGGTGCATTCGCGGGCACACTGGATCCGGGCAGGTACCCGGTGGGATTCATCGCCCTGACCCTGCCGCCGCAGGCCCTGGACGTAAACGTTCATCCACAAAAGACCGAGGTTCGGTTCGCCGATCAAAACGCGGTGTTTCGCGCCGTAACGCGAATTGTAGGAGAGATGGTCGCCCGATCGGTGTGGGCCATGGGCGCGGCACCCTTCAACGAAAAATCAGAGACCGGCCCCAATAAAATCTCTGAAAGCAAAGAGGAAGCATACGGAGAGATCCCGGCAGGAAGGTTCGTGCCGCCGCCATCCTTTCCAGGCCTTGCGGGCAAGGCGCGCCCATCGAGCGAGGTCATTCGGAGCGATAGGCCCGTCGGAGGTTCCGTGCCGACAACGCCCGTACAAACGCAGATGACGCCCGTCGCCCACGATCCCGGTGCCGGTCGTTTCTCGTCCATGAGGTACATCGGCCAGGCCCGGGGCATGTTTCTCCTGTTGGAGGACGAACGGGATCTTGTCGTGATCGATCAACATGCCGCTCACGAGCGCGTGACCTACGAGCGGCTGAAGAGACAGTTGGAGTCCGGCCGGATCTCGTCTCAGCGTCTTCTGACACCACACATGGTCGACCTTGGTCCCTCTCAGGTCGAGCGGATCGCCGGCCACGAGGAGAGGCTTTCCCAACTCGGTCTGGAGGTGTCCCGCGCCGGTCCGGACCGGATCGCCATTCGCTCTGTCCCCGCTCAGATCTCCGGTACGTCACCCGACAGACTCCTGGCGGATCTTGTAATCGCCCTCGAGGAGGGGCGGGCCGACTCAAGGGGAACCACCGAGGAGCTTGTTCTGGCGACGATGGCCTGTCACGGCTCCATCCGGGCGGGAAGGATCATCCTGGACGACGAGGTGACGGCGCTGCTTAAAGAAATGGACAGGATCGATTTTGCCGGTCATTGCCCACACGGCCGACCTGTCCTGACACGCCTCAAATGGTCAGATCTCGAGCACCGGGTCGGGCGGGATCGGTGACCGACGAACGTCTCAAGGCCCCTGAAAGATTCATACCGATCTTCGTGATCGCCGGACCCACCGCGACGGGCAAGACCGATCTGGCCGTCGTGGTAGCGCAGGCTCTCGACGCGGAGATTGTAGGAGCCGACTCCATGCAGGTGTACAGGCACATGAACATCGGCACGGCAACGCCGACGTTGGACGAGCTGCGAGGTATCCCCCACCACATGATCGATGTCGTGAACCCGGATGAAACCTACGACGCCGCCGCATACATCACGCAAGCGGACAAGGTTGTTGCCCGGATCGCGGCAGGGGGCAGGCGCGTTCTTCTCGTCGGCGGAACGGGGCTGTATATCAGAGTGCTGCTGCATGGGCTGCAGGCGGGTCCGCCGCCCAATCCGGATCTTCGCGACGAGATCACTGCAAAGGCAAAGGAGCTGGGATGGCCCGCGCTGCACATGGAGCTCGCCGACCTGGATCCAAGGACGGCCCGGAAGCTTCACCCTAACGACGGCGTGAGAATCCTTCGGGCCCTCGAGGTGGTCCGGCAAAGCGGCGTGCCAATCTCCAAGTGGCAGGATGATCACGCATTCCAAGAGGACCGCTACCCGCACGCCATCGTGGGTCTGGACCAACCGAAGGAGCTGCTCCACGCCAGGATCAACAGCCGGGTGGACAGGATGATTCGGGACGGCTTTGCCTCGGAGGTCGAGAGCCTTATCGAGGACGGTTATCCACCATCTCTCAAACCCATGCAGGGGCTCGGATATAAACGGATGTGCGAGCATCTGGCCGGGGATCTGTCCGGGGACGAGGCCGCAGAAAAGACGAAAACCGATACCCGACGCCTGGCGCGGCGGCAACGAAAATGGTTCAATCGCGAGCCCGGGCTCGAGTGGATCGATCCAACAGCGAAGAAGATCATCGAGGCCGCTGCCAAGTTCTTCGATAAAGCGGAGGCGAAATGAAGATCGATTCATCCGGTGCACGGGCTCTGATCGTCGCCGTGCTCATGGTGCTGCTCGCCGCCTGCGGATCAGAAAGGGAACCGTCGAAATCATCCACCACGGAGGAGGGACCGGCTCCCGAGCGATATGCCGTGGACGCTCCGGTCGGCGCGCCCTCCATCGGTCCACCGGACGCCGAGGTGACCGTGGTTTGCTTCTCGGATTTCCAGACAGCAAAAGGGGCCAAGAACGCCCATTCCCTGAGAAAGATCGCGGAAAAGTTCGGGAACGCGGTGAGGATCGTCTACCGGGCGAACCCTCTTCCCAGGCATCCGGACGCCCGCAGAGCCGAGGCGGCGGCCCGCGCCGCCCATCGTCAGGGCAGGTTCTGGGGATTTCACGACGCCCTGTTCGAGCGCTCGGAGATCCGGGAGGCCGATCTGCTCGCGGCCGCGAAAAAGGCGGGTTGTGACGTAGGCAGGCTTCAGAAGGACATGGACGACCCACAGCTGATGGAGCAGGCGGCAGCGGATCGGCAGGCGGCCCTGGAGATGGGCATCGACAACGCCCCGTTCAATTTCATCAACGGGAGACCGCTTCGCCCCATACGCTTCCCCGAGGATACCTACTCCCTTGTGAATGACGAAATTCGCCGGGCGAGATCGCTGGTAGCCGGTGGCAAGGCGAAGAAAAACGTTTACGAAACTCTCATCGCCGGCGCGAAGAAGCATCTTCCCAAAACTCGAAACCTGAGGCGCAAGTTGCTCGATCCGAACACCCGATACCGGATCCCGGTCTCCCCGGACGACCCGGTCATCGGGCCTTCCCATGCACCGCTAACGGTGGTCGTCTTCATGGATTTCGAAAGCCCTTTTTGCGCGCGCAACTACCCCTCCATCGTGAGATTGCCCGGGGAGTTGGCTCCGGATGTGCGCGTGGTCATCAAGCATTTTCCCCAACCTTCCCATCCCAGCGCGGATATTGCGGCCGAGGTGTCCCTGGAGGCACAGGCGCAGGGTCTCTTCTGGGAGTATTGCAAGGCGGTCTTCGAAAACTGGGACGGGCTCGACAAGGAAAAGCTTCTCGAAGCCGCAGGGATTGCCAAAATGGACATGAACGCTCTTGAGGCCGCTCTCGCCGATGGGCGTCACACGGCGCGAATCGAACGCGACAGGAAGCTCGCCGCCTCGTTGGACCTAAAGGGAACACCGTACTTCTTCTTCAATGGAATTATGCGAAGGGGTTCCCGCTCCTTTGACCAGCTTGTAGCCCTTTCCCTGCCCCGGATCCGACACGCGTCGCAATTGCCTCCTTTGGACGGCGGTCCGAGCGATCTCTACGCCAGGATCATCGAGAAGGGCGCCACCGAGCCGGTTTACCAGGAACCCGGATCCGCCCCCTACGATCCGGAGATCGTGAGCGACGGGAAGCACCGGGTGTACGACCTCGATCTACCGGACGACACACCCATGCTCGGATCCTCGGATGCTCCGGTCACCGTCGTGGAGTTCGGTGACTATCAATGCGGCGCTTGCGCCCGGGCCTCAGCCTTGCTCGAAAGGATTCGTGAGAGCTATCGGGACCGGGTGAGGATCGCCTACGTCCACTACCCGCTGCCGGGCCATGAACACGCTTTCGTTGCGGCACAGGCAGCGGTCGAGGCGGCCGGGCAGGGACGTTTCTGGGATTTTCACGGGGTTCTGATGGACAACCAGGAAAACCTGTCGCGGGAGAACCTGATCATCCTGGCCGGCAACATCGGGCTGGATGCCGACAAGATGCGGACCGCGCTCGAGCAGGAATTGCATGCAAATAGCGTCAGGAAAAACCGGAAACTCGCACGCTTCCTCAAGCTCACCGGAACACCCTCGTTTTTCGTGAACGGAAGAAAAGTCGGCGCTTCCCGCGTGGAAACGGAGCTGATTACTCTCGTAGAAGACATGATTGCATTGCACGGCGACAAAAAGTGAGTATTAAGAGGATTTTATCATGGGCGTTGAATCAAGATTTCTTGGATGGTAATATGTCGCCTTTTCGAGTTCCTCAAAGGAGGGGTTTTATCGATGGCCGAACGAAAAAAAATCAATCCTAACCAGCTTTCACAGCGAATGATTCGCAACAACGACATATTCTGCTGCCTGTTGATCAATCAGGCGAACAGGTCGATCAGGGTGATCGATTTTCGCGGCGGCAATTTCCAGCTGAAGCACAACCACCTGGAGCAGGTCCTCCTGGCCGACGGCATGCGCAAGATCTTCACGCTTATCGAACGCGACGACATGAGCGGCTGGAGCCGCGTTGGTTACCACAGGGAAGGAACCATTCCCGGCTACTACAAGAGATCCGACGCCTACATCATGGCCCGGATCTATGACGATGATTGGGAAGGAATTCGCGATATCGAGGACCAGCCGGAAAGAAAGAACATCCTCAACGAGGCAAAGGTTCTGGGCAATGATCTGACCAATCTCAAGGCCTCCGGACTCAAGGCCGAGCACGTGGCAGAAGAGGAGATCCCCGGTCTCCTCAAGATCGAGTTCACGCGCCTGGCAAAAAAGGCTTCGTGGGCCAAGAAGACCAAGGGCGCAAAGACGACGGGCATTAAGGAAACCAAGAAAACGTCCTTCAGCCAAGTCATCGAAGATCCGGTATTCCCCCAGTTCAGCAGGGAAACGGACAGCCACTTTTTCATCTGCAGAAACAGTCGCACCAAGCAGCTCAACCTCTTCGGCGCCGAGTATCAGGGTTGCTTCGGAAACGCCAAGATGGACCTCTTTTTCAAACCCAAATCAAAGACCGATCTCGCCATCGCCCGGCACGGCCTCAATTCGTTCATCGACTGGCTCGAGGTCATCGGCGCCGTTGCGATCTTCTCACTCGTCCGAGCGGACGACCTGGAGACCAACGCCCTTTTCTTCAGCGCCGGCTTTCGCAACAGTGGCTGGATGCACCGCCAGCTGATGACCAGGGAGGGGCCTATAGATCAGATCCTCTGGACCAAGAAGCTCACTGTATGACCGATCCGGCCACCCTGACGGCCAGCCTCCTGTCCAACGCGCTACAGAATGTGCCCTCCAGTCGCACGAAGGAACAGCGAGTCGCCCGGCAACTCCTTCGTGGAGCCGACCCCTTTGAGCGTTTCGTCCCGGCCAGGCTCCTCCTGGAAGCCCTGAACGCCCACCTGGATCGACGCCGGCTGCCCGACAAACCCGTGGTCCTTTTCATGGACAGGCTCGGCGGGGGCGACGGCGCTCACGCGGCCGGGCCGATCATCGACACCCTCGGAAAGCGTTTCAGGGGGGCGTCCTTCATCCACGCTTCCTTCGCCACCCCTTCTCGCGGGCTGGGTTCCCTGCTGCGAAGCAATCTCACCAGATCGGGAGCCGAGCACGGTGTTCTGGTCGACGTGGTGTCCTACAACCGACCGGCCGAGGGTCTCGAGTTGGATTCCCGGCAAATCGAGGAGATACACAACGAGTGCGATCTGTTGATTACATACTCTCCGAGCGGATCCGGTGGGTTACTGCCCTGCCCGGCTCATCCGACGGGCGATTCGCTGCTCGCCCTGTCCCACGTGTGCGTCCTCTCCTTTCCCGATCCCGAATCATCGGTGGCCGATCTCCCCGGATACCGCACAGTAATCGAAGCGGAACCGGGGCTGGACTCCCTGCTTTTCAGGATGCAGGTTATGAACGAACACGAACAGCTGGAAGAACTGGCCGGATGCACCCTCGGCCCCGACGGCGACGCGGACGATCGACTGTGGGTTCTTCTCGACAACGCCAAGAGACGCCGATACTGCCTTCTCGTCGAGCCCATGTCCGGCGGGCGTCCGGCCGGTGCGCCTATTCACTGCCCGTGCCGCACGCTTCTGAAGCGCGGGCTGATCAATGATGTTTCCGTCAATCGGATCGTTCCCGCCGGAAATCGCCTGTTGACTGTCGCAAAGGGAAAGAAAACCCTCACCTGAACGTCCGCTCTGGACGACATCAATGCTCCTGGGGTACAAATAGCCAAAGTTCAAGGAGGTTCCTCATGACTAGAAGACTGCCCTACCTCGTGTTCCTGTCCTTCAATCTTCTCCTCGCCGCCTGCGGCGACGACGATGCGGCCCCACCGACAGATGCCACCGGCGCACCGGCATCAAAGAACAAATCCACTCTTGCCGAGAAGGCCGCAACCCTCTTGCAAAAAGCGGATTCCATAGCGACCCTGGCAGGCGAACCGAACGAAGATCCGGAAAAAGAATGCAGGATCCTCGCGTACTGCGAAAAACGATGTGTCGGCGAGTGCATCAACGAGGAGCGCGGCCGGGCCGCCTATTTCAAAGCCAAGGAGCAGAAGATCGCCGGCTCTCCGTTCGATGTTAAGATCCTTGGTTCATACCTGGACGGATCGTGCGCGCGGGGCGACGATCCCGGAAAGCGCCGGAGCGCCTCGGGAATACGCGCGATCGTAGAGGGAACCATGACCTACACGGGAGAGGACATGCTCTACGCGGCCAAGCTCGAAGGCGAGATGTATCTTCGTTTCGGAGCGGATCGTTTCGCCGAGGCGTACGTGAAGGAAGTGAATTACGGCGGCTACTACGGACGGTCGAAGCCGGTAACGCGCTTTACGCGGGAGGTAAGGGGCGCCGATCCGTGGGTCAAGGGTGAGGCACGCGAGTTCCACTGGGAGTCCAGCCCCCTGAGCGAGGCGTTCTGCGAGGTCATGCCGGACGAGGCGAAGGCATACGTGGAGCTGGCAACCTGGGGCATCAAACAAGGACGCAATGATCATCCGGTCGTGTTCGTGACCCTAAAGTGGGAAGAAGTGATCGGGATGGCGCTGCGCCAGCAAATCAACGTTCTCAAGAAGCAGAAAAATGAGACCGTCGAGGAGCCCGCCGACGCGCTCTACAGCCGGCTGGGCAAGGTCCTCGTCACCCGCCTGACTGGCAAGACCGAGTGGCTCAAGCGCTCGTCCACAGCTCAGACCGGAGATATCGCGAAGGGGCCGTCCGCGGCGTTCCCGGTGAAGGCCTCCTCCAAAAAGTGGAAGGTGGAGGTGTCCGGAATCTCCCACGCCGTGGAGTTCGGCGGTTACGCGCACAAGGGCGAGGACCAGTTCCTGGCCGTCGTGGATATCTCTGTCGCCTTTTTGGGAAAAGGAGAGGGATCTCTCAGGGGATTCGCGGCGCGGATGGAAACCTCTCCGAACAAGTGGCAGAAACCGGTTACCAAGGCACTGGGACAGATCGACACATCGGAGTCCATAGCCTCCGGCTCGAGCGTCTCGGGAAAACTGGTCTTCCCGAGACAACGTTTCGAGCGCCCGTTTCGGCTTGAGGTGAAAACCCCAGACAAGAACACCTTCTACCTCGATGTGTTCGATTACAAGATGGGCCCCGAGCGCGCGCCCAAATAGAAAAGGTAGTCTACCGTGCTGAGCTTTGAACTGACCGAGGAACAGAAGATCTTGAGAGATACTGTCCGCGATTTTGCGCAAAACGAGATCGCGCCCGTTGCGCAGGAGCTCGACGAAAAGGAGCAGTTCTCCGTAGAGCTGACCAGGAAGATGGGCGAGCTGGGGCTCTTCGGCATGTTCGTCTCCGAAGAGTACGGCGGAACCGAGATGGGGTACATCGCCTATATCATCGCGGTGGAGGAGATCGCCAGGGTGGACGGATCCCACGCGGCCACGATCGCCGCGGGCAACTCTCTGGGAATAGGACCCATCTACTACTTCGGGAGTGAAGATCAGAAGAAAAAATATCTGCCCGATCTCTGCGAGGGCGAAGCGCTTGCGGGCTTCGGCCTGACCGAGCCGGACGCCGGTTCGGACGCCGGGGGCTCCAAGACCACCGCGGTGAGGGACGGTGATGACTGGATCATCAACGGCTCCAAGATTTTTATCACCAACGCCGCAAATCCCCTCACCTCGGTCACCGTCGTTCAGGCGGTCACCGGAAAGTCCGACAAGGGGCGCAAGGAGTACTCCTGCTTCCTGGTGCCCGCCGATACTCCCGGCCTTACCGCCAACGAGATGCACGGCAAGTTGATGTGGCGCTCCTCCAACACCGCCGAGCTGTTCTTCGACGACATGAGGGTTCCGAACAACGCTCTGCTGGGCAATCAGGGGGAGGGTTTCCGCCAGATGCTCAAGACCCTCGACGGCGGAAGGCTCTCCATAGCCGCGATGGGTCTCGGAGGAGCGCAGGGAGCCTACGAGAAAGCCCTGGCCTACTCCCAGGAGCGCAAGCAATTCGGCAAGCCCATCTGCAAGCACCAGGCAATAGCGTTCAAGCTGGCCGACATGGCCACAAAGATCGAGGCGGCGCGCAACATGCTCTACAAGGCCTGCTGGCAGCGCGAGCAGAACAAGCCGTTCCAGAAGCTGGCGGCGATGTCCAAGTTGTTCTGCTCGGAGATCTTCAGGGACGTGGCCACCGATGCCGTCCAGATCCACGGCGGCTACGGTCTCATGAAGGAGTACGACGTGGAGCGCTTCTTCCGCGATCAGAAGCTCCTCGAAATCGGCGAGGGCACCTCCGAAATTCAGCGCATGGTAATCTCCCGCTACATCGGTTGCTGAAGATCTCGCGAGCGCACCCACGTCCAGGCCCGCATGTAACCGGCGCTGATTGCGAGAGATAACGTAATATGAACCTCGTCCCATTTCTGGTAGGATACGTTGAACGGACGACAGGAAATTGGACAATGAACGGATGGGTATATGATGCCGGCGAGAAGCCGAAAAAGAGGCACCATTGGGACAAGCCGTTTTCGGGGTTCATCGAGATCGATGGACTCCGGGTGTCCAAATGCCCCGGCGATATGACGACCAGCGAGGCACAGCGGTTGCTCGACGAAGCGATCCCTTACAGCAAACCGAGTTGGCGATACGACCATCCCAACAGACTGTATACCGTCGCCTCGGATGGCACTGTCTACCGAGCCAAGCCGACAGTACCCGGCAAGTCGTATCATGGCTTTCCCGAGGATCCGGCCATGCTGCCGCCGGATCGCCGGCTTCGGAAATCGATAATGGAACGAGCCGTGCGCCTCGGATGCGAAACCCAGGTTTCGCGATGGTTGAGGAAAGGAAAGCTCCGATGAATATGCAACACTTCGGAGATATCGAGCGCTTCGGATTTGAGTTGGCATGGTCGGATGAAGCACGCGCCGACGCTTCCGCCTCCGAGGCGACCAGAGGGAGACTCACGGCCTGGCTCAACGGCGTACCCGTCTGGGCAAGCCAGAGAGGGCTCGAAACGAAGGGCGTACAATGGACCTGGATCGAGCTTCTGGAACACCTTGCCGCCTATTGGCCCAGAATCTCGCGGGAGACGTTGCCCCATGAATACTCGGGGCTTCAACTCGGCACGATTGAAATCGAACTGGCCGGAAAGCTGGACGATGGCACAATCCCCGATTCCGATGACATCGAGCAGAAGGCGTGGGAGTTCGTCGAAGCACACGATCTTGCCAGAGGGCAACCGGGCATAGCACTGACACCGTTGCGGATTGTGCGTATGGGAAATGATGCCGTGGTTGCTACAGCGGGTTCAGATATCGTGATGCCGTGGAAAGAGGTTGAATCCGTTCTGGTGAACCTGTCGGAAGCGATCCTGGAACGTCTGAAGATTGTCCTCAAGGATGAACGGGCCGCTTTTATTAGGCGATCTTGGCGAGATCGCCTGGATATAGCAGTGGAGGAATGGGCGGAGATCTGCTCCGGCGTACCCTTCGAAGAACTGCGGAATATCGAAACCGCCGCGGGCCGTCAAATAATTCCCGACACACTTGGAGCGGGTGAAGAGTCACACCTCCTGGCCGCTGCCAGAATGGCGTTCGGGACTATCTGGGGCGACGATTGGCGCACGCTGATGGACAGCGTGGTTCGAGCTCGCGACGATGAGGTCCAGGTTTCCCGGAAACTAAAGATCCTGATCGGCGAGGCGCGGGAAAAGTTGGCCGGAGAAGAGGATCTTCGTTCATATGAACAGGGTTATGCAGTAGCCGAGGAGATTCGTCCCGCTTTGCCGGACGGGACCGCCGACGGACCACTTGATATGGAAAATGTTTTCGCGGCGCTCGGAATTGCCGTTAAGCATCTTAACTTTCGCGGCAGCGCCATCGACGCAGTGCTCGTCTGGTCCAGGAACCATAACGCGGTCGTTTTCATAAACAAGAACGGACAACACGCCCAAGAAAGCAACGGCCTCAACGCTACTCTGGCCCATGAGCTGTGTCACATATTGATTGATCACGGCAACGCGCTACCGCTGGTCGAGGTTACCGGCGGCAACTCTCCACCGCGAGTGGAGAGCCGGGCGAAGGCATTCGCGGCAGAGATCCTTTTCCCGCGTGTTGTAGCTACTCGAGAGGCGGAGAATTTGACGCTTGATAATTACAAGATGACATTACAAGCGGTTTCCTCAACCTATAGGTCGAGCAGGCGCCTCATCGCCTGGCAACTCCACAACCGCTGCCGAAAGCAGCTCGATCCCGCGCTTCTGGAGGAACTCAAACGATTCGCTGCCTCGCAAAATGAGCCCCTCGTAAAATGAGTCTCACCTTTCGAAAAAAGGAATACGACGTGGAGCGCTTCTTCCGCGATCAGAAGCTTCTCGAGATCGGCGAGGGCACCTCCGAAATTCAGCGCATGGTAATCTCCCGCTACATCGGTTGCTGACTACAAACACCCCGGCATTCGGCCGCCGCTCCAATCAATTATTCTACTGAAAAAAGGTGGCACCTTAGAGAGAGGGCGTTTATCCGTCCTACACATGTGATGATTTTTCGTAGAAGGGGGAAATCGGAATCTGCCCCCGATTTTTTTCCCCGTTCGGACACCATTGCCTATATAATTTGAATACAAAAAAAAGGAGTGCAAGATGTTTATTCTTCGGACAAGCATCGTAGTCTGTCTGTTGGTCGCCTTGGTTGTCGTCGGGTACTCGGACTGTTCGTCAAGCAGTGACGGTGGGATGACCGATCTTAAAAAGGGCAAGGCCGAATACGCCGAAAGGCAGGCGGCAAAAAAGACGGAATCGGAACAAGCCAAGCCTGCGCCACAACCAAGTGCAGCCGCGGCACCTGATAGCCAAAAGGATAGCGGCAGTGATGAGAAACTTATAAGTAGCGAAGAAAGAGAAACAAGGACACACATCGAAGCCATTTCTGAAAATGCCGAATTTGTCGATACACGTTTCGGGAGGCTCAAAACAATAAGGCCGGATTTAGAAGATGATAAAAACTTGGCATATTTATCACTAAACGACTCGGTGTTCCACCGCTCTGAATTCACTGATGCCGGACATACATTGTACTATCTGTTCCGTTTTGATGAGGCAGACATGGTGATGTTTTTCGCATCTCCTGCATTCGTAGTGGGTTGAAAACGTTGTCATGAGCATAGCGGTTGCGCAGGCCGGCAGCAAGGACCGGAGGCGAGGAGAAGCGAGCCCTGCCAAGAGGCTCGCCCTCGACGG
>SDBV01003302.1_pt1 | contig 23876 bp, 24 predicted proteins | sample 2277081 | NCBI WGS metagenome assembly SDBV01 (sample SAMN10402039, study PRJNA504765) | marine sediment metagenome | isolation source: marine sediment core GS10_PC15, 223 cmbsf | place: Arctic Ocean: Southern Knipovich Ridge | collected 2010 | reverse complement strand
GGTCGTGGACGCAGCAGGCCGCGGGCATCACGCATACCGAGCTGTCGGGAGGGGTCATTCCCGAGTACCGAAACAACATCGCTGCGATCGGTGCGGCGTCGGGTCACGTAGGCTGGAGGTTCAAGTTTAACGCGGGCACTGAGAACAGCGTGGAGATCATGTGCATCCACTTCTACGCCGACGAGCACGGGCCGACTAACAGGCTAGCGTTCTGGGATCCCTCGTCGGACGTGGAGCTGGCTATTGACCTGGACTTCGAGGACCTAGCGCGGGGCGCGACGTTGACGAAGACATTCCGCGTGAAGAACCTCTCGGGCTCGCTGACGGCGAACAGCATCGTGCTCGCAATTGAGGCCGGACCGAGCCACGGTAGCCCAGGCACGTGGACGCTGTTGAGCACGGACGACTCCGCGTACGCGCAGAGCATCAACATCGGTAACCTTGGCCCGGGCACGCTGTCGGGGGTGCTGTACCTCAAGTCGTCGCCGCCGACAAACGCAGAGCTAAGCACGTTGTCCGCGCGAATTGATCCCGCCGTGGGATCGTGGACCTAGAGGAGAGTAGCGACAGATGGCGAACTACCCGGCCCCGCCGGCTCGCCGGTGGGCGTTTGACCAGGAGAGTGTTGACATCCGCAAGTGGGTGTCCACGATCGCAGGCACGACCGCCCTGTCGCAAGCAGAGATAGACAAGCTTAACGACGAGGACGACAGCGACTGGGTAGAGCTTAACTCCGGTGGCCTGATAGGCTCTGGAGACTTTGCTTACCTCTGCTTCATCTTCCCGCAAGACCGCAAGCTGACCGACGCGATGATCGCGTTCGATACTCTGCCTGGGGGGCGAACGCTTACCGTTGACGTTGAGTACTCAGACGACACTACAGACGGACGCGACGGGGCGTGGACCTCGCAGGCGGCGGGGATCGCGCACATCTTGGCGCCCGACGTGCGGCCAGACTACCGGGACAACGTGGTCAACATCGCAACAGCGGCAGCTCACAAGGCCTACCGCTTTAAGCTCGCGCCGTCGGGCTCAGTCACGTCGGGAAATCTCGAGTGCACGATGTGCATGCTGTTCGGGCCGGAGGCGGGACCGACCGACAGGCTAGGGTTTAGGCAGGTCGGTTCGGACACCGAGCTCGCTGCTGATGAGGACTTCGAGGACATCGCTCGCGCACCGACGGCCGTGAAGAAGACCTTCCGAATCAAGAACCTCTCGGGCACGAAGCAGGCGCAGGACATCGCGCTGACCTCGCAGTCGGGGCCTGGCTACGGCAACTCTCCCTCGTGGACGTTGCTGAGCCTCGACGACATCACGTACGCACTCAGCGTTGCGCCGCCTAACCTTGCGGCGGGCGCGCTCTCGGGAACGATCTACCTCAAGAGCGAGCCGCCTGATGACGCCGAGCTGGGAGCGCACTACGGTCGCGTGGTGGCGACGGTGGGCACGTGGGTTTGAGCCGATGACAGAGGGTAAGAACAACTTCTGGCTAGGCAAGAAGTTTAGCGCTGCGCATCGTAAGGCGATTTCTCGTGGTGTAAGGCGTCGCAGTCTGCACGGTCCACATCATACTCCAGAGGCGATTGATAAGATGAGGCAAGCTGCGCTACGACGACACGCGACTGGTTTCTATCAGACTCCAGAAATGCGCGCGAAGTTCAGCAAGGCCACAGCTAAAAATCACGCAGCCGGCGTGTATCGAAAGGGGCCGACATCTCTGGAGCTAGCTCTTCGACGGCTGCTCACAAGCGCGGGCTTTGACTTCGAGGAGCAAGTACGATTTGGTCACTGCGTCGTCGACGCCTGGGTGCCGAGTCATCGGCTCGTGTTTGAGGCCGACGGGATGTTCTGGTACCACCACCAGGATAAGGAGCGCGAGGCTCGGCGAGACGCCTATCTCATGCGGCGCGGAGTTGCAGCCGTCGTTCATCTAGACGACTGTGATCTGAAGGTGTTCTAATGGCAGACGCGCCCGTACTGTACTACGCGCAGAACGTCGGCTTCGAGGTCTTGCTCGGCAACGACCCGGCCGCGTACGCCGCGCTAAACATCGGCTTCGAGGTCCTAGCCGGTGAGAATCCCGCGGCTTATGCCGCACTGAACATCGGCCTCGAGTCACTGGCCGGCGATGACCCCGTCCTGTACGCTGCGCAGAACCTTGGTGACTGGGCGACGTCGAAGGCCGACGACACCCTTGGCCCCGAGTTTGCCTTCGCGCCCGTGCTGACCTCACTCACGCCTGCGTTCGGGCAGGAGGGGCAGTCGGTAGTCGCGGCCGGCGTCGGCTTTGGTTGTGAGAAGGTCTTTGTCCGGTGGGGTAACGTCGGCACAGCGGGCGGAGTTACAGGCGGAGACGCTAAGGCGGGCCCGGGAACGATCACCGCTATCACCGCGCCGTGGACTATAGAGACTTGGTTCCGCACTCAGCAGCAGGGTGAGTACAACACGGCGGCGGGGCTGGAGAGCGGAGAGCTAGTCCAGCTTCTCACAGTCGGTGACTCTCCCAAGTACACGCTTGAGCTGACCAACGGCAAGGTCAAGGTCACAGGACCAGGCGCGGAGAACATCGTAAGCGCGGTCGCGTACGACGATGGCAAGTGGCATCACGCCCGAGTCGTACTTGACAGTGATAGCGACCTGCATCTCCTAGTAGACGGGGCGCCCATGGGGGGCTCGGTCGCGTCGTCTGACGTCTCCGTCCCGCACGTTGAGCTGGCGCAGAACTATCGCGGTGACCAGCGCGAGACTCGAGTCATGTCGGAGAACCTCGGCACGAGCCTCTTCGCGATCGCATCGCTCTGGTCAGTCACGTCGGGCGCGACCACCGTCGCGTTGTGGCACATGGACGACAACACGGGTACGACGCTCACCGACTCGGGCGCCGGCTCGTGGGATCTGACGATCTCGGGCTCGGACTTCCTGTGGACGGACTGGGACTTCAACGTTCAGGTCACGTTGAGCGGCGCGGTCCAAGGCCTCGACGTTGACTTCGTCCGCGGTCACGAGCTTAGGTGGACTGTGGCCGTTGGCGCGGCCTCAGGTCCGGTGATTATCAAGCACACGGTCAAGCACATCGACCAGTCCGATCCGCTGGCGTTTACCGTGCTGCCGGCGGTGACGCTTCGCGGCGCGGGCATCGAGGTAAGGATCTACGATAAGGACAACTTCGCGACGCTGCTCACGATTCTCGAGAACGCGTTCGGGGTGTCCTTCACGATAGAGCTCGACGGTCCTGGCGCCGGGTCGTTTAAGCTGAACCTCAACGACCCTAAGGCGACGTCAGCCAATCTTAAGCACGGCAACCTCGTGCGCGTCTACCTCGACCAGGTAGAGCGATTCGCCTTCAGGATCGAGAGACTAGAGGAGGCGTTAGTTGAGGCTGAAGACGCGTCCAGCCAGATCGCGACGGTCGAGGGGCGCGGCGTCCTCTCCATGCTGGACGACGCGATCGTGTACCCGCCGAGCTGGCCGACGACGACGCCGCTTGAGACGGTGTACGCGAGCAAGACGCTCGGCCACATTATCGACAACCAAGTGACTAAGGCTCTTGCGCGAGGCGCGCTGAGCGGAGTGACCACAGATTTCACGTCGGCGGTAGACAGCGACGGCGTGGGTTGGGCTGACGTCTACAGTCTTAGCTACTTCCCGGGCCACTCGCTGCGGCAGATGGTAGAGCAGGCAACGGGTCTCGGGCTTGACGTGCGGATGACTTCAGCACTTGTGCTCCAGCTCTACGAGCAGCTAGGCTTGGACCGCACGACGGGCGACGACCCCATGATATTTGCGCAGGGAGACAACCTGATCATTGACATGCGCGACGCGTCGTCGTCAGAGATCAAGAACGCGATGCTCGTGCTGCGTAATGATGGCATTATGGAGCAGTCTCAGTCCAGTGACTTCTCGCGGCGCGAGAGCTTCATGGACGCACGACAAACGTCAGACCTCTCGACGGCGCAGCAGCTCGCGCTTAAGACGCTTGACACGCTGGGCTCAGTAAGCGATGCGTTCACGGCTGAAGTCCTCTCCGTGCAGGACCACTCGGAGGCCTTCGTCGACTGGGACCTGGGCGACTTCGTGCTGGTGGACGTCCGAGACCTAGGCGAGCGTCAGACGTACAGGGTGCGCTCGATCACCGTGGAGCAGACCGGTGAGGACAGGCTAAGGTTTACGGCGTCGCTCGGCAGCCTGCGGCACGAGTACTTGGTGCGGCTCAAGAAGATGCTCGACACGTTCACGGGCGGCACGTTGACCGGATCGACCGGGGGCGGGACGATCGGGACGATCACGCCAAACCTCGTCAACCTTTACCTCAACGCGCCGTCAGACTCACAGTATCTGCTGCTTGCAGCTGACATCTCGCTGCCAAGCTCGCGCAAGTTCGTGGCTGGCTCAGGTCTTGCCGGGACGGACGGCGGCGCGGGTGGAAACTTTACGCTTGACCTCAGCGTGCTGACCGAGAACTGGGACGCAGGATCTTTCAAGATCACAGCTCTAGAGCTCGCGACGGACACCGTTCTTCTTGGCGCGGCCAGCGACGTGGCCATATTCCGCGGTATTCGGGGCGGTGTTCCCGTTGTGGAATTTGGAGTAAACGATCCTCTGAGCCTGATAAGCACCGTTTCCGCCATGAGAATGGTTACGATTCAACGGGACGCTGACAGTGATCCTAGGTTTACGATACGTGGTAGCGGCGACCTAGAGTGGGGATCCGGTGCTGCCGCTGCCGACATTACTTTGGGTCGAGGAGCAGCTGATCGACTGGACCTAGCAAGTGGTGACAGCCTGCGGCTAGTTAGCGGCGACATCGAGCTGGTGGAAGGCCGCATTGACGCTGCCCACGTAGCTTCTGAAAGCGACGACCACGCAGTGGAGCTAGACGTCGACGCCGCGGGCAAGGGCGACGTGAAGGCTCTGGACATCGCTTACATCACCGGCGCCATCTCGGCTGGCGATGACGAGGGCATCATCCTCATCAACATTGACGAGATCGCCTCTGGAGGCGGTGACGTGTTCGCGCTGGAGGTGCTGGCGACTGAGGGATCCGCGACCGTGCACGGGATGAAGGTAGGCGCCTTGGTGGCCCCCGTCCACCACGACTCGGGAACCTTCGCTAACCCCACGACGGGAACTAACGATACTCCTGGTCCAGCCGATGTCGCGGCGATGATTGACGGCAACTCTGGCACTACCACTAGCATATTTGTCGCCGAAGACGACTACATCCTCATCGGCGCGGACGACGCCTTCGAGGAGATAGAGTTCATCCTCACCGTGGGCTCCAGCGGGGCCGGAATCAAGCCGACATTCTGGTACTCGACCGCCGGCGCTCACCAGTTCACGCAGTTCAACCCGGTTGATGGAACCAACGCGTTTAGGAACACCGGCGTCGTTGCCTGGGACCAGGGCGACCTGACCAACCACGCCGTCAACACCGACACCGGGACCTTTGACATCAAGGTCATAAGGACTAGGGAGAGTCTGGGCACGACTCCGGTTCTAGGGTTTGCAAAGACTGCGGCCACCACCGAGTACATCTGGGACAAGGACGGCAACCTCAACATCCTCAAGCTTCTGACTGACACCATCGTTGAGAACACCCCGGACAGTGGTGTCACTATCGAGGGAGTGAAGGCGCTAGATAGCTTCGTGGAGTTCGTCGAGATCGCCGCGCCTTCTAACCCTGCTGCGAACAAGCTGCGGGTCTTCGCCGAGGATGTCGGCGGCGTCACTGGGCTGTCGCTTCTAGACTCGGCAGGTGTAAAGACTCAGATAGTTGCGCGGACTAGGAGAATGCTTTTAGTTGTTAGACGTTTGGCGGACGCCGCTACTCCCAGCACGGCCTACGCGGATGCTGCTAGTACCGCAAATGACTTCCAGGCTCCCGTGCCAGCGGATTGGGTGCCAGGCACAGACATTATTCTAAAGATTGAGCTGCACCAATTGGCTACAGCGGGGAGTCCTACTGCTGTCTTCAGAAGTTCTATCGGCCTGGCCTCGGAGGGGGAAGCTGTTTCTCGCACCAATTTCGAAAACGCAGTCAACGCCGATATCGCCCTGACTCAGAACCTTTATGAGGAACTTAGTAGAACAATAACTGCGGCGTCAATAGCTGCTGACGACGGCATTTTTTGGCGGCTGTTAAGACTAGGTGGAGATGGGTCTGATGCCGTTAACGGCTCGGTCAATAATGACCACGGAGTGTGGATGGAGTACACTGCCTTTTTCTAGGAGCAATAGCAGCCGAGCAGTAGAACCAGGGTACAGTAACCCGAGGAGGACTGTCAAATGGGAGGACGAAAGAAGAAGCAGGGAAAGCCGAAGGAGACTCCGTCGCCGTCGTTCGAGGACCGGCTCAACGCTTACCTCAACGCGGTCGCGCGACTGGTGATGCAGTCACGAGCGCGCCCAGGCGGAGCGATCAAGTTCGGCAGGGACGCGATGCACGTCCTGCTGGTCGAGGCCGCTGACACCGCGCAGATGTCGGGCACCAACGGCTACATGTCATCGGCAACGTACGCGGTGATCGCGGCGATGATGACCGCCGGGCACTGGGACGACGAGAAGCCCGGTGATAAGAAGGCGCCGACGCCTTCGGAGGAGCCGCCTCCTGAGGGCGCGGACAAGCCAGCAGACAAGCCCAAGAAATAGAGGGAGTGCGCAACCGGATGCCCAGAGGCAACCTGGGATACTTAGAGGACCTTTGTCTCCTGAGCATCGTGCTGCTGTTAGCACAGCTCTCAAGGGACGTCCACGTCCTAGATCTTCTGAGCACTCAGCTAAACTTGGCCTGGCGCACAGAGGTCAGACTCCTTGGAACAAAGGTCTCACCAAGGAAACTGATGAGCGTGTTCGTAGAGGCGCAGAAAATGGGTGTGAAGTCAAGCGGGGGAAGGTACCTTGGAACAAGGTAATGAAGATGGGCGCGGAACATTGCGCCGCACTCGAGCGAGGAAAGGCCGCGGCCTACGCTAGAGGAGACTATTCGCGTTTTGCCTCACCCACTTCTCTCGAATTCGCACTATCGTTGCTGCTTCAAAGCGCTGGTCTCGAGTTCGAAGCTCAAGAACCATTCGGTCGCTACACGGTAGATGCCTGGGTGCCGAGCCGGTGCCTCGTGTTTGAGGCCGACGGAAGCTACTGGCATGCTAAGCGAACGGACAAACAAGTCGCAGCACGCGACGCCACGCTTCTTCAGCAGGGCGCTCTTGCTGTGATTCACTTTACAGATGAGGATCTTTCTTCATGGAGGCCGATATGAACACAATAATAGGTTTGGATGCGTCAGAGTGGCAAGGAGAGCTGAGTCGACTGCACTTCCAGTACGCTTACGACCTGGGCGCGCGGCTGTACATCGCGCAGCTCTTCGGCTCTGGGCCGACAGGCCTTGGGCCTAACGACTTTGCCGACGAGCAGCTAGGGTTCGCCAAGGAGGCAGGCTTCGACGCACTCGCGGGCTACATTTGGGTGCCGCCCGACAACACGACCAAGACAGAGTCGCTGGTCGAGGCATCGCTCAACGCTGCCGGAGAGTTCGCTCCCGAGCTGTCGTTCGTGGCCCCGGACCTAGAGGGCGGCAGGCTGCACCCGACCAACCCAGTCGGCAGGCTAATGAACGTCTGCGAGAACCTCGTGCTGGCGAACAAGAGGATCCTCATCTACAACCGCAAGGGAGGCTGGCCCACGGTCATGGGACCGGGGGTAACCGAGTTCAGCCAGTACGCCCTGTGGGAGGCGCGCTACTACTTCAAGTCGGGGTTCAAGCCGGACGTGCCGCCTGACATCGACTGGCGGTGGACCAAGTACGGAGGCTGGCAGGAGAGGGCGATTCTCCAGTACGCTGGCACCGCGCCGGTGAAGGGCTGGAGCGCGGACTGGAACGTCGTCGCTCTGGATCGGCTGGGGTTTGACCTGTACGACCTGAGTGGAAAGCCCACGCCGGTGCCGCAACCGAAGCCAACGCCTCCTCCTCCTCCTCCTCCTCCTCCACCACCACCGCCTCCACCACCGCCTCCACCACCACCACCACCACCGAAGCCGCCGGCAGGAACCCGGAAGTATGCGGTGAAGTCCACTGACAGTGACGGCCTGTCAGGCATCGCTGGGCGAGAGCTTGGGAGCGCGGGTCGCTGGACGGAGATCGCAGCCCTTAACCCCACCATCTCACCTCCGCAGTACGTCATTCACAAGGGGGACGTGCTTCTACTCCCTGGTGACGGGGCGCCGACTCCGAAGCCGAAGCCCAGGCCGAAGCCAAAGCCGAAGCCCAGGCCAGGAACGAGGCGGTACGTCGTCAAGTCTAGCGACGGCGCTGAGGGACTGTCAGGAATCGCGTCACGCGAGCTGGGCGACGCGAGCCGCTGGCGAGAGATCGCCAGACTGAACGGGCTTAAGTCACCGTTTACGATTCACGCGAGACAGGTGCTGTTGCTCCCGACCGATGGATCGACGCCGGCCCCGAAGCCGCGACAGAGGACACACAAGGCTGGGCATGAGGCAGTGCGTGGACTGTGGGGAATAGCGGGTACTCTCGGGATCGCAAGGGCGCGCATTCCGCAGTGGATCGATCAGGTCAAGGCGCTCAACGGATGGGCCAGAGTGGCCAACCCAGTAATTCACGTGGGGGACGTGATCAAGATACCCTAGACCTCAGACGGGGGAACCCGCACGTTCTACCCTTGCGCCACCAAAACAGGGTCGGCTCAAGGGTAGAATTGTCCTTAGATTTAATGCTGGAGGTGGATCTGAGAGGGGTCTTCTAGCTGAACTTGCCGCGCCGGCCAAACCACGCCAGCGCCGCCTTCGCCGCGCCTACCATAACGGCAGTGCCGAGCGCGACTCCCCAGGCCTCCCAGTTGTCGACGAGCGCGATGTCCGTCTTGATCAAGACCTGCCCTAGCTCGATGCCGGCTGCTACGAAGATGGCCCAGCCTAGCTCGGGCAGTCTCTTGAAATTGTACTCTGGAAGATTGAGGTTTGGCATTGGTCTCCTAGAACAGCAGCGGAATGACGATGCCGCTTGCGATGATGGCCGTGACGAGGCCACCAAAGATACCGCCCACCCACATGATGGTCTTCATCATGCCCCGCATCTCACCGAGGTCGCTGGTCAGGTGCGGTAGGTGATTGGTGAAAAAGGTCTGGATCGCGGTGTTGATTTCATCTTGCTTCTCCAGATATCCGCGCATGTACCCGCGCCACTCGGCTTGCTCGACGATGGCCTCGTGCACAGAGTCGGCTACCTTGGACGCTGCTGCGGCGCTGGCCTGCGCGGACTCAGCCGCTCTGATAGCGATCTGCGTGGGCGTTAGCTTCTCCTGTGTAATCATGTCTGGAGTCCACTCACGTTTATTATAATCCATGAGGGCTGTTCGTAGTAACAATGGGGCGAGGGCCGCCCGCCACTATTTGACGATTGGCCCCCGCCGGAAAGGAAGGAAGGTCGTTGATGTCTACGTCTACTGCTACTATACTCCAGGTGGAGGTCACGCGACTGAGGTACAGTGGGACTGTTTGGTCCTATATCTATAGCACTGCGCTCTGAGCGAAAGTGTCAGCGAGGTATAGTAGGCTCAGCAGATGAGAGAGGAAGACAGATGACCGACACCGCGGTAGTTCACAAGAAATGCGGAGGACGTGTCTACGAGGACTACGCCGATCCGTTCAGGTACGAGTATCAGCGAGAAAACGGCACGACCGAAATGTGCCCGAAGACGAAATGCGGGCGGTGCGGAGACGAGATTCTGGGTGATGCGATGCTGGAGTTCGTCGGCAAAGACGCCGCGCTCTTCAACGTGAGTGACGAAGAGGCTGAGCCCGCAAGATGACCCACGCCGACAAGGTCGCCCAGGTCGCCCACGCGCTTGAGGCCGTCGGGCTGACGGTCTACAAGTCAGGGCCACCCGAGGCCGACATCTATGTGAGTCAGGCGCGCGCGCTCGTGCGAGTGGGGCGAGGCTTTCCGCCAACTGAAAGCTTCGCTAAGGTCCTGACGATAGCTGACGTAGACCCGCTCAGCATCACCTACCTGAGGCAGAAGCTGTACCAGCTACTGATGGGGTATGAGCTACCGTCCTCTGAGGGAGGGCCCCGTCTTAAGGAACTGAGTGAGGGCGAGATCGAGGCCGTCCGGCGCAACGTTCTCTACGCGTTCCAGGAGCTGAGCGAGTTCTTGAACGAGTTCCCGTGGAAGTGGCACCGGGAGCCGGCGTCCGTCGACCGGATGAAGGTGATCGAAGAGTTCGGAGACGAGTTCGTCTTCATGCTGAACGCGTTGGCGCAGGTGGGGATCACGGGCGATGAGCTGGTCGCGGGGTTGGATCGCATACAGCGTAAGAACTTCAGCAGGTACTTTAGCGGCGTGAACAAGGAGTTCAAGAGGCAGTACGAGTGTGAGCCTAGGGAGGTGCGGGACAGGTGATAAACGTAGCGATCGTGGGCGTGGGCAACTGCGCCTCAGCTCTCGTGCAGGGAGTCGAGTACTACAGGGACGCCGACCTCTTGAAGCTGCCCGGGATTATGCACCCCATCATCGGCGGCTACGGGATCGGTGACATCAAGTTCGTGGCCGCGTTCGACGTCGACAAGAACAAGGTGGGCAAGGACCTCTCGGAGGCGATCTTCTCGGAGCCCAACAACACGTACGCCTTCGCTGAGGTGCCGCACCTGAACACGCCGGTCCACCGCGGGATGACCCACGACGGGATCGGGCGTTACCTTAAGGACGTGGTGCTGAAGGCCAAGGGCCCGACGTCTGACGTCGTTAAGATCCTCCGCGACACGCGCACCGACGTGGTGATCAACTACCTGCCGGTGGGCAGTGAGGAGGCGACCAAGTGGTACGTCGAGCAGGCGTTGGCGGCGGGTTGCGCGTTCATCAACTGCATCCCCGTGTTCATCGCGTCCGACAAGTCCGGGTACTGGCCGAGGCGGTTCGCCAAGGAGGGGCTTCCCATCATCGGTGACGACGTCAAGTCTCAGCTTGGCGCCACGATCGTGCACCGAGTCCTGGCCCGGCTGTTCGAGGACCGAGGGGTAAAGCTGGAGCGCACGTACCAGCTCAACTTCGGGGGCAACACCGACTTCCTCAACATGCTGGAGCGCGACCGCACCGTGTCGAAGAAGATCTCCAAGACCGGCTCGGTGCAGTCACAGCTAAGCTCACCGCTCGACGAGCGCAACATCCACGTCGGGCCCAGTGACCACGTGCCCTGGCTCGACGACCGCAAGTGGTGCAGTATCCGCATGGAGGGAACAAGCTTCGGTGACGTGCCCGTCACCCTGGAGCTGAAGCTCGAGGTCTGGGACAGTCCCAACTCCGCGGGCGTGGTCATCGACGCGATCCGCTGCATCAAGCTCGCCCTGGACAAAGGACTGAGCGGGCCGATCAAGTCTCCCAGCGCGTACTTTATGAAGACGCCACCCGAGCAGCTTACCGACGAGGAGGCGCGCGTGGGTGTGGAGGAGTTCATCAGAGAGGAGCCGCTGTAGTGGGGCGCAAGTACGATCCCAGCCGCACGCCGGAGTTTCACTGGCCGGCGTTCGCTGACTTCTGTAGATATGAGACGCTGGCCTGCGGGCCTGACCCTCACATGGCCCTGGTCGGCCAGCTGATAAAGGACTGCGACCTGGCCGAGAGGGTGTGGCGAGTGGGCTGCTACCTCGCGGTCTTCAACGCGCCCACGGCCGAGCTTATCTGGCAGAGCTGGGACCTGAAGAGCGTGACGCGAGACGACGGGGCGGCTCTCCACAGCTGGCTCAAGGAGCACTGGAAGGGGCTGCACCTGCGGAGGGAGCGGCGCCCGGTCAAGGCTCCGCACAAGCTGATAGAGCACATGCTGAGCTACGCGCGGTGGGCTGACGACGGGTTCAGCAGGGCGCTGGTCGTCAAGGACTACGCCTCGCTGTACGACGTGGTCAGCGAGATCCGGTACGTCGGGCGGTACGCGACGATCAAGCTCAGCGAGACGTTGCGCAGGTACTGCGACGTCGGCCCCGCCATCGACGACATGCGGCCCAGGGGAGGCAAGCACCCGCGGATAGGACTGGCGTACTTGTTCCCCCAGTACGAGGCCCAGCTGCTGGGCAACGACTCGCCGGCCAACTGCTACCTGACGAACTCGCTGGGCGTCGAGACGCAGAGCATCCTGAGCGAGAAGTACGGGGTAGTCCTGGACCACTTCCACGTGGAGGCACTGTTGTGCGACTACAAGCAGTCGTTTCACGGGAGGCAGTACCCGGGCCGGTCGCAGGACTCGGAGCTGAACCACCTCGCCAAGGTGCAGGCGTACTGGGGAGAGCAGTTCGAGAGCGAGATGCTTAAGGCGCGGCGAGAGATCTTTCCGCACTGGGCGCTCGGTGAGATCCAGGGGTGGGACGGCGTCAGGGACGAGCTCACCACAATCTTGAGAGACCATGGGTACACTTGGTCGGACTCGCTTTACTCGTACGCGGCGACGACCGACTTCAGAGAGCCAGTCAGAAAATATGAGGTCGTCAATGCGGGCGGTTAAGCACGAGCCGACAGGACTCTGGTACCGGCCCGACAAGTGGGGTGACCTTGAGGTGCTGCGCCACCCGCACAGCGAGTACAAGGACCTTGCCATCGGGTCGGGTGACGTCGTGCTTGACGCGGGAAGCCACATTGGCACGTTCACGTGGTTCGCGCTTCAGCGCGGAGCTGCTCTCGTGCACTCGTACGAGCCTGAGCCTGGGAACTTCGTCTTCCTGAAGCGGAACTTCATAGACGACGAACGTGTCGTGCTTTACAAGCTTGCGCTGATGCGAGAGGACGGGGAGATCGAGTTCTTCCTTGGGCCTAATGACACCAGCGGCTATAGCGCGTTCGTGCGCGGGAAGCGAAAGCTGATTACGGTCAAGGCAGTCAGCTTTCAACGCGTGCTGCAAGAGGTACAGTTTAACGTGGTCAAGATCGACATCGAGGGAGCCGAGTACGTGGTGCCCCTGGAGTTTCCTAAGAGCGTGCGGGCACTCGCAATCGAGTTTCACCTCAAGAAAAAGATGTGGCGCGCGTTTGCTCCGATCCTCGTGGAGAAGATCGAGGCGCAGGGCTTTATGCCGACTCGAGCGCCAGTGACTAGCGACATGCGCTGGGACACTATGGGAATTTGGAGGCGATGAAGACTCACGAGATCATCGTAGGGCTGTACACCCGGGGCGCCACCTGGAAGCTGTCCTACGCGCAGAAGATGGCCGGCATGGAGGAGCTTAACTACCCCATAGTCGTGAACCTGACGCGCAAGGTGGACTACACGCTGAGGGACGTCACGCACTACGTGCACTTCCCGATGTCGGACGGCAGGCTGGACAAGGTCGTCGACGACGTTGAGGCGCTGGCCGACGCGCTCGCGGTAGAGATCCTGCACAATGACCGGAACGTGCTGGTGCACTGCAACGCCGGCCGGAACAGGTCGGGGCTCTTGGCCGCGCTAATCGTATCGAAGGTGGAGACCATGACTTATAAGGAGGCGCTCGAGCACGTGCGCTGGGCGCGACCGCGCGCCGTAGCCAACCCGCACTTTGAGCGCTACCTAGTGAAGGGAGAGTTGTAATGCTCGTGAACCTCAGAGGACCGAGCGGCTCCGGCAAGTCGTTCATCGGTCACAAGCTGCTGGACACGTACCCGCACGAGGAGATCTGGGTCGACGGCTGGAACAAGACGAAGCCGAAGCTGGTAGCCTATGAGCTGCCCGGCGGGCTCTTCGTACTGGGCCGGTACACGGCCAAGGGTGGTGGGCTCGACGGCTTCCTGACGAAGCGAACGAGGGATAGATTCTACGACCTCATCAGGAGCTACGCGTTCGACAAGCCGTTCGTCTTCGCTGAGGCCCTCATCCTCTCGAGCTCGAGGGGAGCGTGGACGGGGCTGGCCTCGGAGATGGCGCCCGACCCGCTGGTGTTCGCGTTCATGGACACGCCGTTCGACCTTTGCGTCAAGCAGGTCTACCTCCGCAACGGGGGCAGGCCGATCCGTGAGGACCAGGTGCAAGCGCACCACGCGTACCTCCAGCGCCTGTCGCGGCGGCTTAAGGAGGAGGGAGAGAACGTGGTTACCATTGACCACACGTGCGGCTATGACCAGGTCGTGCAGCTGTTCAAGGATGGAGGCTGGTCGGGATGAGCAGCAGGCCAGTCGCGCTCGGCCTTCACATCTACTCGGGCGCGTTTACGCTCGGGATGGCTCGGCACTTCAAGATCATCGGCCAGTGGGAGGAGGGACCTTGGGCGGCGGATACGTTCGAGCTTAACTTCCCCAAGGTGCCGCACCCACTGACCATGGAAGACTGGCCGGTGCGAGACGTGCGCCCGCAGGTGATGTACGCAAACCCTCCGTGCGCGCCCTGGAGCGCGGCCGGCAGCCGGCTCGGCATGGCAGACCCGCGAGTGCAGTTTTCGAAGAACTGCATGGAGCTCGCGCTTCAGCTTAAGCCCGAGGTCTTCGTGATCGAGAGCGTATGCAGGGCGTGGTCACCGAACGGTGGCCGAGTGCTGTACGAGGAGTTCGCGGGCAAGTTTCAGCGACTGGGCTACGCTGTCACCATCTTGATGACAAACGCGGTGCTGCACGGAGCTCCTCAGTGGCGTGAGCGGTTTCACTTTATCGCGCACCGAGGAGAGCTAACACTTCCAGAGCCGCGCATGACGCACGCCGACGTGATGACCGTTAGGGACGCCATCGAGGACTTGGCCGATTCGGCAGTGTTCGCCGACGAGGCTGCGTTGCCAAGCGTTCCGAATCACGTGGTGGTGCGGTCGAACATCAAGAGCCAGCGCGTGATCAACGCGTTGCGCCAGGGCGAGGGCTGGGGAGAGTGTTACCAGCGGCTTGTAGCCAAGGGACTGGACGTAGCCAAGGCGCGGTTCATCGCGGGACGGGTGCGGTACGACTCGCCGTCGTCAACGCTTCTAGACATCGGCGCGATGGTGCACCCAGTGAAGAATAGGATGCTGACGGTGCGCGAGGGCGCGCGGCTCTGCACCTATCCCGACGACTTCGTGTTCGCGGTCGACGAGAAGAAGGGACTGGCCACGGCTAGCGACGTCACGCAGGTGGTCCTTCCCGTGATGGGTGACTACCTGGGAGGTCGGTTCATGCTTTCGCTTGACAGCAACGCGGCTGAGCCAGGCGCGTTTAGGGTGATCGACTTTAGGAAGCTCGGTCGCCAGTTCAGCTCGTCTAAGTTTGGTAAGACGAAGTGACGACCATCGTACTCGAGGGGCCAGATGGTGGCGGGAAGACCACGCTCAAGGACTTCCTGTGTGAGCGACTGCGGGCGCAGTCGGTGCACATGTCGATTCCAGATCCTATAGACAAGCCGCTCGACTACTGGATGGGCAGGCTCAGGGAGGCCGGGTGGCCCGAGATAATCGACAGGCTCCACTGGAGCGAGGACGTGTACGCTAACCTGTTCAGAGGAGGGTCAAGGCTCTCTGACTTAGATAGGTGGCTGCTTGAGGGCTGGCTGCTGGCGCACTCGGCGGTGATCGTGCTGTGCAAACCGGCGCGAGAGACGGTGCTGAAGAACACCGCCCTTGAGCCGGAGAAGATGCACCACGAGGTATCGGCTGAGGTGTACGACGGCTTCAGTGAGCCGTGGGGCTCGCTCGTGCCACGCGTGTTCTACGACTACGAGCGTGAGTCAGCTTACGAGCTGCTGTGCAGGTTGCCGATGGAGGACGGCCTACCCTTCAGACACGAGGGGATCGGCTCGCCCAACCCAGAGGTAGTGTTCGTGGGTGACAGGCACGGCGGCTGCGACGGGCCGTGCGGTGATCCGCTCGTCTTTAGGTCTCCCTGCGGGGGCTACTTGATGCGGGCGCTCGACTACACCGGGATGGACCTAAGCGAGTACCACGTGCTCAACGGCTGGGTGCGCGGTCGCGCGGTCGAGGTGTACCCGCACCCGGGTCTCATAAGCTTCAAGCCGCGCGTGTTCGTGGCGATGGGAGAGGAGGCCGGCAGGGCGCTCTCGGAGCTGGGGGTAGAGTATCAGCAAGTTCCCCACCCGCAGTACATGATGCGGTTTCACGCTCGTGACGTTGAGGCGTACGGAGCGATGCTGAAGAAGGCGGCCACAGAACAGTGCTAATTTTCGAGACCGATGACCTCGGGCAGGACTACGGCCTGCTGCTGGAGTCCGTTAAGTCGGCCGGCGAGCGGACGAGCCCACGTGACCGGGCGACTATCGAGACGCGGCCGCTGGTCGTGCGGCTGTCGAACCCTCAAGCGTGCGTGGTCAAGCGGCCCGGGTTCAGCCGCGCGTTCATGTGGATGGAGATCCTTCAGCTGCTGGCGGGCAGGTTTGACATCGACCTGCTCGAGCGGTGCTCAAAGAACGCGGCCACTCTTTTAAGTTCATACGGGTCATACGGTCCGCGTACTAGAGAGCAGCTCGCGCACGTCGAGGAGGAGCTGCTGCACGACCCTGACTCGAGACGGGCGACGGTCTACGTGGGGCGGCCCGGCGACCTGATGCTGGCGAGTGACTACGGGATGCCGTGCACCATGGCGTGGCAGTTCTTTAATCGTGACGGCCGGCTCGAGATGCACGTCTACATGAGGTCGTGGGACATCGTGTGGGGACTGTCATACGACATTCCGTGCTTCGTGTCGGTGCAGCTCGCGCTGGCTTGCGCGCTTGACCTAGAGCCTGGGACCTACACACACATCGCCGGCAGCGGTCACATCTACGCGCGGCACTTTGACATGGAGCCCGGGGTGGGAACTTACAAGCTGCCGAGCGTGGGGTGGGGCGGAGTGCGCGAGGTGCAGGACCAGGCCGAGCGGGTACTGGTCTTGGCGCGCAACGCAGTTGACAACGGGTTGGAGTCATTTGGCGGCTTGCAAGTGGCGCAGCCGGAGTGGGGCGACGCTCTCGAGTCACTTGAGAAGAAGCTACTGAAGCGCGAGTAAGCATTTGATACAGCTGGTCTACGAGGCCAAGCCAGTACTGGACGCGCTGGGCGACAATCCCGTCGTCATCATTGATACCGAGACTTCGTCAAAGTACCCGCACCGCGACGGCAAGATCCTCGCGGGCGTGGGCGTCAAGCCCTTGGGCGGTCCCTCGTTCTACATGCCTGTCAGGCACAAGGACAGCCAGAACGCCTCGCTTCGTACGATGCGTGGTCTCATGGAGGAGCTGCGCGGACTGACGCAGGTCTACCACCACCCGAAGTTCGACCTCGCCGTGCTCTTCAACGACGGCGTCGACTTCCTCGACGAGGACGTGCTTGACACCGTGGTGATGACTCGGCTGACGTACGAGGACGAGGCGAACTATGAGCTCAAGAGGCTCGGCAAGCGCTTCATCAAGGATGACGCCGGCGAGCTTGAGAAGGAGCTCAAGCGTCTCATGAAGGAGCACGGCTGGACATCTTACGACCAGATTCCGGCCGAGATGATTCTCGCCTACGTGGGCGAGGACCTCGAGCTGACCGAGGGGCTCTTCAACCTTACCACCAAGCTGATTAAGAAGCGCGGCCTTATGCCGCTGCTCAAGCTCGAGCAGCGCGTGACGCGCACTTTGTTCTACATGGAGCAGCACGGGTTCCTAATGGACCGCGATTACATCGAGGGACCTGAGGGCAAGGACGGGGTGCGCAGGGGCGGCGAGCACAAGGGCATCCTCACGATGATCGAGAGCGAGAAGAAGGAGATCTATAGGATCGCCGGCCGCTCGCTGCGCAAGAGGCTGAAGGAGCTTGACCCGGAGCTAGACGAGGCCGAGCGCGAGAGGACAGAGGCCGGGCTGCGGCTCTACAAGGACTCGGGAAGTACGTTCAACCACAACAGCGCGCCGGAGCTTAAGAAGGTGTTCAACGGTCTAGGCGTCCACTCGCCCGTGATGACGAGCGGAGGCAAGAAGAAAAAGCAGCCGCAGGAGAGCTGGGCCAAGGACGCCCTCGCGAAGATCGACCACCCGATGGCCGACATGATCGCGAAGCTCCGTGGCATGGAGAACATCGAGCACTACTACGCTGGCTTCCTGGAGATGATGGACGCGAACGACGTGATCCACTGCTCGATCCACCAGGCCGGAGCGAAGACGGGGCGGTGCTCGTGCCGTGAGCCCAACTTCCAGAACATTCCGAAATTCGCGGGCTTCTCTGGCGGGCGTGGCAAGGGAGGCGCGGAGTCGATGCGACGCCTTCAGCGCAAGCGCGGCGCCGACGACGAGCTGGTGCTTGACGAGGAGCTGTCGGCCGAGTTCGCTAGCGAGCTTGAGGGGGAGCTGATCGGTAAGGTCAGGGGAGCGTTCATCCCGCGCCCGGGATGCTTCCTGCTGATCTGTGACTGGAGCCAGATCGAGCTGCGCATCCTGGCTGACTACGCGAACGCGCTGATGATGCTGCGGGCCTTTGAGCTGGGGATCGACATTCACAAGCTCACGGCTCAGGCCGCGTACGGCGCGCTGCCAAAAGACGCCGACAAGTCATTGTTCGAGTGGTGGCGTGGCATGGGCAAGGACCTCAACTTCGGTCTAGTCTTTGGCATGGGCGTCGCCCTCCTGGCGACGAAGATTAGCAGGTCGAAGGAAGATGCGCAGGAGTTCATGGACAGGTTCTTCGCCACGTTCCCAGAGGTGAAGGCGTTTATCGATGACGTGCCGCGTGTCTGCATGGAGCAGGACCGACTGCGAGTTCACAAGCGGCGTTGGAGCAAGGAGCTCGGCTGGGTCAGCAACAAGTGGGGGCGCCGCCGCTACCTGACTGAGGACATCGTCTACCGAGCGGTGAACTTCTTGATCCAGGGCACGGCGGCCGACTTGCTAAAGGACGCGCTCGCGCGAATCCATGAGGCGATCCACGACAAGTTCAAGACTAAGTTCCTGCTCACGGTGCACGACGAGATCATCTTCGAGGTACCATACGAGGAGGCGGACACGGTCATTCCAGTGATCATGGAGCAGATGGGTAAGAGCGACAAGCTGAGGGTTGAGCCGTTGGTCGATGTCGACTGGTCGCCGACGCGCTGGAGCGAGAAGGAGTCGCTCGCCTGCGGAACGTGCAAGGGCAAGGGTAAGGTCGTGGACGTTGATGAGGACACGCTTCTCGACGCGCTGTACCGACGCAAGGAGAAGGTGCTGAACGCAGCGCAGGTAACGACGTGCGGGTCATGTGATGGCGACGGCTACGACTTAAGCCTCATCGAGAGGCCGGCCGCTTGAAGACACCGCACAGCTTCAACGACCACGACTGGCAGGTCTACCTCCTCTCGTCTCTTCAGCGAGAGACCGGTGAGACCTACCAGTTCAAGGTGCACGTGCTCGCGACGTGGATTAGGCTGATCAAGAAGCAGGTGAAGGACGGGCTGGACCCGTACAAGCTGGCGCTCGGCATCGACGGCATCGCGCTGGACTGGGAGTACTCGCGGCGCATGTCGCCGTGGGAGCTGCTCTCGTCGGGACGGCTCACGTGGATCTTCTACCAGACGGTGCGGCCGGACTACTACTGGCAGGCCGTGTGGTTCTCGCGCTTTGCCAAGGCGGGGCGGGAGGTAGAGTACTACAAATTCTGGCTGACCCAGCTTGAGGTCGCGCTCGACGCTGAGGCGGGGCTGCTCGGCCAGCAGGAGTGGGTGGTTAAGTCGAAGAAGAGATTGGAGTACGCGGAGCAGAGGATCCGCGAGGGGAACCCCAAGCCGTCATTTGAGGTGCACTACTTGAAGGTGTTGTATGCGTCCTGAGGAACTGGAGAACAGACTTCTCTCATCACTGAGGGCGCCTGAGGACGTGCTCCTCGCGCAGCGAGAGGGCGTAACCGCGGCGAGCTTCGTAACGCCGGAGCCCCACCATGGTGATGTCTTCGACTACATCGTCGAGTACACGCTAGAGCATGGGCGAGTTCCTACCGACGACGACCTGAAGAGCCTGCACGAGTTTGAGACGACGTCATCAGGAGACCTAAAGTCCTACGTGCAGCGGGTTCGCGAGGACGAGCTTGGCCGCAACGTGCTGAGCATCTTGCTGGGGCAGCGCAACGAGTTCGGTGGCGAGAGCCTGGCCGACCAGTTCAAGAAGAAGCCGCGTGACGCGATCCGTCAGCTTTCCAGCGAGATCTCTGAGCTGCAAACTCAGACAGGACGGCGCATCACCTTCCTCGACCGCGACGCCATGGAGCGGCTCAAGGACTACGACGCGGCCAGCGCAAGCGTCAAGGAGCAGGGCGTCGTCGGAATTCCCACGGGGCTGCGGTCGTTCGAGGGCCAGAACCTGGGCTTCCGTCCCGGCGAGTTGGTCGTCGTGCTTGGGAGCACCGGCGTCGGCAAGAGCTGGCTGCTCATGTTCCTGTCTTGCATGGCGTACCAGTCGAGCAAGCGTGTCATGATCATCTCGCCGGAGCTTACGTCAGGCGAGCAGGGCGCGCGCTTCGACGTGTGCCTGGCCAACATTAGAAAGCAGACACTCTCTAACCTCGACATCATTACCGGGCAGGGCGACCGCAGCACGTACAAGGACTGGCTGGACCCGCTCACGCAACGCGCAGACTTTGCCGTGATCGACAGGTCCGAGGCGGTCGGCGAGCGTCTGACGTACGAGGACTGTCGACGGTACGCGTTGGAGCTTCAGCCGGACGTGCTCGTGGTGGACGGTCTGCACTTGCTCTCGACCGAGGGAAACGAGAAGGGTTGGGAGGCGCTCAAGGAGGGCGTTGACTACCTTAAGGCGCTGGCGCAGCAGCAGGACCTGGTCGTCCTTTGCGCTCACCAGCCGACGAGGCAGGCCGCGACCAAGGGAGAGACGAGGCCGCCCACGCTGGCGCAGATCGCCTACGGATTCTCGGTGGCGCAGACCGCCGACATCATCCTCTCCATGGCCCGTGTACGTGATGACCCGAACGCGCGAAACTACATCGTGATAAAGATGCGCGCCGGCAAGCCCATCATTAGGCTGCGCAAGCTGCACTTCGACGTGGACAAGGGAGACATCTACGAGGAGAGCGACGTTGAGCCTGAGTGGGACGGCAAGGCTGAGGAGCAGGAGACAGAGAAGCCCTACTAAGTGCCATTTACAAACAGCCTCCACGGCTGTTTACAACTACGCGGAAGTAGCATAGAATAGATACATGGAGGGAAGGCTACTGCGCCTGGCTGACACTGACCTTGACGTGTCCTCAGTACTGGACGCGCTTGGGGTTGAGGTCGTTAGCCAGCGAGGAGACTGGGCGGACGCGCTCTGCCCACTGCACTCTGAGAATGATCCGAGCTTCAGCGTGAACCTCGCCCACGGCGGCTGGATTTGCAGGCCGTGTTGCGCGCGGGGTCAGCTGCTAGACCTGGTCTCTCGGGTGCGCGAGATCTCACGAGGGGACGCCATACAGTGGGCGCGCGGGCAGGGCTCAAGGGAGAGAAGCTCTGCGGAACTAATCAACAGTTTGCTGCCTCGCGAGGCGCCGGCTAGCGTGTCACTCGCGTGGGCCGAGCGCTACGATGAGCTGTCCCCGACGATGATGACCGAGTACTGGTTCGAGCGGGGGTTTAACGAGAGCACGATGCGTCAGTTCGACGTGCGCTTTGACCCCGATCAGGAGACACTAATCTGGCCCGTGCGCGATGAGAGCGCGAACACCATCAGCTTCATCAAGCGCCGGCTGCCCGGAGCGCGTGGCGCAAAGTACCTCTACCCGTCCGGCTTTAGCAGGGCGTTGTTCCCGCAGGACCACTTTGACTACGGGGATCGCGCGCTCTTGGTCGAGGGACCGCTTGACTCCATGTGGCTACACCAGCACGGGTACCCGTCGGCCTTGTCAACGCTGGGCTCAGACGTCACGCGACGGCAGGTGGACTGGCTGCGCGGCAAGGTCGGCGAGGTGACACTCGCGTTCGATAACGACGCCGCCGGATGGCGGGCCACTGAGTTGCTCGTGGGCCAGTTATCACAGCACGGGTTCGGCGTGTCAGTGGTGAGACTACCTAGGAATTTCAAGGACGTGCAGGAGCTTAACGAGGCCGAGTTGAAGGAGGCTCTGGCGGGTGCACGGTCAGCCCTAGCCGTTAAATTCGGGGTATAGTAGAGGAAGGAAAACCCAACATGACGTCAATCAAAGAGACGCCGTTTGAGGAGCTAGAGGAGCAATGGGAGGGAATGCTGCACAAGTTCGCTCAGTGGAACACTGGGATGGAGCGTGAGGACCTGTACCAGGAGCTTCGGATGCTCCTCTTCAGGGCGCAGCAACTCTTCAACCCGATCGCGGGCGCTGCCTTCAGCACCTACCTTTACAACGGGTGCTTGAACAAGGTGCGCAAGCTCGAGGCCCAGGTCAAGCGCGTGAAGTCTCGAGTACCGCCGGAGGCGCTTAGTCCGATATGCGTGGACGACGAGTGCGTGGGGCGCGGTTGCGCCCACGTTCAGCTCTCGTTGACCGATGACGTTGAGGCGCTCGAGCTCGTAGCGAACGCCTCGTTCGAGGCCAGGTGGATAGCCGCCTTGGTGATACGCGGCGAGGGACGGCGGCGCGACTGGTCGCAGTTTGGAATGACACAAGAGCAGATCAAGTCAGGAGTCAAGGAGCTCAAGGGCCTGCTAAGGCCGAGCTAGCGTTATCTGAAAAGGGGAGGTACGCGACATGGGACTAGGCATGGGACTGAAGGGATACGTCTTCGGGTTTCTCAATGAGCTCGAGAGGCGGGTCACTAAGGTCGTCACCGTCTTTGAGAGGGCGGCTGTACTGACCACGGCAGGCGTCATCGACGCCTTCAAGCTGCTCACCATCGGGCTGATCGGCGCCGCGTCGGCGCTCGTGAAGCAGTTCGTGGCCACGACGTTCGACATCATCAGGACGTCAGTCGAGGTTGCGCTGGGAGAGCTCGAGGATCTGACGCCCAAGTCGCCCACCGACGGCGGCCAGGGCGAGAGCTAGCCGATGGGCAAGGGAATCCTAGGCGACGACGCCCCGCCTGAGTACTCTGGCGGAGGAGGCGGTGGCATTTGGCACGTCCGTCTACGTGAGGACGCTGAGTACTGCCGGCTGCGTTTCTTGAACGACCACGACGAGTGGTTCTGGGAGCGCTTTCACCGCACGTTCAGGGTCGACGATCAGGGCCGCAAGAAGTTCGGTGGATTTAAGATCTGTGTGAACTCCTTCCTCGGTCAGGCCTGCGACTTGTGCAACGGTGGAAGCCAGGCCAACACGCAGGTCCTCGTGTGGTGCTTCGAGATCGAGCACTTCCACACCAGCGCGCCGTCGAACGCTAAGACCGAGCAGGTGGAGGTAGGCTCACGCACGTACTGGAAGCAGGTCGTCAACGAGCCGCGGATAATGAGGCTGCCCACCGCTCACCTGGGCACGATCAAGATCAAGGCCGAGAGGCTGGGATCGCTGCTCGGGCACGAGTTCGAGTGGATACGCAGCGGAGTGCGTGACACCAAGCGCCCGTCGTACACGCTTGAGGTGATGAAGGAAGCCGAGATGCCGAAGGAGATCAAGGAGATCGCGGCCGCGCTTCCGAGCCTCGAGGACGTGGCCACAGGCAAGGCCGAGTCAACCGGAATCGGCGGTGACAAGGACGGTGATAGCGAGGGCGGAGAGAAGAAGGAGTACGCCACCCGGGAGGTCCCTGTCGAGGAGGAGGAAGAGGAGAGCGAGGGTGAGACGGCGACCACGCCCGAGGGCGAGTCCGAGGGCGGCAACGCCAGCTACGAAGCACCATTCTAACGGTCAAATTCTAGCAGTATAGCGGGAGGGTTTGCGACATGCCCAAGGTGACTATGCACTTCGGGATCACAGTTCCCGGGCAGAAGGAGTACTCCTCGGTTCGCGCTGACGTCGAGTTTCAGCTCGACGCCGACGGCGACATCAAGGTGCAGCTGAAGAAATGTATCGACGCCACGAAGGCGATCGAAGAGCCTCTTGAGGGA
>SDBV01003301.1_pt1 | contig 23877 bp, 22 predicted proteins | sample 2277081 | NCBI WGS metagenome assembly SDBV01 (sample SAMN10402039, study PRJNA504765) | marine sediment metagenome | isolation source: marine sediment core GS10_PC15, 223 cmbsf | place: Arctic Ocean: Southern Knipovich Ridge | collected 2010 | reverse complement strand
GTTGGTGGCCAGTTTCCGGAAGAGCCGGGGGAGAGACATCCACATCCCTCCAAATCCCACCGCGGGCCAGCCGAGGGTCCATTCGGAGCCGGTGGTGATCCACGGCACGGTCCAGAACGACGAGAGAACAAAGGCCGCAAGACCCGCGAGAATAGCCCTGCCGATAACCCGGACCGGATGTACCTTCTTCCTTTCCGATATCGCCGTCACGACCACCAGAGTGGGCACGCTCAGGCCGAGAAAGAAGCTGGCCATGGGATGGGCGAGGACCGTGCAGGCCAGGAGCATGACGAAGCCGATGAACGCAAGCGGATGCTTCCCGATCGGTCGCGTGATCACCTTCTCGCAAACCACCACAGTGGTCATCGACAGGACAAGCGCCAGGATAAACGGCCACACCGCCCAGTACACGGTGGAAACGTGTCCTCCCTGGGGCCAGCCGCCCACGTCCCCGGCCATGAGGATACCTGCCGCCAGCGCACCGAACGGTCCGGTGAGCCGCCGTGTCACGAAATAGACAGTCACCGGAATAGCCACGACCAGCACCATGAAGAAGAGGGCGTAGGTTCTCTCCCATGTGAATAACCCGAAGGTGATCCGGCGGGTGACTGTGATGAGCAGGTCGCCGAGGATCGGGTAGTATACGCCGGCGGGGTAACCCGCGAACGCCATGTTGCTCCACCCGGTGAGCCGCCCCGACGGGAGCATGTGCTCGGACATCAGCCAGCCCCTGTACATGTGGATCATGTGATCGCCAGTGGCGGGAACCGCCCACGTGAGCAGATCCCAGTGGAGCACAAGGACAAAGCCCACCAGGGTCAGTATCGCCCAGTGCGTGATCACGAAGTCACGCAATGTGTTGAAAACGCTACGCATACCTAGTTTAACAATTAGGCCGTGTGAAATTGAACGTCAACAAATGATGTCGTGCGCGAAGCAACGAATACTTATGTCGTTACTTTTGCGATAAGTTCTAGAGGCTGCGGTTGCGCCAATCCTTGGCGTCGGCGTCCCGCGGGTCGAACGGCATGGCCGGGCTCTTGGCACCGGTGTACAGGTCTTCCGTGCCCAGCGCCACGGGTTCGAGCAACGCCCACATCAGGTAGACCGCGGCTGCCAGGTCGTCGACGAGGATCTTGTCGATGGTGTCCGAAGGGGTGTGATAGTAACCGTGCTCGCCGAGGGTCGCGACCATCACCGCCGGCACGCCGGCCTGGGCGAAGCATGCGTGGTCCGAGTTCTGGGTGACCGCGCCAGCGCTGACCAGGTAGTCGTACCCCTGCTCCTCGGCGGAGCCGGACATCACATCCACCAGCCAGCTGTTCGCGGGAACGGCGCCGCCACTGACCATCACCCCCGTGCCGTTGCCCGAGCCGACCATGTCCACGCTGTAGGCGGCGATTATGCTCGCGGTCGGAATAGACGGGTTGTCGACGTAGTAGCACGAGCCGATCAGGCCCATCTCCTCGGCGTTCCACCAGGCGATGATCACGGTGCGCGCCGGCTGGATCCCGCTCAGTGCCATCGCCCGGGCCAGCTCCATGATCACCGCGCTGCCAGAAGCGTTGTCGTCAGCGCCGTTGTAGATCTCCCCGCTGATCGGATCGGTCCCCATGTGGTCGATGTGGGAGCCGATCACGATCACCTCGTCCTTGAGCGAAGGATCGGTCCCCTCGAACACCGCGAGCAGGTTCTCGGTTCCGGTCTCCTCGACCCCGGAGGAGACGTCGATCGTCGCGTTCACGCCGGTGGCCTGGCTGTTCGGCTGCAGGGTGGAGTCGATCGTGCCGGACCAGCTCTGCAGGTTCGGAACCGCGACTTCGATCTCGCCGCGATCGACGAACAGGGAGGGGAAGCCATCGTCGTAGTACTCCTCGCCGATGGTGCCACCAGCCTCGAGGGCGCCGCCGATCTGGTAGTGATTCACCAGCAGCATGCCGACGGCCCCGTGCAAAGCGGCGTTGTTAGCCTTGTAGCCGAAGTTCCACAGGCACGGCGTGGTGGCGCAAGCCGAGTTGGCCGGGCAATGGTCGTGGATCGCCTCGAGATCGTCAGGGCCGTGGCGGATCACCAGCGCGATCTTGCCGGTCACGTCGATCCCCTCGAAGTCGTCGTAGCCGGACTCGGGAAGTGGGCAGTCCGGATATGCGGCGGCCAAAAACGCCGGCACGGTCATGCCGTGGCCCACGAACACCATCTCGGCGGTGACATTACCACCGCCGGAGTAGCCGAAGATCTGGTAGTCGGTGCCGTAGTCGAGAGTAGTGGTGTCGATGACGGCGACCGGGTTATCGGTAATCGCCCACGCCTGATACGTGAACGGTTGGCGAAAATGGACGTCACTCTCGGCGTCGAGCCCGAGCTCATCGAGCAGATCCGCCACGTAGTCGAGGGCCGCTTCGTTGCCCTCGGTGCCGGGCCGGCGACCGCCCCATTCGTCCGACGCGAGCTGGGCCACGTCGTCGTGAATCCGTTGCGGATCAATTTCGAAATCCGCGTCGCTGTCGGTGTCGGTGTCGGTGTCGGTATCGCCACCGGCGTCCCCGGCGTCAGTGCCGGCGTCCACCTTGTCCCCGCCGTCCTCCTCGCAGCCACAGACCTGGCTCCCGGCGAACAACAGCGCTGCGAGCATCAAGAAAACATGGAACTGTCCTGGTAATTTCATGGAAAAACTCCTTTGGGTGGTTTTTCTATAGATAACACATTGAATGACGATCAGGATGAAAAAATGGGTGGGTTCTCACTCCACCGGTCCGGAGGTGGACTCGAACCCCAGAGTCAACCGCAGCCGGTCCTCCGACCCGACCGCGTTGCCCATGCCGGTGTGGGTCTGCAGATCGCTGTCGATGCAAAGGTCGACCGTGTCCTCCTCGTAGGCATTGTCGCCGAGGAATACGTAGCTGGCCACGTAGTTTCCGTACTCGGTGTACGAGTCGGCGAAGTTGAGCCCGATCTCGGCCAGGTTGAGCCCGGGGCCGGCCGGCGCCTCAGCCTCGAACACGCCGGAGATCGTGAGGTAGCTGCCGTAGAGGTCGAAGCTGCCATCCTCGTCGGAGTAGTACACATCGTAGAACTCCGAGCTCGGAACCCCGACGATGTCGCTGTTGTCGATGGTCAGCGGGTCGTCGAGCCGCACCGAGAGCTCGAGACCGTCGACCGTGAACTCGTAGGCGGTCGGCGCGTCGCCGCCGGTGCGCTCCCAGAAGGTGATGCTCTCGAGGCCCGGCAACTCGATCACCGGGCTGGAGGTGTCGGTGTCCGTATCCGAATCGGCGTCGGTGTCCGAGTCCGTATCGGCGTCGGTGTCCGTATCCGTGTCGGTGTCCGCGTCCGTGTCACTGTCGGCGGACGTGTCGCCGTCGAACACCGGGTCGCTTCTCTCACAGGCCGACAGCGCCAGCGCAAGCAGGGTCGCGATCAGAGTTAGCTGCTTCATCGTGGTCTCCCCTTCGTTCAGACTTGATCATGCCGACAAACAGTTATCCAAGCGTCGTCATGTTATCCGTCTTCCTGACTGTTAATAGTATAAGAGATCGAACCGGAACGTTCCAAGCATTGATTTTGACTCATCCAGATCCGGCCGTCGTCGACCGAAAACCGCGGATCACCGCCCGAAAATCATGGATCACCGCCCGAAAATCATGGATCACCGAATAAAAATCGTAGATCACCGCCCGAAAATCATGGATCGTCGACCGAAAATCGCAGATCATCGCCCGAAAATCATGGATCACCGAATAAAAATCGCAGATCATCGCCCGAAAATCATGGATCGACACCCCCAAAAAAAGGAGTCTGGCACCCCAAAAAAGGAGTCTGGCACCCTCGAAAACCCTGCAACTACCGCAACCTACATACTGTCGAGCCCCTGGAGGAGGGTGATGAGGGGATGGGGGACCTCGTCTGGATAGTCGGCGCCGGTTCCCATCTCCACGACCTTCATGTCACTCAACCGGATCACCGCCAACTTCGGGTATATGCTGTCCGATGGATCCAGGTGACCCTCGGCATCATTTGTGCGGTGCCAGCCTTCGAGCCATTTGTCCTCCTCGATAAGCACCTCATCGGCTTCCTCCATGGTGAGAACTGTTTCCATCGACGTATCGAAGAAGTCGTGTCGACACACCCCCACCATGACGGCGCCCAGCGCCTCCAGCTCATCCTTGTCATCCGCCAGCGCGCCCGTCAAGTCGACGCAGGTGCTACAATTCTCAGCACTGATGGCGATAACAAGAGCCCTGGCCTCATCGATGCCGAATTTGGCCTGGAGCATCGCCGTGTCGTTGTTCTTGGCCATGAGGTACAACTCGCCAACGTTAATGTACGTGTTGGGCTCAGCCCCCATCGGGCCGATCCTGACCGACTCCCATACAAAGCACGGCAGGGTGGACCCTTCCGCAAACTGGTAGTCGGCGCCCGCGTCGCCCCCTCCTCCCGGATACCAGGAGCCGCACTCGCCCGTGGTTCCGCCGCCGCCGCCGTCCGGCAGGGTGATGTTGTCCTGCCCGCAGGCCGAAACGATGACCGCCGAGGCGACCACAAACACTGTTCGAAAAAATGCTTTCATATCTCTATTCCTCGCTTTTCAAAACCTGTAAACCGCCTCGATCTTGACTCCCACCGAATCGGGGTAGAGCCGACAAACACCGCCCGCGCACTTGATACCGCCCCGCTGGGAGCCGGCAAACAACCTCAGGGTGAGACCGTCCAGCGGATCCGGCGCGTGGACCGACAAGAGCGCCCACATGTAGTGTTGATGGGGCATGGGCATGGTCCAGTTGCCGATCTTGCTGTCCTCGCCGGGGGTCTGATCGCTGTACTCGTGAACGAATGTTATGCCGAACAGGCCGGACATCTCGTAGCCCAGGCTCTCCATGATGACCCAGTAGCTCATACCCTCGGTGACCTCAAGCTCGTGTCGCCTCAACTCCAACTTGAGTTCAACGCTGTGGGGCCCCGATATGGGAACGGACAAATCCGAGAGCAGGTGCCAGAGGGTGCCGTCATCCGGATGGTCTTGCGGCGGCTCGTCGGTTGTCTCGTACCTGAAACCGCCCTCCAGGACTAGCCCGATGCCCGTGCCGCCGAAAGTCTGTCTCGCCTTGAGTATTGGATGCACGATGAACGTGGGCGGATGGTCATCCCACACGCCGCTTGGCAACAGGCCGCCCTCGTACTTGATGAACGAGTTCGTCAGGGTGAGCTGGGTGTCGGATCCCTTGAGGTACAGATCGCCCGTGAGACGCCCGCCCTCCGCGTTTCCAAAGGACTTGATGATCATCCACACGGGCTCCAGGGTGACCATGTGGTGGTAGACGATGGGTTGCTCCACCGCGTTGACGGAGGAGCCCCGATACGGTCCCTCCATCAGCCAGCGCCGGTATAAGATCCCCTCCCCTTTCAACATGAAGGGTGTCAGATCGTACGACGCCTCCATGAAAACCCCATAACCCGACTCGTCATGAACGTCGGGGTTGCGCCCGGTGGGCCTGTAGTTGTCGTGGCTCTGTCCGTCGCCCTCCAGGTAGATGTGAGCGCCGCCCAGGTGAATTTCCGCCGACGCTCCCCCCGTGAGCACGCTGACACCGGTGCCCTGGTCCACGTAGATGCGATCCGGATCGATGTCGCTTTCTTGTTCGAACCGCGGCTTCATCAAGACACCGTGAGCTCCAAGGCACAGGGCGTCCCCGATCTCCCACTCGGCCCTGGCGCCGACGATCTTGTCGAGGGGATCGTCCTCCTGCAACTGGTGGGTGATCGGATCGATGTTGAGAGAGTTGACCACACCGCCCACCAGGATGATCTTGAACTTGCGGGGCATTCGATACTCGATGCGTCCGCCCCTGATGGCGTTGTCCACCCCTACGTCGTCCAGCTTGATGAGGGACAGGGCTATGCCGCGGCCGAAGTTGACATAGAAGTCACCGCCGGTGACGTGCAGGTTTCCTATATGAGCGGTGCCGTGGATCCTCTCTACCCTGAAATCGTTGCCATAGTTGAGTGTCGTGTATCCGCTCGCCCCCGTACCCCACACGAAGCCGTCGGGCTCCACGCGCGCCGGCGGGTTCTGGAACAGGGTCAGATCGAGCCTCATGGCGCTGTCGAAGTACTTGTTGCCGGCCTGGAGGTACAGGAGATTTCGGAAGATCCAGTAGTCGTCATCATCCCCGTACAGGGCCTCGTTGGCGGAGCCGTTGTCTCCCACGTACTCGGATATGAAGGTCTCGGTGACACGAAAATTGACCGGCGTGGGCGCGGGACGCGGCGTATGCCCGCATCTGGTCCTGGGCTCCAGATCGCAGGGCGGCTCGGGCATCTCCTCGCTCTCGACTTCAGGCTCCGGTTCCGCTCCGCTCTCGGGTTCCCCGGAGATCACCGGCGCGATCGGGTCGACTCCTCCATCCGTATCGGCCGGACCGCCATCGCCTTCCAGCCCTATCCCGTCGGTATCATCGATTCCCCCGTCCCCATCGTGGACGCCGCCGTCCATGCCGGACTCGATGTCCTCGACCGACTCCTGGGCAGACGCGGCCAGGGGAATGACGAGCAGAGCCGCCGCGAGCGTAAAAGGCGTCCAAAATGATCTAAAGCGCATGTTCGTCACGGGGTATTCCACATTCCATCCTTCAAGCCCCATGCTTTTTTGCACTTTCTTTTAGCCAAACTCCACAAATAAAATAGAATATAATAAAGAGTACCAAAATCCAAAGGATCCCAAGAAAAGAAGCGAGGAACAGATGAACCTGAGAAAACTACTCGATTTCACAATGATAATTGCCATGGTATTTGTTGTGTCGGTCCTCGGCGCGAGCGCCTGCTCCAACAATAACAACAGTTCGGACGCCGGAACCGATGCCGATACCGATACGGACTCGGATTCGGATACCGACACCGACACGGAAGTGGTTGTGGATTGCTCCGAGTGCACCGCGCCAATCTGCATGGGCTCAATCTCGGGCAAGGTGCTCTTCTCGGACGAAACACCCTTCGTCGGAACCCTCCAGATCTGCATCACAAACTGCGTACCGGTTGCGACCGATGACGCCGGCGACTTCTTCTACATCCTGCCGGCCGGCTGCGGCGGCTTCGACTGGGCGACAGACGAACCACCCCACCTGACCCTGTTCTCGACCGAGGGAACGCACACCCAGTACGCCATCGGGGTGAAACCCGAGACCCAGGCGGAAATCGACGCGGACTTCAACTTCGATACTGGCACCCATTACTACTACCCGCTACCGGGCACCGGCGATGATTACACGGAGGCGGGAGGAGCCGACGTCACCGATCTCGACGGGGTTTCCTTCGAGGTTCCGGACGGCGCCCTGGGAGCCGACGACCAGCTCATCCAGGTCATGGAGTTCCCGCTGGCAAGCTGGACCCCTCCCTTCCTGGGCGACGTGATCCCGGACGTGCTCTATTTCATCGCGCCCTACTTCAATGAGCTCACATCGGACGTGGTCCTGCACATCGATCCCACCTCGGCCGACTGGGTAAACGGCGACACGGGAACCCTCTACATGCTGGGCGACTACGGTCCAGGTTACCTGGACTGCGGCAACGGCGACGAGCACATCGGCGATTTCGTCGAGTGCGGAACCGCTGACTGGGCAGCCGGCGAGATCGTCACGTCCGGCATCAACCGATTCGGATGGGTAGGGTTGCTCAAGGACTGATCTGATATACTCGACCGCGATGACCTGTCGTCACATCATTGCCAGCTTGCTCGCTCTTGTTGCCCTTTCCATCCCGGGCAAGGCCGTGTCCGACGCGCAAGACGGCGCCGTGCTCGCGCCCGGTAATTTCCGGGTAGTTGCCGCCGGGGGCGCGGTTTCCATGGACGAAGAGTGGACCTGGACCATCGAGGCCTCCTTTCGCGCGGGGTTGCCGTTCGGGTTAGAGATCGCCGCTCCTCTGGCTCTGGCCATCGAGATCGTGGGAACTCCCAGTGGATCGGGGCTGGTGCTCGCCGGCGGCGTCACGGACATGTGGGTTACCGAGGACGGCCGTTTCCTGTGGACCCCCGCCGCGATCCTTTACGCGCAGGTCCGCATAGCGCATAGCGCATCCCTCCGGGCAGCCTTCGATCTCACGGGAGTCGAGGAGGACTTCGACGGAGGCGATCACCCGGCGTGGATCCGAGGTTCCGTCGCATTGCTGATTGACATGGGGCCTTACCTGACCGTCGCGGCGGGTTTCTCCTACCAGCGAAAACTGATCGGCGAGGGAGCGCCGGACGGAGCCCGACGACCGGGCTGGGTCGGCGATGCCCGGTTTTCAATCGGCGCGGTGAGGTCTTCGCCGTTCGAGGATCTCCCCACCTTCGCCATCCACACGGCCCCCTGGCTCGATATCATAGGGATGGTGAGGGCCGACGTGGACTCCGATACCGAGACCTCCGATATCCGGCTCCTGTTGGGCCTGCGAATGAATATATCATTGATGGAAACCCAGAAAGAAAGATGAGCTCGCGAGTGACATCCCTCCGGGTGGCGATCTCGTTGGCGACAATCCTCATGGGTTGTAGCGCCGATACCGCGCAGGGCAAGAAGAGGGAGGCCCTGGGCGGTAGAGCCGACGTGGCCGCCTCGGGCGGGAGTCACTCATACGAACGCACGCGAATGGTGGCGGACCAGATCGTCGCCCGGGGCATAAAAGACGACCGCGTGCTCGACGCAATGCGAACGGTGCCGCGCCACGAGTTTGTCCCAAACTCCTGGAAGGATCGGGCGTACGCGGATCATCCGCTTTCCATAGGCTGGGATCAGACAATCAGCCAGCCGTACATCGTGGCGTTCATGACCGAGGCTCTTCGCGTGCACGCGGGGCAGAAGGTGCTGGAGGTGGGCACCGGCTCCGGATATCAAGCGGCGATTCTGGCGAAGATGGGTGTCAAGGTCTACTCCGTGGAGATCGTGAAGCCCCTGGGAAAGGCGGCGAAGGAATTGCTCGAGAGGCTGGGCTACGACGTGAGCATCCGCATCGGCGACGGTTACGACGGCTGGCCCGAGGAGTCGCCGTTCGACGGTATCATCGTGACCGCCGCGCCGAAGAAGGTCCCGCCTCCCTTAGCGGCGCAACTGAAAGAAGGCGGCAGGCTGGTCATCCCACTGGGGGGAGGATGGCAGGATCTGAAGGTGTTCAGGAAAGTAAACGACGTGCTGGTCGTCGAGGGCACGCTGCCGGTCGCGTTCGTTCCCATGACCGGCAAGGCTTTAACCCCATCCCTGCCTTCCCCTGCGAGGGGAAGGGGAAGATGATGGCGGCCGGCTTTAGTGACTGTTCGGATCAGAGTTTGCCGGCGATGGCAATGCCGCGCTTATCCCACGCGATGCCCTCTTTCATCCACTCCAGGTACTCGTCGACCGCATCCTTGTTGAAAGCCAACATCCCGGCCGTGTCGTAAATCAGCTTGAGTTCCTGGTCCTCGATCTGCTCGTCGAGGAGGGTCGCCGCCACCACGCGCCGAAAGAAGAAGGTCTTTATCGCCTTGCTGTGAATGCCGCCGATAAAGGATTGGTAGTCGCCGCCCTCCTTAAGGACCTGCATCACCTCGTCGGCCTCCTTGTTGTCGAGACCCAGCTCCATGGCCGCGTTTGCCACGAAGGTGATCTCCAAATCGTTGGGATCGCCGTGTTTTTTGAACATCGCTGCAAGAGCCTTGCAGGCCATGGTTTTCTCGGTCATTTTTTTCACCTCTCAAAAGAATGGGTGCACGGAGGATAGCGCAAATGGGTGGGGTGTTTCAAGACGGATGCGTTTCAAAGATTTGGTCGGCAGGCTGGCGAATTTTGAGCTAGCCCGGTTCCGGTGAGGAGGCCTCCACTTCGATGCCCCAACCAATGGCTATTCTTCTTTGGGACTGTACGCAGTCTTGCAAGTACATGTTGATCAGATTCTGATAAGGGATTCCGGTTTCCATAGACATTTGCTTGAAGTACTCAATGATATCTATGCCCATTCTGATGGTGATCTGTTTCTTCAACTGTTTTGTATAAGGGTTTTTCCGACCGTTCATTTTGGCAAAGTCGTACTCTTTTCGCATTTTATTCTCCTTGAAGAGTGATCAACTCTCTCTTGCTCAGCCTTCTCGCGGATATGATTCTGATTTCCGGTTCTTCACATCTGTGACAATGACAAACAATCAATATTCGAAATTGATAGCTGCAACCGACCATGAGAAAGCGATGTTCATCGTCCGAATGATCAGGATCAGGGTATTCAATTGCCTCCTCGTCAAAGAACACGGTTTTGGCCTCTTCAAACGAAACGCCGTGTTTCTTTTGATTGGCTTTGTCCTTCTGTTCATCCCACGAGAACGATAAATACACCATAATTATATTATAATTTTTTCGCGATACCTGTCAATCTCTATTTAGCTCCCCTCGAAGGAACTTTAGACCGGGAGCTTGGGTTACACATTATAAAAACAAGTTTACAGCGCGAATGGCTACGTTTGTGGATAAACCCTTTTACGACAGGCGCGTTTTGAGTTAGAACGCCGCCGTGATTGACCTTCATACACACTCCACGGCATCCGACGGCTCCCTGTCTCCACGGAGTCTTGTCGAGCTTGCGAACAAGATCGGCCTGAAGGCGCTGGCGCTCACGGATCACGACACAGTGGCCGGCCTGGACGAGGCCATAGACGCCGCAGCTCGGACCGATCTCATACTGATCCCCGGAGTGGAGTTGTCCGCAAACAACGAAAAGGGCTGCCTGCACATCGTCGGCCTTCACATCGATCACGAGAACCCGCATCTCGCCTCCGGACTGCAGCGGGTGCTCAAAATGCGCAATGAACGCAACCCGCGAATAGCCGGCAGGCTGGAGGAGCTGGGCATGCACGTTCCCATGGAGGACGTAGCCAAGTTCGCCGGTGGAGAGGTGGTAGGACGACCCCACTTCGCCAGTGTGATGGTGGATCTGGGCTACGCGAGGGACTTGAACGACGCGTTCGCACGCTTTCTGGGAAATAACGGCGCCGCATACGTGTCCAAGGAGCGGCTGGATCCCGCCGAGTGCATCGATCTCATACTCGGGGCGGGAGGAGTCCCGATCCTCGCCCACCCGGACCAGACCGGGCTCAGAGGAGAGGATCTGGACGCGCTCGTGGGGCAACTGGTGGACATGGGCTTGAAGGGGATCGAGGTCTTCTGCTCGAGCTACAAGTCTCACCTCACCGCAGAGTACACGCGCCTCGCCCGCAAATACGATCTCATGCGCAGCGGAGGCACCGATTTTCACGGCGCTCCCAAACCGGACATCAAGCTCGGAAGAGGCTTCGGCTCCCTGCACGTTCCGGACGAACTGCTGGGGCCCATTTCGCTCGCATCGGCGGGAACGTGTGGGAATCGAACCCACCCAGCACGCTACTAACGCGCAATGACGGATTTGAAGTCCGCAGGGCCCACCAGGTACCCATCCGCTCCCAAAGAAACCGTGTCATGGTGCAGCCCAACCGCAAGACTGTCAACATGCTGAACGTCCGCGGCAAGACTTGCGAAGTCCCTTGCAATTATCGACGATGATACCTAATCTCTATATCTCCCGTCACCAGTCGGGTTTCTTTCTTTTTCAGGGGATGTGATGTCATCGATAAATCTCCACAACGACGAGATCGGTATCAAAGTCGTATACTACGGCCCGGGTCTCGGCGGAAAGACCACCTCCATCCAGCACATGCACCACATCCTCAAACCCGACAGCCGGGGTAAGCTCATTTCCCTCGCCACCGGTATCGACAGGACGCTCTACTTCGATTTCCTCCCGGTGAAGCTCCCCAAGATACGAGGGTTCTCCATCCGCATGTCCCTGTACACGGTCCCCGGGCAGGTGCACTACGACGCCACCCGCAAACTGGTTCTGCAAGGGGCCGACGGCGTGGTCTTCGTCGCCGATTCGCAGCCGGCCAGGCACGATGCCAACACCGAGAGTATGGAGAATCTCAGGGTCAATCTCCAGACCCACGGCATGAATCCGCACACGGTTCCCCTGGTCATTCAGCACAACAAACGCGATCTGCCGAACGTAATGCCGGTCGATCAAATGAACAGGGATCTCAATCCCAAGAATGTGCCCTACTTCGAAACCTGCGCCGTCTCCGGAGAAGGCGTGTTCGAATCGCTCAAGTCCATCACGAAGCTGGTGCTGGCCGATCTCAAGCGCAAGGGCATCTACCAGGACAAGAGCACCGAGACGGCATCTCGGAAGGCCGAGGAAAGCAAGACACCTTCCTGGACGCCGGAGCTGGAGAAACCTCGCCCCAAGAGCCCCCGGGAACAATCGGCGATCGTGAACGCCATCGAGGCCCACATCGAGACAGTCTCTCCCTCCGAGATACCTCCGCCCGTGGAGGACATCGCACAACCCCTCGGCCTGTCCAATCTGTGGAAGCCCGGCACCGGACAAGAGCACGTCATCGTGCTGGAGCAGCATGTCATCGAGGGCGACTACCTCGCGGCGGTAAAGGCGGCGCAGGACGCGCTGCGGGCTCATATCGACGAGGTCGCCGGACCGGGAACCACAACAGCGGAGGCGCTCCTGGCGCTCGGCGTCCACGGCGGCCACTACGTTCGCTTCCAGGGAGCCGTATCCCGAGGCGATCCCTCCATCGCCGATGCGCTGTTCTGCCTGTTCTTCCTGACCGACGTGGACCTCCGGATGCAGGCTGCCGGCATCCAGTTACACGAGTAGAACGGGATCTACACCCGGGAACTGATCTCCAGTTTCGCGATTTGCGCGTGCATGAACTTGCTCAAGATACGAAGCGTCTCGAGCTCGCCCAATGGGGTCGCCACCACCAGCGTGGCAACATCCCATTTCCCCACGAGACGAGAGGCCAGGTAGGTCTCCCTTTGCGACAGGTCGTACCGATGCAGTTCATCCTTGGGAACGATGAGCACGGGAACCTTGTGGGGAGGGATTTGCCCGTAAAGATACTCGATCTGAGACGCCCTCAGGCCGCGGAGAAGCTCCCGCGCATCCGGATTGTCGGGATCCAGGTTGGTCGCGGTGGAGAGAACCTCACGTGCCTCGTCGAACTGCTTCTCGTCAATCAGGAGGCGCGCGCTGTCAACCAGCATGCTCACCGGGCCGAGCGTCTCACCGACATCCTTCCCCTCCCAAAGCTCATCGATCTCCACCAATCCGAGGGCGTGGAGATCGAACAGACTTTTATAAACCCTGAACCGGCCGTGGCCGATCCTCAAACAGAGATCTCCTATCGAAATGGGTGACCCGTATTCGCGAAGCTCACGGTAAACGGGATCGCGGGACTCTCCCGCCACGGCGCGAACGACCATGTTGCCGGCCGGGAAGGTCCCCTTGAACCGTTGCCAGTCGTCGAGCCTCCTCATGGCCTCTATAACGACGTTCTTTGTGGATATGGGGCTCGCGAGCGTATCCATTCTGGACATCTCGTGGGGCGAGAGCAGGTCATCCGCCGGGCGCATCGTCGAAAAATGGAAGTTCCCCTCTTTCCTGAAAAAGAGGTCGAGCACCATTTCAAACAGGTGCTCCTGCCGGACCCGCTCCATCTCCTCGTGGCCCGCCGCGCCCCGACTCAGGAGCATATCCGGCATGGAATGCACGTCCTTCGCCTCTTCGAGCGCATCTTTCAACTGACGCTCCGCAATCACGTTGTGGGAGAGAAGCAACTGTCCCAGGTCGAGCCGTAACGGATCCCCGGATCCGACCGCCACGATATCCCCGCGATCGAACCTGAGGTACGTCTCCTCCATATCGGCGGATAAAGTCAGGATCCCGCCCAGTTTCGATCCGTGTATCCACTGCACCAGATCGGCGAGCTGCATGGTATCCAGGGTTCCAAAAAGAGGCACCGGTTTTCTCCTGGTCTGTTTGCGCGGCGGTCACAGGCAACCGCTCGATGCGATGACCTCCTCGCTCGATGATTCGAGCATACACAAATCCGCGGCCAGATCTAGCACTGTGAAGCGTCCCCGGATATCCCGAGCGGCGAGATAGCCACGCCTGAGATGGTCGGCGGTCAACCCCAGATCGCGCACATTGACGGGCGCCCCCGCCGCCTTGAGGATCCCGCGAACCCTCGCCGCCGGACGCAACACATCGAAGAGCCCCTCCCAAATGTCTTCCCACCTGCTCTTGAGGTGCTCGATCTCGGCCCGGTATTCCCGGCGCCGCAGATGCTTGGAAAAGAACTCCGCCGCCACCTGTTCCCAGTGGGAACCGTGGCGCTTTGCGATACTGTCCCTGAACTCTGCCTCGCCGGGTCTCGCGGCGACCAGACCATCTACATCGATCTCGCCCGGATCCATGGACCTCAGCCGCTCGTACAGGGCCGACGTGACGATGGTGGCCACTCCCACCTGGGCGCCGTGCCAGCCCTCCACACGGCCCTCGTCTTTCGCGGTCATGTCCCAGTAATGGCTTATGAGATGCTCCCCTCCGGACGCCGGGCTGGACGATCCCGCGAGCTTCATGGAGATCCCGGACAGGAGGAGAGCCTCGCTCAGCGCCGCGATTGACGCGTGGTCTCCGTGGGCCAGACCCTCCGCAGCATCGGCGGCGCGAGCCTCCGCCGCGAAGACGACTTCCTCGGGAACCTTGCAGTAGTACGTACCTCTCAAGATTCCCGACAGTCTGAAATCTGCGGTACTCGTCGGCTTTGACTCCAGATCACCGAGCCCCGCGGCCACGAGATGACGGGGCGCGCGGCACAGGATGTCCAGATCCGCAATCACGGCGAACGGCTGACGGCATTCCACGGTTCGCTTGATCCCCGCTCGCGTTATCGCCGCAATGGCCGAGGTATAGCCGTTCATGGAGGGTGCAGTCGCGACGATGATGTACGGTATGCCGCGTTGGAAAGACGCCAGCTTGGCGAGATCGTTGATCGTGCCGGCGCCCACCGCAACCGCAAAATCCGCGCCTCTCAGGGACGCCTCCACCAGCGCCAGGTTGTCCATGTCGGCGTGAGGTCGAGCGCCCGCGCCGTCCGGAACAATACACATCCTGACGCGGTTGCCGTCCTTTTCGAGGAGCCCCCTCACCTGTTCACCGGCCAACTCCGCCGTCACCCGGTCAGCCACAACGCAGATCTCCTGACGCCGTCCGATCGCGCGTGACCAGTCGACAAGATCGTCCAGCGCGCCTCGCCTTATGGCGATCCCTTTTGTATCGACGGAATGCGTGCGTCCACACGAACACTCCATGGAGAATCCGATGAGATCATCGAGGGTGGTCGGGACTGGAGACGTCACTAAAAGAAATTGAATACACGGACCTCGAAATCGAGATCGTGGCCGGCATGATCAAACTCGTTGACGGCCATGTGAACGAAGCACCCCGTGTCGGCCGGCAGCGCGCTCGACAGATCGGGCTCGAAAATGATGGGGCTGACGGTCAGGGTACCCGACGTGGCCAGGGTCTCACCGCTGTGGGGACATCCGCCCGTGCCGACATCGATGATGAACGTCCACTCCCCATCGGCCTCATCCGCTTCGAACTGCAGAATCACGAGCGCCTCGGCCGCGCCGTCTGCGCCGGTGGTCCAGTGATGCGCCACGTGGTTGTCGCCCGCAACCGGATCGGGAATGCTTATGGTCCCGGTGTTGCCCTCGATGAAGGTGACCTCCACGCCCGAGTTGATCAGGACGACGTCAATCGCCTCCGTCTCGGCGGTCTTCCCGGCAGTATCGGTCACCAGCGCCGAGATGGAAACGATGCCGTCGGACGCAGTGGTGGTATCCCACGGAATAGTAAACGGCGCCTCGGCGGAGGTAGCGGCCACCGCACCGTCAATCATCAGATCGACTTGCAGCACCGCGACGTCGTCAGTCGCCGTCACCTCGACGTCGAACATGCCGGCGATCGCCGCAAACAGATCGACGTTGTCGATGCTGATCGCCGGATCGGCGAGGTCGTCTGCACCACCCGCGTCCGCGCTCGTGTCGTCATTGCAACCAACAAAGGCAATCGAGGCGATCAGAAATACCGCCCACACCAGATGTTTGCTTGTTTTACCCATGATCTACCTTCCATTTAAAAAATATGTCAGCCGACAAGTGGCACGTGACAAAAACATTGTCAATTCTCGTGCTATACTATGGACTTCTCGCAGCTGTTTTTTTTTTTCAAAGAAGACAAGATGTTGAAAAACGATTTCGTTGGTGATACGCCTCAAAATGGAGTACCGCTCATCTGTTCAGCGGATCCAAAGAGCCCGGAATCGACATGACAAAAACGCCCGTGACATACGATGAAGCGTCAGTCCAGACCCTGGACGCCCTCCAGCACATTCGCCTGAGAACCGGAATGTACATCGGCCGCATCGGCGACGGATCCAACCCCGTGGACGGTATCTACGTGATGCTCAAGGAGGTGATAGACAACGCCGTCGACGAGTTCATCATGGGCAACGGTCGGAAGATCGACATCACGCAAAGCGGCCTCGAGATATCCATCCGCGATTACGGCCGTGGCATCCCCCTGGGCAAGGTTGTGGAGTGCGTCAGCGAGATCAACACGGGCGCCAAGTACAACGACGACGTCTTTCAGTTCTCCGTGGGCCTGAACGGCGTGGGCACCAAGGCGGTCAACGCCCTGTCTTCCGAGTTCGAAGTCATCAGCTACCGGGAGGGCAAGTTCAAGCGGGCCGTTTTCGAGCGCGGTGAAAAGGTGAAGGTCCAGTCGGGCAAGGCAAAGCAGCGAAACGGCACCTTCGTGCGATTTATTCCGGATCCGGAGATCTTCGAAGAGTACGACTGGAAAGAGGAGTACGTCGAGCACCGGCTGCGCTACTACGCTTACCTGAACAGCGGCCTGAACCTGGTCTACAACGGGCAGGTCTTTCACAGCAAGAACGGCCTGGCCGACCTGCTCGACGAGGAGATCGGCGAGGAGCACACCGTGTACGACGGCCTGCACTACAAGGACGAAAAGATCGAGTTCATTTTCACCCACACGCAATTGTACGGTGAGAGTTACTTCAGCTTCGTCAACGGCCAGTACACCAGTGACGGCGGGACGCACCAGAGCGCATTTCGCGAAGGCATCCTCAAGGGGATCAACGAGTTCTCAAAAAAGAACTACGCAGGGGAGGACGTGCGCGACGGGCTCATCGGCGCGGTGGCTATCAAGCTCAAGGATCCGGTCTTCGAAAGCCAGACCAAGAACAAGCTGGGCTCCACCGAGGTGCGACCCTGGCTCGTCGCCACGGTCAAGGATCAGGTCAACCTGTGGCTGCACAAGGATCCCAAATCGACCGAGAAGCTCTTCGAGAAGATCAAGCAGAACGAGCGAGTGCGAAAGGAGCTGTCCTCGATAAAGAAGGAGGCGAAGGAGCGCGCCAGGAAGGTGGCCATACACATCCCCAAGCTCATCGACTGCAAGGTTCACTTCTGCGATCCTCAGCCCAAGGGCAAGAAGGCGGTGGATCGGCGCGACGAGACCGCCATCTTCATCACAGAGGGCGACTCCGCCGGCGGCGCCATGGTGCAATCGCGAGACGTCTACACCCAGGCCATCTTCTCGCTCAAGGGCAAGCCGCTCAACTGCCACGGGCTCAAGCGAGACGCTATCTACAAGAACGAGGAGCTGTACAACATCATGCGCGCCTTAGGGATAGAGGACGATCTCGACGGGTTGCGCTACAACAAGGTGGTCATCGCCACCGACGCGGACGTGGACGGTATGCACATCCGCAACCTCCTGCTCACCTTCTTCCTTCGCTATTTCGAGGAGCTGGTCGCCAAGCGACACGTCTTCATTCTGGAGACCCCCCTCTTTCGCGTCCGAAACAAGAAAGAAACCGTCTACTGCTACAACGAAACCGAACGAAAAAAAGCGCTCGCAAGGATCAATAGCCCCGAGATCACCCGCTTCAAGGGGCTCGGCGAGATCAGCCCCAATGAGTTCGGTCTCTTCATCGGCAAGAAGATACGCCTCATCCCGGTCACCCTCGGTTCCCGCAGCCACGTCTCAAATACGCTCGACTTCTTCATGGGCAAGAACACCCCCGAGCGAAAGAAGTTCATCGTCGACAACCTGATCTCCAACCTGGATTAGTTAGTTTCCGCTCACTAATTACAAATTGGCTTGGGGGGAGTTGCGGTCGACTCTCCGCAGGTGGTCTGGTTGCAGACGATGCTGCAAGCCTGGCTGGTTGTGGCGCACAGGTAGCTGACGCTGCATTTATTGCCGAGATTCCAGCATTTGACGCCGGTGGGGGAGCCCGGGCATGTGTATCCGCTCACGTCGCTGACGACGCAGGGCGCCAGGTCGGAGCAGTTGACATAGGCGTATTCGCTATCATCCGTCGAGGTTCCACCGTCGCCGAACTGTTCCGCCGCGTCCTCGTCCAGGATACTCTGGGTCATCCAGCAACCCGCGCACGAAAACGCTATTAATGCCCCAATCACAATTATGCACTTGGCCATGATCTTTTCCCTCAACAAGATCTTAGTGGCGGCATCCGACGAAAAGTATGGAACTACTTGAGCAGCCCTGCCAGGGTCGTACCCATCGCGGCAGGGGTGGGGCTCACCGCGACCCCCGCGTCTTTCAACGCGGCGATCTTCTCGGCAGCGGTGCCCTTGCCTCCGGCAATGATCGCTCCGGCGTGCCCCATGCGCTTCCCCGGAGGGGCGGTGGCGCCGGCAATGAACGCCGCAACCGGCTTCTTTATGTTGGCCTTGATGAAGGCCGCGGCCTCCTCCTCGGCGGTCCCGCCGATCTCCCCGATCATGATGGTCGCGTCCGTGCCCGGATCCTCCTCGAACAGGGCGAGAAGATCCACGAAGTCCATGCCCCCGATCGGATCGCCGCCGATGCCGATGCAGGTGGACTGCCCGAGCCCGAGGGCCGTGAGTTGCCCGATGGCCTCGTAGGTGAGGGTTCCAGAGCGCGATATCACGCCTATCCTCCCGGGCTTCGTAACACTGTGAGGGGTGATGCCCAGCTTCTGGTTGACCGGCGGAGCGATCAACCCGGGGCAATTGGGCCCGATGAGCCGCGTACCTTTATTCTCCATGTACGCTCTCACACCGATCATATCCACAGTGGGAATTCCCTCCGTGATGCAGATCGCCAGATCCATCCCGGCCGCTGTCACTTCCTTGACCGAGTCGGCCGCAAACGCCGCGGGGACGAAGATCACCGTTGCGCTCGCGCCGGTATGCTCAATGGCCTCACAAACCGTGTTGAACACCGGGATCTTGTCATCGAACTTCTGCCCCCCCTTGCCCGGGGTTACGCCCGCAACGATGTTGGTGCCGGCGTCGAGCATCTGCCTGGTGTGAAAAGCTCCCGCGCCCCCAGTGATACCCTGAATGAGAACCTTCGTATCTTTGTCGACCAGAATAGTCATATTAATACCTCCTATGCCTTTGCCAGCTCGACGGCCATGCGAGCTCCCTCGCCCATGTCCGCGGCGCTGTGTATCTTCAGCCCCGACTTCGCCAGAATGTCCCGACCGATATCCACGTTCGTGCCTTCCAGCCTGACGATGAGCGGCACCTCGATGCCCATCTCCTTTGCGGCGCCGACCACGCCCTGGGCAAGGACGTCGCAACGAAGAATGCCGCCGAAGATGTTTACGAAAATCGACTTGACGCGGTCGTCGGACAGAATGATCTTGAACGCCTTTTGCACGGTCTCCGCGTCGGCGCCGCCCCCCACATCGAGGAAGTTTGCCGGCTCGCCGCCCTCGTGCTTGATGATGTCCATGGTGGCCATGGCCAGCCCGGCCCCGTTGACGCAGCAACCGATATCGCCGTCCATTCCCACGTAGGAGAACCCGAGCGCCTCGGCCTCGGCCTCTATGGGATCCTCCTCGGTCTGGTCCCGAAGATCCAGGTGCCTCTTCTGCCGGAACGAGGCATTGTCGTCGAAGTTCACTTTCCCATCCAGGGCGATCACATCACCGTCGCCGGTGACGACCAGCGGATTTATCTCCACGAGGGAGGCGTCCTCGGACGTAACCATCTTTGCCAGAGAACTCATCACCTTGACCGCCTTGCCGACCTGCTTGCCCTCGAGCTTCAGGCCGAACGCAATTTCCCTCGCCTGGAACGGGAGGAGCCCGTTCGCGGGATCGAACCAGGTCTTGAGTATCTTCTCGGGTGTCTTCGCGGCCACGACTTCGATCTCCATGCCGCCCTCGGTGGAGGCCATGAGGCAGATCTTGCGCTTCTCGCGATCGACCACGAGGCCCATGTAGAGCTCCCTGGCGATATCCATGCCCTGCTCCACGAGCAACCTGCCCACCTTCTTGCCCTTGGGACCGGTCTGATGGGTTACCAGGTTCATTCCCAGTATCTTGGAAGCCGCCTCCTTTGCCGCCGCCACTCCCTTGACCACCTTGACGCCGCCGCCCTTACCGCGACCGCCCGCGTGAATCTGAGCCTTCACCACAACGGTCTCGCTGCCGGTTTCCTTTATCAACCTGCCGGCGATCTCCACCGCCCGGTCGACCTCGAAAGCCGCCTCGCCCCTGGGTACGGGAATCCCGTAGCGCGAAAAAATCTCCTTGGCCTGATACTCATGGATCTTCATCCGTTCCTCCGAAATTTCAAAAGTTCGAAACGTGTATACAACAATACACCTGGAAAAACTGCACCTATTTAGAAATCAATCTTGTAGCCGACCTGGCGGACGGTTTTGATGTGTACGGGTTCGGAGGGATCGGATTCTATCTTCTGGCGAAGGGCCATGATGAAATTATCCACGGTCCGCTCCGTACCGTCGAACCCCCATCCCCATACCCGATCGAGAATAGTCTCGCGGGAAAAGGGCCTCCCCGGAGAGCGGGAGAGCAGGATCAACAGATCGAACTCCCTCGCCGACAGATTGACCTCGTTCCCTCCCACCATGATGGTACGGTTGACGGGATCGATGACGACGTTTTCAAATTTGATTTTCGGCTCTCTGCTGCGCCTCCCTCTCTGGCGCCTGAGCATCGCCTCCACGCGGGCGAGCAGTTCCGGGAGTTCGAACGGCTTTGTGACGTAGTCGTCAGCGCCGAGATCGAGCCCTTCGATCTTGTCGCCCGTCTTGTCCCTGGCCGAGAGAATCAGCACCGGTACGTCCTGCGATTTTTCCCGCAACTCGGAGAGGATCTCGAGCCCGCTCCAACCGGGCAACATGATATCCAGGACGATCAGGTCAGGACGGCTGTCGAACGCCTTCTGCATCCCCTCGTCCCCGTCGCCGGCGGTGAGGACCCTGTATCCCTGCAAGCTGAAGTTCATCGCCAGACCCTCGCGCAGAGACTTGTCGTCTTCTACCACGAGGATGGTTTCGTTCTTGATGGTTTCCTCGTTCATTCGTCTATCTTCGCGGCGATTGCACGGGGCAGGCGCACCGAGAACCTGCTCCCGACGCCCTCCTCGCTCTCAATGTACACCTCTCCGGAGTGTGATCTCGCCTGGTGTCTGACGATGGCCAGGCCCAGTCCCACGCCGGAGGGCCCTCCCCGGCTACCCGGGTCGATCTGATAAAACGGGTCGAAGATCCGACCCACCCTGTCCTTCGGGATTCCAATTCCGTTGTCCTTGACGGAGATCTCCACATGGTCGCCCAGCTCCTCCACGGTGACGGCGATCCGCTTGTCGGAACCGGAGTACTTGTACGCGTTGACCAGCAAGTTGAGCAGGAGCGATCCCATACCGTCCGCATCGTGGAGGACCGGATTGTCGCACTCGATGGAGACTCGAAGATCGACCTCCCCGGGCTCCACCATGCGCTCGAAACGGGCCACTGCGGACTTCACTACCTCGTGCATGGGACCGATTTTCATTTCGGGTTGCTCCCGATCTCCGGCCGCTGCTCTCCAGGCCAGGACACGATCGATCATGGCCTCGAGCCACTCGGTCTCCCGCAGTATGATCTCCAGGCTCTCCTTCGTCCGCTTCGGATCGCCTTCGAGACGACCCATCTGGAGAGTCTGGGCGTACATTCGAATGGAGGCGAGGGGCGTGCGCAGTTCATGGCTTATGTTGGCCGTGAAATCGGCCTGAAGCCGGGCGACCCGTGCGCGCTTCCCGAGGAGAACGGTCACGACGATCGCGCTGCCGAACGCCGCGGCGGCAAAGGATAGCACGAGCACGCCGAACACGATGTCCTCCGACTTCCCACCCGATGCGAGTCGCACGATACCCAGGGATGTGGACAGGAGAACGGGCAGGATGACACCGACAGCCAGGGCGACGATGGCGCTCGTCAGGCTCATACTCCGTTGGAGTCGCTTTATTCTGGTCCTGATTGGCTGTTCATTCACCGCGCGGCCGGCCTTCCGACAGCAAGACCGGCGAGGAGCAAAAGAAGTACGATCAAGAAAGATCCTCCCGTCCCGGTTTTTTGATGACCCACAATGCCGCACGTGCAAGCGCTGCCGCCCGAGATGTTGGTCCCGGAAACCTGTATGACCACGGATCGGGTGGCGAGGGCATCGACGGCGCCGGTCACCGGGTCTTCACCCGGGTACGCAACGATGAGCTGCAGCTCGTAGATCCCGGTCTCCGTGGGCCTGAATGACGGCTCCTGGCCTTCGATGTAGTGATATTCGTAAGGGGTGGAGCAATCCACTTCTCCGTCCGGGTTGTTCACGCCACCGCTGTAGGCCGGGCCCGATACCAGAGCCCAGCGGTACGTGAGATGCGCGTTCTCGCGATTGGCGAACATGCGCAACCGGATCTCGTCTCCCGTTCTGGCATCCAGGATATCCGGAGAGTAGACGGCAAACTCGGCCGTCGGATCCAGACAATTGGCCTTGTCGCCCAGCACGACGAAACAGAACCTGTCGTCGCACGCCTCTCCCACCTTGTCGCGATCCCAGTCCTCCTGACCGGGATTGTACGCGTCGAGCGGGGTGTCCTCTTGTGAAACTCCCCCGTCCGCGAGAACAGGGGCCGAAACATCGAAACAGTTGTCCGAGCTGTTCATCACCCCGTCGCCGTCCACGTCCGGATCACAGGAATCGCCTATTCCGTCGCCATCCATATCGGACTGATCTTCGTTGGATAAATAGGGACAGTTGTCCATGCGGTGGATCTTACCGCCCGTGGAGCTGAAATCCACAACCCCGTCGCTGTCACTATCCTGCATGAGACACAGGAAGGCGGGCACGATGTCGAACGGGCACCAGTCCTCCAGGTTGGCGACCCCGTCGCCGTCTATGTCGTCGTCACAGGCATTGCCTATTCCGTCGTCATCAGAGTCTCTCTGATCCGGGTTGTACGCATCCGTCGAACCCTCATTCGTGACACCGCCGTCAACACCGGAATCGTCGTGATAATAGCAATTATCGTTAGAGTTGAGCACGCCGTCGCCGTCGACATCGTTATCGCACGCGTCCCCGACCCCGTCCCAGTCCATGTCCCGCTGATGGATATTGAAGTGGGCCGGACAGTTGTCACATTCGTCGCCCACTCCATCTCCGTCCACGTCAAACGGCCCGCTCGCGCCGCTGTCATCGATCATGAAAATGCTCTCGTAATCAAACGGGCAACTGTCCAACTCATCGACGATACCGTCGTCATCCCAATCGTCCGGGTGCTGGTATCCGTCGTTGCCGGCCGGCGACGGGCATACACCCGCGTCAGCGTCGTACGGCACTCCCCCGTCGTACGCCTGGACTCGACCGGCTATCAAAAACACGACAGTCGCCACCGAAAGTAAACTAAAAATGTAACCGCGCAATCTCATTGCCCGTTCTTTGGAATTTCGGACGCATTCTAGGGGATATGAGGCTGTGACGCCAGCAAATCCGGTTAGAGTGTAAGGAGCAGTGGAGATGTCCGGGTCATAAACAGTTAATTATGTCCGCCCCATCGGCATCCGTAATAATTGGCTTATGGAAAAGCCAATTGAAAAACGGATCGCCAGGAAGGCGAAACA
>SDBV01003300.1_pt1 | contig 23882 bp, 17 predicted proteins | sample 2277081 | NCBI WGS metagenome assembly SDBV01 (sample SAMN10402039, study PRJNA504765) | marine sediment metagenome | isolation source: marine sediment core GS10_PC15, 223 cmbsf | place: Arctic Ocean: Southern Knipovich Ridge | collected 2010 | reverse complement strand
AGCATGTGGTGGGTAGAGTGACAGTCGGTACACACTGCGCTCACTGTCAACCCTTTGTCAGTTAGCGCGCGACCATGAACACTGGAGGAGTAATCAACAAATGCATCGACCTCTTTAAGCTCAGTCGACGTGGGTGCTTTTCCGTTCTCACGATGACATTCGCCGCACAGCCCTGGTATGGCCGTCCTGTAAACAGGCGACGTATCATCAAATTTTGATTTGGTTCCATGACTGCCATGACAATCGGTACAGTAGGGTGCATTTTCAACCTCGTGGTAGTGGGCCTGTCCGTGACCGCTTTCAAAATACATATCGAATACCTCTGCATGGCAGGAAGAGCAATCGACAGGTTCGTTTGTAGAACAGGGCCGTTTCAGATGATCTGTAACCGCTGTATGGCATTTGGCACAGGGGATGTTCTTGTGAACCGAGTTTGGCAGTTCAAAAGGATCTCTGTAAAGTGATACCCGTTCATCCCCAACCATTTTATGGATCTCTTCATCTTTGTGGCATTTCATGCATGTATTGTCTGAGACCCTTGCCTGGATCTTTGGTACATCGACTATATGCGGCGGATGGCAGGCAGTGCATGAAGGAATTACAGAAGGATCTTTTTCCCATAATTCACCCTTGATCACCTTTCTGTGGGTCTCTTCGATCCTGGTGTGACACTTCATACAGGTTCCGGCAATCCTGCTTGCCGATATTGATGAATTGGGACTGGTATGTGGCAGCACAAGGTGGTTGCCATGGCAATCGTTGCAGGTGGCTGTAACGATCAGGCCGGCCTCAAAAAGACCTTTGCCATGAATACCCTGGGTATAGTTTTCAACAATATTGTGTTCAGATACATCATAGATCCTGGCAACGATTTCTCCTTCCCTGTGGCATTTTCCGCAGAGGAAAGGAATGTTCATCTTGTAGGTTCGGGATTCAGGATCGGTATAATGCAAAATATCGTGGTTGCCGTGACACTCTTTACAACTTGGCGCATTGGGGTCATTCATCAACAGGGCCTGCCCGTGGGTACCCCTTCTGTTATTGGCCATTTGCTCTGTATGGCAACTTCCACAATTGACCGGATTCAGATTTTCCGGATGTGGAAGGTCATCCACATCTATATCGGAGTGGCAGGAAACACAACTGTTGCTGTGGTGAACGGAACCTGAAAAAACAGAGGTGTCAATAAACATTGATACGGTCCGTCCATTTCGCTCTTTGGTCAGATCAGGGTCCTCGTGACACATCATGCAATCTTCATCCCATTGGGCATAAATCCGGCCAATGGCCGGACCAAATGCAAAAAATAAAAAGAGCCAGAAGACTCTTATTAAACTACTGAAAGAATTGGGGTTATGGGCCATATTACACAGAGTTCAAAATTGCATCGGACTCTACGAGCCCAATACAATCAGAGGTATGTTAAAAACAATGTTAAAATAGCAATTATTGTATACTTATGACCCAAGTATACTGATTGTTAGTCTAATTTAAAACTAATCTGAATATACGTCGTTCTCAGCTGGCGAGTTGTTTTCAGCTGGTGACCTATGATTCTTCACGAACTTCTATTCATGGGCGTCGTGGTATCCGTTAATCATGCCCTTGAAAAGGGTTGATGGTTTTTCTCCAAGTGTACATGTATAAATATGAATCAGGAGAAAAACGGATAGCACATATCCTACGATCTGGTGAAAAACATCTGTAAATACCAATCCGCTTGTTCCAAATATGTTGTATGCGATCCATTCTGGAAAAAATAGTCCAATACCGGAAATAATCAGTAAGGGCATCCCAAAATACATGACCAATACATAGGAGAATTTTTGCAGTGGGTTGAATTTTTGCTTTTCGGATATGGGAAAGGGGTGGGGCTCATTTTTAAAAATACCCACTGCATAAAAACGAAGTTGCCTCCAGAGATTGATACCGATGTTCTTTCTCCATTTTCTATAATACCTGCCATTTTTCGACAGGATGTTTCCCGCAAGAAAATACCCGTAGTTGAAAGTAACGATAATTGCAGCAATATTATGCATTGAAACTGCAAGTTTGAATCCTATCAGGCCACCCTCGGTGGATGAGAAATGCATGGAGAGTCCAGTTACAATGAGTAATAAAAACGTCAGGGCGTTAACGATGTGCCAGATTCTGACCCATATGGGGTATAAATATATCTTCTTTGTTGACATGTCAGCTCTTTTTATGTTTGCGAATTCGCAGGAGGGAATGAAATAATATTACCAGCAGCAGGAGACCGGAGATCAGGAAACTAAGGCGATTGAGCCATATATTCTGGTTTGCTCCTATCACATAGGTATGGTTGAGCATGATGCTGTTTGCAAAACCGGCCTTTCGATCCTCAATATTCTGAAATTTGTATAATGTGTGCAATAACCTTGAATCTTTTGAATGGCATTCATTGCATCGCTGGACCGCCTCAGTTTTAGGCAGAATTTTATGAGCAATCAGGATCGTGTCATTGATTTCCGTATGGCACTCAATGCATCTAACAGACCCAAAGTGAGCCACCTGGTTGGGAAGCCAGTCATGGCTTTCAACCACATTGATCTCCGATCTGTCGGTGAGCAGCATAAATTGATTGAAATTGGCATGGCAATTAAGGCACATGTTGTTGTCGTACACGACTGCCTCCTTCAGATCATTGGCATTTCTCATGAAAGCTCTGTAGGTGTGTGGATTGTGGCACTTCCAACAGGTAAACTCATCCATGTTATGTATGCTTTCCTCAAATTCCATTTCTATGGCCTCGAAATTATAGTGAGCAAAGTTTTCGTCATAGCCATGGCAATCGAGGCAGAGAAGTTTTTCCTCTATCCTTGCCGCAAGCGGGTGTGGAAATGTATTGAGATCATAAGAATGGCAGTCTGTGCAACTGAATGCCTTATGGACAGCTGAGTAGAAAAGATCCCTGTCGATGATGCGGTCCGGACACATTTGTTCTGTTATGGTCCTTCCGGAAAGTGTGTCTTCAATGGTGAATTTCATCTCACCATGGCACTTCAGACAGCCTTCATTCTCATCCACATAATCATTGACTTCATAAAAAGAGGGTTTGATTTTCAAAGTGTCTGCCGGTTGCGCATTGAGGGTTATTGCGGATACCAGCAAGATGACCAGGTTTACTATTGTTGGGGATTTCATTCGTAAATATATATATTAAGTTACATGGTGTCAGAATCTTATTGAGATATTAAATCCAAACTGAAAATCGCCGTCAAAGGGATTGTTCCCGTTAAAGGCGATGCTCCTGTTCTTGACAATGGCATTGTAGTTGGAGACGAATACCCTGAATGCATGGGTGCTTGTTCCTATCTCGATACCTAACGCCATGTTGGGATAAACATCAATGGCTTCAATATCATCCTCCGGAATATCCTGAGGTTTCAGCAATGGTTGATCATATTCCAACACGATGGAGCTCATTCCAAGTACCTGTAACCGTCCTCCAAAATTAAGAGATGCATTGGCATTCCTGTACCCTTCAGGTACTGCATTGTAATAGACGAACGTAGGTGCAATCTGGAAACTGGCTTTGCCTCCGAACTTCCTGGATATGATCAGCTGGTTCAGGTACGATAGCCTGTGGATGAATTTGTATTCCTCCTCCGGACCAAAGTTTTCACTTTCCCTGGCATCCAGCACTGCGTTTCCGTAATATGAAAGAGACACAGGAATGCTTCCCGACCGTGTCTGGGTCAAAATGCTGTACTTCCACTCCAGATCCTGCAGCATGAAGTCACGGGTGGTTCCGAATCCCAGTTGGATTCTATCCGTGATACCATGGGCGATGCCCAGTCTGGTGTTGGCACTTCCAAATATCCCGAAAAGGTCGTTGATCTCTTTGATCTGGGAAAACCTGTGCTGGATTTCCAGCAGGAAGGCTCCTTTTTCGAGGTTGACTGTTGTCTGGTTGTCGATCAGGAGTATGGTCTCAAAAGGAGGACGAATGGGTCTGTTGTCTTCTTCCTTCTCCTGGGAAAAAACAGAAGATGAAAACAACAAAACAAATACACATACCATACCGGTCAAATAATTATTTCTCTTCATAGCTTTAGATTTTTCTTTTATCAATTATTCAGGGCTCCTTCGGTAATCCATTGAAGGATGGTTAATTTCTGTTCCTCTGTGGCACGGCTGTCGTGTGATCCTCTCAACTTGGTGTAAAGTAAACTGGATTCAGGATCGTCTGTATCCACATAACCACCATCGATGAGTGCATCGTAGGAGTTTTCTGGTCTCAGATCAGGGGACAAACCTCCCGAATGACAGTTCACACAACCCGCACCATCCGCAGTAAAGATCGGCTGGACCTGGTCTGAAAAGCTTATACCTGGCTCAATATCAGGCACCTCAATAATGTATTTCTCACAGGCAATCAGCGACATGAACAGAATGCATGTCACTGGTAAAATCAATCTTTTCATGTTTCAACGTTTTTAGTGTTTTCAGGCGATTCTTCGCTAAAAGAAATCGAATAAATATAGATGTTATAGCAGTCGGGAAGAAGAAATTTAAAACGACATATGCAATGTTTTTAAACGAGATAGATCAGTTAAAAGGTTGACTTATATCAGTGTCGGAATTTTTTACTTATCTTGTAACTGGATAGAACAAGGTAAAATATATTGTAAGTACGTCATAAGGCGACACTTACATCTTACTCTGAAGACCAGAAAATGAATGTGCAAAGGTTATGTGTGGGCTGCGATCAATGCAATGAGAAATCACCCCTGTTCAAGGTCCTGACAGAAGGGGAGCTTAAAATCCTCAATACGGACCGCTATGCGGTTCATTTTCATGAAGGAGAGGTGATCCTGAAGCAGGGTACACAGGCCAGTTATTATATTTCGGTCATTGAGGGATTTGCCAAGAAATATATTGAAGATTATAACGACCGGAACCTGATCCTGGATTTTGTAAAACCCTGGCACCTGGTAGGCGGTCCGGGTGTGCATCTGGACGGAAAACACCACTTTAGTGTGGTTGCCATTGAGGAAACACTGGTCTGCTTTATAGACGCCGGGAATTTCAAAAAAGTACTCGCTTTAAACAGTGATTTTTCAGCGTTGTATATTGAACTCTGTAGTGGTCATTACGGACGATCCCTTGAGCGTATGGTCGGCCTCAGCCACAAACAGATGCATGGAAGGATTGCCGATGCCCTGATCTATCTCTCCGAAGATATTTTTGAAGGCGACATTATTGGTGGGATTATCTCGCGGCAGGATATTGCAGAGTATACCAGCATGTCGAAAGATAGTGCCATCCGGATCCTGAAGGAATTTGAAAGGGACAGCATCATCAATCTGGTGGGCCGTACCATCGAGATCCTTGATGGCGACCGTCTTCACGAAATTTCACTGAAAGGCTAGTGCCGGGTACTGCTTGCCTTATCTATTATCAATCCTTTGGAAAAACAGGTCCTGAAAATCGTAGCTGAAATCGATGTCAGGTGATATACCCTTCATCCTGATGGTCTGTGCGGTTCCCTCTTCATTCAGGGAGAAAATAGCAAAAGCATCGGCATTCATTTCCCGGTATTCCCATTTGATGGCAAAGGCATTGGCCTTATAATATTGCATGGGACCGTTAAGCTTTGGTGACCGGTAAGACCTGATCCAGAGCCGGTCATTTTTTAAAAAAACCTCTATTTTTCCGAACCACGGGTCTTTGTACACACCAATGTAGTCCTCCGGTTTAATGTGATCATCACTGGCTTTATGAACGGTCTCCCAAACCTTTGAAGTAACAGCATCTGCTCCGCTTTCCCGGTTTAAAAACCTTTCAAGGTAGAAATCGATCCATCCGTATTCATCGAGTCCAAGGTAACTGTCAACAATTGTCCGGGTAACTGAACCGAAAACGCCCGAACCGCCGTAATATGTATTGGTAAGGACCACCACACCCAGGTTCAGATCGGGGATCATAATGGTTTTTGAAAGCATGCCGGCAAGGTCTCCGGTATGTGAAACACTCAGATTCCCGTTTACATCACTCAGTCTCCACCCCAACCCATATCCGGAAAAATGGGAATCATACCGTTGATCTGACTTTGCATCCATGGTGGTATGGATCTTCCACATTTCATGGTGACTGCTCTCGGTGAACAGCTGATTCTCCAGGTAATTCCCGTATTTTCCACCGTTCAGGTGCAACAGCATCCATCTGCACAGATCATTTGCATTGGACAGGATTCCGCTGGCTGCGCCATTGATTTTTTCCGGATCTAATTCGTAATATGGAATTGTTTGAAGCACCCCTTCAGTAAATAAATGAGGAGAGGCCATGTTGTTTGAACCGGTCATACCTGGTGGAATGGAATAGGAGTTGTCCATATCCAACGGATCCAAAATTCTCGTTTTTATAAAATCTTCCCAGCTCATTCCACTCACCCGCGATATCACCTCGCCAGCCACCAGGTACAGGATGTTGTCGTAATCGTATTTGGTGCGGAAAGCGGAAACGGGTTCAAAATATTGAAAATTAGTAAGCATATCAGCCATTGTAAAATCAGATCCGGCCGGCCAAATCATAAGGTCCCCGGCTCCAAGCCCCAACCCGCTTCGATGGGTCAGCAGGTCCTGGATGTTGAAATTCCGGGTGACATATTCATTGTACATCATAAATTCAGGAATGTGGTCTCTGACCCTGTCAGTCCAGGAAATTTCACCCTCTTCCACCAGCATCGCCAGTGCAGCTGTTGTAAATGCCTTGCTGTTCGAGGCAATGGCAAAAATGGTATGTTCGTTTACTGCTTCTTTGGTTTCAATGGATCTTACTCCGTATCCTTTGCAATGAATCACTGAACCATCTTTTACTATTCCAACCGCCACTCCGGCCACATTAAATTTTTTCATGGCCTCTTCAACAAGATGATCAATTTCAGAGGAGGTAATCTGAGCATGGCTTGTGATGCTTATTGCGAATGTGAGTAACAAAACGAGAATCACATTCGGACCTGTTTTATTCATGGTGAGTATACTTTCTTAAATTTAGTGATTTATGTCATACCTTTGATTATGCCGGGTACCCTTAAAGAAAAGAAACGAATTTCCACATTGTTTTCGCTTATTATAGCCGGTGAATCTATTTTCTTTCTTCCTTTTGTGCTGGCCCGGATATTCCGTCCCACGTTGCTGGAAGTCTCCGGTATCATGAAAGCGCTTTATGCTTTCTGGCCTTTTTGCTTTTTTCATGGGTCACGCCTGAAGCAACTGCAGGTGCCGGTGAAAGTCAGGGAATTCATGCATTTCAAATCGTGATACTGGCAACATCCTGTGTAACTTTTCTGAGTGGGGTTCTGGTCTGGTTTGTTGTACCTGTGATCCATACCGGTTCTGTAGCCCATACCAGTTCTGTAAACCAGTCAACGAAGGTTGTCGTTCAGAGGGTAATCAGGCTTGCTGGCATGCCCGGTATCTGGATGCTGGCTATTATGATTGTCTGTGCATACGCAGGTTATAAAATAACAGATGATTATTCCCTGTATGCGAAGGAGGTCATGGGATTCTCTGAAGTGGGTGCTGCAGGGATCGGTACAATAGCTCTCTGGATACGGGCCATTGTTGCCATCCTTGCCGGTATTCTTGCCGACCGTTTGAACCGGATTCATGTGATCATCGTTTGCTTTGGTTTGACCCTGGGAGGTGGTGTGCTCATTGGATTCGGGATCATGAATCACATGGCCGGGTGGGTGCTTCTCAATATAACCCTTACTGCCATTGGTATATATGGAGTGCGAGCCCTCTATTTTGCCATGATGGATGATGCTGAAATCCCCCTGGGCTATACAGGGACAGCGGTTGGAATTGTTTCTGTCGTGGGTTTTACCCCTGATGTTTTTATGAGTCCATGGATGGGTCATTTGCTGGATAAGTACCCGGGAGTTGCCGGTCATCAATATGTATTCCTGTTACTTGCACTGTTTGCTTTCATTGGATTGGTAACCAGCCTGATATTCAGAGTAAATACGGGGAACAAAGTAACAGTGTAAAAGCTTTTTTCCGTAGCTTTACCCTTAGGGATAAGTTTCCTGGAACAACTGCCATGCTATGAAAAACGTGTTTAAACCATTATCTATCCTGATATTCATGCAGTTATATTTAAGTGTCCTGACTGCCCAGGGGGATTTTCGCGTTTTGCCATACTTACAGAATCCCGGTCCCAATGCCATTACCATTTTATGGTTCTCTGAAGAACAAACTTCGGGAGTTTGCTCGTACCATAAGTTGAATACAGAGATGAATACCCCCATTGCCAGTAATCCGGTGCCTGCAGAAGCATTGGCATATTCTGTTTGGGAGGATACCACCTATTTCGAAGGAGAAGCTCCTTCAGTCCCTTTTCGTCATTGCATAAGGATTGAGGATCTTGAACCCAATACAACTTATGAATATTCAGTGACCCAGGGTACAGCTCTTTTCAATTCGTCATTTCGAACGGCACCTGATAGAAATGGCCCGGTACGTTTTATCGTTTATGCAGATTCTGAAACTGAACCTGAATCAACCGGAAGTTTTACGTTGTGGGTTGATCCGCTTACACTTGTCTGGCGCTCATACCTGTTTGACCAGACAACGGGTTACCGAAATAATCTGGATGTCATCCGATCCCGTCATCCTGATCTGGTTTTTATTGCCGGGGATCTGGTTCAAAGTGGTGGCGAGCAGAGGGATTGGGATGAATTCTGGTTCCATAATGCGGATCAGGATAGCGGAAAAAGTCTAGCGGGAAGCATTCCCATTCAGGCTGCATTGGGAAACCATGATTACTATGAAGGGCCTAACCTGGACCAGTATAACCAGCCCGGTTCGGAGCGTGCTGTGAACCGGTTTCTTACATACTTTGAGACTCCTTCGAACCATGCTTCCAATGCTGAACAGGAAGGCCGTTATTATTGTTTAAAATATGGACCGGCAACTTTCATCGTATTGGATGTCTGTAACCAGGGTCCCAACGCTGGTGATGGGGATACCAATTTTTATTTACTTGGGGAAAATGATCCCGGGGGAGGCAATGCGCCTGACTTTGCGGCTGGATCGGAACAGTACCTGTGGCTTGAAGCACAACTTATGGAAGCACAACTGAATAGCCTGTTCACCTTTGTGATTTTGCATCATGCTCCTTATTCTTCCGGTCCGCACGGACTCCCCCCGGGTGTTGTGGAAAGCTCGGATAATCAGTCTGGAATTCCTGTTCGCCAACTCACGCCGGTTTTTTTTAGATATGGTGTGGATGCTGTCTTTTCAGGGCATGACGAGATGTGGGAACGATCAGAAATTGCTGGATTTGAAACAAAACCTGATGGTACGGAGGAAGGATATACCATTCATTTTTATGATGTGGGAATTGGCGGAGATGGTCTCAGGGAACCGTTTGAAGGAACCGACAATCCATATCAGGAATTCCTGGTGCATACGGATGTTCCCGAAGTGTGGGAAAATGGGATCCTGAAAGATGGTGGAAAACATTATGGGCACCTTGAAGTGGATATAATGCAACAGGATGACAGTACCTGGCAGGCCATACTTACCCCGGTTTACATATTCCCATTGTACAATCCTGAAGATTCCTCTTACTCAGATTTTGAACGACGGGTCTATGACGATCAAATCACTCTTACCTGCAATGAAATTCACACCCGGGTATCTGCACGTGCTTTCCCTGTGTCAGGCCATCTTCCAGGATCGTTGTTGTATTCCCGGAACCATCCAAATCCCTTTCATACAAATACGATGATAGAATACATGTTGCCGGAGCAGTGTGTTGTAAGCATTAAAATTTTTAATTTGCTGGGGGAAAATATTCAAATGCTGGATGCCGGCCTGCAGTTTAGCGGATTCAATAATTTAACCTGGGATGGTAAGGATGAAAGTGGAAATATGGTCTCTCCCGGGATATATTTTTATAGAGTTGAAACAAGCCCGGGACAGGTGCTGACCGGGAAAATGATTAAGGAGAGAAACAAATAAAAATAAAAGAGACCGGTTCCATAGAAGAGAATTCAATCCGGAACTCCTGTTTCATATGGATTCTGAGGGTCGTTGCTCCATTCGAACCAACCTCCGTCGAAAACCGATACATGCGGCCAGCCCATTAACCAGGCGTTGATCCATGCTTCGCTGCCCCGCCAGCCTGTTCCGCAATAGAACGCCAGGTGCTTATCGGGTGTAATGCCTGATTTTCCCCAGGCCTCAGCAATCTCATGAAATTCTCGGATTGTATGGTCCACATTACGGTAATTCTCCATGTGGTAGGCGTCGCTGCCGCAACTGGCAAAAACCGCTCCGGGTATCCGTCCTTTCTTTGCGATATAATTGTATCCACTCACTTCACCGATATACTCGGGAAAGCTCCGAACACAAACCAGTTCGGCATTTTTTGAGCGGATCATCTCCCTGGCCCGGGGTAGATCCACTGCCAAACCGGGATTCACAGGAATGGTTGCACCAAAATCAGTAACCGGTTGGTTTGGTACATCATCGGTGCTTATTTCAAAAGATGCATCCTTCCAGGACTGGAAACCTCCGTTCAGAATTCTCACATCTTTGACCCCGGCATACATCATGATAAAAGCACAGCGAATGGCACCAATGTGCCCAGCTGCACTTCCCGGAAATTCCTCATCATTATCCGGGTCCATATATTTTCCATACAGTATTACAGTGGTTTGAGAAGTAATTCCAAGCCGTTCCAGAGCTGTTTTCAGTTCTCCCGGTGTTCGGCGGTTCCACGTCTCAGGGGCTTCCAGTGCAAGGGTGTCTAAATCGATGGCTCCCGGTATGTGTCCTGTAAGATATGCTGTGCGGTTGCGGTAATGTGCATGGCAAATGACTGTCTTCCCTCCCGGGTGTTCCGGGGGAATACCACCTTCTACAATGGTTTTTATCCAGTCAGGATATACCAGGTGGGAGTGTTTTGCCAGCTTTGCCATGGGCAATTGATCATCATTTGCCCATTCTTTGACAAAAGAATTATAGACTGAAATATCCTTATAGCCTGCTTTAATGAACAATCGGGCAACTTTCCGGCTTTGTTCCGCCGTATATCCATAAACCACAATGCGATCAACGGGCAGAATTTGCTTGTGACGAACCACTTCTATCCAATCTATGTAGCTGGCCCATTTTAAGGGCAATGATTTTGCACCTTTGATATGTCCGCCCCTGGCTTCATTTTGCAATTTCCAGCCATTGTATGCATCCACCGGACGCACATCAATAATTTTAATTTTCTTTCTTTCCAATATACTAACCAGCTCACTGGTCGATAATTTATTCACAGTTTTCATTGTCGTCTTTCCGGTTTAATGATAAAGGAATAGCGATAGGCTTTCGCGGGGATGGTGTACTCATCATGGACAAGTCTGCCCCAGGAGGTGTCTCCTCCAACACCCATCTGAAGATGATCGATGTTCCATTGAACCTGATCGCCGGTATGGATGTCTGCTCCGTGCCTGGAAGTAACAGGAACCAATCCCGAAGCGGAAATACCAGCATCTTTCCCGGCCATAAAATCCAGTTCTGATGTGTTGAATGGCCAGACACTACCACTGAGCAGCTGGTTGTCCGTTGGGTGTACAGTCAGGTTTAAGGTGTTTGATTGAATCCGCATCCACCTGAGTTCCGTTTTATTTCCAGTTTCCTGTGGACGTGGGTAGCGGTGAAACTGATCCTGGATATGACCTTTATGAATGCCGATTTTTCCTGAGGATTTTCGGTCCCAGTATGTTTCATGCGGTCCTCTTCCGTACCATTCTGTCTCAGTGAAATTGTTTGGCAGGATCAAATACATTCCCAATCTTGGAATATTTGGTAAGGAGTCATGAATGGGGGTGAAGTTATAATCAACCAGTAAATACCCTTCGGAGGTTATTGTATATTCGACGGTCAGGTTCGCAATGTGATCAGGCAGGTGATGGTTCAACTTGAACGTAATCCCCTGTTCCGTAATAAGCTCCCCTCCATAACTCCAGTATATGATCTTTCCCGATGCGGTGTCTATAACAAGTTCAGTCTGATCATTACCAATGATGTACTGGTTATTTTCTTTCCGGATGGAAAGCGGGTGACCCTTGCCCGGGAGTAAGGGCAGGGATGTATAGTTCTGAAGTATAAATTGATCAAACGCCAATTCATGATTGGCTTCCAGCAGTCCGGCCGCATTTGTTGTCAATAATTGGATATATAGTACGTACTCCTTATTCCCGCTGAGTGGTATTGGGTTGATCCTGTAACCCTGTTTCTGTTGGGGTGGAATATCGATGTCGCTGAATTCACCTGTCTGAACCCGGATCCCATTTTCCAGCAAAGACCATTTCAGAACCACATTATTGAATGGAGCAAAAAAGTTCTTGTTGGTTAGTTCCAGTATGCCATTTTGCGGATCCCATCCAAAATGTGCTGGTTTATATACCTTTTTCACCTCGTTCAAATGAGGATGTGGTATTCGGTATGGATCCACAAGGCCGTTGTTCAAAAAATTGCCATCGGTGGGCAGATCGGGGTGGTAATCATGTCCGTATGCCAAATAGGGTTTTCCTTCATCATCCTTGTATTCCAGGGATTGATCTGCCCAATCCCAGATAAAGCCACCCTGCAATTCAGGATACTGCTCAATGATATTCCAGTAATCCTGCAGGTTGCCAACGGAATTTCCCATGGCATGGGCATATTCAATCATGATGCCAGGTTTTGAAGGGTTGTTTTCGGCAAACTCAACCAGGTACTCCGGCCTTGGGTACATGGGACAAAGGATATCGGTATAATCATCGGCACCTGCCGGTTCATATTGTACCGGACGGGTGGTGTCATGATCCTTCAGCCAATGGTAAACCGATCGAAAGATTTCACCTTCTCCAGCTTCATTCCCCAGCGACCAGATGATGATTGAAGGATGGTTCCGGTCGCGATAATGACTGCTGCGAACCGCATTGATGTTATTCTGTTTCATCAGTGCAATATCCAGTTCCATGGATTCCCTGGAAACTACATGACCGGTATGGGGATCCGTTTCGTGACGATTCACCCCCTTGATATAGATAGCTTTGCCATTCACCAGCAATTGATTGTTATGTATTTGCACATTTCTAAAACCAATGTGCTTCCGGATAAATTCATTGTTCCGCTTATCCGAAGGGTCGATCAGTTGAATGCTCAGCGTGTAGCAGCATGGTATTTCAGCAGACCATTGTTTTACCCGGGGGAGCATTGATTCTGTGATCACCTCTGCGGAGTCACCCGGCCGGATGGCTATCATCAGATCTTCTTTAAACACAGTCGTCTCACCATCGAGCAACTCTATTCTTAGCTGGCGCTGTACCCCGGTACCTGTTCTGTTCTCAATAATTGATGCAATCCTGAACAGGCCATTACGGTTCAATGAATCCAGTCCCGCGGTCACATGAAAATCTGCGATAGACACTCCGGGTTTCGCATACAAATAGACCTCCCGTTCGATGCCGCTCATCCGCAGCATATCCTGACTCTCCAGGTAGCTGGCATCGCTCCAGCGGTACATCTGAAGAGCAATTAGATTTTGGCCCGGATTTACAAGTGAGCTGATGTTGAATTCGGCAGGTGTTTTTGAACCCTGCGAGTAACCGGCAAACTGACCGTTGATATAGAGGTACATGGCAGATTTCGCTCCGGCGAAGTGCAGGGTGATGTTCTTACCAGTCCAATTTTCCGGGATGTTAAATGTATGCCGGTAGGTACCTACCGGGTTATAATCTTTTGGTGCATCAGGCCATTGTGTGGTGAAGGGATAGCGTTCATCCAGATATACAGGATGGCCATAACCAGCAACTTCCCAATTGGAAGGGACCGGAATGGATCCCCAATTGCTATCGTCAAGATCCACATCAAAGAAATCCTGAATCCTCTCTTTTGGGGAAGATACCCAGTGAAATTTCCAATTCCCGTTCAGTGAAAGAAAGCGTTCAGAGGAATCCGGGTTGTTCCAGCGTGCTAAAGATTCTGTTTCAAAGGCAAGGAAATCTGCGTGCGGTTTCAACTTGTTGACCCCGAATATGGTATGATCCTCGTGTAGGTTCTGTTTTTGTTTTGGATGTGGATTTCCGCAGGAAAACATAAAGGCGATGCCCCCGATGAAATACCATCTCTTCATCTTCATGATCCCATATAATTTTCACCGAGGACCGATCTTATTCCGGCCAGCAATTCATCTGCATTCTGTATGGAAAAAACCATTGGGGGTTTTATTTTAAGAACGTTATTGTCTATCCCGTCGGTACTCATAAGAATACCCAGCTCCTTCATTCTGTTAGCGAGGTAGGAGGCCTTTTCGGTGAGCGGTTTCTTTGCGCTGTCCGATAACTCGATACCAAGGAATAAACCCTGTCCCCTGATATCACCTAAGACATGGAATTCATCCTGCATTTTTTTCAGCTCTGATTTTAAATAATTCCCAACCGTTAAGGCGTTTCCCTGCAGCGATTCATCCCTGATGACCCGCAATACCTCCCTGCCAATGGCACATGACACCGGGTTGCCTCCGAAGGTGTTGAAGTATTCCATGCCATTGGCAAATGCATCTGCAACTTTTTGCGTGCAAACCACAGCTGCAAGAGGGTGGCCGTTGCCAAGCGGCTTGCCGATTGTGACAATATCGGGGATGACATGATGCAGTTGAAAACCCCAAAACTCGCTTCCCACACGTCCGCACCCTACCTGAACCTCATCTGCAATGCAGAGCCCACCGGCATTTCTCACTGCCTTGTAAGCAATTTTCAGGTAATCACCTGGGAGTTCAATCTGGCCGCCACAGCTCATCATACTTTCGCAAATAAAACCGGAAACGTCTCTTCCGTTGGATCGAATGTGATCGATTTGCTCCTGTATGTGGGAGGCATACAGAGGACCGGTATTTTCTCCCTGGTAGATGCCCCTGTACCTGTCTGGCAATGGAACGATATGGGTATGTTCAGGAGCTCCGGAACCTCCTTTACCATCAAATTTATAGGAGCTGATGTCAACACAGCCACCGGTATTGCCATGATAACCAACCTCGACAGCGATCATATCCTTTTGTTGTGTAAATGTTCGTGCCATTCGCAATGCCAGTTCATTGGCCTCACTGCCTGAATTCACAAAATAAACCACAGATAATTCTTCCGGGAATGTACGGAGCAGTTCTTTTGCGAATTCGTTGATGTTGTTGTGCAGGTAGCGCGTGTTTGTATTGAGCATGGCCATCTGCTGCTGACCGGCTTTCACGATCCGTGGATGCTCATGCCCGACATGGGCCACATTATTCACTGTGTCCAGATACTTTCTGCCTGTATGGTCTATGAGGTATACGCCCGCTCCCCGGACTATTTTCAGGGGCCTTTTATAGGATAAGCTCAGACTTTTTCCCAGGTGTTTTTTTCTGTATGCTATGGCCTCTTTTTTATCTGTTGTTGGAGGAATCTGAAGAGTTGGTTTTTTGAATAACAAATTGGGATCAGGGCATATACTCTTCCACACCTCCAGTTCCCGGGGGCAGGCAACCCCGGGGAAATCGTTTATGTATTCAAGCGTTGAAAGCATGATCTGGAAATGGAGGTGAGGCACCCAGTTGCCATTCTCCGGGTAGTTGCCAATGTAGCCGATGCGTTCACCCTGTTTTAAATGATGTCCGACTTCAATATTTTCCAGACTGTGAATAGAAAGGTGTCCGTGCAGGGTGAAGAAATCAAACTGATCTGCCTGGTGCTTAATAATGACCAGTCCCCCATACTCTTTATCCCCTGCATCATTTACAGCGGTAACCACCATCCCGTCGAACAATGCATGAACGGGTGTCCCTGCAGGAATCCAGAGATCAATACCGAGATGGATCGTCCTGCTTTCTGTCCCGTTATTTTCTGGTTTTTCGTATGCAGGTGAAGTATATACAGATCTTGCTTCCAGGTATCCTCCGGCAATAATTTTATCCGGCACGTGGGCCTGAAGTCTGCTTATTTTATATTGAAAAAGATCCAGGTCGTTCATCTCCGAGTGATTCCCGATCCATAGGCTGGATACACTTAGATCTATATTGTGAACTTGTTCTTTTTTAACGGTTGGGAAAAAGGAAGATAGTTTTATTGTTCCGTTTATTGCCCATTGTATGAACTCAGTCTCTTTCGGGTGGGGTATGAATTTACAGGCATTTCTAAAGCTGTAAAGCGCATATTCATTATTAAGTTGCTTCCATTTATTAAGCACATCCCAGGCGGGTTTTTCACTGATTAACAGGTATTCATTGTCAGCCTCTTTGTGCCTGTTAATGGCAGATTTGGTAACACTGATCACCAGGCGCATGGCAACCAGGCAGTACAGGAACTCCAATTCTTTCTCCAGCAATGGAAATTGACTGTGGTAACCTTCTACGATTGGCAGAGCAGCACTCAATACATCCGGCTTCCCCATTACGGCATAGGCGATGGCGATGGCCACATCATTGATGATCTGGGTATGTACAGCATCTCCATAATCGATGATGCCTTTCACTTCCGGTTCAATCAGATCGTTGGAAACAATTACATTATTATCGTTGGCATCATTGTGAACCAGACCTTTCCTTAATTGTTGATATTCGTCCTGGAATGCTCTGTACTTGTCTTGAAAAAATGCAACTATCGAATGTTGTTCTCTGGAGAACAGGTGCAGGTAATCATAGGTCCACTGTGCCATCGCCACATCCCATTCAAACTTTCGCCTGGCCTTTGGATGATCAAAGTCCTGTAGTACATTGGTGAGACTTCCGGCCTGTACTCCCAGGCTAAATAACAACCGATCGTTTACCGGATTGACACCTGACCAGAGCCTGCCTTCAACCCAGGATAACAAACGGACCACGCGGTTATGGCCCGTATTATCTTTTATTTCACTCATTTGATTTCCATGGCGATCCGGAACAACTGCAGGAGATTCCAGCTCAATACTGCTATTTGTCACATGGTTGAGAAGCTCCAGCTGAAATTTAATGTATTCAATGTCTGCCTCCGGGCGGCTTACCTTCAATATGTAGGAACCGGAGTCAGTTTTAATACGGAAATTAAGATCAAGTTCACCGGGCAACGATGCAATTTCCCCGCGAAGTCCATACAATTCCTGAGCGATCTGCGCTGCTTGCTCCCCGGTAACCATGATGGATAAATAATCTGCTTCCATGCCACCAAGTTATTAAAACCTGAGGGATAGACAGCTCAATCCCCCATCAAGTTTTTGAAATTCAGACACATCAAGTGTGATGGTTTTATACCCCTTTAGATTAATTGAATGTGAATGTAATTCCCAGGTGAAATTGCCGGGGCAATCCCGGATAATAGTAACGAGGAGGATTCCCTCCAAAGGAAGGTGCATTTACCAGGATCATTGAAGCATACCGGGTATTGAATATGTTCTTGATCCCTCCATGCACTTCAAATACGAATGGATGGATGGAATGACGAAGTTGCCAGTTCACCTGGAGATTCAGAACCTGGTATGCATCATATTTCTGATCATTGGCATCATTCATCCATTGGCTCCCCGTATACTGGTAATGTAGTAGTATTGCAACAGGGCCAAGAATACACGACAGAATTGAATTTAGTTTCTGTGAGGGTATCCCCGGAAGTGAATTTCCGCTGTAATCGATCCCGTCGTCAACAAAATTGATAAACCGATTGCTTGACAGGGCGTAGCCTATGGAAGCTTTAGCATCAAACGGATAATTTTCCGGGACCCGGAGCAGTGAAATCTGAGCCCAGAGTTCAAGTCCGGAATTCAATGCTTTCCCCGCATTCGCACCGTTAAAGATATCTTCAGCGATTCGTTCTGTGACCAGGAGATTGTTGAGGAAGATGGTGTAGAGCGTCACATCATAGCGGATCCTGCCCTGAAGGATCTTTCCCCTGTTACCAATTTCCAGGTTCCACCCAGATTCGGGTTTTAATTCCGTGTTGATGGTACCTTCAGGTAACAGGGTCTCTTCAAGTGATGGCGCTGAGAATCCATGACCGGCCGAAGCATATAGATGATGTTGCTTATGATGTTTGTAGCTGATTCCAATCCTGGGAGAAAGGACAATTGGATAACTGTAATTTCCTGACTGATCTGTGGAATCTATCCGGTAATTGGTTTGAAGGTCGTATTGCAGCAGGTTCAAATTGAATCCTCCGTCTATCAATAACTTATCGGTTGGTCTCCATTGTACAAGTGCAAATGAATTGGCATATCTCCGGATCTCATCATGATCGGAAAGGAGATTGCTCTGTACACCATTATCAGTCTTAAAGATCTTCCAGTTATACCATTCGTGAAAATACTCCATCCCTGCACTGAATCTCCATGTTCCCACTTCATATCGCATGTAATCTCTAAAACCCAGGCTCATAGTACGGTCATCCAGGATATTAAAGGGTCTGGATTCATATGGATCGGCATAGGAGGAGAACAGGATCAGGCGATTGTTGAGTTTACTACTGAGCTGGGTCTCAAGTTTGATCCCTGTCAGTACTTTAATGTATTCCTCAAAACCTCTGACATTTAGCCAATTGCCAGCAGCGATTTCGGGTTGTGATATAAAATCCGACTCATTGATGGAACTTGGGATCCTTGCGAACAGATCCACTACAGAAAGGGTAAATGAGAGTGTGTTTCTTGTACCGAAATAGATGGCATTCAGGAAAACATTGGTCCTGGAAAAGTCACTGTTCTCCCTGTATCCATCTGACTGTGACCTGGTGATTCCTCCTGTTGCAGCCACCCTGTTGTTCTTGTAACTCGTTTTAAAGCCATACCTGCTTGTGTTAAATGATCCTATCTCGCCGGAAAGGGAAGCCGAAAATCCATCTTCGGTGGGGTAGGAGGAGTTTAGCTTTACGATACCACCAAGTCCTGAACCATAAAGTGCAGAGGAGGGCCCTTTAAGTATTTCCATACGGCCGATCCCGGCAAGGTCAATATCCTCCAGTGTACTGATACCATCACCGGAGGTAAGCGGTATATCATCCAGGTATGCCCTGATGCGGTTTGTATTGTAGGGAGTTCGTGAACCTATTCCACGAATCACCAACCGGTTTGTGTTATAGGTCCCAGATGCCATATGGATGCCAGGAGCCAGGTTGAACAAATCTGTTGAGGTAAGCGAAAATTTCAGGTCAATATCCTCCGGATCGATTGAAAATACTCCACATGATGATCAATAAGCGTATTATTCAGACTTCCCTGATCTCCGTATTATTTGCTATCCCACTCTTATTATCCTCCTGCAATCAGGCCGGTTCAAGCGGAGATGATACTCCTGATCAGGACACGGATAGCGCTGCAGCCCTGATTTACGGCAATTATTGCGCTTCGTGTCATGGTGCAGACTTTGGTGGAGGTAATGCCCAGAGCCTGATTGACGGAGTCTGGCAATTTGGTGACGGCTCAGGGTATGTGAGTCGCAATATCAAATTCGGTATTCCCCACCTGGGTATGCCTTCCTTTGAGAATACCCTTTCTGAAGAAGAGATTAACCTGGTTGTGGATTTTCTTTATGAAGAGGAGTCCAGGGCGGGAGCCATCAAACCAGATCCACCTGCCGAATTAGAAAGCATCGATTATGCCATAAGAAGTGATATTTGGGTGGATGGTCTGGACATCCCCTGGGCGATTGTTTTCCTGAATAAGGATACGGCCCTGGTAACAGAGAGACCCGGAAAGTTAAGGGTCGTGGTGGATGGTAATCTGGTTGAAAGTCCGGTTTCAGGCACTCCTGTTGTTCTGTCTGAAGGTCAGGGCGGCCTGATGGATGTGAATATTGACAAAAACTTTAAACAGGATGGCTGGATCTATCTTTCCTACAGCCATGAGATTGAACAGCGAACGGGCGAGGACCGGCCTCCGGCCATGACCCGCATCGTGCGTGGAAAAATTAAGGATATGGAATGGGTGGAAGAGGAGTTGATTTATGAAGCGCCATTCCAAACTTACAGGACCACAAGGCACCACTATGGCAATCGCATGGTATTTGATAAAAAGGGATACCTCTATTTCAGTATTGGTGATCGTGGCGCAAAGGATCAGGCACAGGATCCCACAAAACCCAACGGTAAGATTCACCGCATATTCCCTGATGGATCTGTACCGGAGGATAATCCTTTCAGGGATGTGGGACTCTTAACACTATATACGTTAGGCAACCGTAATCCTCAGGGGATCTCTGTTCATCCTGAGACAGATGAGATCTGGGCTGCAGAGCATGGTCCCCTGGGTGGTGATGAACTCAACCTGATCCGTAAAGGGGTCAATTATGGCTGGCCGGTCATCACTTATGGCAGCAATTACAATGGGACCCCTATCACTGAATTTACCCGAAAGGATGGATATGCCCAACCAAGCCTCTATTGGAAACCCTCTACCGCAGTTTGCGGTATTGAATTTTACCAGGGAGCTGCATTTCCCAAATGGAATAACAGGCTTCTGGTGGGCGCTTTAAAATATGAGGATGTGAGGATCCTGAATATTGAAGGGGATCGCGTCATGCACCAGGAGGTGATCTTAAAGAATTATGGACGGGTCAGGGATATAGGTCTTGATCCCGATGGAAATGTATATGTGGTGGTAAATGATCCGGACCGGGTGATCCGGCTGTCACCCATCGGAGAGAGGAAAGGCCAATAGCTATTTATTCAAAGTATTCATAAGCGTCAATAATATCAAGATATACTCCATCAAAATGTGCATCCAGTATCTTGTCCAGGTATGAACCGGCGTCTCCGAATATGATATTTTGCCAATCTTCGTTCCAATATCTAACTTTGAAATTTCCCTCCCAATCAGGATTTTCTTTTTCCATCCAGGATGGTTTATTCTTGTTCCAGTCATTCAGCCAGTAGTATCTGTAATCTTCAGCTTCCCCGATTGACATATACGCAACAACCAACCGGCTTCCACCATTTGCTTTATTCTTAAGTTGATTTATTTCCACGCTTGTAAATTCTGTGGCTTCGTCAAAGAATAAATCCATGATTACCAAATCGTAGTTGGTTGCAGTTATGGCGCTAATAAATGCTGTTTTAGTGGCAAATTCCCCCGGATTTATTAAATACAGAAAATTCTGAACCTGGGATAAGGTTGAAATTCGATTGTTATTTTCAGAATAAATTGGAATAGGGTAACCAGGGATATTATCCAGTTCCCTGTGGTTTGCAGAAAAGGAGATAAAGCCGTTCGAGTTATTCTTGTTATATGAATCATCCATATTTGAATGTGATGAACAATAATCTGTTACCAGGATTACATTTCCTGCATTTTTAGAAATATTCAAAAACGCCTTCAAATAGGAGTTTTCTCTATCCGGAGTTGGCTTGTCATCTCTGTCATAACCATAAATGAGGTCTTCCTGTCCATTGCCGTCAATTGCAGTTAAATATTCAGAATGCGGCTGACCATCCTCATCACCAGTAACAGTTGCCAATTCAATCCCATTTTGAGGAATGACAATGAAGCCAGGAGTAAGCATTTTTGAATATTCACTCATACCCATTACAAACTCACGCATTTCCTGTTTGTAATCAACGTTGTCGTCATACTTTTCACAGGAGAGGAACATCAGTGAAAATCCTATTGAGGTCATTGCTATTTTTGTCATAATTTTTGCCGTTTGTCCTTTGTCTGTTCCGTTTTTTGCAATTGGTTTAGCAATTGCATCATTGGCAATGTTCATGGTAAAACTATTCTGTCCATGGCTTAATCGGAGTAAAACCCCCTTTTGCGTGTTCTGAAATTTTTGCAGGTCCCCCCTGATCCTAAAATTGTCTGCATTGCTTTGTATCCTTTTAATTAGCGCCAGTTAATCAGCCCCGGCAATAGTGTAAAAACACACCATTTACTCAATTGTTTTATCGAGTCCAGATTTTATCGGTAGATACACCATGACATTTATTGCATTGCCCTGTTGTGATAGCCCCTGCCATATGCTATTCCAGATATTTGCAAGTCAGTTAATGTTTTTAATGGCCGGAAATCACCCAGGCAACGAAATGCAGATCATGGAACAGAACGGAAACATGGTCAGGTTTAAAATGAAAAATGTGGACCTGTCGTTCACAAGTGGTCCCATGTTTGGCGTGTCTTTTGATGACTACCTGGACTTCTCCTAAGGTGTTATTTCAGAATTGGCTGATTTTATGAATGCTGAATTTAGCCATGAAATGGCAGACAAGATATGGTATGAAGTAACGCTGTCGGCCAAATAGAAATGCTTACTGTTTTGAAATATGCCGACACTATCAGCGCTTAATAAATATGAAATCTCCTCCTTCGTCACCAACATTCTGAATAACGCCATACTGGGGAACAGTTGAGCTGTTATTCATTACAGGGGTTTTGAAGCTGCTGAAAAGAAACTCTGAAGTCAGGAATCTTTCCTCGTTTTCTTCAAGACGTTTGACAAGGTACTTCAGGAACACGCTTTCATCGGGGACTTCCTGAAGAATTCCGCTGGTCATAGCCTTTCTGCTGGGCAGTTGGTAAAGCTTTTCAATGCCCGTTGGTGTATCTGTGAAAGCCGCCCTTGATTTAAAAATTGCACCACTGAAACAGGCATCGGCAATAAGCAGTGTATGCCTGGTCTCAATGCTTCCAATGAAATCTCTCAGGGTGCTGTTCCTAAACCAGTTTACCGAGCTATTTCTGGAGGCATCTGCCGGGAACCAATATCCCACCTTTCCTTTTTCATTCCAGTAACCATGGCCGGCATAGAAAATAAGAAGATTGTCGTTGGAGGTAAGTTCTTTGCTGAATTTATCCAGTGCAGTTATGAGCTTTGCCTGGGTCGGGTTCTTCAGGAATACTATATTTTCCTCTTCAAAGGTATATTTTGACAGCAATACATTATACAAATTTTCAGCATCATGAATCGGATTATCAAGATCGGCGATATCAGGATGCTGATAATCATTGATTCCAATCAGGAGGGCATAATATTCACTTTTTGATATTTCAGGGACCTTTTCTCCACCAATGAGTGCATCCTCATCTGAACAGTCAATGATCAGATTCATTTTATTCATTTTCCCCTTGTTATTGACGGCTACCAGGTCCAAAGAATTCTCACCCTGATTCAGATTGAGGCTGTATTGGAAAATTCCGGCTTCAGATAGTTCAACAAGCGTCCCGTTTATAAGAAAAATATTGATTCCTTCCGGATCACTGGCTCGGCCAATTAAATCGATACTATTATTATCATGAGCAATTCTTCCATGCACGGGAACAGGCGTGAATAATTCAATCATTGAAAGTTCCTGGCTGACCTTCGGTTGATCTTTTTGTGTCCGGTGGTTAGTAGCCAGTTTGCTGGTAGATGCGGATGCCTCGATATTCCATTGCGATTCATCCAACCCTGAAAGAACCCAGGTCTCAAGTGATTCTGATCCAAAGCAGGATGAGATAAAATCGGACCGAACCGGACTAATATCAACTGTTGTAACAATTTGTTCCTGTTTTTCTGATTTAATAAGGACCTTTTGAGTTGCCACATCCCACAGGATGATCAGTTTATCTCTTCCTCCGCTGATAAGGGTTTTACCGTCCGGACTGAAATCGATGGTCTGAATCCAATCTTTATGTCCCGCAAAGGTTCCCGATTCTTTTAAATCCGGAACTTGCCATTTTTTAATGAGTTTATCATCACCACAACTGGCGAGAAAATTTCCATCGGGGCTGAATTCAACATCACGGATCCACCCCTTATGACCTTTCTTAGATATTACCTTATTACCTAAAATCGGTTTTGTGGTTAATAACCATGTTGATAAATAGACTCTAACCGATTATAATACAATAATATAATATGTTATATTCATCGTTATAAATATAATAACGATGTCATATATTGTT
>SDBV01003299.1_pt1 | contig 23897 bp, 14 predicted proteins | sample 2277081 | NCBI WGS metagenome assembly SDBV01 (sample SAMN10402039, study PRJNA504765) | marine sediment metagenome | isolation source: marine sediment core GS10_PC15, 223 cmbsf | place: Arctic Ocean: Southern Knipovich Ridge | collected 2010 | reverse complement strand
ATGGTCATCTGCTACCGCGACTGTTCCACCTCGGTCGGGCTCGAGACGCTTCTACCGAAGCACGAACCGCTTACCGTGTCTGCTAGAACCCTTCCTACGTTAAACTATACGAACATCCAAGTAAGCCAGTTTATCAGGTGGTTGCTCCACTGCAACCGCAAACGGGCACGAGAGCCCCAAAAAATGGCATTTTCTTTCCACGCCCCCCATAGGAATGGGCAAATGGGGTCAACGAGGGTCGAGTTTTCCACTTGCGCAAACCAAGAGGGAGAGAAACTCCCGCACAGCGCGATCGAAAAAAGGGGCGTGAAACGCGCCCCCCTCGATAGGGCGGTTTTTCTCGCGGCGTTCACGAACGAGCCGCCGATAACCTAACCTTATATATATAGGGCGAACGGCGAGTGGAAATCTCCCCCGTAGCTGCACTCGCCAGAGTGCGGTCGAAGAGCCGTTCGGGAAACCCGCATCAAGAAACTCCCATGAATCGCTGCCATGGCCACCGAAACCAACCCGACGGATCGCGTCCTTGACGGCCTGCTCGATCAGGTTCAGCGGCTCCACAGCTCGCCGATGGTGGCTTTCGAGGTCCTCAGCTTGCTGGAAGATCCCAAGTTTCGGGTAGAAGACGTCGAAAGATGCCTCCAGAGCGATCCGGCATTGGCCTCTTCCATTTTGAGGCTGGTCAACTCCTCCTGTTTCGGGCTGGCGCAGCAGGTTTCCAGCCTGCGACAGGCAATCACCTACATCGGCACCCGGTCGTTGCGGCTGAGTGTGCTGAGTTTCGGATTGGTCGGGCGGCTGACTCGCGGCACGCCGGGGAAAGTCTGTCGAGACTACTGGCGGCGGGCGCTGACCATGGCGGTCGTGAGTTCCCACCTGTGCCGAAGGGACCGCGCGATTCGGCCCGACGAAGCCTATAGTGCCGGCCTGCTGGCCGACATCGGGGTGTTGGTCCTGTCGCAGATTCATACGGACGTCTACGTCGCGCTGTACGACCAATTCGGGCATACCGACCACCTCGTAGCGGCGGAGCAACGGGAATTCGGCTTCGATCATGGTCGAGTCGGTTCGCGGTTGCTCTCGCGGTGGAATCTGCCGAAACCCTTGGTTCGCGCCGCCGAGAACCACCACGGCACGCATCCCGAGAGCGATCCGATGGAACTGGCCGTCGCGGCCGGCGATCTGATGACCGACGCGATGTTCACTCCCGAGACACCCCGGCTGGCCGAGGCCCAAGAGTTCCTCAAAACGCGGTTCCAAATCGACACGGACGACTTCATCTCGCTGGCGGTCGATTGCCGAGAAGACATCCTCGACAACGCGGAGATGTTTCGCGTGGAACTGGAAGGCACCATGGATTGCGAGGCGCTGGAGCAACGTGCCCGGCGGCAATACGAAACCGAGGCCATGGCCACGGCGCTCGATTTCGACGCCATGACGGCTGTCGTGCGGCAGGATTTCTCGTAGCCGTCTCACCCAATGATGGTCGCGCAGAGGTGCGCAGACGTCGTTGCAGCGTTTCCTGCCCTCATCAGATCGCTTGACACGGCCTATTCGACCCTTCACACTTTAGGTTGCCGTTTTGGGACAACGCTGCCGGAGGTCCCGGCAGGCTCGAATACGCATGAAACAATACGCCACGGGAGACCGACCATGAGCAGACTGAATCGTCGTGAGTTCCTACATCGTTCCAAGAAGACGAGCCTTGGCGTGGCGGCCGGGGTTACGATCCTCGGCAATGCCCAGTCGGTTCGGGCGGCACCCGAAAATGAGAAGGTTACGCTGGCCATGGTCGGCGTACGGGGACGCGGGAATTCGCTGGCCCACGGGTTTCTCGACCGCGGCGATTGCGAAATCGCCTATGTGGCCGACGTCGACAGTCGGCAGTTCGGCAAGGCGGAAGACTATGCCAAACGCCAAGGCGGGAAGAAACCGACGTGCGTGCAGGATCTGCGCAAGGCGTTGGACGACCAATCGGTCGATGCGATCGTCGTGGCCACGCCCGACCACTGGCACGCGTTGGCTACCGTCTGGGGCTGCCAGGCCGGCAAGGACGTTTATGTCGAGAAACCGCCCACGCACAACTGCTGGGAGGGCCGACAGATGGTCAAGGCGGCCCGAAAGTACAAACGGCTCGTCCAGGTCGGCACCCAGAACCGCAGTGCCCCGTACAATCTGGCCGCCAAGAAGTACATCGAAGAGGGCAAGCTGGGTGACATTCATCTCTGCCGCGTCTACAACCAGAAGGGCGCGATCGGCAACTATAGTTCGATTCCGCAAAGCGATCCTCCGGCCGGTTTCGATTGGGACATGTTCAACGGCCCGGCCCCGGAAGTCGACTATAGCACCGCCTATCACAACGCTTGGCATTACTTCTGGCAGTACTCCGGCGGCGATATGGCCAACGACGGCATTCACCAGATCGATCTGGCCCGATGGCTCTGCGGCGTCGAGTATCCCCAGAGCGTCTATTGCAGCGGCGGCAGCTTCGACAGCCAAGGCCTCCGCGACGGCCCGGATACGCAGGTGGCCATATTCGATTTCGATAAGATGCTGATGACGTTCGAGATGACGCTGATGGGCAACTACATGCTCAAGACCGACATGCCACTACGGCAAAGCGATATGTTTCCCTATTGGCCGCAAAACGCCACGCGGATCGAAATCTTCGGCACCAAAGGGGTGATGTTCATGGGCCGGCACGGCGGCGGGTGGCAAGTTTACGAGCGCCCCAAGAGTCGCAAGCCGGTGGTTAGCGAAGAAATGTACGGCCGTTTTCCCGACGACGTGCATAAAGAGAACTTCATCCAATGCATCCGCAGCCGCGAACTTCCCCACGCCGACATCGAGCACGGCCACCGCAGCACGCTGTTGGTCCACTATGCCAACATCAGCCTGCGCACCGGCGGCCAGAAACTCGCGATCGACACCCAGACCGAACGTTTCAACGACAACCCCCAGGCCGAAGCCCTCTTCAAGCGCAGCTACCGCAAGCCCTGGGTTATTCCCGAGGAGGTGTAGCCCGATTCAAGAAAAAACTGTTTAGCCGCCGCGGCCACGCGGTGTTAGCCGGTTACAATTGCCAAACCCCATCCAGAGAAAGAACCCCGCCATGAAACTCTCACAAAAACACACCGTCGCCGTATTACTGCTGCTAGGATGCTCGATCGCGAATCACTCGCAAGCCGCGGAAAGTACGTTCCGGATGACGCTAGACGCACCCATTACCACCTGGGACGAAGCCATCCCGCTGGGTAACGGCATGTTGGGCGGGCTGCTTTGGGGGGCGGACAACACGATCAACCTTTCGCTGGATCGGGGTGATCTCTGGGATGAAACCACGCCGCCGGAAATCCTCGAAGGTGATTGGAATTTTGCCAACATGAAGAAGCTCATCGGAGAGAACTTCGGTGAGTTCATGCGCCGATACGACGGCACGTACAACCACCCGGCCCCCACAAAGCTGCCCGGCGGTCGACTTGTGCTCACACTCTCTGAGACGAAGAAGGCAAAGAACTTTACCTTAGACATGAAGCGCGCGATGGGGACCGTATCCTTCCGCGACGGCAGTAAACTCGAGTGTTTCTTCCATGCCAAACAGCGCGTCGCCCTGATCCGGGTCGAGGACACCAACGTCACCAGCAAATTCATCCGCCCCGGCGGCATTGACCGGCTGAACTACAAACCGGCCCAGTTCGGTCAAGACAATGGATCGAGTTGGATGGTGCAGGAGGCCGCCGAAGGGCTTGTCTACGCCACGCTGACGGCCAAGCGACGTGTTGGGAACCAGACGTTTCTGGCCGTGGCCATCACAACCAATCGGGAAGCCGGCCAGCCCGACCCGCTCGCACTGGCTCGAAGCCGCATCGCCAAAGCGCTCGACGGCGGCTTCGACAAGATGCTCCGCTCGCACAAGCAATGGTGGGACAACTTCTGGTCGATCTCCGAGGTGACGGTCCCCGACGAGCGGATCCAGCGGCATTACAATCTGGTCAAGTATTTCTACGGCGCCGCCTCACGACCCGACGCACCGTCGATGCCGCTGCAGGCCGTCTGGACCCAAGACTCGGGCGGGCTGCCGCCTTGGAAGGGTGACTTTCATCACGATCTGAACACGCAGATGACCTACCTGGCCTATCACAAGGCCGGTCTGACCGACTCGGGCATGAGCTTCATCAACCACATGTGGGACCTGATGCCCGAGTACCGCAAGTTTGCCAAGGAGTTCTTCGACGTCGACGGGGCGGCCGTTCCTTCCGTGATGACCCTCAACGGCAAACCGCTGGGCGGCTGGCCGCAGTATACCCTTTCGCCCACCTACGCGATCTGGATCGGACAAAGCTTCTACCTGCACTGGAAGCACACCATGGACGAGGCATTCCTGCGCGAAAGGGCCTATCCCTGGATGGACGAGATGATGGTCGCGATCGTGCAGCTCTTGGAAGAAAAGGACGGCAAGCTCTACCTGCCGCTTTCCAGCTCTTCGGAGATCTTCGATGCCTCGCCAAGGGCCTTTCTTGAGCCGAACTCGAATCAGGATCTGTCCATGCTGCACTGGGCCTTCGACGCCATGGCCGAGATGGCCGACGTGCTGGGTAAGGAAGATGATGCGACCAAGTGGCGCACCCTGCGAAGCAAGCTGAACGACCTGCACGTGGACAACGACGTGCTGATGTTCAGTTCCAACGAGCCGTTCAATCAGTCGCATCGGCACCACGCCCACTCCATGGCCATCCACCCCTTTGCCACGCTGAATATCGACGGCTCGGACAAAGATCGGCAAATCATCCGTGCCACGATTGACAAGATGGACCAGCTTGGCACTCGGGCCTGGACGGGATATAGCTTCTCGTGGTTCGCCTCCTTGCTGGCCCGAACGGGACAACCTGAGTTGGCGTTTCAGTACCTGACCTACTACGAGCGGGCGTTCATCCTACGCAACGGGTTCCACGTCAACGGCGATCAACTCGGCACGGGACTCTCCGGGCACGGCTATCGACCCTTCACGCTGGAAGGCAACTTCCTGGCCATGGAGGCCGTTCACGACATGGTCCTGCAGAGCTGGCCGGTCAATATCGCCCAGGACCCCACGCCGGTGATCCGCATCTTTCCCGCCATGCCCTGGCGATGGCATCAGGCAAGTTTTCGTGATCTTCGTGCGGAAGGCGGATTCGTCGTCTCCGCCGAGCGGGAGAACAACGCCACGACACGCTTCGAGATCAAGGCCACCGTCGACGGCCCGCTCCGCTTGCGCGACAATTTTGGTGGCCATAAACCCGACTTCAATCACAAGGTAACCAAAGACGGTCGCGATTTCGTGCTGAACATGAAGGTAGGCCAGACGCTCATCGGCACACTGGAAAAACCGAACACGCTGCCGCCGGAGCCCGAGCAGTCGCTGGAAGTCAAGAAGCGGCTCCAGCGGATCGAAGAACTCGACGCGGCAAGGAATCTCAAGATCTCGACCACCAAGATCCCCCTGCGAATCGGCGCCGACAGCAACGGGCAGAACTGCTTCCACGGTGATATAGCAAGAGTCAGCGTACTGAGCCGTGTGCTTTCCGCCGCCGAGATTGCCACGCTGGTCGCCCAAGGCGGCCCTTCGCCGGGCACGATGAAAGATTGCGTGGTCAGCTACGATTTCCAGCACGGGCAAGACGGCAGCTATCCCAGCACGGGCAGCAAGAAGTTCCCTGCCCAAGTCAAGGGCCAATTAACGGAAACCGACGCCGGCCCGCTCGGCAAAGCCCTGCAATTCGACGGCCGCAGTTTCCTGAACATCGATCACGACCCGGCGCTGAACTGCAACCAGGCGATCACGCTGGAAGCATGGATTCGACCGCAGGCCGCCGGCAGCAACCGGATCATCGACAAATCGATCGCCGGAACCACCTTGGGTTACAACCTGGATCTGTTGGGCGGCTCGTTACGGCTGATATCCAACGCCCGCACCACCAACCCAACGACGAAAGCCAAGATCCCACTCGGCCAATGGATCCACGTAGCCGCAACAATCGACGGCGAAACGGGCGATCTAGCCATATACATCAACGGAGAGAACGCTCCCTTGCAGTAAGAGCCGAGATAAGTAAGAATGAAGGGGTCGAACCTCAGAAAACGACTCCCGACCCCTTTGTTTCCTCCCTTTAGTCTTCTTTAGTCCGACCTCCGCGGCTGAGTTCAACGACGTTATGCAAAGCGATGAAGAAAAAGATATTCCTCATTCTCCTCCGTACTATCTGGACAGCCTTGATCTGTCTTGCGTTGCTGCTGGCCATCTACTTACCAGTCAATAACGTTGTCGAGTACTGGCCATGCGACGCCCAAGACATGTCTTGGCATTTCGCGATATTCACATTCCTTGGGTTGTCCTTCTTTGTGCTGTTTGGCACTGCGCTCTGGTCAACGGCATCTCCTCTAGCACGAAGGTTGGGGCCGTTGGCCATCGTCGGCTGGCTCCTTGACCTCTTCATCATCAGTAACAACCCTTACTTACAGAATACCTGGGAGCCCTACGCGGTCGGCTCAATGATAATCATAGTCCCCTGCCTCGTACTTCTTCTCGATCGTTGGGCGAACACGATTAGAGATAAGCTCAGGGGGTCTGGGGTCAAAGCGTGGGGAGGAAAAGGAGGAAAAGGTGTCAGGAACCGTTTAGAGAACGTCAGGAAAGAAACCATGAAGCCGATCAAGCACAAATCAGAGAACGGTTCCTGACACCTTTGTTTTCTCTCACCTTTGTTTTCCCGCAACTCGCGCCGCGGGTCAATTCAAACATTCTGCTCTCGATAGCACAAGTTAGACAAACACGCGCGACGACTGGATGAGAGATCAATGGATCAGAATCCCTACAGGTCTCCCAGACATTGTACGAATCAGCGTCCTGGGTGGCGACGGTTCTGGAAACGTGCATGTGTCGGGTGTCTTTGCCTAGCGGGCATCTTGTTTGCAGCAGATCGAATACTGACAACTGTTGCTCACGATGCGCATGAGACTGTATGGTTCATTGTACTTAGAGGCTTGGTTGCTTTGGGGCAACTGACCAGTCTAACGGTAGCTGGCATTAGCGGTATCGGATGGGTGACAAGTCGCCAACATGCTCCAGCGGTCGACATGCTCGAGAAGAAAAGGAGACATCACTGATATTGGAGACGAGGACGAAAAGGGGACGCAGCTCTTTTTTTCGTGTGATCCGGGTACCACGGACACTTTGCCGCAAAGGGCGTTGCCACTTTACGACGTTTGTTCGGCAAAGGTGTCCGTGTTGCGAAGCAACAAGAGGATCTGGGAATACCCTGACTTCAACCTGCCGCGGCGGCTGTGAGCGGCAAGGCGCTAGCCGCCGGTCTTGCCGAGGCAACATTCATCCGAGAATACCGGTGGCTAGCGCCATTCCGCTAACCCAAGGCGCGAAGACGCAAAGGGCGTGCGATCGCGTTCTCTAACACCTCTTTGCGCCTTCGCGCCTTTGCGTGAGACCCTCTTCACGGCCGGATTGCAGCAAGAACCCGCAGAGGGTACAATCCTCCTGTTGCTGCGCAACACGGACACATTTGCCGAACAAGCGTCATCGGATGGCAGCGCGCTGGGCGGCAAAGTGTCCGTGCCACCCGCACACACTCCTCGGGAGCCAGATGATGAAACTGACAACCATCGCGACACCTATTCTCCTCGGTTTGTTTTGCGTCTGTGCCCAGGCGGCCCGGAGGCCTAATATCGTTTTTATCCTGGCGGATGATCTCGGGTACGGAGATGTCGGGTGTTACAACCCGGAGTCGAAGGTTCCCACGCCGAATATCGATCGGTTGGCCAACGAGGGGCTTCGATTCACCGATGCGCACAGTTCGTCCACCGTCTGCACGCCGACCCGCTATAGCCTGCTTACCGGTCGCATGGCGTTTCGCACCGGGATGCGCGGCGTCTTCACCGGCGCGGGCGGGCCGTGCATGATCGAGGAAACCCGGCTCACGCTTCCCGGCATGCTGCAGAAGCGGGGCTACGTTACCGCTTGTTTCGGCAAATGGCACGTCGGCATGACGTTCTTCGACAAGCAGGGGAAGGCAATCAACCAGAGTGGTCTCGAAGGCGTGAAACGGATCGACTACTCGCGAGCGATCCCGGACGCACCAATTCATCGCGGCTTCGATCATTTCTTCGGCACGGCCTGTTGTCCTACGACCGACTGGCTCTATGCCTGGGTCGACGGCGACCGGATTCCCGTCCCGCCGACGGGCTTGTTGGATCAGTCTTCGCTGCCGAAGCACCAGTTTTCGTTCGACAATCGCCGCGGGCTGATTGCGCCGGACTTCGATCTCGAAGAAGTCGACTTGGTTTTTCTTGAAAAGAGCAAACAGTTCCTCGAAACACACGTCCGGCAGAAACCCGACACGCCCTTCTTTCTGTTGCACTCTGCTCAGGCCGTTCATTTGCCGTCCTTTCCCGCCGACCGATTCAAAGGCAGCACTGACTTCGGCCCGCACGGCGACTTCATCTTCGAGCTGGACTTCATCGTCGGTGAACTGATCAAAACGCTCGAGCGCCTCGGCGTCGCGGAGAACACGCTCGTGATGTTCTCCAGCGACAACGGGCCGGAAGTCAGCACGACGCTCCACATGCGCGGCGACTACCAACACGACGGCGCGCGGCCATGGCGCGGCATGAAGCGCGATCAGTGGGAAGGCGGCCATCGCGTGCCGCTGATTGCCCGATGGCCGGGGAAGATCAAACCGTCGAGCAGCACCGACGAAACGATCGGCCTGACGGACGTCATGGCCACATGCGCGGCGATTGTCGACTTCCCGCTGCCGGATGATGCGGCGGAAGACAGTTTCGACATGCTGCCCGTACTACTTGGCCAGCGGCGCGACGAACCGGTTCGCCGCTACACGCTACACCAGACCATCAGCCTGGCCCTTGCCATCCGGCGGGGACCCTGGAAGTATTTGGACCATCAGGGCTCCGGCGGTAATAATTACAAACATCGATTACTCGAACCTTACGCACTCCCCGAAAAAGCTCCCGACGCGCCGGGCCAACTCTACAATCTGGATACAGACCCGGGCGAAACAACCAACCTCTACTTCGAGCATCCGCAGATTGTCCGTGAACTCAAGTCGCAATTGGAAGCCTACAAGCAGAGTGGTCGAAGCGCTCCTGGGCGTGAGTAGACAAGAGGCCCACTAACGGATTTGTCTCACAGAACCACCAAGGGAATCTGGACCATGAGAATCATCAACATTCTTGCCATCTTGTTACTCTTTGCCGGTCGGTCGTCGGCCGTGGAGGTTCGGGATCTGTCGGGCCAGTGGCGTTTTGCTGTCGATGCGGAGGATCAGGGCGTCCGGCAGCAGTGGTTTGCCAAGGAACTGTCCGACACGATCCGGCTGCCCGGCACGACCGATCAGGCGGGCGTCGGCGGGCCCGAGCCGGATCCCAACCCGGGCCATCTTTCGCGCACGCACAAATACATTGGCGCGGCCTGGTATCAACGTGAGATCGAAGTGCCGGCCGACTGGGTGGATCGTGAAATCGAGCTGTACCTGGAGCGCGTGTTGTGGGAGAGTCGCGTTTGGGTCGACGATCGTTTCTGTGACTCGCAGGATTCGCTGGGTACACCCCATATTCATCACCTGGGCCAACTCTCGCCAGGGCGGCACACGCTGACGCTACGTATCGACAACCGCATGATTCATCCCCTCGGCGATCGGGGCCACTGCTACACCGAGTTTACGCAGATCAAGTGGAACGGGGCGGTCGGACGCCTGCAACTTAGGGCGTACAACCCGGTCCGGCTGGGGCTTGTGCGTGTGTTTCCCGACCTCGCTGCCCGGCAGGTCACCGTGGAAACAACCCTCTTAAACAACTCAGGCGACCGTCGTGAAGGCCTGTTGTCTCTTCGGCTTATCGATCCCGACGGCAAGTCGGTAGCAGAAGCCAAGGCGCCGGTCGAGTTGACCGGGCCGGAGGTGACGCTCAAGCCCGTGTTGACGTTGAATAATACCCCGCGCCCATGGGACGAATTCGGCCCGAACATCTATCAACTCGAGGTCGGTCTTGCCGGCAAGGATTTCGCCGACCGACGAGCGATCCGTTTCGGGTTCCGCACACTAAAGCACGAAGGAAACCGTCTCCTGGTGAACGGCCGACCGACGTTTCTACGCGGCAACCTCGATTGCGGCCAATACCCGTTGACCGGGCATCCGCCTACCAGCGTGAAGGACTGGCAACGTGTGTTCCGCATCCATCAGGACTATGGCATGAATCACGTCCGTTTTCATTCCTGGTGCCCGCCGGAGGCCGCCTTTGTGGCGGCCGATCGAATGGGTATCTACCTCCTGCCCGAGGTGCTGTGGATCGATCACTGGATGGGATATGAGAATCCGCGTAAAGACATGAACACCGAGGGACATCCCCTGGGCGTTGGGAAAGGGGACCGAACCATCGATCAGTATGTCCGCGCGGAGATGCGACGTATGCTCGATACCTACGGGAATCATCCGTCCTTCTGTTTCTTCGCGATCGGCAACGAACTCGGGTCCAGTAACTTCGAAGTGATGGGCCAGTGGATTGCAGAAGAGAAACAGCGCGATCCGCGACGCCTCTATGCCGCGTCGACCGCCCGAACGATCACGCCGCATGACGATTTCTCGGATACGCACAACATCCCGGGTATCGGCGGCGTGGTGAACCGGCTGGGTGTGCCGCATACCGATTGGGATTACCAGGGCAGCTATGGTCGCGCCGAGGTTCCCATTATCGCACATGAAATGGGCCAAATGCCCGTCTACCCGTGCTGGTCGGAGATCGACAAATACACCGGCCCGGTCCGTGCTAAGAGCTTCGAGCTGTTCCGCGAACAGGCCCGCAAGAGTGGAATCGAATCGCAAAGCGCGGCCTTGCAGCAGGCCTCCGGGGCGATGAACCGGATCATCTACAAGAACGAGATGGAAGCCCAACTCCGTTCGCCCGGTTGCGCCGGGGTGAGTTGGCTGAGCCTTCAGGATTTCCCCGGGCAAGGCGAGGCGTTGGTCGGTTGGCTGGACACGTTCTACGAGAGCAAAGGTTTGGTCACGCCCGAGCAGTTTCGCCGTTACAGCAGCCCCACGGTACCGTTGGCCCGGTTCAAGAAGTTCGTCTGGACCAATGACGAAACATTCGCGGCGACCGCGCAGATCGCTCACTGGGGAGAGCAAGACCTTCAGGATGTCGAGCTTCAGTGGCGATTGAAGACCAGCGACGGTCGGGAACTGGCCGGAGACACGCTTCGCGCCCCGCCCATCGTGGTTGGTGAAGTCGCTACGATCGGCGAGATCAGTTGCAAACTCGACGGAGTCACGGCGGCTAGTCGCCTGAAACTCGAGCTTCGCATTCCCGGCACTTCCGTCGCCAACGACTGGGACCTCTGGGTGTTTCCAGCCGATTCAGACGAGAAACAACCCGAGAACGTGGTGGTGACCGGCTCGGCGAAGGGCGCCTGGGCCGCGCTCTCGCAGGGGAAACGGGTGCTGCTGCTGGCGCACAAGTATGGCAGCTCGAAACAGGCCGGTTGGATGCCCTTGTTCTGGTCCTCACGCTTCTTTCCCGGCCAGCACTCCGAAACGCTCGGGGCCCTGGTTGATTCCCGGCATCCGGCCTTGGCCTTGATGCCCACGGCCGATCACCTGGACTGGCAATGGATCGAGATCTGCAACGGCGCCCGCGGCTTTGTCCTCGACGACCAGCCGGCCGACTATCGCCCGATCGTTCAACCGGTGAGCGATTACCACTTCAACCACAAGCTGGGTACGATCTTCGAATTTGCCACGGCCGAAGGCGGCCGGTTGCTTGTCTGTGGGTACAATCTGGTCGACCAACTACCGCAACAACCGGCGACTCGCCAGCTGCACAAAAGCCTGCTTCGCTATGCGGCCGGCGAACGGTTTGACCCGTCGACGCGATTGTCCGGTTCGCAGTTCGAGCAGTTGTTTCCGATTGTCGAGGAAGCCAAGTTTGCCAAGGCGCCGCCTAAGTTCAAGGATGCGGTGCTCTACATTCGCGCCGGCGCCCATCACCCGGGCCGCGGTAATGTCGCCTGGGAGCGCAAGCTCGATGAAGTCGTGGCCAGCGAAGGCTTCGATTATCAGACGCACTGCGACGCCGTCTGGAAGGACGACGTCGGCACGGCCTGGTGGGGATCGCCCGTGTTGCGTGTGGAAATCGAGTGCAAGCGACCGAACCTCTACGACCTCTACGTCCACTTCCACGACTGGAACCAGAACGGCCGCACCGGCACACTCACCTTCGAAGGTCGCAAGTACGAACTGGGCCCCCATGCGGGCGAAGGCGCGTGGGTAAAGCTGGACGTACTTCGCGAAGACGCACTGGACCAGAAGCTAGTACTCGAAGCCCGCAACACCACCGGCCCCAACCTACAGATCACCGCCATCGCCCTGGTGCCGCGGTAACATGGCGGCAGCAAACACTTTGCACGTCACCACCGGGCTTGTCCCGGTGGAACGATGATTGGCCACTAACCAGTGGACCCGAGCAACACCGCCCGCCAATCTGGGCCGCCGCTGGAAGCGGCGGCCCAGATTGGCGAAAACCGCGAGGAAGACGGACTGTGCTAGTGGTCAATCATCGCTCCACGGGGACAAGCCCCGTGGTGGCGTTTGCAGTCCAAGCAAATCGCTCCACAAAGCCACGTCCAGCGATTCTCCCGCCCAGGGTACTGGACAACGCCTGCTGCAACTTGGTAAACTGCCAGCCTGACCGAGCGCGCTACGGTGCAACGACGCGTCGAGTTGGCCGACCCCGCACGCCCATGAATTACCTCGCTATACGCAGCAAATGGAGGCTCAACCTCTTGTGACCGCAAACGCTAAGTGGCAGTGCCCAAACTGCGGCGAAGAACATGATAAGCGGTTTGATACCTGCTGGAAATGTGGAACCGATTCGGCCGGCGACCGGGATCCGGAGTTTCAGGTCTCTGAACCGGTAGGGGAACCCGATCAGGCTCCCGATTCCCCGACGGATCAGACGCAACTTCCCGATCTGCAACTTCCGACCGTTACGTACTTCAGTATTCCCCCGACGATCTGGATATGCCTTGCGGTGATGCCACGTGATCTCCAGCGTTTTGCGGCCCACCGCATGCTCGAGTTCTCCCCATCGCCGGGCGAAATCGTTGTGCAAGCCATCGTGGCCGTGTTGGTCGGGATCCCCATCTTTCTCACGATGGTTCGAGCGTGGTTTCTGTGCATTATTCGGCGGTATAATGCGTCGAATGGCTTGGCCGAACTTCTGTGGATACTGTCGATGTTCCAACTTCCGGAATCCTTCCGTCGTAGGCATGGCTGGTTCGTTCCCGTCTACTACGGTTCACTTGGCGCCCTTTTCATTGCTGCACTTGGTTTCGTAGGATGGTGCCTGATAGATATGCTTTGATTGTCGTTCCGAAGCGAACGCACAACTGCACATAGCTCAAACACTATTCGACGAAGGATACTTACCATGACAAAGCCGCAATTCTCGAACGAAGAGCAGTATTTGATCAATTCGCTGAGAATGGGAAAAGGAGGCAACATCGCTTATGACCTGGGTTACCTCATCCCCAGTTTCGTTCTCGGCGGCTGTGGCATCTATTGGAACCATCCGTTTCCGATATTCGCGGCCTTTGGCGCGATTGCGGCATTCAAGGTGTGGGAATGGTCGCAACAGTCCAAATGGGCGCCTCTTTGGAAGAGTATTATCGATAAATACGAAGACGCCCTCGCCGAGCCCGAAATGAACGACGAGGGTGGCTAACCCGTCGCTGCACTTGACGAACGACAAAGGGGTCAGAACCGAATGGCAGATGCTGATCGAACCGAGCCATACAGGGGCATCTACTATATCGTTGTCTCATTCGCTCTGTGGATGGGCGTCGAGTATCTTACCGTGTGGCATTCGAAGCTTGCCGAGTGGGTAGCGCTGATGCCTTCTGTGCTCGTGCAATACCTGGTCATTGTCCTGGTGTTTTCGTATTTCATCTTTCGAAGGAGATGGAGCGAAAGAAGGTTATTCCTTCTGATGATGGGCGTCATGTACGCTCTCGAACTGCTTTGGGCGAACCATTTGCTCTTGAACCCTCTGACATTCCTACCCGCGTCACTCTTGTTGACCAGTATTTGGGGGTTCCTCACTTTCGTTCCCTTGTGGTTGGTCCGGGGCGAACTTCCCCGCCGCAAACTTCCCGCCGCCCTATGCTTGCTCTGGATACCGGCAGGATTCGTGGCTGCAATTATCCTGGGGTGACAATCTCCGTGGCGCCGCGGAGGGCTTCACCCGAGTAGAAGTGTCGGGTATACTCTCTGCTGTACTTCCCGAAAAACGATACGCAAGAACGGCTGAGAGGACGTCTTACTGTGAACCAAGAAAAACGTACCAACGACAAAGGGGCCAACGACAAAGGGGCCAACGACAAAGGGGTCAGAACTGTTTGTTCGTCCGAGGCGGTCAACAGAAGACAGTTCAGCCTCCTTTTTTGCGTGTTTTTTACTCCGGGCAGGTGATCGGCTATGACAACTCCGCTGACGGAAGATGATTTCGCGTCGCTGATTAGAAGGCTCGGGCGACTCATGCCTCAGGCGGCGGCCTTCAAGTCGAAAGGGTTTCGTTCCGTCACCCCGCGCTACGCCACAGAGACGGACCTGCTCACCGGCGAGGGAAGCCAGCGATTCGGCGGCCGTTGGAACCCACCCGGTCTCGCGGCCATCTATGCCAGTCTCACTCCCGAGACGGCACTGGCAGAGACCCTCGCTTACGCTCGCTATTACGGGCTGACTGCGCAAGCCGTTATGCCACGCACCTTTGTGGCGATTTCCTTCAATCTGAAGCGCGTTCTCGACCTCACCGACGGGGATATCCGTCGAAGGCTTGCCTTTTCCCAGCAGCGCATCATCGAGACTGATTGGCGGGCCGAGATGGGCGAAGGGAATGTCCCGCTCACGCAGCTACTTGGGCAGGCTGCCGCAGAGATCGGCCTGGAAGGACTCCTGGCGCCCTCGGCTGCCGAGCCAAGTGGCCAGAACATTGTGGCTTTCCCCCAAAACTTCAAAACTTCGAGGGCTGTGGTTGTGCTTGGCCCCGACAAGCTGTAGGATTACATGCAGATTTGCATGTAATAACGCTTGACTTCTTGCCGTCTAGGACCGATAATTCTGGTATGTCCATCCAAAAGACACGAAAAACCGGGAAAAAGACCGCCGCGTCCAAGACCGCCCGCACCTCGGGTAAGGCAAAGCGACAAAACACCAAACGCGATCGAGCATTCGGCTCCGCGGTAACCGGCCTCAAGCTAGTGGCCACGCCACGTGGCGGCTCCATGCTTGGGTTGCGATCACAACTTGGGTTGAACCGGGAAACATTTGCGAGGCTCTTGCCCGTGTCAACTCGCTCCCTTGCCAGCATTGAGCAGGGCCAGCGTCCGAATGCGACGGTCACCCGACGACTAACTGAGATTTGCCGTGTCGTTGATGCGTTAGGGGAAGTCGTCAATGAAGAAGCCGTTGGGCCGTGGATGCTCCGGCCAAATCAAGCCTTTGGCGATCTGAAGCCGATCGAGGTGATCGAAAGAGGTGAAGTAGGCAGAATCTGGCAGATGATCTTCCTGCTTCGCTCAGGCACGCCCTTCTAATTGGGAAGTCGCCAGCTTCAAGTTGCCGATTGGTTCTCCACTCGGCCGCGGTGCAGGCCGTTGTGTCATTGATCCACCGTGTTTCACATTGTTCGGGGGCTGGGGATCGGTTTCAGGCTTCACCCGGGTAGAAGTGTCGGGTATATTCGGCACTGAGGTTCTTGTAGGAGGCGACTCCTACAGAACGCTTCCCTGAAAAGCCACACACAAGAACGGCTACAAGGATATCTTACTGTGAACCAAGAAAAACGCTCCTGGTACAGCGGGTTGACCCGTTATCACTGGCTGGTGCTGGCCGTTTGTACGATGGGTTGGACGTTCGACTGCCTTGATCAGCAACTCTTCGCGCTGGCCCGAAAACCGGCGGTCGCCGACCTGATGAACAAGGCCGAAGACGCGTCGGAGGTCGCCGAGTACGGCGGTTGGGCGACCAGCATTATGTTGATCGGCTGGGCCACCGGCGGGATCCTGTTCGGGATCATGGGTGACAAAATCGGCCGCGTGAAGACCATGTTCTGGACCATCCTGGCCTACTCGCTCTTGACCGGGCTGTGCGGACTGGCGACCAACATCTGGATGTTCATCCTATTGCGGTTCCTGACCGGGATGGGCATCGGAGGGCAGTTCGCGGTGGGGGTCTCCTTGCTGGCCGAGACCATGCCCGATCATGCGCGAAGCCGGGCGCTCGGATTGATGCAGGCCTTCGCGGCCATCGGCAATATGGCGGCCGCGATGGTTGCCATGGGGCTCGGGAACCTGACCGCCACCGGGGTTCTGCCGGGCAGTACCTGGCGATGGATGTTTCTGGTCGGCGTCGTGCCGGCCCTGTTGTCGGTCGTCGTGATACGCTATCTCCACGAGCCGGACGCCTGGAAGAACGCCACCCGATCCGACGAAGGCAAGGCGAAGGCCGGTTCGCTCCGCGAATTGTTTGGCACGCCGCGCTGGCGCTACAACGTGATCGTCGGCATGATGCTGGCCTCGATCGGCGTGATCGGGCTGTGGGGGATCGGGTTCTTCAGTATCGATCTAAACCGCACCATCTGCCGGAAATGGGCCCAACAGGAGGAACTCAGGCAAGCCGACGCCCCGCTCGACCGGCAGTTCATCGGCTCGCTGATCGCCGACCCGACGCTTATCGGGCAGGCTGCCGAGACGGTCAAGCCGACATTTCTGCTGCACGAGGACATGAAGAACAATTACCCGTTGATGATCTATGATGCCGCATTGGCACTACATAAAGCCGCATCCGACCTGACACCGCAAAACATTACGCTGCACCTCGAAGAAGACGGGCAACTTTCCCGCGAGACGCTCGACGGCTGTACGGCGTATCTTGCCGCGGCTGTCGGCCCGACCGACTCGTTCGACGCGACCGTTGAAGCGATCACAGCTCGGCAGACTCGGATCGACGAGACGGTTGGCCGCTGGGGTTCGATCACCTCGCTGCTGTTCAACTTGGGTGCCTGCCTGGGGATCTATGCGTTCGCGGTCATCACGGAACGGATCGGTCGCCGACCGACCTTCACGATCTTCTTCCTCGCTTCGTTTTTCAGTACGCTGCTGGCGTTCCTCTGCATGAACCGGCCGACGGATATCCTTTGGATGGTCCCGCTGATGGGTTTCTTCCAACTGGCGCTGTTCGGCGGCTACGCGATCTACTTCCCGGAACTGTTTCCGACCCGGCTGCGCAGTACGGCCGTCTCGTTCTGCTATAATGTCGGCCGATACGTGGCCGCATTCGGGCCGGCGATCTTCGGGCTCTTGACCCATCGCGTGTTCAGTGCCTACGACGAACCGATGCGATACGCCGGGGCACTGATGTGCGGCGTCTTCCTTCTGGGAATCGTCTTCACGTGGATGGCGCCCGAGACCAAGGGGCAACCCCTGCCGGAGTGAGAATCGAGCCCATGAACATTTCCCCGTCGGTCTACGAACATGCGGCACAACTGATCGGCGCGACGCCTTGGGAAGCATCGCGCGACGCCGAGCTGATGTTTCGCGCACACGCCGAAGCGTACCGCCGCTACCGGCACACACCGATTATGCCGGGTATCGATATCTACAACCTCGAAGCGGAGGCCTACGGCGGGCAGATCAACAAGCCGTACGACATCAACATCCCGGCGATCGCCGCCCCGATCTTCCAGTCGACCGCCCAGCTTCAGAGCCTGCCGCCGTTGGACCCTATGCGTGACGGCCGTATTCCGATGCAGATTGACGTCGCACGGCGGCTTCACGACGAGTTTCCCGAGGCCGACATCCGGGTGCCCGTGGCCGGGCCGTTCTCGATCGCCAGCAACCTGGTCGGGTTCGAGACGCTGATCCTCGATAGTGCCCTGAAGGGCGAGCCCACGGCCGCGTCACTGATGCATCTGGTCGAGGGGCAGGTGGCGTTCGCCCGGGCGATAGAGGCGGCCGGCGTCGACGTGGCGTTCTTCGAGTCGGCCGCATGCCCGCCGATGCTCTCGCCCGCCAAGTTTCGCGAGGTCGAGCTGCCGGCCCTGAAATCGATCATGAGCCGGATCGGTGAAGTGGTCGGGCACCCAATCCCGTGTATCATCGGCGGCGACACGACCGGGATCGTCGAGGCGATGCTCGAGACGGGGACCGGGTATCTCGTCTGCCCGTTCGAGACCGATCAGGCCGCGTTCATGGAGAAGGTCGCGCAGCGGACGGACGTGGTAATTCGTGTGAACTGCGACTTGCGGATCATATCTTCGGGCACGCACGAACAAATCCGTGCGGAGGCCGACCGCGTGATCCGATTGATCGGCGACCGTCCGAACACCACCCTCGGCACAGGGGCGTTGCCCTACGAGGCGGATCCTGATAACGTACTGTATATTATGGACTACGTTAGCCGGATCGAACCCTAGCCGCCGGCCTGCTGTCTCCATTTTCCCGACAAGGAACTCGACATGAACAACACGCCATCGCGCCATACCCGCCGCACGTTCCTGAAGCATTCCGGTCTGGCAGCCGCAGCCGTGGCGGCGCCTTCGGTTGTTCCGTCGCATGTCCTCGGCGCGAACGCTCCCAGCGAGACGGTGACCCTGGGGATGATCGGAACGGGACGCCAATGTGTCGCCTACAACATCCCCCTGTTCCAGCGCCAGTTGGATTGCAGAATCCTTGCCGTGTGCGACGCCGACCGCTGGAGAATGAACGAGGCGAAGAAGAAGGTCGACGCTTACAATCAATCGAAGCACGGCATGACCGAAGGATGCGACGCTTACGCCGACTATCAGGAAATACTCGCGCGAGACGACATCGACGCGGTGATGATTTCCACGCCGGACCACTGGCACACGAGAATGGCGCTCGATGCCATGAAGGCCGACAAGGACGTCGCGCTGGAGAAACCGGTGATTCGCACCATCCGCGAGGGGCAACAACTGCGAGATGCGGCGGAGAAGTACGACCGCATCTTCCGGGTCGACAGCGAGTTTCGCGTCGGTGCGCCGGCACGGCGTGCCTATAGTATCGTGCAAAGCGGCGTTTTGGGGAAGATCCATAAGGTCTACGCTGCGGTGCCCGAGTCGGACGTCCCGCTCGCGCCGCAGCCGGAGATGCCGGTTCCCGAGGAATTGGATTACCGACGCTGGCAGGGCGCCGACGAGACCCAGGCCCCTGCCATCCCGTACACGCTGCACGGCGTGCATCCCCGGCACGATCTTCGCGGCCGGCCGGGTTGGATGCGGAAACTGAACTACTGCGACGGCATGATCACCAACTGGGGAACCCACCTGCTCAACGGTGCGCTCTGGTGCATGGGGCTCGACCGCAGTTGGCCGCTTGAAATCTCCGGCAGCGGGCTCTACCCCCACGCCGAGAGCTTCTGGGACGTGCTGCTTAAGTTCGACGTCACGTACAAGTACGCCGAGGGGGTCGAGATCGTCTATCGGACCGAAAAGCCGTATATGCGATTCGAGGGCGAGCGGGGCTGGATCGACGCCGGATTCTCGCACTTCAAGGCCAGCGACAACGCCTTGCTCGAGGCGAAGCACGAACTGGTCGACCATCCCGAGCCGCGCTACACGAGCGAGAAACGCGACTTTCTCGACAGTGTGAAGTCACGGGAGCCAAGCTGGGAGCCGGCCCTGGTCGGGCATCACGTCACGTCGACCTGTCTCTTGGGCCATCTGGCCATTGCGATGGGCGAAACGCTGAAATGGGACGGCGAAGAGGAACGGTTCGTCGAGAACGACCGGGCCAACGCCCTGCTCGACCGCCCCATCACCCGAGCGAACCCCGAGTTGCAGACCCCGGGCAAGTAGGGGCCGGGTCGCGGGCTCGGGCGATTCAGCCGAAAACGGTTCTCGGAGTCCTTGTGGGCGCCACGGATTTCCGCGAGGCGCCACGGATTTCCGCGCCTTGCTCTTATAGACCTTATGTACTGGGGGTTATTCTTCTTTGCCGGCATTGATAGCCCGTAGAACTACCGTGTGACTCGCGGTATTCCGTATCGTGTCCCCAAAACGTGGCGACGTAGTGGCTCAGCGCGTTAGCGTAAGTAACTGATCTGCAAAGAGTTGCGTCTTGGTTTTGAGCAATCACTACATTCCGTATAATCGGCATACAAATTGCAGTAAGAAGATGTACCTGGTTTTCTAGGTTTAGCACGATGGGAGACAGGGTCGCCGTTTGATGCCACCACTTAGTGGCAGAGCCGAAAAGAAAAAATTCCCGGTTTTCGGGCTAGATTTGATTGATTATTCTGAATGTAGGGCTTATACTCGGGTTTTACCCTACCTCGCGGACAATTGCTTAATCTGGCCCTAACTACAAGCCAGTTATGAAGTCATAAACGCCGCATTTTATTCAACTTGATCATAGGAGGACCAACACGCGCAGAGTGCCGGAACCGTGAGAGTGCTTGAGTGGAGTTAGCGGAAACATATGCGTGAAGACTATCGGGATAACTCAGAACACCCATTGCAGTAGTGAGTTATTCAGTGGAATTGGGGCTTGCCTTGTTGGTTGTCCTTCCCGCAGCCGAGAGTTACGCAACCGCACTTGTTGAGAACGAGTTTTCAAATTTTTTTCAGTTAGAAGGAAGGATTTAGGAAAATGCAAAAAAGAATTTTGTTTTTGCTTGCTGTGGTTGGCGTGACGTTGCTGTCCGCCAACACGGCCTGGGCAGTAGCTGTTGCCGATCACGGCGGCCCCTACACAGGCCTGATCAATGTAGCCGTGAATTTTGATGGGTCGGGATCGACGGGTGGCGGCGCCTTGACGTATTCGTGGGACTTTGACGGGGACCTCGTCGAAGACGACACCGGCGTGAACCCGACTTTTACTTACACGGCAACCGGGACCTATGACGTGACGCTGATCGTGACCGACGCGAGTGACACCAGCACCGATACGGTGTCAACTACGGCCGTCATATCTCAGACGACCAGCGAGGACGGAGTCGCCCCGCAGGTCATCGGTATGCGTGACTCGGCGTTTGCCGGGGTAGCGCAAGCCGACTGCCGTGTTTGTCACAGCAGTGGCGTTCCTGACCGTCACCATATGTTGTACGGCACGGTCATCCCGAGTCCGTCGGTCGTCCCCTATCCGGATTCAGACGGCGTCGGCGGCGACGACACGAATTACAACTGTTTGAACTGCCATGGTGACCCCATAACCGTGGTGCGAGATTGTACGACGTGCCACGTTGCGACTCCTCACCATGCCACGGCAGCCGCCTTGGCCCGTGATTGTAAGTCCTGCCATGGCTCGGTCGTCGACAAGTTTGACGATGGCCACTACATCCCGACGTACTCTCCTTCCCTGGTGACGCCTTATCGTAGCGGCGGCACGGCTTACGAACAGAACGCCAACGGTGTTGCCGCAGGCGCCTGTAATTATTGCCACGGTGCTGATGGTGGGGCATCGCCGCCGATTCTTTCGAACATGGGCAACCACCACGGTACGGGCTTGAACGTTCTCGGGCAATGCTTTTGGTGCCACGACGATCTCATTCCTGATACTGGACCGAGCGGTCCCGACGATGGACTCCAAATGCGTGTGTGCGAGGAGTGTCACGGTCCCGGATCGCTTCACAATATCCAGTCCGACTCCAATGGCGGCGGTGTCGTTGTTGGTCAAGAACTTCTCGGCTACGGTCATGTGGGTCGCGATCAAGGTCCGACGGACAGCGACTGCTGGGGCTGTCATGGCTTCGGTGGGGCTGCCGCACCGGATACCGGCGCGATTATCCCGACCGTCTACGGTTCTGACCTGACGAGCATCAGTGCCGGAACGGACACCACGATTACCCTCATCGGTTCAGCACTGACGAACGTCACCAACGGTACGTTGTATGAGTCCAGTGTGACGTTGACCGCCGCGGATGGTTCCTCGATCACCCTGACACCCGACTCGATCGACGAGTTGGCGTTGACGGTCACGATCCCCGGCACAACGGCCGCGGGCATCTATGACGTCCAGGCGGTCAAGGACGATGTTGCAAGTGGCCCCACGGTGATCACGATCACTCCCGATGCGGTCATCACGAGCGCCACCTGCGAAGACGGCGTTGTGACGATCACCGGGAGCGGCCTCGAGGGACATGAAACCGACTCCGTGAGTTCGGTGACCGGGACCGTAACCTCCGGCAAGGGCAAGAAGAAGACGACGACGACGACCGTGACAGGAACGATTACTTCCTGGACTGACACGGAGATCGTGGTTGAGTTTGATTCCTGCCCGAGCAGCGTCTCGGTGACCTCCGTGTACAGTGTTACCGCGACGGCCGAGATCGGCAAAGCGGATAAGCCGGGCAAGGGCAAAGGGCGCAACAAGTAAGCGGTTGCGTTTGCTCTGACTGAAACGTGTGGAGGGGGATGTGCCTCGGGTGCATTCCCCCTCCACACTCTTTTCGAGTCTTCCGCGGGATCCTCGCGGACGATATAGAGTGGGTATGTTTTGACAGAATGCAGGGTCGGCCCGGCGTGTTGGGTACTTTCCAGGTAGACCCTTGAGCATACGATACATTGAAGTTCGAGCGACTGATCGGCCCCAAGGATTGGAGATAACTCAGATGCGCAGTGTAACGAAGTGGACCCTGCTCGGGCTATTCATGGCCCTGCTAGCGCTTTGGGGCACGGAGGCGTCTGCCTATCCACGGTACAGCGGCGACCCGAGCGGCGGCTGTGTCGACTGCCACGGAGAGTTCAATGATGCGACGTCGCCGCAAGGCAACACCTTTCCCGATGGCACCAAACACAATATGCACAGATACGACATGGCCAATAGCAATTGCAATCTGTGCCACTCCAGCGGCCCCAAGAAGGGTAACGTGTGGATGGGCTCGTCCGTCGGCACGACCGCTAATCCCATCGGATATGGATGTATGGGCTGCCATGGCCGTTTGGAAGATGCGGGGAACGACTCGGGCTCTGCGGCCTCTCCAGGATATGGAGCCGGGTTGCGCCAGCATCACACGAATGCTGGCGAAACTATCTGCACAGGTTGTCACAGCGATGCAGACCCGGCGAATTACACACCGGTTGACGAGAACGTCCTGCCGCCATACTACGGAACGTCCGACGTCGTCTGCGATGATCCGATGAATCTGGTCGCAACGTTTCAAGTCGGTGAGAACTTCACGGTCGGCGACTTTATCGGGTTGGACAACGACGGCGACCTATTGTACGACGGGGCCGATGTCTCCAATATCTCGCCGACCGCGGATGCGGGCCCGGCCCAAAGCGGCGATGTCGGCGATAGCATTGCGTTCGACGGGTCCTTGTCCGACGATCCGGACGGGGATAACGGGCTGATCACTTATGATTGGGATTATGGCGATGGCAACTCGGACCTGGACGCGGGCCCAACTCCGTCCCACATATACTTAACCAGCAACGGGGGAACACCCTGGACCGTCACGCTGACCATCACCGATGAAGGCGGCGCCCAGGATTCGGACACGACAACGGCCTCGATCAATGCGGGTCCGGTTGCCGATGCGGGCGGCCCTTACGCGGGCGATGTCGGCGAAGTCATTGTATTCGACGGGTCCGCCTCGACGGATGATGTGGGGATATCTACTTATGATTGGGATTTTGGCGACGGCACCGTGGTCTTCGACGCGGGCTCAGCTCCGACCCACACGTACGCAACCCACGTCGGATCGCCGTTTAGTGTCACGGTGACCGTCACCGACGGTGGCACTCTCACGGATGTGGCGATAACCACGGCTGACATCAACGCACTTCCCGTCGCCGACCTCAGCGCAGGTGCCCCCTAT
>SDBV01003298.1_pt1 | contig 23902 bp, 46 predicted proteins | sample 2277081 | NCBI WGS metagenome assembly SDBV01 (sample SAMN10402039, study PRJNA504765) | marine sediment metagenome | isolation source: marine sediment core GS10_PC15, 223 cmbsf | place: Arctic Ocean: Southern Knipovich Ridge | collected 2010 | reverse complement strand
CCCTCATATGGTACAACCTCATGTGGCTTGCCTCTTCCGATATTCACAGGGCATCGCAGCCCTCCCAATGATAAGACATCTCAGCGATGGCCATGTCGGTCACGAACCACCCTCTGGCCGTGGCCAAGACATCGACGGCGGCCGGCCGGCCGCATCAATCAACGGGAACCAATACGAGAGACAGTTCTTGTTCATATCATAGCTCCGCCTTCCTGGAGGCGATCGCGTCGCGCGCTGCCACGAGCGCCTCATCGGTTCGTTCGGGGTGTGGGTTATCGAATGTCGTGAACTCTTGCACCAACATAACCTCATAACTGTCCGCAAGCGCCTCTCATGCTTCAACCATATCCCCTGGCGGGGCTGCGTCGGCAGTCGCTGGAACGCTCCCTGCGGGAATGTCTATCTTGATCGCGCCACGACAACGAACGATGTGGTAGGCGTCGCACGTCGTTTCAAAACACCGACGTCCGGATGATGATTCAATGGTTATTCTGAACGGCATGGCCATGCGTTCCTCTCTGCATTGTTGATGGCCAGTCTCACCCAGAAGTCTCCGGGAAGTGCTTCAAAAGACCCCCCCCACGCTTCATAGAGTTGGTCTTCGCGCACGGCCCGAGCGGGCGGCGGCGCGTGCAGCGCTTGACACGTTATGCATGGGGCGTTTGTCAGCCCCGGCAGATCGGGCACCATCTCCTCTCTTTTGCAGCACGGACAGGCCTTCATTGCCCTGCGTTCCTCTCTGCCAGCTCCTCGGGCGTGGCGTCTCGCACTGACTCGGGATGATCCTGAACGAACCTTGCCACCACTTCATCCTTGCCGTACTCACGGGGCTTGCGCGTGTGACGAGCACAGAAGTAGTGCAGCTTGCCTTCGGGGTCCCACCGAAGCCAGAACTTCCCCGTCTTCTCGTCGAGCACGTATCCAACACATCGTGCATCTTGCACCGCGTATGTCAGCTTCTCAAAGCACTTCTCGCACTCGCTCGGCGAGTGCTTGGGCATTCCGGGGCTAGGTCCTAACCTGTCTGACATAGTTGCCCCCATCGACCGCCCTTGCGGTACGTTACAGATTCTCTGTTATGCAGCGAACACAAGTAGTGCCAAGCCCCCAAGGGCTCACGCACTACGTATGGCAAGCGGCTCCCGTCTGCTGCGTACGACGCGGGGCCATCGCATTGCACCATGTCGCGCACTACTGCGACCGCCTCGCCGCCGCACACCTCACAGGCGTGCGAGTCCTTGGGCATTCCGGGGTTAGGTCCTAGAGTATCATTCATGGCGGCGTCTCCTTTCGTGGGCATTCCGGGGTTAGGTCCTAGAGTATCATTCATGACGGCGTCTCCTTTCGTGGGCATTCCGGGGTTAGGTCCTAGAGTATCATTCATGACGGCGTCTCCTTTCGGGAGACCTCACACGTCGCACAGATGCTCGCGAGTTCTGCAAGGAGTCCAGCACGGCAGGCCATCCGACGGTCTTCATCGCCGACATGCAACTCGTTGTACTCGTGAGCACATAACAGCCAGCGTCCGGCCACGCTGTCGCGGAGGCGGATCGGGAGCCCGAGGTAAAGCATGCGCTGGAATTCGGCAGCTTCCACAGAGACAGTCAGTTCTGCGGGCGGATCAAGTTGCGGTTCAACATTCATGTCTATGGTTCCTTGCATCGTGATGAGCCAAGTATGTCATTGCCCAAACAATCGCTTCCACATCATCCATGTGCTGGCCCCTTCTCGAATAGTCCTTGTGTTCGTTGTCCGCGTCGTTCCATGCGCTCGCACCGATTGTGGCACTTCCAGCACAAGCTCGCACAATTGTCCTCATCGTATACCAGGTCGGGCCGTTCGCTCAACGGGATTATGTGATGGGTGCTCTCTGTTCGGGCAAAGCTCGGCCAATGCACCCGGAACGGGTCGAAGCACAGCGGATGCTCCTCACGGAACCTGCGGCTGAACTTGGTCCACGCGCTGCGTTTGCGCAGTTCACGGCTGTCGCTGTTGTTGGTCCTGGCCCAGCGAGCAGTGTTGCGCGGCCTGAACGTGCGTGGGCGGTCAGTCTTGTTCATTGCGCCAAGTACTCTCGCAGCTTTGCCTGTAAGCACGATTGACACCAATCACCCGCGAACTCTTCGGAAAAGTGCTCTGATTCTTCCAGTGCGCAGACCTCTCCGGAAATATCCACCATAAGCGTCCCCCCACGAGAGTGTCGCAGGCCTCTTTGGTAAACTCTACGTGCAGTACGCCAGTTTCTCGAAGTATGGTCTCTTTGCCGTTCTCTTTGCACTTGTCACAAACGATCATTCTTGCCTCCCCATCACACCAGTTGTCGGGCGATCCTAAGATGCAACTGGCTGAGCTCTTTCGCCTGCACGGCGTTGTCGTGCAGCAGTTTCCTGACCTTCCGTCCCAAATCCCGATTCCTGCCTTCAAGGGTCTTGAGGCGGCCAATCAGCTCTCGCACCTGATCTTTGACGTCCAGCCCACCGATCTGCTGCTCAAAGCTCGGCGCAGCCTCTCGCGTGGATGCGGCGCCTTTCGGCGCGGTGACCTTTGTCGCGAACAGTGCCGGCGGCGACAACAAATACTGCTCTTGCGTCACCCCTTCTTCAATCCACTCGAAGAGCTGCCCGGTGCTCTCCTGGATGGCCTCCAGCGGCACGAAGATGCGCCGTCTCGTCTGTTCTGGCTCCTCGCTCCCGGACTTGACCATTTTGTAATACTCGTTGTGGTGCTCACCCTGCAATACAATGACCAGTTTCGCCAACTGGTATGCAGTGCGCTTCGTCGCCCATACTTGGGGCCGGGCGCTGCGGGAGTGCTTCTCCAGCAGTCGCGCCAGCTTGATAAACTGACACCACAGAACCTTAAACTCTGTCTTTTCTTTTGCCATTTTCGTACTCCCTAAACAGTTTCGCGTGTTCCATACAGAATGTCCCATGTGGTGAAGTGCGAGCCGGCGTTCGCCAACCAAGAAAGCAGGAACACACAAGACACCAACACCATCGACCCCCGAGCCACCTGGACCCCGACTCCCCTGGGGCCTTTCGTCGCACTCCCTTTAATCGACGGCGGTGCGTTGCGCGTTGGGTAATCTGCTCCCGCTGCTCTGGCGTTAGCCTGTTGAAGTGCTTCAGCTTACTCGCCCGGCGGCGCGCCACCTGCTCTGGAGACAGTCTGGCATATGGCCTAAGTCGCCGCTCGCGTTCCTCCGGCGTCAAGTTGGCCTCTGCCCTCAGCCACAGCTCCCGCCGGCGCTTCCGCTGCTCTGGCGTTAGGTTGGCGTTACGCTTTCGGGCCTCTGCCTTTCGCCGCTGATCGCGCGCCAGTCGCAGGTCAGGCGCCATGTTGGCCAACCAGATACGGGCCTTCACACGACGGCACTTCATTTCGCGATGGCACACGCCATACTTGCTGGTCGTCGGCAGGCCACACACATTGCACGTCTTTGCCTTATTCGTCTTGTTCATTGAGCGATCTCTGATAAGCCGCGTACGATTTATCAATTTCAGGGCGGTTGTACTGCCGCAATGGACGCATGTGCTCCTCGCAGAACCAGTGCAACCCGGCATTCTCGAAGTGGCCACACAGAATACCAGAGCCATCAGTCAATGTGCTCCATCCAACTGCCACAACGTCTCGCACGGGCTTGGCGCCGACGCGGTGGCAGACCTGACACCTCCCTGTAAGAAAGTGTTCTGAGCTGCTCATCGGAGTCTCCTTTTCCCTTTGCAACAGGTCAATCGCTCCATCCATCAATCGCCGCAGCGCTCCTATCTCGGGATCACATCGGTCTAGCGTGCAGATACACCTCAAGCCCCGATACATTGCGACATGGACCGTCACAAGCTCTTCCTTAGCCAGTCGGTCGCGCGTGTGCGTCTTGAACCACCTTAGCGGATCCTTCCGAGCTGGTGGGCGGTCAGTCTTGCTCATTCTGCCTCCGGCTCTCGGATGAGTTTCACCAGGTAACGCCGCCAGCAGAGGTAAGCTGTCCCCCGAGCGTCATAATCGCCTCGGCGTAATCGACTTCAGGTTTCTTGGGTTCGTCCGTTTGTTTCATCCTGCAATCCTCTTTGCCTTTTGCCTACTGAACCACCAGCAAGCGAGCCCGATGGCGTCTGCGATATCGCCGCCCTTGTCTTTTTCGGGATCATATTGCGGAAATGCCATACACACATTCTGCTGGCGTTTGAACTTGGGGACTCTGTTGGTCCAGAGTTCAGCGTCGATCGCAGTAACGGGCACGCCCCCCACGCGGCCCATCGAGAAACACTGCCACCACATCGCACCCGCGGCAAACCCGTAGATAGCTAATCCTGCGCCCTTGAAATGCTTGATTCGCTCAGCGCTTTTTGTGCTGGGGATCTCGATGAGGATATGCTCAGGCTGAGTGGACTCAATCACATCTGCAAGCCCGTCAACCATCGCCTCGATACGCATGATTGCCGGGTGCGCAGTCTTTTTGGGCCCGAGTAGTCCGGCTTCTATGATGGTCATGCCGTTGGGCATCACAGCGTAGCCCGTGAGCGTAGAGGATGGGTCGATTGCGAGTACGGTCACTTGGGATCCGTTCCGGCGAGTGCGGCGGCGAGGCCGCAGTCACACGGCTCAATCTTTTGCTCCGACAACTTCAAGTGCTTTCGACACCGATGCTCATCCCGAGTGACGACATACCGACACCCGTACCCGTGCTCACCGTACTTCTCCAGCGCCGCCCGCAGCCGGGCGTTGTCGGCCTCGAGCTTCCGCCTGATCTTGACGCATTTGTCGTTGAACCGAACGATGTCAGCCCCGAGCTTGGCGTTCTTGGTCAGCAGACCGCGGATTTCGTCGGCGGCGCGGGCTTCGATGCAAGACGCATGCTGATTCCCCCACGTAACCAATTCTGCCTCTGTCAGCGGCTCACTCATCGTCGGGCTTGCGGCTTCGGGGGAATTGGGGGCTGGGGGCTGGGGGCTGGGAGTCGGTTCGGCTGACGTCTGACAGCTATCAGCTTTCGGCTCCGCAGTCTTCGCCTTCAACGCCGCAAGCGCAGAAACGAGCACATTCCGGATACCGGCATCCTCATCCAAATTCAACTGACGGCGCAGCTCTTCAAGCGCCCCAAGGACCGTTCGCTTATCCTCCGGTTCGGCGGACATCTTTGCACGATTGCGGTCTAGGTATTTGGCTGCGGTCATTCCATAGGGCACCAGTTCCATGCTGCCCACCGCAGCACGCAAAGCCTGGTCACGCTCTTTCGGCTCCGCAGCTTTCGCCTTCAGCGCCGCGCGGCACAGGGCCGTGGCGGGGGTAGGGCCGCGGGCCTCATGCTGGTCCAGCGATGGCGGGCGATACACGCTCGCAAAATACTCGGCGCCATCGCAGTTGTCGTCGTGATAGCGGAAGCGCATTCCAGCCGTCCATATCCACCCGTCCGGCAACGCCGCAAGGCTGAGATCAATTCGCCGACAGAAAAAAGGACAGCATGGTGGCGGAGCACCAAAGAACGCCGCTGCAGACGCCCGGTCCAGCTCACGCCCTTCGAGTGCGTCGATCTCTTCGTTTGTCATGTTTTTCCCCTTGTCCGCAGGCAGTTTTTGCAAGTTACACCTCGCCACGTTCTCCGCCGGAATGCGTACGGGATTATTAGACAACAGGCCGTGACCTCAAACCAGTGAGGGGAAGTTGACTTGTGGACTACTTTGGCTTTGCGCTTTGTGTTCTTTGTCATGTCGCCTCCTCAATGTATTTCTGGACGGATCGCATCAGCATCGTCAGCTTTCGGCTTCGAGGGGCTCGGGGCTGGGAGCCGATTCGGGGCGTTCCAGCTTTTCAGAGTTGCAACGCTGGCCGCGGTCACATGTCGAACAGTCCGCAAATGCGATCCGCATTGCTCCGCAAATGATGCACCTCCACCACTTCAGGTCGTCCAAGGTCCCCCCCGACAGCTTGGCGGCTGACGGCTGACAGCTATCGGCTTTCGCCTCCGCAGCTTTCGCCATCAGCGCCGCGCGGCACAGGGCCGTAGCGGGGGTGGGGCCTTCTGCGTTCGATACATCAACAACGTTTTTGGGGTTTGGCCACACGTTCGCGTAGCACTTGGCGTCACCTTTGATGCAGCTGCCAATGCGCCAGCCCCACCTATCCGGCAGCGCCGCAAGCACGAGGTCAACACATTCCCAAAGCCGCTCACCCCTGAAGCCAAGCGGCCGCGGCTTAAACGCCTCACCAAACGCCCGGTCCAGCTCACGACCTTCGAGTGCGTCGATCTCTTTGTTGGTCATGTCGCCTCCTGTTCACGGGCCGCGTGCGCGGCTTTTAGCGCAGCGTACCGTTGTTCTGCGTATTCGTTGGGAGAAATGATGGATAATCGCATATTCTGGCGACAATCACAGCGCACAACATCGACCGTGTCGTCCCATCTCTCGAACGGCCCGACGATTTGCACGCCGTCCTCGCCTGCGAATATCGTGACCCACTGCTTGGTATCGCTCATGTCGTCGGCTCCAAAAGATTCAACTGCGTGTCGCCGATGCGACGTTCGTGTTTAACAGCGGCGCGTCGCCGTTGATCCGCGTTCGCGCCATGTCGGCATACTCGTCGTTCAGTTCAATACCGATGAAGTCGCAGCCGTGCCGCAAGGCCACGACGCCGGTTGTGCCGCTGCCAGCGAAAGGATCGAGCACCATGCAGGGGCCGGGTGCCCGGCCCGGGCCATCCACATCGTCAAAGCACCCGCAACCCCGCTCCCAGCCTATCGTTTTGCTTTGCATCACCGGCCCCATGCGAATGTCATAGTCGCCACTCTCTGCTTGTTCACTGCCCTTGTGCTTGCCATCAGGCGTGTTGCCTGCCTTGCCGGATCCGCTTTCAAAGGTTCGCTCCTTCTCGGTGATCCGCTCCCACGGCTTGCCGCATTCAGGGCAGCAGCCCTTCAGCGACGTGCCGGCCTTGATGCAGGGCATGATGAGGTCCTCGGGATAGGTCGCGAAGTGCGCCTCGGGGAAGCCCTGCGTTGCGATCTTCCATGTATCGGTCAACTGCCCTGCATTGGCCGCCGCCAACATCTCCATCAACACCTCGCGATGATTCTCACAAAGCCACTCCAGCAATGGTTCGGGGCCGGCCCGCACCTCCCAGACGGAACGCTTGTTGCGGGTGGGATAACTCTGTGAGCCTGGACGAATGCCGGCAATCTCGTTAGTTGGCATCCTCTTGTGTTCTGTGGTTGCTCTGCCGCAGCGGTCATCATCAGGGTATGCCGAATCTTCCCTTATCGCCTCGGCGTCGTAGAAGTAGTTCGCACGCTTGGTCAGCAGAAACAGGTACTCATGCGCCTTCGTCGGCCTGTCTGACACACTCTCGGGCATGGGGTTCGGCTTGTGCCATATGATGTCGCTCCGCAGCCACCAGCCATCGGCCTGCAAGGCCAACGCGACTCGCCACGGGATGCCGATGAGGTCTTTGGGCTTGAGGCTGTGAGTCACCGCCAGGGATGACGCACGGTTTCCGCCGGTGCTCGCTTTGACGCGACCCGTGCCATAGGCGCGAAACCGCCGCTCCAGACATTCTGGCGATTCGTCGCGCCTCCCGAGCTGCTTACCACCTCCGGCCGCATACGAATCCCCCAGATTCAACCACAGCGTCCCATCGTCGCGCAGCACCCTCCGCACTTCGGCGAAGACCTCGACCGTATGCGCCACAAACATGTCCGGCGTCGGCTCCAGTCCATACGCCCCGATCCATGTCTCACTGTTCGGGCTCAACACCCCCGCACGCTCCGCTGCCCGCCACTTCAGCCGGAACAACCATCGATCTTTGTGCTTGCGGGGTTGCTGGAAGTCGTTCAGATCACCCCACACGGTCTGCATGAACCAGTGGCCGTAATCCCGCAGCCCCCAGTATGGCGGGCTGGTCACCACGCACTGCACGGACTCCGCAGGCAGCTTCCGCAGCTCTTCAATGCACTCGCCGACGATGATTCGGTATTCAGGCATTTCCCGCCGTCTCCTAAAGGCGCTGATATACTTCACTCACCACAATCCCCTATCGCCGCCCCATAGGATGTCGGGGCCGCGCACCACGCAGAATCCCTCTTGCTCGAATGCCGAGTAAGCATTCCGAGGCCGGGAAACAACGAAAGAACCAGTCTATTCACTTTGTGCCTCGCCACGTCGTCTCAGTTGTGAACATGGCCACGATCATTTCGCGGGCCTTTTGCAGTTTCTTGAAGTCGGCATCTTGCCCATTATTCACATCCGGATGAAGCTTCCGAGCAGCTTGGCGATAGGCACAGCGGAAGACTGTGAGCAGACCGCCGATCTGTACTGCGTCTTCGTCGGAATGCTGAGCGATGAACTCGGCAGCTTCTCCCACAGACTCGAAGCCGTCGCCGTTGACCGAAGCGGGCAGCGCCCGCCAGCCGGTGTACTGTTCGCCGTGAGTTGTCACGCCGTAGCGATCGACCTTGCGCAGGGCTTCGAGGGCCAGTGCGATCGCACGAAGATTGTCCTGCCAGCGATCAAAGCGATCGCAGGGGTAGGCCAGTGGCCCGTGTTTCGATTCCAGGGACAACAACACGCGCGGGCTCATTGGGCGGGCATCACTACGGGGCCAGCCGTCGTTGCGAAGTTCACGCTCCTGGACGTCGATCTGGATCACGATATTGCGCCCGCCCAGATACTCGATCTCTCGGAACAGCAGATCCAATGTCTTCGAGTAGGGCGACTTGAAAACGGAGCGCCGCCGGGGCCTGGTCTCCGTTCTCGGCCACAGATGGATCGGCCTGAATGTCGCAGATTGAGTCATGTCTACCCGCCTCCGTGCTGCGCTTGAGGGTCGCCATCTCGTAAATAACACACACAGCTCATTCCATTACTACCTCATTGAAAGACTGTATATATTACTATGCGCCTGTGATTCTGTGACTTCCTTCGTAACTGTTGCTGCCAGCACGTCTTAGCCCGATAACAACCTGTGTGTCATTCGGCCTGATTTCACAGCTTGGCCGCAACAAGCACCGAATCACATGCGAAGTCCAGCTTTGCCGACAGACAACTGACAGGTTATACACACCACCTGTTAATAACTTGATGGCTCATTTCACGCCTTAAATGCCGCTTTGATCGCATCAACAGCAGGCTCCTCATCCTTCCCCAGCATCTTCGGCTGCTGGATTGCGTCGTACACTTCTTTGCGGTGTACGGCCATTTCCGCAGGGGCGTCGATGCCCACTCGCACGTGTTTCCCGCCAATCGCGACGATCGTTATTTCGATATCGTCGCCCACCATGATCGTCTCATCTTTCATCCGTGACAGTACAAGCATCCGTGCGTTCCTTTCATGGTTTCACTTGGACCATTCGAGAGTGCGGACTCCGGGAGGACGTTTGGACACGGGTCAGCTCCATTCAAAGGGGACTAGTTCTTGGTCACCGCGCACATACAGCGGGTGACGGGGTTTCCCCTTCTTGGTAGTTCCAAGACAGTAGAGCGGTGCCCCATTCAGAATATGCCGAGCCTCATCTTCGCGGCCCAACGGAACGGAGGCACCCCAAGCGGCCACAATGATGTCAGACTTTTTCGCCAATTCGAGTTCGATATCACCCTGGCGGCCACCCGTTGGAGCGTCAGCCGTCAGCAGTTCTTTCGGATTCGTGGCACGATATGGAAATAGATTTCTCACAACCAGACGCCAGCAACAACTATCCCATTTTCTGGCAAAAGAGATACACCGACGAATCGTCGGATCGTCCTTAGAGGCATCCGCTGTCGAGGGATTCAGCATCACGAAACAGGCAACGCGCCTCGGGCCACGGTGCTTCGTGGGCCAATCACGACTCAGCGACCAACGGTACTTGCCGCAAAGCGACAAGTCCGCTGTGCGCCCAATACAATCCCGATATTGGTCATAGGGTCGGGTTGCCGACATTTACTCAATCCCCATGAAACCACAGTCATCAATCGCACACAATCGCCGATTTATACATCTGGTCTCTGACCTCTGGAGATCCTAAATCTCACCCGGAAGGTCCAGATGCGTTACGCCATCCTTCTTGAGCTGTCGCAACACCCCGCAATGGATGGCTACAGCTCGGCGGACCGCACCAGTGCTCCCCTCCTGGCGCTTTTCGAGCATGTCGATCAGCTTGTCGATGTCGTGTGGGATCGTCTTGGCCTCTGGCTGGGGCTTGAACGTCTTCTCTAAGCGCCACACGCCCACCTCCTTTGTATGCAGATCAGCGAAGAGTTGTGCTTCAGCTTCCGCGTCGATGAGGTTCAATTTCAAAGCGTACCAAGCGGTCCCGTCCTGCCGGCGAACCAAGAACCCGGCGTCCATCTTACCGGGAGAGAGCGGGGGTTTGTCAGGGGCAACCTCGCGCACGAGTTTGTAAATGCCCGCTACGACCCCCGTATCATCAGCACGATCCCGAGCAACAGCTTGTGCCCCAGCTTCGCCCTTCTGTTTGAAGCATTGACGGTCGTTATCGCCAACAATCACATAATCCTGCATCTCAAACACCTTTCAAAAGTAAACGACCGCCGTGCGGTACGAAATAGTAACGGATCACCAGTAACGAGTACCCAGTCATGGGTCTTTGCTCCGTTGTCCCCTCCCACTCGCAATCGTCGCCAAAGAAATCGCAGGCCAATTGGAGAGCGCTTTGAAGCATCTCGATGTGTTCTCGTAAGTCGCATATGTGCGTACAGTCCACAAACTGAGCCTTCTTGCTTTCGTCCACCGGCAGCGGCACATTGTGTGCGTGCCAACAGTTGACGCAACCGTCCCAGTTCAGATGGATCTCATGCCAGCCCGCCTCGTCTCTCAAGATCAGATTGTGCTCATCACTCTTCGGAAGTTTCTGCCAATTAGGTGTCGCCATCAGGACTCAGTCACCATTCCAAAAGCGGACGCGCCGGGTTTTTTAGGCCGGGCCCGGCGCGCCCAGGAGGGGAAAGAAGCCAAGAGTAATCGGTAGCGAGTAGCCAGTAACGGGGCATCGGTTGTTAGTACTCAGCTCAAAAGACACGTCGGCCGGGCCGGTGCTACCCCTTCCGGCTACACTCAACAGCCTACTCACAGCAACCGTCTAGCTCTTGACAGTCCGACGGGCCAGGGCTTTCGGCTACCGCAACCTCGGCGCTGCCACGCCGCCGGCCGACGCATCGTCTATCGCCGTTGTTTTGGCAGAAGATGCGCATCCGTAGTCTCTTCTGTCCACGCATAGTTACATCGTGCGCAGCGATGGGCCAAGTGCTCACCATCGGCAGCGGTTTGGTGTCGAGTCGTAAACTCCCAGCAGCCGCACTTTGGGCATTCTTTATCCATTGCATCGTTCCTTTCAAAAGACACGTCGGCCTATTCGGTACTCAGTACCCGGTACTCAGTACTGGCTACTTTTCCTTCGGCAACCAGTACACGGCGTGGCTTCTGCTGCGCTGCCTGATTGTCTTGGTTTGCACATCATGCCCTGCCTTTCGCAGATCCCAAATCCGAGCCGCCAGCCGGCCACAGCCAAACTGTCTGAGCGCTATGAGCGCGGTGATTCGCCGCCCTTCCTGGAGGGCGTCAAGGAGCTGGTCAGTCTGCGATTTGTAGCTGTTCCCTGCCACGTTCGTCTCAGTTTTTCGCCAAGTGCTTTCGCGGTCCCCGGGAGCCGCCTCGGTCGGTTTTGACTCGCTGTGTATCATGCACCCGATCAGCGTCTTCTTTGCATTTGCCGCAGTAGCGGATGTCCGCGTATCGGTTCTGGGAATTACGCCTTACCTTGAACTTCTCTCGGCAATTCAGGCAGATCTTGTCATCGGACATCGGTCACCGCCCTTGGCCCCGCAAAGGGACGTGTACTATCGGGTCTGTTGCGTTTGACCACGCGCGGGCGAGCGAAGAGGCCACAAACTTACTGAGACGATGGTTACGAATCTCTCTGTTGATCGCCAGAATAGAACACAGCCGCCGAGCGGTCCGCTCTTCATGGGATAGGGTTGGCTGGCGTGGCATCAACCAAGGACCTTTTCTACCAGGTAGAGATGAGGGGCCAGCCAGCGGCATAGCCCCGCGTCGATAGCAAGGAAGGCGCCCAGTATGAACGCGCCGGCAAGACAACCGACACCCACGACCGCCATGTCCTTATCGCCACCAGTGTTTTCCGAACAGAAGTAGAACATCCTTCTGATGGTGCCCGCGGCCGACAGAACGAAAACCACACCAACGATGCAATACGCTATTCCTAGCCAGGAGGTCTCGGCGATCACCGTTTCGGCTAGCGGCAGAAGTTTCTCTGCGGCAATGCCAATCTTGTCAGCCAAATTATCGGCTACGGCGTTGATCGTTTGGGTCGTGACTTGAGTGTCATCCATGCTCGTGCTCCTGTTTCTTTGAAGGTTTTTCGGTCTTCGCAGCCTCTGCCAGCTCCTGCCGGGCCTTCTCGTAAATCTCTGAGTCCCGCACGCACTGCACCACCGCATTGGCAAAAGAGCCGTACTCACCCTTGAGGTGCTCGATGACGTCAAGTACGTCGCCGTTGCATTCGTTTCTTGCGATTTGCACGATGTTGAGCATGATTGAAGAATACCACACGCCGCCGGCGTCGTCAAACACTTTCCAACATTTTGTTAGACTTTGTTATTCGAAGAGCCACAAACGAATGAACTCCAAGCTGCCTGGTTGCCGCGCAAGGCCGCTTCCCGCCTCGTGGCTGGACGATCAGTCCCTCATGCGTTCGATCATGCGTGCAAGCCACTTGCTGTCAGGAAGGCCCGCATCCGCAGCTTTTTTGGCCAGCTTCTCGATCAGACGAACCGGCAGATAATAGCCTTTGGTCCGGCAAGGCTCCTTGGCCGGCCGGCCGGAGCCCTCGCGGGGCCCGCCCCAGCCCGGGCTGTGTGGTTTATTTCGGGGCATTGGTTCCCTCCCATATTTTGCCGCACGGCTCGCAACGGAATATCACCTTCTCGAAATCTCGGCAATCCAGATAGTTCGGCAACACGCCACAGACGGGGCACTTTGGTCCTGGCTCTTCTAGTTTGGCAGGCGCGTGCTCCAGCTCCTCTGCCTTGGCGGCGGGCTTCAGAGGGATGCATGCTTCGGCGCTGGGGGCGGGGCCGCTTGTGTCTTGTGGCTTGCCGCGGAGAGCGTTTTGGAACCGCTCCAGCGTGCCGAACGGCTGTCCTCGGGAAATCAGATCCCCTGTACTCATGTCTGGGTCGGGGTCCTCTGTGTCTTCTGGGGCAACGCCATTGGTTTCCTCCCATGTTCTGCCGCATTCTACACAAGCCGGCGCGGCCGTCTCATCCAGAAACGCGACTGCTGTCCAGTGCTTGCCTTTGCAGCTCTTGCAGGGCTCTTTCGGGGTGGCATCGTCTTGTGGCTCTTGATGCTTGGCCCATTCCAAACGGAACAGGTCATCATCTGGCCGCTCTGTGACAAAGCCACCGGGCTGTGTGTGTCCGCACCCGCATCTCCATTCCCACTTCTGCTTTGCGGGGTGCGTCAGATAGACGCCGGCGTTGAACCACTTTATCATCCTGAATTCGCACTTGTCGCATGGCCGGGTTTCGGTTGTGCTGATTGTTTTGTCGCTCAGCGCCGGGTCATGCTTAATCATGGCTGCGACGATGGCATCTATGTGTTCCATGATCGCCAAGCGAGGACCCTCGGCTGCCACATCCAACACAGAAGAGAGCTCCTTCAGGCTCCGCAATCCGCCTTCCGAACTCCGTAATTCCTCATGTTTGTCGCTCATTTGTTCCTCCGTTTGGCGAACGAGATACAATAGATCGCAGCGGCCAGCACCACGATCGAGAGCGAGTTCGCGTCAATTTGTGTTAGGCAGAGCACGTCTCGCCACCTCTCGGCAGACTTCACGACAGTACAGCTCGCATCGCCTGGAGTATCGGGCGATGTCCAATACCAGCTCAAGCTCGGGACCGGGCAACTGCTTGGCGCTGATATGGTGTGTGGCAATTATGGCCACCAGCGCGGCGGAGTGAGCGGCTTTCATGCGCCGCTCTCCAAGCAGCTCATCGATCAAGCATCGTTCGGCGGCGGTCACGGGGTGACCGGCTTTGCCTTGGCGGTGGCGTAGTGGGCCATGTCTCGGGCATTGTTCACGTCCTCAAGATATCGTTTAATCATGCCCATGGCCTGTTCCCTTCTCGTTGCGGTGCTTGAATCGAATGGCTATTGCAGTGACGCCGCTTACGACAGCCTGAATTCCAGTGGCCCCGGTCTTGTATCGGGCAGTCTCAAGCTCGCCGAGAGATTCAAGGTGTGTGACCCACAGTAATAGTTGCTCTGAGGCTGCATCGTAGTTCCCGTCAACCGCCAGTACGCATAGGCAATCGTGCTTGTGATACGCGTCCTTGACCCCGCCTGGCGGATAGAGTCGCTCATCCGCAAAGTTGGGGATTGCCGTAAAGTCTGCCATCGACATTGGATTGTGTGCTACCCATGCGTCGACGAGGGTGAAGCCAACGCACTCGCGCCCGAAGCCAGCCGTTCCTTTGTGCGAAAACACGATCCCGTGCCTGTTGGCGAAAGCAGTTAGCTGTTCTGTGGTGGTCGCTTCTGTGTGATCGCCCATCATCTGCTCCTTTGTCTTGGCGATGGCTGACAGCGAGCCGCCGCACATTTCAATAACCGCGTCGATCGTTTCGTCGGCGCTTGCCCAGCCTTGCGGGGTCAGCAGTCTTGACCAGTGATTCAGCTTGTAATGCCTTCCGGGCAAGCGTAGCCAGTTGCCATACCGCCCGGGCTCGACGTGATCCTGTTTCGGGAACGTCTCGCACTCAATGCCATCCGACAATCGCTGAGCCAGCTCGAAGACTTGCCGGGCCGGGCGGGGCCGCTTGAATACGCACCACACGTGCAGCCCGCCCTTGCCGTCGCTGTCGAAAATGTACGGCGTAAGCCCAATGGCCCGGATGCGAGCGGCGAGTTCGAGGGCCGGCTGCATGTTGGCATCTGTGGCACCCTCGTGGGCATCGAGGTCGAAGGCCATCCAGCGACAGGTGTTCGCCAGCGACAGGCTGGCCTGCGAGGTGGTGTGCAGGCCGATGATCCGCTCTCCGGAGAAGTGATCTTGCAGCGCCTCATGCATGGGCAGCCAGTCCCGGTATTCGTTCTTGTGTGTCGTGCCGTGGCCGTGGCGATAGCCACCGCAGCAGTCGTCGCGATTGACGAGCGACATGGCCGCATCGGCAAGTTCCCACGTGCGGAAATCCCACGAGTACTGGTCAGGGTGTGAGAACGTGGGCTCGCCGTTCATGTCTCGATCAGCGTGGGCGAGTACCGCTCCGTTGATCTCTCCGCCGAAGCCCAGCCCGCAACTGACCTCCTCAAGATATCGTTTCATCACACCCATGGCCTGCTCCTTGTTTTGTCCTGTTCGCTTCTCATCACACCCTAAGTCTACCACATTCAAGATGAAATGCAAGCAGAAAACCAAGAATGTTTGATTCTTGTAAGAGTATGGGGATCAGGGGCTTGTGGGCGACGCCAGAAAAAACTTGAATTATCTCCGAAAAGCGGGGATAATTCGGGCTGGAACGACGCCCAACGCGCCGATCCAGCCCTAACCAAAGCCAACCTTCGAGGAGGCTACCAATGGCTGATTCCAATTCTACAGAACAATGGAAGCCAATCAAGGGGTACGAAGGCAAATATGAGGTGAGCGATCGAGGTAGAGTGCGTTCGTTCGTGGGCCTGCAACCCCGCATACTAAATCCAGTTGACGACGGGAAAGGGTATCGCCGCGTTCGTCTGTTTTTCGATGGAAAGCCGCGAAAAGGGAAGGTGCACCTCTTAGTGTTGGAGGCCTTCTATTGCCCGCGTCCCGATGGTCTAGTGTGTGATCACATCGACAGAAACACGATGAATAACCAAATCGAAAACCTGCGCTGGATCACCATGTCGGAGAATACTCGTCGGGGGCGTACGGCCAAGCTCACCCCAGAGACAGCTCATGCAATCCGAGAATCAAACGAAACGCGAGCGGTTCTCGCAAGCCGGCACGGAGTGAGCATTGGCACCATCTCACTCGTGAAAGCCCGGCACAGATGGTACGGCGGCTGAGCAGCGCAGAAAAAAGGCTCGCCGCGAGGAGCGAGCCTGAAGGATGTCAAGACTGTTTCGCTTGGCGGCAGGGCGGGTCGCGTGGACCGTTTCGGGGTCGAATCATTTTCTCTTCCCGCACACACGGCACAGGTAGGAGTACACACGGCACAGGTAGGAGTACGTCGGGTCCTCTTGGAAGCTGAAGACCCATTCGTGCCAGCCGAGCCAGCACTTGAGGCGACTACGCCAGGGGCGTTTCATTTGATCTGCCTTGCATGCGCAGTTTTAATGACGGCAGCTCTATCTGAATGTGACCTGATGCCCTCGGCACTCCTTTCGTTTCGGCTAGGAGCTGCGTAATATCGCCCACTTTGGAGCGGGCCTCCTCCATTCTCCGATAGAATCTCGCGGTATCGGCCGTGAGTTCGCACATGGCGTCACTTGCCCTTCTTGTAGGTGTGCGTCATCGCAACGCCCGTCCAGGACGTGATCACCATCGCTGCCGTCGATGCGATCTTGTCGTCAACGATTCCCTGTGTCCACAAGATCCCAAGGATTCCGGCCGCCACCATTCCCAGATAGGTCTTTTTCCCGTTCAGCCATTTCATCATCGATCTCCACAATCGTTGTCGCTTTGGTTGCGGGCGCGTGGTAATGCAAGTGCTCGCCGAAGTGGCAGCCGCTACCCGCCACTGCCATGATCGGCAGGGCCACTGCCAAGGTACATCGGCACAGAGTTCTCCTCGTCCGCCCCCTTGTTGAGCAGTTCAGCAAGAGGGACCGAATCCCCGTGCTGAAGCAGCCTGATCGCTTCGAGCAATTCTGCATCGGTGATTTCTCCCTTCTCTTTCCACAGTCCAATCGCCCGCAAGAACTCGCTGGCAATGTTGCCCGTGGCTTCGGTCGATGCATTTGTGGTTGAGGTTTCGTGGCCGAACTCAATCGTTGTTCCGAATCGGCAGAACACCGAACCGTTGTCGTTGAGTTTGACCGAACAGCCCAAGCCGGCGCAGAGCATGGCCGCAAGCAACAGCCACAGCCCCCCCGTGACCACGTCTCTCAATCGCAGGGCCATGTCGTTTGTCCTTTCAAAAGCTGGCGGCGTGCGCGGTGTTGGGCCATTAGGAAGGACACACGCCGCCCGGAGTTAAGGTGTCACACACCGAACAGCGCGAGCAACGCTGTGAAGTCTCCTGACGACAACGCCTGAAGCAATGCAATCAGGAACGAAAGGAACGAAAGAAATCCCGCATCCATATCAATCTCCTTTGTGTGATGCCCGTTCATCCAAGCGTTAGTCTTTGATCCACTGCATCAATAACAACAAGGCAATCGGAATGCAAGCAGCCATTGCGCCCCACACCCCGGACTTCACTTTCAGCCCCTCAAGTTGTCGCCCCATGACACCCACCTGCTTGGTCAGGGCCTCGACTTTTCGCTCGGTCCTCGCCAGATCCCTGAGAACCGCGTTTCGCCACTGATCCCAACCGTTACCAGCCATATTGCCCCTTTGCGAATTACTGGGCACTTGCGGCCCATCGTGATAATCTTCCGGATCTGCCGGTGGGGTATTACTCACTTGCCCCTACTCTTTTTTGCGACCCTCGGGTTCTTCCTGATCTTCTTGGCAGCTTGTTTCTTGGCCCGCTTGGCGGGCTTCTCTTGAGGTCGCTTTGCCGGAGCGTCGGGCGGGGGGGCGAGCTCGGCGCTGATTGTTGCGTAGGCCTGTTTGCAGAGGTTGCGATCCGCTTCCGTGAGTCTCGCAATAGAGGTTGCCGAGATCAGAATTTCAAGCGCCTGTTCGGGGGTCATGGGGGGGGCTCCAGTAGTCAGTAATCGGTAGTCAGTAACCGGTATCCGGGAATCAGCCCGGGCGCTACGCTTGGTCCCATCTCGGCAGGGCTTCGCAGAGCTCCTTGAGCCCTCGTAAATTGTCGTCGTAGAGCGGTCGGTACTTCGCCACGAGCTCTTCAAAATCGGCGTCTGCATTGAGCGGGTCGGTCAGTTCGATTCGCTTGAGAACGCGGACCATGAGATCCTGCAAGCCTGCCGACGCCGCAAAGATGTTCGTTGCCTGCGTCTTGATTTCCTCAATTGCATCTACGTCTGCCTGGGTCACCCTTGCCATTGTGTTCCCTTTCAAATAGTCCACACCGGCCAAACGTAACGAGTCGCCCCGATGTTCATTGCTACCCACTGGGCTGAGGCCGCGGCGTAGCCTGTCGGTAGCCTCGATAGTGTCGGCGTGGTGCTGTCGTTCGCCAATGTCGTGTTCGTATACTCGATGGTGCCCGCCCCGCCGCCCGCATCGCTGTCGGCGCGCAGGCTCTCGGCCCGCAGCACGTTCATCACGTCGAGGCCAGTTGATGTTAGGACGGCCTTCGAGGTTCCACCAAGAGACAAAGACAGGATGGTCCCAGCATTGACAGTCAGCAGGTTCGCCGCAAGCGATTGTAGATAGTTCGCCGAATCTCGTAATTGCAGCTTCGTATTCGTGCCGAAAGTCAGCACACCACTGCGGGTGACGGCCGCATCGAGCAGCCCAATAGCCGCTCCGCTTGTGCCGACGTGGGAGCCGTCGAGCAGGTCCGCATGGAGATTCGTGTTCTTGGTCTCGGAGGCGCAAGCATAAGGAGAAGTTCCTGTAACCACGTCCGACGTGAACACGCTGGCAAACACGCCGCCCGCAAAGAAGCCGTCCTTGCATTCGTTCGTCCCGACAATGCCGATATCGATGTCGTTGTTAAATGTTGGCAGGAAAGCGCCGTCAAGAATCGCGACTTGGGCAGTGCCGCCCACTGCAAATACGTAATTCTTTCCGGCGGCTACACCAAAGCCCAAATTGCCGGTAGTCGCGCCAATGTTCGTATCTGCATCACCAAAGAATAGGGCCGCGCCCACGGGGCACAACAAGTCGTCGTTGTCGTCCAGCAGCCAACCGCTGTCCTGTATGCCCTTGGCCCCGCCGTCGCCGCGAATCAGGGCGTTGTCGGTCAGGTTCGCCGCCGCCGTCACGTTGCCGCCGCCGGCGACTGAGCCGCCGATGCCCATCGTGACGGGCGATTGTCCGCGCAAGTCTACCGTAGACTGAAGCTCCATTGCCGTAGCTGTGTGTTTACAAACAAAAGCCGCGTCCAAAAATCCGGTCGATGACTGTATGATGAATTCGTCCGGGATAGAGAAATCGGCAAAACCTTCAACATCTGTCTCTGCATCGGCCTGCGTGTTGTACTGATTGCTCGGCAACTTCAGCAACATTGGACTGACCGTGCCGGTCTTATTTGCAACACCAGAAAGCACAAATTTCACGAATTTGTTGTTGCCGATCGCCACGCCGGTAGACAGTTTGGTGATTTCGTTGAGGCTATGAATGATCCGATAAGCACCGTCCGGATCGTTGACCACCAGGATCGGATCGCCTGCGCCGGCAGTATCAGAATCCAGCGCCGGGAAGTCGTGATGATGGATTTGTGCGACGGTGCCTGCCGCAATATCAACCCACAGGTCGTTGCCGTCTTGTGTGGCCGTGCCCAGACAACCCGTGTGCCACACACCTCCGACCCCGCCGCCGTGCCGCAGCCTGTCCATGATGTGAGACAAGTGCCCTTGGCCGTTCGCGGTCGCAGCTTCCTCGTTTATGTTTTGAATCATGAACGCAAAGTTGTTGCCCGCCGCGCCGGTATTGACCAACGACGCGGATGGAACAAAGCAAATGCATACCCTAATGTGTTCGTCGGCCGGCCAATCGCTCGTGTCCTTGACCAGTACGCCCGGAGCAGATTGCAGGATGTACACGAAGTTCAGTTGCGGCGCGGGATCAGTGCCGGGCGTGATGGCAATCGTGGCCGCGGGCGTGCTAGCGAATCTGGTCTGGCCCGTCGAGAAGTTCTCGATCAGATCCCCGCCGCCAGACTGCTCAACGGTCATGGTGATGACGGCGCCGTCGCTCGTGATTAGGGCATCAAAGAACTCAAGGAAAGTCCCATTGAAAAACTGCATGTGGGCCAGCAGGCGCTCGCCGGAAATCTCGCCGACGAACTTCGATCGGCCGTGCGTTGCTACCCAAGGAATGTCAGACGTCATGCACCGCAATGTGGACACCTGCCGGCTGGGAACAGCGTAAACAGCAACACATCTCCCTCGGTGCCCGCAACCCATAAGTCGGACACCGGAGAAGGAACCTTGAATTTCTCGCCGGGCTCTATGAAGAACCCTTTTGGCGAACCGGCAGTAGAAACCGGACCCGTCGTCAGTCCGCTTGACCCGGGCAACACCCTGCCAGGGGCGCCGCCGATGTAAATGTTGCCGGCGTTTGGCGTGGCGCTCGGCTCGCCATTCCTGCTGACAAGCAACGGCGAGGAGGTGTACGGCCAATCCGCAAGCAGCGGTTGCGGCTGCGCGGAGGCCGCCAGTATAACCGTGCGACCTTCCAGCGGCTCCATCTTGTCGGGGTCCACGTGTGGCATTAGACCAACGACCCCGGCTGCACGACGAAGCGAGTGCCAAGACCCTGCGGCAAGATAGTGGCGTCTTGACCAAGCTGCAAGATAGTCGGCGTGATCGTTATCAGTTCGTCGACGCCCGACGCATCAATCTTTCCGCCGGGATGCACGACACATAAAGCCGTGATGCTCCGGGCTTCTTGCGATTGCGTGAAGTCCAGCAAGCCGCGATTGAATACCTCTAACGATTGGATGTCGCCGCCCTTGGAGTTGTACGTCAACCGCGCACCGTTCATGATCTTGGTGAGGCCGTCGATGTCGCCGATCGCATACGTGCATTGCGCCCCGTCATCCAGATAGAAGTCGCCGGTCAGCGTCTTACTGATCGTCGATCGTCCGCCGATTTGACGCATGTTGGTCACGGTGGCGCCGCTGGTGATGACCGTGAACGTGTTCGCCCCCTTGTCGGTTATGTACGCCTGGTAAATGTCAACCGCCGTGCCGCTGAAAGTGTAGTAGCCCATTACGGCCGCGAGCCTGGTGTAGGTGCCGCCTTGCAGGACCATGAAAGCAGGGTTGAATTGTGTCGCCGCAATAATGGTGTCGACGACCGTCACGTCGGCATCGGTGTTAATGAAGAACTTGCCCGGGCCCTGAAGCTGCAAGAAGTCGAGGTTGTGCGGCGCGGCTGCCTCGAAAATGACCGGATTGCCGTTCTCGCCGAACGACCCGGAATAGTTGCGAAACGTGACCCGCGCGGGCGTGATAGGCACCACGGCCCCGGTGATGGCGTCGGACGTCCTGCCGCCAATGAACACGTTGTCATCAACGGCCGGCACTCCTGCGGGGTCCCAATTGGCAGCAGTGGCCCATAGAAATGTTGCCGCGCCGTTGGTGTAATGCTTATCAACCGCCATTGTCGGCCTCCTCGTCTTCGGGCTCTGGAGCGATCACGACTGCCGACACCGCACCAGACGGCACCGACGTCTCCGGCTTTTCAGGGGCCGCGGGCGGCCCTGCGGGCTCCCAAATCGACCGCCGGGACAACTGCCCCGCTCGTTCGGTTTCCACATGTGGTTCCACGTGTGGAGCCACAACCTGTTGTGGCTGTACGCCATCAGGACCATACCTATCGTCGCTCCGATTTGCAACGATATTCCTACGCCCCTCGCCGCCGGGCTTGCCATGGTCAGGAAATGCCTCTTTGAACTTGTCCGCGGGCACGGCACCCGGGGTCGGTGGCGCGGGCGCCCTCGAGCCGCCGCAGGGTCCTCCTTCGCCGCACCCCTTCCCGGGGCTTGCAGCCGCCGCTCTCTGCCGTGCCTCTCGTTGTGCGGCGTTCGGGATGCCCAGCTCCGCGCGAATGCGGTCGTCAATCTTGATGTCGCCTTCGAGCACCTTGAGCGCCATGACGCCTGCCAGTTCGGCCCTGTCGCAGATCTGCGAAAGTTCGTTGGCCTCTTGCAGATCGATAGCGTCATCCCCCAGCTTCTTGTCGCCCGGCCACAAGCGCAGAGGGCAAGCGACTTTTTCCCGCACGGTCTTCTGCTTCGTGATATCACTTCCAGACCAGGCCGGACAACCGCACTTCGTGCAGAACAGCCCCACTGTGGCAGCACGACTCAGCCCTTCATGATAGGCCCTGTAGGTGCTGTGTTCACAGCCCCGGCAAACCTCGTCGCGTTCCTCTTTGAGATGGCGCAGGCGGCGACTGAAACGCGTCCTGAGATATTTGCAAACCTTCTTGATCGATGGCATGGGGGTCCTTTCAAAAGTTCAATCCGAATTCTAGCGAGATCTCGATGGGATCACAATTCCACCCCCAAGTGCAGGCGAGGTCACCATACGAATTAGTCAATATCGACCCAGACCACAGAAACTCTGAGTTGTTGAGCAAAAACTGCGCCGCGTGCATACAGCTCTTGTGGTTCGAGATCCGCTCCGACAGCAACGGGGCATCGGGATGAAGCCCCTGCCAATCCGAAGAGAAGGGAATCTGCGTATGGATTCCCGACCACGGGAACGGGTCGAACGTGTGTACAGGAGGCGCAATTCTCCGCGATGCAGGACGCTGTTGCGGCCAAGCACACTGATACATATCGCACTCACAGCCCCCTTGCTGAGCGCAATGCCAATCACAAGCAGCGTCCTCATCGTCGTCGGTCTTCATGCAGAAGGTTTTGCGTGCCGCGGCAAACCAAGTCATCATCACGAAGTCTTGCTGCGCCGGAGGATTCCAGATGTAGAGTTCAACGATCGCACCTTCTGTCATTACCCACGTCTTCACCCTCTGGCGGGGGCGGTTCCAACAGATATAGCATTGCGGAGAATACATGCAGTCCACGGCCGGCGTGTTGCAGCCGCTGTTCGGCCAGCACTGATCCGCAGGAAGATCGGGATTGGGGTTGGGGTGCAGTATGCGGCTTCCAGTCCAGCGGGCACCGCACACGTTCGATGGAGGCTCTCCAGGCCCTTCAAACTCCAATTGGAAGTTGTGCCCCGCAGCCGACTCCCATAACTGATTCCAGCAGCTCGGGGGCGTGTGCGGCCACGCCAAGAACGTGCAGTTGCCGTTTCGCCAGCATTGCCCGCCGATGACATTGATCGGAGCCCGAACCGTGATCGTTTGCGGCAACTGCATGGCCCCTTCGGGACCGTTGCAATCATCGCACAGGTGGGTGAATACCGCTCCATAAGATGCCTTGAGGTCAACGCATTCTCCCCGGCATGGATCAACGGTGACGGCGAGTTGAAACTCCTCTTGTTCGACGCCGTTGACCCGCCAAACCCGGAACTCCCTTTCGTTGTCGATGCCCGCGAACTGCGGAGCCGTGAATGTCACGGTGAGCGGGCACGTCTCATCGTACTGCCGGCAGAATGACGTTTTGCCATCCTGTCGTTCAAGATCGTCGGGGTCTGAGACCTCGATCGGCACATTGGGAACATTGCTCGTGACGTCGACCCGTGCGCAGGACACCCCGCCGCCGACTGTGCCGGCGTGTTTTTGCAAGCCCGTCGAGTGCTCAAGGTAAGGATGTGCAACACGCTCACACGCCATTATGGTCCCGGTCTGCAATTCAGGCCGCGATTACAATCAACATGGCACACCCACAACTGGCCGGGGGGCGGCGGCTGGCCCTCATGGAGACAGGCAGCGCCATTATGGCATTTGCAGCCGGGGGGGCAGTCATCGCAGTTTCCCATATCAAAGCAAATGCAATTGTCCGGATCGTTGGGATCGGGGCAACAGCAGGCCGCCCGGAATATGATACAGAACCCAACGCCCGGACAGTCGCCGTCCGGATTGAAGATGCCACGAAGAGCCTCACATTCGTGCCGGTTCCGTACATCAACGCACGTAAACGCTTGGCAGTTTTCAGGCCGCTCCGGCTCGCCGGGCTGCACGATACGCGGCACACAACAGGCTC
>SDBV01003297.1_pt1 | contig 23903 bp, 20 predicted proteins | sample 2277081 | NCBI WGS metagenome assembly SDBV01 (sample SAMN10402039, study PRJNA504765) | marine sediment metagenome | isolation source: marine sediment core GS10_PC15, 223 cmbsf | place: Arctic Ocean: Southern Knipovich Ridge | collected 2010 | reverse complement strand
GGACGAATAGACAATCAAATCCTCAGCCAGCTTCGACAGGTGCGTCGCAATCATCGCGCAATCAAAGATAAACTCCGCCGCAAAGTCCCTGTCACTGACCGCGTCGATACTGTTGCGGGTAATACCCGCAAAACCAAGCTGTTTCGCCGTGCCTACCCGGTCAATCCCTAACATCGAACCCGCAATCGCCCCGCTGCCTAACGGACTCTCATTCATCAGCCGCCGGCAGTTATCCAGCCGAGCAAAGTCACGCTCCAACTGCTCGACAAAACTCAACAGATACGCCGCTATCGATACAGGCTGCGCACGCTGCATATGCGTATACGCCGGCATAACATCCTTAACGTATTTGCCCGCCTGCTTCGTCAATGACTTCTGCAAACCAGTCACTTTCTCCTGCAAAATCTCAATCTGGTCCCTCAGCCACAACCGTATATCCGTCGCCACCTGGTCGTTACGGCTTCTGCCGGTATGCAGCTTCTTTCCCGCCTCGCCCGTCTTCCTGACAAGCGCCGCCTCGATTGCCATATGAATATCTTCGCACTTCTTATCGAATTTGAACTTGCCCGATTCAATCTCCCCTGCTATCTCCAGAAGAGCAGCCTTTATCTTGCTAAACTCCGCCTTGCTTATCAGCTTCTTGTCCGCCAGCATCTGCGCATGAGCAATCGAGCCGACGATATCATATTTATAAAGCCGCTTATCAACCGAAAGCGACTGGACAAAATCGACCATCAACTCATCAGGTTTACCGCTAAGCCGTTTCTCCCAGCTCTTCTTGGCCATTTCAAAAACTCCCAATAGGACAATTTGGATAAATCATACGCCCGCCAACAACACCTGTCAAGCAAAGCCGCTTATCAGCCTTCGCTTGCAAAAACCACGTTAATCCGCTACCCTACCTCGCGATAACACTTAATCAACCGGTTTTTCACAGGACAGATATGAACAAAGAGATGAATCAGTATGATAAGGTGCAAATTGAAAGTGAGCTTGAGGACCTCAAAAAAGAGCTCGAGTCCTTTCAGCAGGAAAAGGAAAAAGTCCGGGCAATCATCGGCCAGATCGGCGGCGTCCCAAAGTTCCGTACCAAGCTGATGAACGCTATATTCATAGTTGTTCTTGCCATTTCAGTGGTGCTGTCTATCATACTCGGCGAAAAATGGCAAATGATAATGATAGAACTGGCAACCGTGACACTTTCGCTGAAAATCATCTACCTCATACACTGCCAGGTAAAAGTCAATCACTTCAAATTCTGGATACTCTCGTCAATTGAATGGCGGCTCAACGACGTAAAAAAGCAAATCATCCAGCTCAGAAAAGAAGTATTAAAAGACTAACATGCCGGTTATTCAATTGGCACTACCTCGTAGCTTAAGTCATCTGACTCCACAACTACAAGCGCGCTGCTGCCGGTCAGCCAGTCGGTCGCTTCACCCGGATTGACTACGAGTGTCTCGCCCACCTTACGGATATCCTGTTTGTGTGTGTGACCATACACTACAAGGTCATAATTACCGCTGGCAATCACTTCCTCAATAGCAGTCGGTACATGTGTCATGAAAATCTTTCTGCCGTCAATCGTCCCCTTGTATGCGTATTCGTGAATCTGCCCGCCAAATTCCTCAATCACGTCCTTCACGAAAAGCTTCTCTCCCTCGTTATTTCCGAAAACGGAGATAAACTTGGCCCCGTCAACCTCCGCAAATGCTTTCGCCGCAAAAGGCGAAATTATGTCCCCTGCATGAAGCACAAAGTCAACCTTACGCTCATTCAGAATCTCCACAGCCTTGCAGATATTCTCATGCGCATCATGCGTATCGCTGATTATCCCGATTTTCACCTTTGAATCCTTTGTAAAATCACCCTGTCAGATTGCCGCGGGACCGCCCTTGCCCTGCCCGCCCCTGACAGTTACCTGCCTGCACACAATTCGTCTTTCTCCGAGCAGCTCCTCGCCGGCGAATAACTGGAACCTGTACTCTCCCGGATGCGAAAAGACAACCCCCTGCAACGCTACTGCTAATGACAACACATGCTTGACGTCCTTGAATTCAATCGTCCCGCCTTTTTCAAAAATTGCCTGTTCATCATTTGAAACATCCACCAGCCGGACCTTTGTTTTGGTTTTGCCGTGCCCGTTTGTCAGCTCGCAAAAGAAAACGAGCTGCTCACTTCGCACAGGAAACTTCGGCGCATTCAGAGTCTGCAAAATATTAATAAGGCTGGGCATCCCCGTGATTCTGTCAAAAATCACCCTGTCGCACACAATAGCTGACAACAACACTGGCGGCACTTGAGACATCGTTCACTCCTTATTTTGTTGATGTATTCTGACCTTCTTATCACTTCAAAACAAGGCTTTTGTGAAACCTCGTAAAAAGCCTTGTATATCACAGTCCGGAAAACTTCAGCTAACCCATTCCAAAATTGTACTTTCTTTTACCAAAACAGTCAATTTTCCTGTTTTCATACTCAGGCTATCCAGATAATGTAAAGTTTTTTAAACTCCGACGATTTTTACTTAATCGCCCCCCAAACTGCTGCCGATATACCCACCCGTTCTCGGGTAGAAAATATGAAAGGGCAAGGAGAAATATAATGGTTATCTCCAATTACTCGCAAAACACGATTCTCGTTGAGCTTCCGCCGGAATCGGATATCCGGCCAGAACTCGACAAGCTCATGGAAACCCTCAACAGCAGCCCTGATATCGATGTTGTCATTGATTTTGCCAGTGTCGATATCATGACCTCCATGACGCTTTCCGGGTTTTTGAAGGTCCGAGAAATCGTTGGCAAGGCCGGAAGACGACTAATTTTCGTAAATGTCTCTTCAATCACCAGGGATATCTTCACCGTCACATGCTTCGACGGCATTTTCGAATTTGCCAACGACGTGCAGCAGGCTGTCGATTCGCTGGCCAACGCCCAATGTGAGAAGGCAACCAATTAAGCCGACGAGCTGCGGACATATTTAAAAAAACGCTCTGATATCTTGTAATAGGGATTACTGACTCCTTATCCCTCAGATTTTCAATCCCTTAATCTTGACCCCTGGCTCCCCCAACCAGGGGTCTCTTTTTGCGCACAAAATTAACATCTTCACAGGCAACTCCAAGCCGTTCAGCCCGAGGGTCTGTCGTTGTCATTCCTGCGACTTGTCCTCCATAGCGCTTCGCGAAGGAGAAAGCGACGGCAGATGTCCTCTGTAGCTATACAAAAATCCGCGCAAATCCGTGTAACCTGTCCTGAGTAAGCGAAGCGCGTCGAAGGAATCCTTTTTAAACCAAAATAATGCCTCTTGCCAATTTTCCCCTGACGGACTATAATGCGACGTTCGCCTTGTGGTGGCACTGCATCCGTACCCGGATGAAAGGTAAGCCAGGGCGGGTATGAAATGATGTAAGTTATTGTTGGAAAGGATATTAGGGTAGAATGCTGACGAAAGAGCAAAAAGGAAAGATTATTGGCGATTTTGAGGTTCACGATGGCGACACCGGCTCGCCGGAAGTCCAGATTGCCTTGCTGACGGAACGAATAAATGAATTAACTGAGCATCTGAAGACCCATAAGAAGGACCACGCATCGAGGCGGGGGCTGCTGAAAATGGTCGGCACAAGGTCGGCACTGCTCAAGTACGTCAATAATCAGGACCCTGCTCGATATCGCCGAATCATCACGCGGCTGGGCCTGAGAAAGTAAGCGAGATAAGTCAGAGAAACGGAAGGCTCGATATAAGGCTATCCTTTTTTCGGCCGTTCATCACTAATATAAAAGGAATACACATGTCGCAAGTTGCCAGAGTTGAAAGAGAAATTGGGGGCAGAGTATTATCAATTGAAACAGGCAAAATCGGCAGACAGGCCGATGGAGCCGTCATCGTCCAGTACGGAGAAACCGTTGTAATGGTTACCGCCGTTACCGCGGCGCCGAGATTCGACGATATTGATTTTTTCCCACTCAGTGTTGAGTACCGTGAAAAGACAAGCGCCGCCGGCAAGTTCCCCGGTGGTTTCATCAAAAGAGAAGGGCGGCCAAGCACCAAGGAAACACTCACTGCCCGAATGATTGACCGTCCCATCAGGCCGTTGTTCCCTGACGGCTACATTCAGGAAGTGCAAATCATCGCCAACGTCCTCAGCTTCGACGGCGATAACGACCCCGATGTTCTGGGTATGATTGGGGCCAGTGCCGCACTTTGTATAAGCAAGATACCATTTTTGGGCCCAATCGGTTCCTGCAGGCTCGGCCGACTAAACGGCGAGATGGTAGTCAACCCGACACACAAGCAGCTTCCTGATTGCGACTTGAACCTGCTTCTTGACGGTCGTAAAGAATCTATAAATATGATTGAAGTAGGAGCTAAGGAAGTCTCCGAGGAAGCAGTCGCCGAAGCGGTAACAGCGGCACATAAAGTTGTCGGCGAAGTCTGCGATATGATAAATGAATTGCAGTCGAAGGTCGGTGTTGAGAAAAAAATACCGCTGGTTGAGTACGACCAGCAGTTGCATGAGAAGATTGAATCGGACATAGCAGAAAAGCTCTACCAGGCCAAGCTAATCGCTGACAAGCAGCAGAGAAAAGATACTGTAAAACAGTTGTTCGAGGATACGTTTACCCAATACTGCGAAGCACCTAAAGATTCGAATGAGAAGCCCGTGTATGAAAAGCCCATGGTCAAGCGCCTACTTAGCAAGATCGAAGAGAAAACGGTCAGGAAACTGCTGCTCGAAGGAAAGAGGCTCGACGGCAGGGGCTTTGATGAGCTTCGCGAGATTACCTGCGAAGTTGGCATACTGCCGCGCACGCACGGCTCGGCTTTATTCACACGCGGCGAAACGCAGGCATTAGTGACAGCGACTCTCGGCACCATCCGCGACGCACAGATTATTGACGGCCTGCTCGAAGAGTACACACAGAACTTCACACTGCATTATAACTTCCCGCCGTTCTCCGTGGGCGAGGTCAGGCCGATGCGAGGCGTCGGCAGAAGAGAAATAGGCCACGGTGCTCTTGCTGAAAAAGCGCTCCACCAGGTCAGGCCGCCGGTAGATAAATTCGCATACACAGTACGACTGGTCGCTGATATCACCGAATCCAACGGCTCCAGTTCGATGGCTTCGGTTTGCGGCGGAACGCTCGCACTGATGGACGCCGGCGTACCGATAGTCAAACCGGTCGCGGGAGTATCAATCGGCATGATTAGCGACGGAAAAGGAAAGTACGAACTGCTAACCGATATTATGGGCGAGGAAGACCACTTCGGAGAGATGGACTTCAAGGTGGCAGGTACTAAAGACGGCATCACCGCGATACAGCTTGACATCAAAGCCGAAGGACTTGGAGAGGATGTTATTGTGCAGGCCCTTGAAAAGGCGCGCATCGCAAGGCTGCAAATCCTCGACATAATGAACAGTACAATAGACAACCCCAGAACCCAGCTCAGCCAGTATGCACCGAAACTTATCAGCATTGAAATTAACCCCGAGCTGATTGGCAAAGTCATTGGTCCGGGCGGCAAGATGATTAAGAGTATTCAGGAGCAGACCGAAACCACTATTGAAATCGAAGACGACGGCACTGTCTTTATCAGTTGCGTTGGCGGCGACAATCACCTCAAGGCCAAAGAAATAATAGAGGCACTGACAACACCCCCGAAGGTAGGCAAAATCTATGACAATTGTAAGGTAGTATCGGTCAGGGATTTCGGCGCTTTCGTCGAGTTTGTACCGGGTGTGGACGGCCTTTGCCATATTAGTGAGCTTAGCGACGGTTACGTGAAAAACGTCGATGACGTTTGCAAAGTGGGCGACCTCGTTTCAGTTAAACTGTTGCTCGTCGATGACCAGGGCAGGTACAAACTTTCACGTAAAGCTGCTCTGGCTGAGATGGCCAAAAAGGAAAAAGCTGAACCTGTCAGCCAGTCCGAGTAGGAGGCTGAGGTTTCTTTTCAACTTACTATTGAAAATGGCGGCCGATAACCAGGATTCATCTTCAGAACAAAACCTGCCGGAGCAATCCGGGCAGCTCGAACAGCTTGCCAAGCTCACCGGCGAGCTCGCACACGAAATAAAAAATCCCTTATCGACTATCAAAGTCAACCTCAAGTTAATAGCTGAGGAGTTGAGTTCTGTTGATTCCGACGGCGCCGGTGGCGAGTCCGACCAGCGGCTGGTGCGGGCGCAAAGAAAGCTTAGTGTGATACAGCAGGAGGCAGACCGGCTGGAAAAAATTCTCGATGGCTTCCTGCGATATGTTGGGCGGACCGAGCTGGACCTGGCCCGGACCGACATCAACGAGCTGGTCGACCAGGTCGTAGATTTTTATTCTCCGCAGGCACAAGGCCACTCAATTACACTAAGGCAGGAACTATGTGAATCGCCGCTTGTCTGCAAAGTTGACCCTGCTATGCTCAAGCAGGTCATACTCAACCTTTTCATAAATGCCCAGCAGGCTATTGAAGGCGGCGGAGAATTGATAGTGCGTACAGACAAGTCTGACTCGAACGCGCAGATCATCATAAGTGATACTGGCCCGGGAATACGGCCGGACAAACTCGAGCGAATATTCGAGCCGTTTTTTTCCTCACGCTCGGGCGGAACGGGCCTGGGACTGCCTACCGCTAAACGAATCGTCGAAGCACACGGTGGACGAATCTCCGTTACCAGTGACGCTGGAAAAGGTACCGCTTTTGTTATAGAATTGCCGTTGTCACAATCACAATAAGGTTTTCGCACATGGCCAAAGACATCGTAATGCTCGTAGTCGACGATGAGAGAAATCACGCTGACGGCATCGCCGAGGCGATGGAAAAATACTGCGCCAAGGCCATTGCCGTCTATACCGGTAAAGACGCACTCGAAATTCTCCGCAGCGAAGCAGTCGATATCGTTATCACGGATTTGAAATTCGACGGCGAGGACATCGACGGTCTGGATATACTCGACGCCGCCCGAAAGAACGGCCCGGCTACCGAAGTAATACTCATAACCGCATACGCTACCATCGACACCTGCAAAGACGCGATTCGCCGCGGCGCCTATGACTACCTCGTCAAACCCATCGACATCGACCAGCTCCGCACGTTAGTCGAACAGGCCTCCAAAAAAGTTGCCGCCGCCGGCAGCGGTTATCGCCCAGGTTCCGTGGCCCAGGATGGATTTTTCTTCCAGGGCTTTCGCGGGAAAAATGATGCCGTACGCGGTATCTTTGAAGTGCTCAAACGCGTGGCGCCGTCGGATATATCCGTACTTATCGAAGGGCCTTCCGGCAGCGGTAAGGAATTGATAGCCCGGGCCATTCACGAAAACTCAAACCGCAGTAAAAAACTGTTCAGGCCGATTAACTGCGCCGGTATGACAGAAACACTTCTGGAGAGTGAACTTTTCGGCCATATCAAGGGCGCGTTCACCGGCGCGATCAGCGACCGCAAGGGACTTTTCGAAATTGCCGATAAGGGCACGCTGTTCCTCGATGAAATCGGCGATATGCCGCTCAACTTCCAGGCCAAGCTGCTCCGCGTACTCGAAGATGGTATCGTCGTTCCCGTCGGCTCGGAATCGTCCATAGTCGTCGACGTCCGCATCATCAGCGCTACCAACCATGACCTGGTCGATTTGGTCGATACCAAAAAGTTTCGCCAGGATTTGTTCTTCAGGATAAAGGGCGTTAGCGTCGCGGTGCCTGCCCTGAAGGACCGCAAAGAAGACATCCCCGAATTTATCGATTTCTTTATCGCCGAAGCCGTTTCGGAAACCGGCTCGAAGATTTCCGGTATTACCGAAGCCGCCCGCGATTTACTCGTCAATTACATCTGGCCGGGCAATATAAGACAGCTTCGCAACTGTATCCGCACCATGGTCGTTATGTGCGACACCGATACGCTCGACGTGCGGGACATCCCTCCGGAGATTTACCAGGTCAGACAGCTAACAGGCCAGACACGGCCTGTCGGAGACCTCGCGGGTATGTCACTTAACGAACTGGAAAAACAAGCCATTGTTGACACCCTCGCTAAAACACGCGACAACCGCGAAAAAGCCGCCAAAATCTTAGGCATCGGCGAAAGAACCCTCTACAGAAAAATCAAAGAATACGGCTTGTAAATTTAGACGCCGATTCAATTGATTTTCTCTGATTTTTACTCAAACGATTGATTAGCCCCAAATGAAACTTTTTACCTTAGTGAATGCTGAATATTGGCTACCGATTACGGCTTCATATTAATTTCCGTCTAAAAATCAGCGTTTTAAGTGTTTTACAGTGCCATACCTATGACACCGGGTCCAAAAAAACTAAAATCCCCAGAGCTTTTAGCCGATATATTAGTCATAAAAGGCTCCTGCACTTCTACTATACTTTTGATGAGGTACACACGATGCAAGAGCAAGAGACAGGCAGCATTTCGAGCGAGCGAAGAAAACTTTCACGATTATCTGTTTTCAGCTTTCTTCATGCAACTGCTGTATTGTCCGACCCTGATTCGATAGAGGAGTCGAGTGACAGTAGGCAGAAGTTGTATTGCACAGGATTGCTGGCCGATCTCTCGCACGATGGGGCGCAGCTGATATTACCAGTTGGTTGTGAAAATTACCTCAAAGAGCAGCAGGAAGTTAAACTGCATGTCAGCACCACGTTTATAGGAGAGATGAAAATCGATGTGGACGGACTGGTAATATACGTTCAGCCTGCGGAAAATCATAACGGCATGGTCGTCGGCGTTCAGTTCACAGGGTTGGATAAGAATCAAAAAGCCGAGTTTCAAATCGAAAAACTCTGCGAATACGGCAAAAAGCTAAAAACAGCCGGCTCGACACGAGCACAGCAGACAGCGTTTACCGAATCCTGAGTCTGGGCTCTGGCCTCTTCACTTACTCAACAGTTTCGGCTTTCTTTTCTGCAGCCATGCCGGTAACTGCTCACGGCTGACACTTTGCCATAAGCCCTTCTTGAGCGACCGGGCGCTTGCTTCGAGCTGCCTGTACTTGTTATACAGACTGTGGTCGAAACGTAAATCCGCGTAAGCATAACCTTCGGCCAAAAGCATCTCATTGAGGTATTGACCATCCGGCAGTTTCACGTATGCTAACAGCCTGCCGTATTTACCACGGGTATTATTTCCCTTATCGAGATATACCGTGACCGTTTTGCCGAGCGTCAGTTCTGTCGCAAATTCAGAATCTTCATTGCCGAAGTACATTTGGCCGCCGGGCGACTTTGCGGTCTCAGGTGTATCGACTCCCCAGAGACGAATCCGTGTGTGCGGATAATCAGCGTCCGGTCTGTTTATATCGATAGTGTCACCGTCAACGACTTTTACTACTACAAAGTCTTTACTGTGATATTTTTCAAAGTCCGCCGATTGGCGAAACTCTCTTTGAACAGGGATAAATTTGCGGCGAGTTGGGGAAAAGTATTTATCGAGGACTGCAACAAGCGCCAGTATCACAACGAGCCAGGCGAAGATGAAGTTTCGCCCCTTTCGGCTCATCGCATAGGCGACTCTGTGTGTTTTCTTTGACACGGGCCTGTTATGCTCGCTTGTCGGCGGGCTTGTCCAGTTCGAATGCGCGGCAGACGGCATCAAGGGCCGCCTCTGCCTGGTGCTCATCGACGATACAGCTTATGCGGATTTCGCTTGTGGTAATACTGTCGATATTGACCCGGGCCGTTGCCAGTGATGAGAACATCTTTTCAGCCACGCCGTAATGCGTACGCATGCCGATACCAACGACCGAGATTTCAGCGATATCATCGCGGACGAAGATGCTTTCGCAGTTGACTTCGGCTTTGATTTCCTCGACCGCCTTTTTAGCAGCGGTGAGGTCGCCCGTACCGACGGTGAATGACAGGTTCGCCTTTTCGTTGCTGACCTCGGTCTGGACAATATCGTTTATCACGACTTTAGACCTGGCCAGGTGCGTGAATATCTTCGCCGCGTTGCCGGGTGTATTGTCCACCCCAACCAGCGAAATCTTAGCCATCTCTTTCTGTATCGTTGCTCCGGAAACAACTACATCTTCCATAACGGGTACCTCGTGTGTAATAATCGTACCTTCGATTTGTTCGCTGCTGCTTCTGACGTGAATTTTGACGTCGTATTTTTTTCCGAACTCTATGGCGCGGCCGTGCATTACACCCGCGCCAAGGCTGGCGAGTTCGAGCATTTCGTCGTAGCTGATTTGTTTCATCTTGACCGCGTCTTTGAAAATCCGCGGGTCGGTCGTATAGATACCATCGACATCCGTGAAAATTTCGCATTCTTCAGCGCCGATAGCTGCGGCGAGCGCGACGGCGCTTGTATCCGAGCCGCCTCTGCCGAGGGTGGTGATGTTGCCGTCTTCGTCGATTCCCTGGAAGCCTGCGACGAGGACGACCTTACCGGCGTCGAGCTGCTCCTGAATTATTTCTGCGCCGATGCTCTTGATTCTGGCCTTCGAGTGGACGCTGTCGGTAATCATCTGTATCTGGCCGCCGGTGAAGCTGATTGCCTCGTGGCCCATTGCCTCCAAGGCCATTGCGAACAGTGAGACGGTCTGGACTTCGCCGGTGTGCAGGAGCTGGTCCATCTCGCGGGCTGGCGGGTCGGGATTGAGTTCCTTAGCGTCGGCAATGAGCTGGTCGGTTTGCTTTCCACGGGCAGAAGCTACCACGACTACACTGTAACCTTTGTTGATAGTGTCAATTACCCGCTGGGCTGCCCGCTTGATTTTGGCTGCGTCAGCAACGCTGGTACCACCGAATTTCTGTACTATTGATGCCATAGTCCGTAGGTTTATACTGAGTAAGAAGCCGCATTTCAAGAAGAATTTACGTCGTTTATATAGCCCCCAGTCCTGCGCTGGGGGATTTTTATGCTTTGACGAATAGTTTTTAAGAACTTATATTGGATTTGTTGAGATTAATAATAAAAGGTTTGAGGAAACAAACAATGTCAGTTATTGACGAATTTCGACAGAGACGAAGGCTGTTGGAGAATTTGCGACCAACGACTGCAACAGCTCGCCTTGGTGAAATGTGGAATTTTTTGAACAAGACTGCAGAGACGAAAAAAATTATAAATAGTTTCCCCTCTGTTGATAATCTTATTAAAGCAAAAAAAGCAAAAGATGCAAAAACTCATGAAGAAATTGCAGGAGTTGGATTATATATATTAAAAAAATGCAATGAAGGGGAACATATTACGAGGATAGTAGGCGATTTAGATATTGGTGTTAAACAGCCAAAACCATCACAGCAAAGTTATACAAATGATGCAGGTGAATTTGTTAACGTAGCACTTGATTTTATCGAAGATAAACTTAAAGAGTTAGTGCAAGAAGAACAAAAAGATAATTTAAAACACGATGGAGGTGCTTATGGTGGGGAAAATGATGTTGAAGTGATTATTGAAGAAGCACGTGAGGCATTTGGAAATTCTGAAATTGACAGGGCAATTGAACTGTGCAACAAGGCCTTATCAATTAAGCCCAACGATATAAAAGCTATGGATATTCTAGGAATCTCGTATAGCCGTTCAGGAAAATATGATGAGGCAATTAAGCTGTTTGATGCAATTATTCAAAAGGAACCAAATAATCACAGCATTTTACAGGAAAAGGGCATAGCGCTTTTAAACAAAAGAGATTATGACTCTGCATATAAGATATTTGATGATTTAACGAGATTAGAGCCGGACAGTAACATTCCATGGTATTCGAAAGGGGAAATACTCTTTCACAGAAATTCTTTTGATGAAGCTATTAACTGTTTCGATAAGGCCATTGAAAGAAATCCACATGACAGTAGCGCCTGGGGAATGAAGGCAAGAGCTCTGTCGAAAAAAGAAGACTACGAAAATGCGATAAATTGTTTGGATGAAGCTCTCAAGTCTGGGGTTAATAAGTCCTATATTTTATTAGAAAAAGGGATTGTATATAGGGAGATGGGGAGGAAAGATGAAGAGATCTATTGCTATGACCAAGCCATAGAGAACGATCCGAAATATATTCAAACATATATGCAGAAAGCTCATGTATTGCAACAAGACGAAAAACATGAAGAGGCAATCGAGTGTCTCAGAAAAGGAATTGAGAATGACTTAAAACTGGAGAAAGAGGCAATACTATGGCATAGTTTAGCATCGGCGTATATTGGGGCCAACAACTATCAAGAAGCTTATAAAAGTATTGATACTTCCCTTAAGCTACATGACAGCGAGCATGCAAGACAGATCAAAGATGTTATTGAAAAGGAAATGTCACATAGAAAACGGATTAACATCCCGAATGTTTCCGATGAAGATGAAGTCAAAAGGGAAGAACTTATAAATGCTTTTAATTATTTCTTGAAAGATAAAAAAGGTTTTCCAGAAAATGTTATCGCACGAGATAGAATAATTGACGTTGAAATGCCACGCCCTGATATTGCACTAATCGATCCTGAAAGTAATAAAGTTTTAGCCTTGGTCGAATTTAGTACGATGCCGCAAAGCTTAGATAGATTAAAGGAAATAGCTAAAGAATATTTTCCCATAGTAACTTCGACAAATTTGATAAAAATATACTTTGTTGAGGCGGCGGAGATGAATTCCGATGAGGAATTCAATATATTTGAAATAGAGGATGATGCAGCACCAAGCAAAATATCATATGAAGATTTTCCTACCTACAATCAGCTTTTATTTGCAAGTCCGTTAAGTGATCCAGGCAGGCGAATATATAAGGCATTAATTAAGCTTGCAAAAAACAAATATGGATTTAGCGTTCATGCTCCTTGTCGGGATTATATTAATTTACAAATAAAGGAAAACAAGAGAACGGCGGCTCAGATTCACAGACTTAAAGATTCGGATAAAAATATTGCCTTAGTTCTTGCCGGTTATCAGGAAGATTTTGACTCTGATTTTACGTTCGACTTTTTAAGTAAGGGAGATATAGAAAATCTTAGTGGTTATTCAAATAAGTATCCGAGCGAAAGAAACTGGCTTGAAGGTAAGCTTGGACATCAGTATTTAAGATATAAAGCAGGTGTGTGTATTTTAAAACCAGGAGTCCTTGTTCTTGAAGATATAGAGGAAGAAATAGGTAGATTACTAGAGTTGGCGAAAAAAAATGCAGAGGGAGAAAAGGAACCAGAGGCGAAAAAGGTATCGAAGTATGGAAGGGGCGGTATCGCAACTATTCAGATGGATAGGCTCAGTGACGTTGACCTTCTGGGAAGAGAAAGGCTGGTCAGGGCTTTTGCGGGGATGTTTGTCCATACGGAGGAAGTTGAGGGCTTTACGGTTGCGCTATTGGGAGACTGGGGCGAAGGAAAAAGTACGGTGATGAAGCTACTCAGAAAAAGCCTGAATGAAAAGCATCCTGGCAGGTTCGATTTTGCGACCTTTAACGCATGGGAATATGAACACACGGATAATATAGCGGCGGGGCTAGCCCAGGAAGTGGTTAATGGTCTTATTGAGCCACTTCAAGAACAGTTCTGGGAAAGACAGAAATTGAGATTTAAATTTGCACTTAAAGAATATAAAGGTGAATTATGCCATTTGGCCATATATTCTCTTGTGGCAATATTAATTATTCTTATTTCACACGTATTTTTTAAAAATAACACCTTAAAGGGATTAGGATTAGCAGGAGGAATAGCAGCTTTAATTTTTCTTCTTTTCAAAAGTTTACCTACAATAATTGAACATCCAATAGCAATAAAGCTTGAGACTTATTTAAAACTTCCAAATTATAGAAAACATTTAGGTGATATTCCTATAATACAAAGTCATCTCAAGACTTTATGTTCACTTCGGTTAGTTGATAATAAAAAACTTATAGTTTTTGTTGATGACCTTGACCGGTGTCAGACAGATTGTATTGCACGGGTGCTGGATGCCATCCGGCTGGTAATGAGCATACCAAACGTTATCGTGATGATCGGGATTGACTATCGGATAGCCTTCAAGGCAATGGAAAATTATTATAAGGAACTTGGAGACAAAGTAAGAGATAAATCGGAGATTGCCCGAGATTATCTTGGGAAAATAATTCAGCTTCCTGTTCGGCTTATACGCTCGAGCCCTGCGGAAATGCAACAGTATATCGAGAAGAGATTATTTCCCGACGCGATAGTGGCTGAGATTGCCGAAAAGGAACCTTTGACGGGCGTAACAACAGGAGGAGACAGCGAGGGGATAGGGCTGGATAGAGAAGAGACTATGGCCGAGTCTATAGAGAAAGAAGGTGATATGATAAAGCCGGTAGAGACGGCAGAGCCCAAAAGTGTGGAGGAAATACTGAAGGATACAACGATAGAGAGGGATATGTTTTCCGATTTGGCCCAGAGGTTTAATTTTACTAACCCTCGCCAGTTGCTTCGTCTCAGGAATTCATATCGTTTTTTGAAGGTAATGGATTCAGAAGAGAAATACGATAGAGAAATATTGATGAAGATTCTTTTCTGGCAGGAGTTTTTAAACAATTGGCCGTCCATTATCCGAGATCAATACGAGAAATCAGTTAAAGAGCAGGAATCTTTAGCGAAAATTGAGAAGCCTGAAGCAAAACAAATTGTTCAAGGTGTACAGGAAGATATTTTAAAAATCATCAAAATGCCTATGTATGGAGAAATAGAAAGCTTTGTTCGCATAGTAGTGCTGCCACACAGTGGAGAAGGGGTACTTGACACACGAGGGGAAATTGAAGAATAGAGGAATAAAGGAAAAACAAAGCAAATCCGTGGCTAAAAATTAGCGTTTAGATATCCGTATTAATCCGCGGTTAAACTAGATGTTAAGTCTTTCTTCGTGCAGGATTTGACCTAACTTATGGCATAGGTAATAGATATGGCTTTGATGAAAGTCCCAAAGGAATCTCAGACTGAGGCTGCAAACCGGCGCGGCAAGTAGCCTGTCCTGAGCTTGGTCGAAGGGATTCGTGCCTTCGTGGTAAAAAAAAGCTGTCTGCGTAATCAGCGTCTAAATCTTTTCCACCTTGAAGAACATGAAGACAAGAAGTTTTAACTCTTTATATTCTACATGAACTTCAGGGTAATAATTAGTTTTTGTGTTTTTTGTGCCTTAGAGTCTTAGTGGTTAACTATCCTAAAAAAAAGACCCGGTGTCAAACCGGGCCTTTATATAAATGCAAATATTTAGCTAATCAAGGAGCGATGAGCACAATACTTGCAGCTTTTTTTTAATATAGGTTTGGGCACTCATTAAATTTGCATTCAGGACAAGACCCTGCAAACCCAAAGATTCGACTAATTGCCTGTTTTGTGTCAGCAGGAAGTTCAGATTCTGAAAACTCAATCCCCAGTTTAATTCTGTTATCTTGCTCACCGGCCACAATATATCTAACCTGGCCAATTACTTCAGTTTTAATTTCAGTTTCACCTGAAGAAATGTCAAATTGCAGCTTTACACTCTGATTTGGGCGTAATTGTTCCCAGCAAACCGCCTCCACCATAATCTGCGCACCGAGTTCACAGATGTTGCTTAAACAACCTTGCCAACACTGCTCTGGAGCCTCCTTCCGGCCATCTCCTGCCCCTTGTTGGGTCCAGACTGTGACTTTAGCATCCAGTGATTTAGGAATTTGCCAACGAGTTCTGAGCCTTCGTTCTTTCTGCTGAACAGATGGTTCGTTATCTGTCATATGTTTGCCCCTTTGCAAGATAACTTCCGCAAATATCCTGCTTTTCTGTGTTATCGGCAAAATTCCCCCCCACGTTTAGTACTTCACCATGATTTTTTCGAGTTTTACCACACAACTATAAGGGCTGTTTCCGGCTAAAGCTGTTGACAATTGTTGACCTTCAGAACCTGTCAAAACCTGTCTTTTAGTAGAAAAAAGTAGGATCTTGCTTGACTTTTGTTTTAAATATGTTATAATACCGGCGTTGTTAATAGAATAGTTAACATAGGTAAGTCAAATGTTCAAAAGTATTCGTCGAAACTTGGTTCTATTCGTTACAAAACACAGTCAAAACAGTGAAATCTGTGAAATCAGTGGCCCAAAATATACCTTATTTGAAAAAACAAACCCAATTTTATGCGTTTTTCAGCCCAAAAACCACGATTTGCCCAAAACAAAGCCAATTCAAACCCAATTCAAACCCAATTATTTGGCTTTATTTAACTATAAAAACTCTGTGCAATCTGCGTCTAAAATAAATGCTTTTTATGCAAAACGAACCCATACTTCCTCATTATCAGCCCAAAAACCGCAATTTCACCAAAAAACGAACCCAAAACGAGCCCAAACAAAGCCAAATCGAAAAACAGCCAAAATGAACCTATACCCTTTATTGACAGAGCGTTATGAAAAAATACGATGATACGACCGAAATGAAAACAAACCCAAAACAAACCCAAATTCAGGATTTCAGGAAGTATTCCATCAGTTCGGAGCCTTTTTCAATTTTCAGGCCTGATTTCGCAGCGTTTGCCTCGCTAAAGGGAGCGTTAAGAACTCCGGTTACGCCGGTTCCGGCTATTGCGAATGGCACGGGGTCGGCGCAGTGGGCTCTGGTCCTGACGGGTGTTGGGTGGTCGGGCATTACGAGGATTTTCCAGTTGTCGTAGTTTTGCAGGGCGTCATAAACCGGGCCGATGATGTGTTTGTCGATTAGCTCGATTGCTTTTTTCTTTATTTGCGCGTTTCCCTGATGGCCTGCTTCGTCGGGGGCCTCGACGTGTACGAAGACGAGGTCGTACTTTTCGAGCGCTTCGATTGCTGCGGCGGCTTTGCCCTGGAAATTGGTGTCGATGAATCCGGTTGCGCCGGGTACTTCGATGAGGTCGAAGCCGATAAGCTTTGCCAGGCCTCGGACGAGGTCAACGGCGGTGATGGCGCAGCCTTTGATACCGAAGCGTTTTTGGAAGCGGTCGAAGACGGCTTTTTTGCCCTGGCCCCAGAGCCAGATGGAGCTTACCTGGTTTTCGTTTAGGTCCATTCTTACCTTGTTAATGTCGTGGCCTGCGAAGTGCTGCTGGGAGCGTGCCATTAGGTCTATGAGCAGGTCGGCGCCTTTGCCTCTCGGGAGGATTTTTTCGGCGGGGGTTCCGATGTAGTCGTGCGGCGGGTAAGTCTGGACGTTGAATTCCATTGCCTTGATTACGAGCAGATGGCGGTAGCTGACGCCGGAATAAAAGAGAATGTTTTCGTTGCCGAGTTCGGCGCTTAGCTCTTCGATGAGTTTTGTCGCTTCTTCGGTTGAGATGTGGCCTGCACTGTGGTCGAGCATTTTGCCGTCAGCGATGGTGACGAGGTTGCAGCGGAATGCCCAGTCGGCTGGGCCGAGAGGAATGTTGCGAGCGACCGCCTCGATTGGTGCTCGGCCGGTGTAGTAGCGTGCGGGGTCGTAACCGAGCAGGCTCATCATGGCGATGTCGCTGCCGGGTTCGTAATCGTCGGGAATGGTTTTGACCATAGCCTGGATGCCGGTTGAACTTATTTTGTCGAGGTTGGGTGATTCTGCGGCCTCGAATGGAGTCTTACCGTCGAGCTCTTCGAGAGGTTCGTCGGCGGCGCCGTCTGGAATTATAATTGCGTACTTGGTTGTCAATTTCTGCCCTTCAATTAAAGATTAATCAAAGGCAGTAGTTTATGTATTTCGTGGCGGGCAGTCAATGATTAGATGCTGGCCACGAAAAGACACAAAAGAAACAAAACTATTTTAGACGCTGATTTCGCAGATTACACAGATTAAAGACTAACGATTTATTTTAGCCACAGAGAACGCGGAGATTTACTATTTACTAACGACCAAAGACTAACGACTTTTTTAGACACAGATTAACACCAGCCTTCGCCGAGGCTTCGTCGGGCAGGCAGATTTTCACAGATTTAGAGCTATTAATTAAAGACTGACGACTAAAGACTAACGACTATTTTAGACGCTGATTCCTCCGTCGCCAAGGCTATGGAGGACAGGTAACGCTGAATTTCATACTAACGACTGACGATTTTTTTCCGGTTCCAAAATTGCTATTTCTAAAAACTGGACAAATTGTTAGTTATTTGGTATAATTCAGAGTTAAGAATTTTTGGCAACCGGACTGATTATATATAGCTTGGTGGTGCGGAAACGTTCTAAATGCGAGAAAAAGGCGATTTTCAGGGAAATATAGTTGTCGCCTGTGCGTCTGAAGGTTATAGAGAACGCACTATATATCAGCCGTGAGCCGGCAATCAGAGATATTTATGGCCAAGAATATATTAAAGGTACCAGGCTTTGACATTATCAAGCGAATAGGTACCGGTGCGCGCAGCACAATTTATCTGGCCATAGATGAGCGCACGAAACAGGAAATAGCACTCAAACGCGCAGTCTATGAAAAGCCGTCGGATCGCCGCATCTTCGAGCAATGCGAAGTCGAGTTCAAGGTGGCTCAGAAAATTGACCATCCATACATGCGGAAATGTTACAAGCTTCGTAAGACCCGCAGCATGTTCAAGACTCGCGAGTTGATAATGTCTATGGAATACCTCGAGGGCAGGACGCTCGAACAAAGCCCCACATTGAGTTTAGTCGATGTTCTACTGGTCTTTCGAATGGTAGCCAGCGGCTTAAATGCGATGCACCAGGCCGGTTATATACATTGCGACATTAAGCCAAATAACATATTAATTAACAAGTCCGGGCTTATTAAAATTATCGACCTGGGCCAAAGCTGCAGGAGCGGGACAACTAAGCAGCGAATTCAGGGGACTCCTGACTATATTGCACCTGAGCAAGTCAAACGAAAACCGTTGAATCCCAGGACTGATGTTTTTAACCTTGGTGCTACGATGTACTGGGCCCTGACCGGTCATAATGTACCAACTCTTATCCCCAAGAAAGATAAGTTTGGCTTCGCAGTGCGACAGGAAAGAAAAACCCCTAGTCAGATAAAGCCGCAAATTCCTAAAGAAGTGTCAAAGCTCGTGATGGACTGCTGTGGAGGCGAACCAAAAGACCGACCGGACAATATGTTGACTGTCGTGTCAAGGCTTGACATTATGATACATAATCTCCTCGGTGACAAGATAAAGAGCAACAAGAAATGTCTCAAGTAATAGTTGACCTATTGGACCGGGGACGATTGGCTTGTGAGAATGACCGATATCGCAATGGCAATGTAATCTCTCTGCCTGCCAACGGCACTCTTATAGCCACCGGTGACATCCACGGCCATAGACGTAACTTCGAAAGAATCGTCTCATTTGCAAAGCTCGACAAAGAGCCCACAACACATTTACTGCTTCACGAACTGATACACGGCGGCGGTGAGGACGGTCACGGCGGATGCCTTTCATATAATCTGCTCTTCGATGCCATAAAATATAAGATAAAATACCCCGACCAGGTCCATTTGATTATGGGCAATCACGACACGACCTTTATTAACAACAGCCGCGTCATGAAGAGCGGCAAAGAGATGAACCAGTCCCTTCGGCAAGCCATGGACCGTGAATTCGGCGAAGACAGCGAAGAAGTCAAACTGGCGATGCGGCGATTTCTTTTCTCCCAGCCCCTGGCTATAAGGTGTGCAAACAAGATATGGTTGTCTCACTCGCTTCCGGCTGACCGATATGTCGAAGATTTTGACTTTACCCTCTTCGAGAGAAACTTAAAAATAAACGATATAGCCAAACCGGGGGCGGCATATGTTTTCACGTGGGGCAGAAGGATAAGCCAGGGAAATCTCGACAAATTCGCTTGTATTTTTGATGTCGACACGTTCATTGTAGGCCATCAGCCTCAGTCGAAGGGTATTAAACAAGTTGCAGACAATCTCATTATACTTGCCTCCGACCATAATCACGGCTGCCTGCTGCCGATAAATCTTACAAGGAAGTATTCCGTCGATGAGCTGATGCAGGCTGCTATACCTATCGCTTCTATTGCTTGACAAATTCGCCGATACGTGTATCCTGACCGGCCTGCCACCTCGATTCGCCCCTGCGTCTTCCTGTCGGAAGACGGGAGCTGGGACGGAGGCAGGAAAATCTTCACAAAGCAACGGGAATCATAAGGAAATGATTACGATTTACTACTGGCTCGGTTCGGCTATTATTCTTATACAACTGCTCTGCGTTGCACTTGTATTGCGAAACAGTCGATTCTCTCTTGGCAAATACAACAAAGTTCGTTCCTGGTACAGGCCAAAGACGGTCATGATAGTACCCTGTAAAGGTCTTGACCTTGACTTCGAAAAGAACATCACATCTTTCTTTGAGCAGGACTTCAACAATTACCTGCTATGGTTTGTGGTAGAATCTGAGCAGGACCCCGCTTATAAAAAGCTTTGCGAATTGAAAAATTCCCTGGGTCCGAAGTCCATGGCGCTCGAAATAAAAATCTGGATTGCGGGCATAGGTGAAATCTGCAGCCAGAAGATTCACAATCTGCTCTATTGCTGCGAGCGGATAGCGGACGATACCGAGATATTGGCTTTCGCTGATTCCGACATTTGTGTACGCAAGGACTGGCTCAGCCATATTGTATATCCCCTTCACCGCCGGAAGAACGGCATTGCCAGTGGATACAGATGGTTTGTTCCGAAGAGAAACAATCTTGCGACGCTGGCTCTGTCAGCGGGAAACGCAAAAGTAGCTCAATTGCTCGGCAACAGTATTTTCAACCAGGCATGGGGCGGCTCAATGGCGGTACGCGTTGAGACATTCCGCGAGTTTGAGATTCCAAAAGTGTGGCAGACTGCGCTGAGCGACGATTTGTCTCTAAGCGAAGTTGTCAAAAAAGCTGGGATGAGAATAGCATTTGTACCTGCATGCATGGCGCCGTCTTTTGAGGATACGACCTGGCCAGAGGCCTTCGAGTTTGTAAGACGACAGTTTTTAATAACCAAGGTTTTCAGTCCGGGTACCTGGTGGTTTTCCATTTTAAGTATGACTGGTTCGGTATTGACCACATGGGGTGCTATTGTCATCGCGTTAGTTGCTGTGATAAATAACAGTCCGAGCCTCTGGTTTTTTCTTGCGGTGCCGGCTGCGATATTAACCAGTCAGCTCATAAGAGCCTGCATGAGACAGCTCGTGGCAAGCAAACTGCTCAAATACCAATCAATCCACATGCGGTTGGCTATCGCTTCAGACATCTTTTTCTTTTGGGTATGGTCGATAATACTGTGGTTTCTTATTGTCTCGACCAGTTTCGGCAGAACAATCCGCTGGCGAGGCATCCGCTACAAAATGCTCAGCCCGAGCGAGACGATTATACTCAAGGATTGACCCCGCACCTAATTCTATATGGGTAAGTTGGAATGTTACAATAAATTCATCGGATATTGCCCGTGGTCGAATTAGGTGCGGGGCCGACCAGGTAGATTTGATTCTTTCCGCTGTTCTTTGCCTCAAGAAGTGCTTCATCAGCCTTTCTGAACAGCTCTTCGACCTTTGAGCCATCTCTGGGAAAACTTGCAAGGCCGCCGCTTATTGTCAGGACTCCCTTTCCCTCGGGACCCAGCAGGTTAAACTCAGTATTTTCGAGCTGCTCTCTGAATCTTTCAGCAATAAAGACAGCTTCTTTGGGGTGGTCGGATAGAGAACGTCTTTCGCTCGTGTCGGCTTTGTCTCTTCTGCCCGGGTCGTCCCAGAAAACAACAGCGAATTCATCGCCGCCGATTCTGCCAACCACGTCATGCTTTCGACAGCATCGCTGAATCAAGTTTGCAGCCTGCTTTAAAATATCATCGCCCGCCAGATGCCCGTACTGGTCGTTGTAATGCTTGAAATCGTCGATGTCAAAAATCAGAAGCGTCACTCGTCCGGATTCTTTCTCGGCATGGTCTATTATCTGACGGCCAAACTCCCAGATATACCTTCTGTTTTTCAGGCCTGTCAAGTCGTCTTCGGTAGCAAGTTTCTCAAGCCGGCGAATCCTTTGGGCCATGCTTGCATCTTCGGCAATTGCTGTCGCCTCTTTGGCTAAATTGTCTGATGCTGCCGGGCCAAGCCACTTGTTAAAGCTATCAGCAACGACCGGACAGATCAGATAGTCATCCGCCAGGCTTTTGCCTTGTCTATCGGGTTCAATGAATATCATTGCCAATGGCTCGTGATACATCTGAGCCAATAAAATAATTTTCGAGTGGCTACTGACCTGTCGAAGCGTTTTAAGGACAGAGGCGAGATTAGTCGCAGTGCCCGACATGACAACACCTATAAGGTCAAAGGTTTGTTCTGAGGCAAGTTCGATTGCATCGAGTAATTCCGGGCATGAACTGTACTGAAGCCTGCCTGCAGCCCGAGAATCGAGAAATACGCTCCCCGCATCGCCGGCCAGAAGTATCGCTGGTGTCTGATTTTCTTTTTCTTCGACCATATATAAATCTTTTTAGTCACTAAGCAGTGCGGCTATCTCCTGCTCAGTCAGTATTGCCTCTTTATTGTAAAGGTGTACTTTCGAATCATGCGCCCTGAATTGCGAATTCGATATTCGCTGTACGGCTTCATCGACCTGGTCGATTTCATTTATAATAAAGGGCTTGGTATCGCAACTTGCCAGGAACCTTAAGTGTTCACTCCGTAATCTCTTATCAGCAAGACAGCAGCACACGCCGCCATAGAAAGCCGCCTTAGTAAAGAATCGGCCCTTTTCGGCGGCAAGATTAGCAAGTCGCCCGATAACCAGCGTCCTTTTGTCTTTGTTGAATCTGAGAAGCCTGCCGAAAGCTTCATAGATGTCGGCACAAAAAGTAAATATAACTCCCTTGTCATGCAGCTTCCGGGCTGCCAAACGGATGAGTTTATCCTTCTGACTTCCTATAATAATGACTCCAAAGGCTTGCTGGCCTCGACCGTAAGTCATCTCTAATCCTCCAAGCGGCTCTTACATTTCAAGTTTAACAGTGATAAGGGAACCAATATAAAACAAAAAACGCTAATTGACGCCCGGCAACTTGCTTAGGGTTTCCTGGGCTAAATGGGTGCGGAAATTGTTTGGATATATTTTGACAAATTCAGCCAATTTCTGTCTGGCTTCTGTCAGCAACCCCTTCTTGCTCTGCACATCCTGCTTGCCCTGCTGTCGCCAAAAACTTATGTCAAGCAAAGCCATATCGTACAGTGCGCCAATCCCTCCGTCCGTATCTTTGAACTCGCCGTGGAGTTTTGCGTACTCATTGGCCCTTAGCCTCTCGTCCGCTATCAATCGTATCTTCTCAAGTAAAACATTATCTCGCAGCGGGTCTTTATCGCTCATCTGGCCGAGTAAAGCGTCAAGGCTATCAGCGTAGTCAACAGCATGAGGATTCAACATCACAAATGTTGCCAGACGAGCTACCGCGTCCTCACCTGAACCGCGGTTCTGTTCACTGATAAGCTCTTTCAAATAGTACAGTCGAAGCTGCAACTGTTTCAGGTCAAAGACCGTCAAAGCCGACTCGGCCGGAGGAACAAAAAGTTTTGAAAGGGTTTGCTCTGCGGGGGCCTGGCTGTTAAGCTGCTCCAAATGTTTGTGAACCATCATCTCCGCCTCAGCCAGCAGGACTTCTGCCTGGGCAAACATGCCCACTCCGGCCCAATGCCTGGCAATTCTCCACCTCGCCTCTATCGCCTCGGCACTATCTGGAAACTCCAGATAAAGCCGATACCACAATTGCCGCGACCTCTCAAACGGATAGTCACTGTAGAAATGAAGGACCTCTGTGCCCGCATATTTCTCTACATCCGGGCTTAGTTCACTGAGCATGGCTTTGTAATACAGTGCTGCGAGCATACGATGACTTGTTGGTCGACGTTTTATGAAGCGGTCGTACTGTTCGTCAAGAATCTGTCTCTTTTTCTGGTACTCAAGCTCAGGCGGCCGCATCAGCCAGTCCGGCCAGCGGTCCAGGCGCAACTGTGACTGAATTTTCTCTTTGAGCTTTATTCGCAGGGCTATCCGGTCTTCGGTCGGATAAAAGAATCCCGCCAGGTA
>SDBV01003296.1_pt1 | contig 23904 bp, 25 predicted proteins | sample 2277081 | NCBI WGS metagenome assembly SDBV01 (sample SAMN10402039, study PRJNA504765) | marine sediment metagenome | isolation source: marine sediment core GS10_PC15, 223 cmbsf | place: Arctic Ocean: Southern Knipovich Ridge | collected 2010 | reverse complement strand
CAAGGAACACTCATTCCGCAACCCCAACCTTTCTTACTTTCTGGATAATCATCCAAAACATAGCTAACACAACCATCATGGCTCCTGTACCCAGAAACTACAGTTCCTCTACACCACTTATTTTCATGGAATACCCAGACAACATCTTTCTCATTATAATGATTACCCGATTTATTCCTCGGCAGCACAGGTTTCTTCTTAAGTTTAGACATTACAACCTTCTTAATTATACTTATCTCCTTCTTCCTACGTGCTATCTCTTTTTTTGATTCTTCTATATCATACTCCTTACCTTCAATAGAACTCTTCATATCCTCCTTAGAGAGCATCATAACTATGCAAGGAGTATCCCAGTAAACATTCTCCCCTGCTCCATAATCCTCCAACAAATCACAATTTCCATCCAGCATACAGCCGTATCTCACCATTCCACAACCTCTGTACTTACACCAGCCACATTGTTTAAAAGTTGTGTCTCCTTCTTTCCTATTCCTGTTTAAAGCATTCCACTCTGGTTCTTTCGCATTTTCTCTCTTTTCAAATCTTCCTTGTTTCATTTTTCCTCCCTTACAGTTATTACAAGATTAGTTCCTTCTTTATTATTAATAGACCTAACCTGTCTTTCCAATTCCATAACATTCTGATGGAATGGTGTATACCTGCGCATCATTCCCCTTGTCTTCTCATCTACTGCTAAATATTTTTTCATCCTCTTCCTCCCTTCACCTATATTATACAAAATTCCATAAGAAAATAATTCTCAACCACCAATCCTCTTCCACTTCCCTTTCTCCTTAATCACTATAGCCTCTACTACTCCACAATACATAGGCTTGTCCTCTTCCAGGTATTTATTCTTTATATGCCCTTTTATAATCCAGGCTTTAATCCCTCCTTTTATATATTTACCAGAAGCATTCTCCTTCAGGTAATCAAACACTTCTTTATTGGCCCAGGGCACAACAAGAAAGATCTCGAGCAGTCCCAGGACTCCAACTTTGCCACTCAGGGTATACACAGTGTCATACTCTCTCCTACCCTCAACCCATAGTTTATTCCTTGCTTCTGTAAGCCATCCAAACTCTAAATCGGTGAGCCACACCGCACAACCCACATGACTCTTAAGGTCATAAGCCAACTGAAACAGGGAGGATTCTATTGAGACGGTACAGGCTTGAAGTCTTTCATCAAGATACGCTGCAGTAAACTTCTCCTTGTTACCACAGCCGATAAGTAACAACAAACATAAAATTAAAACTGTTAATTTAGTCATACTTCTTGTCCTCTCTTTCATAAAACTTTTCTATAAGATATGCTGCAAGTCTTAAGATTAAGTAAACTGACAACAGGTATAAACCAGTTACCAATAAAGCCATAGGGAGTTGTTTAATCATTTACTATTCTCCTTTCTTTTTCCCATAATATTTCTCATGTATATCAGGAAAACATCTCTCATCAAACATATTAAAATCAATCCTGATAGGTAAATCTGTTTCCAAGAAATCAAAAATCTCCCTGAACTTATCCATCAATTCTACAGGCAACGTTATATGTCCCTCATAAATCTGATAAGGAGAGTCGCTTTCTCTATCATGGACCTCAATCCTGGCAACTCTAAAATCCTGGAATGTAGGGTTCATAACTCCATACTCTACAATGGATAACCAGAATCGTTTCTCTTTCTTTTTCGTATCAACACTTTTCGTCTTTTCTCTACCCGACTGATCATCCTCTTTAATAACCTTGTCCCACTTACCAAGAAAACTTTCCTCTTTACTTTTCTTTTTCATCTTCCTCCACCAACCTCTCTATCATGTACCCCTCTACTCTACCTTCTTTTCCACTCTTAATAAAGTGTCCAAAAATTGCTGAACCTCTTGTAAATGGAACACATCCGAATCCATTCTTACAGAAGAAAACTCTCTCTTCCTCTGTCCCCTCAACATACTCTGAAGACAAAACCACTTTCTTTCCTGTTACATCTTTACTTAAAGTGTTCATTTTTCACCTCCATACGATATAGATTGCATTTAATCCTATTACTACTCCTATCTCTTTGACATACTCCTCAAATATTCCACAGAGTAAATCTTCATAGTACTTGTTTGCTATGGCTATGTCTTCCTTCTTGAATATTTTTTTGGTTATTGCTTGCTTCATTTTTCTTTCTCCCACTCTTACTTGGTTAACAATATTTCATCTCTTCGTATAGTTTTAAACTGATTCGAGTTCCTCGCTGCTCTTGTCAGGATAGTGGCAAGTCTTTCATCCAGACATCTAATGGCATCGGGACTGATTCTTTTATTCAATCCTTTAACATACGCCTTCACCTGCTTTTTGTTTAAGAGCATTCAGGTCCTCCCTTATTCATTCCATCTAATATCTGCTTGCTTCTCCTCAATTTCAGATGTAAGTTTGTATAAACAATTCAAACATATCATTATTCCATTAACAGTTAAATAGACTTCTTTCTCGTGGATTTTCCTTTCACATTTATCACACTTCCATGTATTATTAACATCAAAATCTACTTCTATGTCTGCCATTTTATTTCCTCCTCTCACTAATATATACAACAAATCCTGAAGGATTATAGCAAGAAAGTTTTATGACTTTGAGCACTTTCTCAAAGCTTGGGCCATAAGTAGCTCTCTAAATCCCCCTTATTTCCATTTTAAGCCCTCAAAGTAGTTTCACACCTAACATCCAAAAAGTCTTCTAATACCCCTGTTTCTGTTAATCTGGGTTGATCTGGTGCCTCTTATTCAATCTAAATCTTTTAGTAATCCTAGCAAACTCTGAATCTTCCTTGTTTCTCTTTTTCCACTTGCTTTTAGTTGCTCTTTCATACTTATTCTGTTTCACTTATTCTCTCCCTCTACCCTTTCAGACTAATTCTTCAAACAGGGAAGGGCAGGATTTAAACCTGCATCCTCAGGTTGATACCCCCGATCTAGACTTGCCTGGGCATGCACACCTTCCGCAAATCTTTTGTCTTTGAACTACCTCCCCCCTTCATTAATATATACAACTTTTTTGAAAGAATTATAGCAAGAAAATTTCGGCGCTCTTTTAGAAAACATTAGAACAGTAGAATAATGCATTAACCCTCTATAGCTCTATCTCATTTAAGTTAGATATATGCTTAATGCTATAACCCTCTTCAGTCTTGTATATGGCCTCTCTCTTCCTAGAGTGGCCAGTAAGGTACTTGCCTTCATCATATATATCCACTATGGATACTGTACTCTTACTGGGGGTACGCCTCAAGGCTCTGCCTAAGAGCTGGAAGGCATCTATGCTACTCTTCTGAGCCTTACAGTTAATTAAGAGATCAATGCCAGGGCAATCTATACCCTCTCCCCATACACTAGTGGCTATGACACACCTTAAGTCTCCTGTATCCAATCTGCCTAAGGCCTCTCTTCTTATACTATCCTCAGTGTCACCCTTAACGAATATAATACCTGCCTTATCCTTAAGGCTACAGTACTTATGCAGTACCGCTAAGAGCTGAGTACCATGGTCTATACGCCTTACTGCAATAAGGACTCTTTTATTAAGGCTTAAGGCCTTGAGGCACACCTTGGCTATCTCATAATGCCTATCTCTGTTATCTACTACTAAGGCCTTATATATCTCAGGGTAAGGGGAATGCTTAAGGTTGGCATATATAAGAGGGTAAGAGAGATGGTACATGTATATGGTAGGCTTAGAGAGGAAGCCTCTTTGAATAAGGCATGAAGCTGATACATTGACTATAGGCCTTGTGCAATATGCTTCAATAAGCAGATCTGCATTGTCCTCTCTCCAGTTCGTTGCGGTGAATCCATAGCGGAAGTATGCTCCCTTACTTGCTTGGTTAATCTTCTGGTATGTAGCGGCAGATTCGTGATGTGCTTCATCCGTAATTATGCACTCTGCTTCTTCTATCAGTTTCTTTATCCTCAACTTATCCACATCAGTGTTGTCCTGGTCCTCGTAGACTGTCTTTTTCTCCTTTATTCCTAATACATTTTTAACGGTTTGAACCATGCAGATATTGATTCTCTGGAGGTCCTGGTGTCCTGCTCCTATTAATCCTATTGGAATGTTTAGCCATTTGGTAAGGTTTCTGTGCAATTGGAAGAATATGTCTTTCTTGTGAATGTAAATCATGGTGGGAATGTTGAGTTGGGAGATTACATCTGCTATTACAACCGACTTTCCTGAACCCGTTGCCATCTTGCAGACTCCCCTTGTTGCTTTCAAAAGCTTCTCTGTTGATTCTGCCTGGTAATCTCTTGGAGTGATTCCGCATAAAGAAAGCCTGTCTCCTAAGACAGGCTTCTCTCTTTGGTCTCTTATGTGGTATTGTATATTATGTTCTTGCAGGATATCTCTTACGTAGGGAAACAATCCGGTAGGAAAAATCTTGGTTCTTAAACTGAAGAGTCTCTTGTAACCATCCCATATTCTCTGTTTGAATTTAGGAGAGAACTGAGCTCCTGCTACTTTGTAGCTCAGCTTATTGTACATCTCCTGAAGGACTTCCTCAGGGACGGCTCCGAGCAATCTACAGTTAACATTATTAAAAAATACCTCTATCATTTTTCTAATTTCTCTTTTAGATTTTCTCAGGCAGTAATGTGCTCCTATCTATATTATACAAAATTCTTTAGATTTTTGTCAAGCTTTATTTTAAAAGTATTTTTCTATGGTTGGAATAATTATCTCTTTTTTCTTTCGGTGTAGGGATGGTTGGGATATTCCTACTTCTTCTGCTACATTCTGTTCAGTATACCCTTCCAACAGCATCTCTAACATTCGATAGGCTAAGTCATCTCTTCTCTTGACATCTTCCTTGACCTTATTTATTATATCTTCATAGATTAGAGATTCTTCAATGGAGGGTTCATCTTCTGGTAAGGTTTCCTCTAAGGATACAGGAGGCTCTTCTCCCGTACCTTCGTACACTATGTCAAACAAAGATTGGATACCTGAGGAAGGCATCCTCTTCTGTCTGTGTATCCCTTTGTAAACATTAGCTATGTAATTATCGGTGTTCATGGATACATAAGTATTGAGTCCACTCTTAGATGGGTCAAAAGGTTCTAAGTTATTCAGGACAAATCCTACAATGTCTGTGCTCAAGTCGTCTCTTGTCATTCCTAATTCTATTGCCATGCTCTCACTCACTTTGGGATTAGACAGAACTGCCTTGTTTATGGCATTATAGAGAGTGGTCTCTTCTTCAGGAGGGACCTCTTTCCCCTGCCCGTAATCAACGGCAATATCCTCTATTGTTCTTTCTATGACTTGAGACTTGATGAACCAAGACATTTATTTCTCCTCCCGTATAAAATGTATATACTTATGCATAAGTGTGGACATTTTGTCCAGTTTTTTGTCTAGATACCTCTTAAGAATTTATATTGAAATCTACTATTTTTTCCCATCCATTTGCTTTCCCTTCATTGCTCTGAACATAATTCAAACGAACCTGAGGATGTACTTCGGCTCTATTAATTCCTGGGCAAAGCATATCGCTCAGAGATTCAAGCCTTTGAGTAAGAGCTATATCATCTACAGTACTAACATTCTCTGTACAATGGTCCATAATAGGAGAAGGTTTAATATCAGGAACTCCTGGAAACACTTCTCTTACTAATCTAGTAACGAAAGCTATGAAATCGGGGTAGCCGTAATTTCTTCCTACTGTTCCATAGGAATATGCTTTACTCATCTGAAGTCCTACCACAGTAACATTTTTGTTATAAAATATCCTTATTTTAGATCCTTTCTTTATCTTATCCAACAGATTACTCTTTCTTACTCCTTGAGGTAATGCATCCACTGTTATATGTTTACCGCTACCCCAATAAGTAAACCAATGATTCACTTTTAGTTTAGCCCTTAAGGCTTTGATAAAATTAAGTATCAATTTGATACTCAGTTTCTTCTTTACCACTGCAGTAAAAGCAATCTTAATAATGAAAAATGCCTTAATCCCAAATTGTATCAGTCCTACATCTGATTGACATCCTGATGCACCTGGGGGTATCTTCCTAACCTTTTCCAGGATCTCTTTAGTGATTTTAACTTTAATCTTTTTTCCCATTTTCTTCTCCTTTCTCAAATCTTGTAATGTTACTCTGTTTAACGCACCTCTCCCTAAAATGACATTTGTTACAATCTAAAGTGCTGTTCTCGATCCTAAGGGCTCTGTAGGCTAATTTCTTAAACCCTCCCGAGCTACTAGAGAAAAAACAAAGTTTACTTAGGGTGTAACTCAATCCTCCATTATTCTTTTTCATAATTCTAAATTTCCTTTCGTAGTTTTTCTACACTAAATAGACTTCCAGGACAGGTCTTCTCAACTTTTACCCCAAGTATCTCAAACGTTTCCCGATGCCCGATTACCTTATCCTTAGTCAATCCAGTCTTCTGAAGTAAGTATCTTGAGAACTGGACAACATGCTTCCATGTCTTCTTATCGGGCTCGGCTTTGTCAAAATTGCCAATCGCACAATTATGCACAATAATTCTTTCTGCTGTATATGCTTTATCCTCTGTTTCAATATTAAAAACAAAACCATTGTATTTCTCTTCTTCTATACTTTTTACTAGAATAAAAGTTTCATTATCGCAATCCATTGAAGTCTGCTTATTTCTATTTATACCCTTTAAAAATTCAACGTAATATACAGTGCCCCCTTTAATAACCCTTTTGTCAAATTTATGGCTTTTCGATTCTCTGCAAAAAACAGAAGGTATTATGCCATATACTGAAAAATATAACTGAGAAAATTCAAAAGCAAGCTCTTTAGAAACCGTTACTAAAGTTCCTCCGTTTCTGTCTTTCCTCAAATATCCGTCACCCGCAAGGATTCCATCAATCAATCCCACACAAAAATCTTTATTTGATTTATAAACAAAAGGAGGTAGATGCTTATTGTGAGCCCCCTTCCCGCATAAATCCGTTAACATATGCCCCAAAGGAACTGAACAAATAGCAGCACTAATAGAATTAACTGGCCTATTCTTATATTTATGGTACTTACCCTCATCTATAACTCTCCCACTTAATCCTAAATGCTTGGCAAATTTCAAAACTTTTTCTGCTAAATATTTCTCCTTTTTATGGAGATGAAAACGTATCTGTTTTCTCCAAACCGTACCCTCTGCAATATATAACCCTAAAAAATATCCAAATTCATAATTCATTTTAATTTTAGGTAAAGCTTTTTTATTAACAATTTTCTCACGTTTTGCATTCCAATTATCACAGTCTAAATATTCCATTTTATTTTTCATATTATTTTTATTTATACAAATCCAGTCTCCGACTTTTATCTTTGAAGCGGGATTCCAATTAGCCTTTACATCTTTCCACATTTTAATCTTACATTTAGGGAATCTACTGCACCATAAAGAATTCTTTTTACAAACAGAAGCAGATTGATATTTACAACGCCTCTGGCGAGGAGCAATACTTAATATTGGATGTTCTGGAGTAATGCACAAGGGAATATTGCTATATTTTCCCGTTATCTTTATTAAAGACCCTTCATACGTTCTTCTATTTGTATTTATTACTTTCGTCCATTCATTTCTTCCTAAAACAATATCTCCAATCTTAATATTTTTAATTTCTTCATATCCTTTATCTGTCAGAACAAGTGTATTAGGCAATAAGCAGACCCCCAACCCCGTATAATCGTCTACACTTCCACCATTAAAATTCTTGGCATGAGCTCCGTTTATGGATAGAGGTCTTCCTGTATGGATTACTTCTTTACCATTAACATTCTCCACACATCCGTAGTATCCTTCAGCTCTCCAAGGCTTCTCAAACCTCTTCCCTTGTCCCTCTCTCCTCATCCTGAAGAACTCATCCTTTGAGACTATTCTGTAATCCACCCTGTAAGAGGTATGGTACTTGACAATCCCGTCCCAATCCCTTATGACATTATCGGGGGAGAAAGAATGATGCCAGACAATGTGAGTGAACTTCAGAGCATTAGTCCAGTTGAAATCAGGGATCTCAATAGTAAAATCTGGAAACTCTACTGCTGGGACATATTCGTTTATCTTCCTCTTCTTCTTGAAAAGAGAAAGTATGAAATTAATTATTTTTTTTAGTATATCCATTTTGTTTTATGTAGTTAGTGTATGGACTGTTCCATCAGGGGCTATGCCTTCGAATTTTGATCCCTCAGTATTGTATCCAAATGCAGGTCCTGTTTCAGGCCTTGTTGCATTAGTCCACGTTCCACTTCCTAGTATTCCTACAACATGGAAATCTCCCTTGGTTACAAATCCATCAGGAATGTTATCTGTCGTTATTCCATCCGTTATTTCAAAAAGAATCTCTTCCCTCTCCGCATCAGTTGGAACTACTGGATCTCCCGGGCTTGATATGACTATAGTTCCAAGAATAACTGCATCATCTGGAATGCTATCAGTAGTCTTGTAAACGTCCACAGAAAAAGAGTCAGTTATATGCTCATCGTGAGATACATTACTTAGGTCATAGCTCTCTACTCCGTCATCGCTCTCTTCGTAAGTTACTACTACTCTGTAAGTCGCTGCAGCCGCATTTATTAGAGCCCCATTATAATAGAGGGGTCCCTGGAGAGAAGGAACATTAATCCTTTCTCCGTTATCGTCGTAGGCAACCCCAAGCGTCGAATAGATAGTGCCAGTGAGTCCATCATACCCAGCCTGCAAAGTAAGCCCCTCCACAACTCCATCAGTATAAAAATCCTCTGTTCTGTATCTTGCATGATTAATTAAACCATCCTGCATCCAAGTTAATCCATCTGCATAGACTTTCTGACTATTGAACCAAGTAGTTTTTCTCACTCTATTTCTCCTTTAACTTGCTCTTTTCGTATAATCTAAACTAAATTCTTCTATCCTTACACTAGTATCTGAAAGCTCCACTCTTATTCTAAAAAATCTTCTTGGTTTAGTTAATATAGGACTTTTTCCTCTCCTTAATGTTTCCCAGGAACTCCAAGAGGATCCTGTATGAGAACTACTCAGTAAAAAAGTTGCACTACTTCCATAACCAAAAGTAATTAGAAGAGGCCCCCAGGTATCGATTTCCACTCCTGCATCAATGTCTGGGGTTTGAAGCCATCCTGTTCCTGCTGATGTCAATCTGAATCCATTATCTGCCTTAGTTATATTATTCGAGGTACACCTATTCCAATCTCTCAAATTATTAAAAGTTTCAGCAGTTCTTGTTCTAGTAGTTATGGATAAAGTGGTATCACTTGCTGAAGCGTAAGAGGAACTAACATGACTTCCAGTGGCTAGTACTGAAGCAAAAACTCTGTAATAGTAAGTAGTATCAGAATCTAACCCCTCATCTACATAGCTTGTAGAACTGGTTTGGTCTAAATAAGTAAAATGACTTCCGTCTGTTGACCGAAAAATCTTCCACCCTGTTTCAATTCCTCCTCCTGATGTCCAGGAAAGAGTTAATCTGTTATGATAAATATTACTTATTGTTCCTGCAGTTGGAGCAGAAAATAATATTTCATCTGCTCCTATATCATAAGTACTTCCTTGAGGCCGACTATCTCCCCATCCGTCTCTTGAAGGAGCACTGGTGCTGGTTCCTGAATCTATACAAGGACTAGTAACTGCAATCTGATAATCATCCTTACTTGTTCCTCCAGCATTTGATAAAAGAGGGTCACTTTCTTGAGAACTTAAATCTTGATTCGTAAAATCAGCATCTCCTTGCCAAGAAGCAAGAGTCGTATGATTTGTAGTTCCACCAGTGTCTATAACTGTCACAACGTCTGTTGCTCCATCTCTATAAAACTGATTATTATTCGAAGTTAAAGTAAAGTTACTAAAGTCTGCATCAAAAGAACGAATTCTCAATAGTGCAGTATTTCCTTTCTGCATTATATTATTGTATAAAGTAGTAACTGAAGTTTGTCCTATACCTACATTAGATACAAGAATACAATAAGTGTTTGAATTATAAAATGTATTATTTACTACTGTAGCAGATGTCCTCCCAAGATATAATCCAGCTGTTCCAGTATCATTTATTATAATACTATTCCTAATAATGTTATCAGTACCTAATGTAAAACTAACTCCAGTCGCTCTATTATCTGCACTAAAAAAACACTCTTCAATAGTAATGCTATCAGCTTGGTCTACGGATATTAAAGCAATAGCAGGTCGGTTGGCTGCCGTGCCTACCAATTCAAAACCCCTTATCGTTATAAAAGCCTCGCTGGGCACAGAAAACACCTGAAAGGCATTAGCAGAAAGACTTACAGAAACAGCCCCCACTCCATCATCCCAAATATCTCCGTTGTAGTCTCCTATGAAATAAATTCTGTTATCGTCATCAGTACCTGAATAAGTATCAAAGTCAACTCTGGCTCCTACACTATAAGCTCCCTGTCTAAAGTAAACATAAACAGGAGTGCCTCCTGCTGGGTCTGCATTGTCTGCCGCATACTGAATAGTCTTCCAAGCTAAAGCTTTAGTTAGACCGCTATTTCCATTATTACCTAGAACTGGATCGACGTAGAAGCTCTGAGAGGCCATTATACTCCTTCCTTTATTTTAGAATGCCTTTTAACATGACACTTCTTACACAACACAGTTCCATTATCTACTTCCCACATTGGGTCATATAATATACAAGCATCAAAACTACACAAAGAAGGAAAATGCTTCTCTGCTTCTTTTCTTAACTCCGCAAGAGATTTTTTATCATGATGGGCATGTAGATGATGCCCTCCTCTTTTGAAACAATCTTGGCAAGTATAGTCATCTTTTTTTAAAACTCCGTCTCTCCATTCTCTATACTCTAAAGACTTATTAAGTCTATCTCTTAAAGGAGTAATTCCTCCTTGCCATCTGGGAGAATTCTCTCCCTTCATATGCTCACTCATCCATTTTCCTTGACACGCTCTGCTACAGAAACTGTTCTTAGAATTCAGCCTCTCTTTAGCATAAAAAGTTGAATGGCTCATTTCAAATTCCTTTCCACAGTAGCTGCAAATTATAAAATGTATAGGAGGCCCTCCTTTCCATCCAGGAGCATCTTTTCCTTTTCTATGCTTACTTCTCCACTTAGCATGACATTCCCTACTACAAAAATGATTCTTAACTTTAAGAGATTCATAATGTCCTATATACTCCTTATCACACCAATCGCAAATAAGATTAGGACGAGTAACTCCTCCCTTATATCCTCCTACCTTTTCTTTTACTATATTTTCACTCTTCCATTTGCCAAAGCATTCCTGACTACAGAAGCGATGCTTACACTGTTTCTGGTTACGGCCTATAAACTTCTTACCACACCATTCACAAATATATTCCTTTTTAGATATTCCACCTTTCCAACCTGAAGCCTTTTCTCCTCTTGTATTCTTTTTCTTCCATTTGGCATGGCACTTTATACTACAAAAGTGATTTTCATATGCTTTCAATTCCCTAGGATATAAATTCATTTTCTTGCCGCACCAGTCACAAGAATATTTTACAGAAGGCCCTCCATTATATCTAAAAGTCTTATCTCCTCTATAATATTCATAAAAGCATTTCTTACTACAAAAGTGATACTTTCCACCTTTATCTCTACTTTTACATCTCATAAACTCTTTACCACAATTATTGCAAACATATTTTATCTTTTTGCTTTTTCTCATAATCTATTCCCTATGGGTAGATGAAAACACATTTTACATGAGCCGGCTTGATACTATTCACATAAGCCTCGATTTGAGCAGCGTCTATACTCAGCGCCCAATGATTGTAGATATATATGGAAATCCCATATCCTTTAGTCCTTCTACTGTACAATCTTATCGTAGGAGTCAAATCAGGATGATTAGGATCAGGAAGATAATGCCTTCCAAGAATCCATCCATACTGGTCACTGTTATCTATAATTAAAGGATCAATCCCAGTGAAAGCTCTCACTACATCTTTGATTCCCTGTTCAACTCCTGCATTAAGAACAAAAGCATCCCATATGGTTCTTACTCTGAACCTATATTCAGTAGCTGTCTCTGCAGCTGTCCTCTCTAGTCCTATCAATTGTCCAAAGTTATCCTCAATGGCACTATCTCTTATCAAGTCCACATAATTGTCATCCTGAGTTAACTCATATTCAAGTTGTAACTTATCAAGTTCTTTTCCCAAGGACTTATAAAGCATTGCAACATTGGTGCTGTAGGCTTCCTTGACATAGACATTCTCATCAGCAAGAGAATCAATCAAGTCTTCCATTATTGAGTTGGAATAATCTGCTCTTATAGTTAAAGTCTTATAAGCTGTCCAAGCACTATCATAAACAGCATCATTTATCCTTACTCTGTAATACCAGGTCTGAGTAGTCTCATTCCTCAGTCTCCAAGGAAGAGTGACCTCCCAGGCTTTTACAAAGTCTCCATCCTGATAATCTACTAAGTCTCCTCCTGTAGAACCTTTTGTGTAGGTTCTAAGATTAGGAGATGCAAAATTGGTTTGATTGTCTATCTGCAATTGGAAATCCAAATCAGCTGGGTCTGAAACTGCACTTATATATGGAAGATGTAGCCAAAATAAAAAGTTACCATCCGTATCCGAGGGGTAGCTCATATGCAAAACTGGAGTTTGAACTGTAGGCATTATATATTATTCTCCTTTAAAATTTCTCCTAGAGCTTGTATTACTTCTTCACCTCTAATTTCTTTCATACACTTTACATCAGGACACTGCCAGTACTCCAACTTATCCTCTGCTTTCTTCCTCACACCAAAATCCATGAAACATCCTTCTGGTCTCCAACAGGGTTGATCCTCACAAACATCTTTATGATAAATATTTATATTGTGGTCATACCCCGTATTCTTGGGATTAGAGCTTCCCCAAAGAACTACTCCTCTCTTGTTGAAACATCTACTTGCATGTTGCCAGAAGGAATCAAGAACTACAAAAGTTTTACAGTGCTTCATAAGAGCAATCAGATTTCTTGTTCCTACCTCTGGAATTCTATGCTCTACTCCCTTTAATCCCTCTCCTAAGTCTACTTGAATAAAATCTATCTTGTCTTTGAGAGCATCAATTACTTTTTCTGCTTCCTCTTTGAACCAGCTTCTATTATTGGTAATCTGTCCACAGGTGTGTTGGATTAAAACTACGGGCTTATTAAATCTGCTTAGAAATATCCTTGCCTGAGTTTCCTCTGCCTCTGTAAGAAAGACTTCTGCATTCTTTCCATCATAGGGGACATTGTATAAGTCACACCAGGCTTGGTAGATATGTTTATCAATTAAACCTGTTCCTACTCTTGTCTTCTCAATCCTCTCTCTTTTACAAATCTTGGCATTCTTTGCAAAGTCCTGATAGAACAATCCTGGGTTCTTTTCATTAGCCAGTAAGTCAATGTTGGGATTATTTAAGAAGACATCTCCATGAGAACCAATAACTCCAAGCTTGTAGTCGGGGTACTTGGCTTTCATGCCTCTGAGCATCGGGGTACAGGATATATGGTCTCCTATTCCACCATCGATGAATAAAGCTATTCTGTTTTCTGGGGTCATTTAATAATTCCTTTCTTGCTATAATTCCTTCAAAAATATTGTATATATTAATGAAAGGAGGTGATAAAGAATGAGAAAGATTGTTTACTTAATATTAGCAACGCTTTTAATCTCTGGATGTTCTTGGACTGAACTTACAATTAAAAATAAAACAACTTTTGACAACCTTGAAATTTGCATATGGGAATGTAAAGAAAGTATAGAATATCCAACAGAGGAAACTTGCATTATATTAAACAATAACCAAAGCTTCGTCTTTACAACAAATTATAATAAAGTAGTCCTCCTCTCCCATCATGGAAATGAAGAGGGAACCACAGATTACAATCTTAAAAAAAGTCTTTATTTTGAATTTTCCTTGTTCTCAAAAAATAAATACATAATTGCTTTTCGATATGAAGATATTATAGTTTACAAAAATTAAGGTAACGGTTCCGTAATTGTAAAAGTTATTACTGCTCCATAAAATGCTACCTCAGAAGCACTATCATTAGGATCCGTAACTATGGTAACATTATAACAGTAACTACCATTATCAATAGTGGCAGTAGCTATAGTAGTGTCTTCTACTGAGTGGTAACCTGTTGAAGCGTCCGAATCCGCTTGAGCCATGTCTGCATAATTGCCTACAAAGTCACATCTCCTAAGCCAAGCCTGCCCTGTTGCCACTGCATCAGTTCTATTCCAATATACTTTGAAACTAGTAACTACTGCATTATGAGGTAGATGTACTCCTCCACAAAAACCTGCTTCTGCAGTATTACTACCAGAACGAGCATAACGCCCAACGCCTTCTATTACATAGTCTGAAGAGTCGGTATCAGGCACTAAATCTCCTGGAGAAACAGCATAATACCTAGTAGTTGTTGCCATAGTAGAAGTATTGGATTGATTCACGTGAAGACTTTCACAAGTTATACCATCTGTAGTTGTCATATTATGACAATTTATGGCATTAGAAACAGTCAAGCTTCCTAACTTATAATGCTGAGTGTTATCAAGATTAAGAGAAGTTATAGCATCCATAGTAATCATATGTAAATATTCTCTAGGCATATCAGTCAAGCCAGTAGGTTGAACTCCAGCTCCTGCTCCTGTCACCTGACCAAGCCATATACCATTGGTTATTCCCTCTTTGTTAGATGCGCCAGAACCCCATTCGTTGCCTTCTAATACTCGAATTTTATAGCCATCTTGAACCTGAATATATTCCTTAACCCCAGTAATTGGATGAATTGCAAAGACATTATCAAGAGTCTCCAAATACTCGATCCATACATTATTTTCAGCCCCTACGGAGTAATTTTTTAAAGAAATTGAGGTATTCCCCGAACTAAACGGCACGCATACCCCGTCTACTAGAAAAGCATGGGAATCTTCGTCATAATCAGCATCTGTATCAATAGAGATCCTCATTCCATTTTTCCACGCAACACCTTCAGAAACGTCAATTAGCGTGTTTGTGAGGGCGTTATATGAAATCCAGAAGTTAGATATACCGTCTTTAAGGATCCCCGAAAAAAACATATCACTTTTTGATGTCTTTCTGTGATCAATATCCTTCTCTTGAGCAAACTCAATGTGCTCTTCTATGACGTCCATTACATCGAAATAATTTAGGCGAGCTCTACTCATTTTCTATCTCCTTTATGTTACTGTAACCGAAAGTGTTGAGTCATCTATACGTGCATATTCATTTTTAGCAATTCCTATGTCATCACTTCCACTAGCTCCACTTGTTTCGTACAAAGCAGTAAATGGAAGCGTTACTATGTCCACAGCCTCTGAGGAGTCATAGATTATCTGAACTAAATCAGCCTGCTCTACATCATCTCCCGCACCATAATTTGTCAATCCCTCAATCAGAGCATTCTCAATATCAGTCTGGACCTGAGTCTTGTTAAAACCAGCGTGGGCTCCTACACTTATCTGCACAGTAACTGGAGTCCTTATCATTTTTTTGACCAAAAGGTCAGTAGCCACAATCCTCCGAATCGGGTCATCCAAAAATGCCTGTGTATCCCTTACCATTTTGTCATAGGTCCCTGATACAGTAATCTGAGAGTTGGCCCAGGGATCATTGACTCCAGTCCACACAACCCGATCCCAGGCCCGATAACTGAATCCATAACTCTGCCAAGTAGTGTCTTGAGAGAAAGTATAATCAGTGTCAACTGTAAAAGTCTGTCCTGAGGTTAATCCCACAATCGAACTAATGCTCATTACTGGCTGACTTCCATCAATGTAAGTAAAAGTGTCTCCTTGCCTAAATGTGTAATTCCTTGAGAAGCTCTGCTCATTCTCTCCTAGGATGTATACATCAATGGTTCCTCCATACATATCTCTTTTCATCTCATCATCGCCCGAGCCCACAACATTTACATCAAGGATGTCAGAATTAAAAGCCAAAACTATTTCTTCATACCCTGTTGCCGTTCCTATGTTGTCATAAGAAGTAGCTTCTAGAATCCTGGTTGCAAGAGACTCAGCAGTTTCTTGATCAGTCCCATCAGCAATTGCAAGACGATTGGTAACTGAGTTGATTTCAGAAATCAATGGGTTCATTATCGTTAAGGCATTCTTCCCAACATTAGAAGCTGTTCCTTCAACGAGAGCCTCAACCTCTACATCTACTCCCCATTTCCCTGTGTTTGAGTCCCTGACAGTGTTTGTGCCCATAGAGGCATTGGCTGTCGTCCTGTATTGAATCTTAGTTCCATCACTCTTCGTCTTAGTCTCTATAACACTATTTATAGGAATTAAGATGTAATGAGTAGGAGCAGTAGTCTTATAGAAAGTTACAGTCCCCGTAGCCTTTGTTGCCTCTGACCTTACAACAGAAAAGTTAAGAGCAAAGTTACTTATACCGTCACTACTCATTAAGTCTACATTATTGAGAGAGGAATAATTCTTTACCTCATCAATGTCTTCGTAATGCTCCTCAAACTCATTAGCAGGATAATCAAGAAATATGTCTCTTGACACATTTCCCACAGAAGTGTCTGCCTCTGGCTGCCTGTCGTCATCAGTTATGTACTCTTTTATGGTGTTATAAATACTAGAAAACTTCCTGAAGATTCCCATTATTTTGAATCCATCCTTATTCCAGTCATTATCTCTTCATACTTGCCATTGGTAACGGTTACTTGAATATTCATCTGAGTAGGATTACCAGGATCTATCTCTGCATAGATATCACTTACCCTTAGGATTAAATCCTGAACTGGGAGTCCTGTCTCTTCTCCCTGGGATTCTATTATGTAGTTTAAACTGTCCTGTATTGTCTTCTGCATCATTGCCTGCTTCAAGAAAGTGTTCTTAGTCCCTATTGCATCCCCTAAGGTACTCCCATAACCCTCATGGAATGCATTGGATACCTGACCTGTGAGTAAAGCTTTCCTTACAAGTTGCCTTATCTTCTTATGTCTTTCCACTATCTCTAAGGAACCGTCTCCCTCAAAGTTTATGTCTCCACTTACTCCATCAATACACTTAGGGCAAGAGTCGGCTAAAGTGCCATAAGTAATTAAGTATTTCTGAGGAGGATAAATCAGGGTGCTCCCATCAACGAAACTTGCAACCCCTTCAAGCAATCCTCCTGTGTTCCAACTTATCCTTGTGTTGTTATTGCTCAAGGTCCAATTAGTCATGCCATGGAGATTGTAAGCATAATTGCTAAGTCCTTCAGTAGAGGCATATTCTCTCACCTCTACACCGTTAGAGTTCCCATCACAGGTATATTGCAAATTGGAATAGTAATCAGGGGTAAGCCCATTAATGTCTACCTCTAGATCAACTATCCTATGGTCGCAGTATGTTCTATTTTGTAAATCATACATTTAGTTTTCCTTGATTAACTTACATTTACTGTTATGGATGAAGAATCCACCCTAAGAAAATCTGTCTTATCAGAATTTATAGTGTTAGTTTCACTAGTACTTGAAGTTCTATACTTAAACACATCTAAACTTACATTATCCACTCCACTGACCCCTTTTATCTCATTGATTAAATCAGACCTCTGCAAATCCTCTCCCAAAAGAAATCCATTAATAAAATTAGTAATGGATGTAGTTACAGCACTCTCTATCTGATCAGAATCCTCTCCTGTATTCTTTGTCACATCTGCCGTAATATCTACTAATACTTCTGTTCCTTGTTTCACTAAGTTATCTGCAGTAACAAAATGAGAGTCTACCTGGTCAATCAAATCCTGAATGTCCCTTATGTTCTTGTCATACACATAGGTAGCAATGCAAGTTGCCCCCTCATTGGGCTTTGTCCCGGATAACCATTCGAGCTGATCACTTGCCCTGGTACTGTATCCGCTGCTCGATGAAGTATCCTGAGAAAATTGATAGTCTGTTCCTTGGAGAAAAGTATTAACAGTCAATCCTACAAGACCTGCCAATGTAACTATCCTATCGACAGGGGACCTAGTTAAGGTTACAGAATCATTATCAGAATCATAGGAGAAAGATTGCTGATAAGAGGTATCGTTTGTCCCTAAGATATAAACATCCGCCCCTCCTCCATCTACCTTTCTTGTCATCTCACTATCGTTAGGATTCACTACTGCAGCGTCTATAACGTTTGTTATACTCAAAGAGAGACTTCTCAACCCATCCTGAATCCCTTTATGCAATCCTCTTGATTTAGCTTTTATCCTAGTTGCAAGAGCAGCATTAGTCTCCTCTACTTCTCCTCCTGTCGTTGCAATGGTATTATTTATAAAGTCTATTCCCTGAACAGAGGAATTAAGAATCACTATAGAACTTGCCGGAACGTTTCCATTCTCTCCTGGTTCTGAGGCTTCTATCGCAGCAGAGATACTGTAATACCCATCTGAATCGGCTGTTGCACTTGAGAGTAGAAAGACTGTAGAGGTAGTAGTAAAAGTAACAGTGCTTCCGTCATCTTGTTTTCTAGTACTTACAATTATCCCTCCGGAACCGTCCTGATTCCCTATCCTTATATTCTCTGCAGGCTGAGTTATTGCAGAAAAGGTTACAAAGCCAGTAGCAGCATTTGCTCCTTTCCTTGTCAGTCCCCAGTTGTAGGCTAAGTCCTCTAACTCATCATTACTGATGGAAGAAGGAGAGGCAACATTCTGAGCTGTCTGAGCATCTTCTACCTCAGTGAAAGAGGTCCCTACCTCATTAGATATGGGAGAAATGTATAATTGCTCAAGACGAGAGCCGTCTCCAGTATCTACTGGTTGAACCTTACTCTCTATATAATCCTTCATTGATTGCTTCACTGTGTCTGAATCTCTAATCGCCATTTCTTTATCCTATTTTTACGTTATCACTTCCTGAAGTTATAGTCCCTGTAATACTAGTAGGCACAGCAGGAATTGGAGCCCCTAACACTGTAGAGGGGGATATAGCACCAGAAATTAAATTTATCTTTACAGTGTCTCCTTTTCTTGCAGCTCCTTTTGTTCCATCATTTATGTTTACATTCTTTCCGCTTGCAGGGTCTATCTCAATGTTTCCATCACTATCAATCTTTATTCCTGCACCACTTTCCATCTTTATATGGCACACTACATCTTTTGCTTGTTTAGATTTATGAGTATCAGTATAATCCTCATCCACATAACTCTTACCAATAATTATCTCTGCCAAGGCTGTACTTGGAACTTCAGTATCGGCAGAGGGTTGCTCTTTAACAATCAATCTTATGGTTCCCTTTTCAGTCAGAAAAACTTCTGCCTGTTGCTTACTCTTTAAATCAAACTCTCCGCTCTTAAGTAACTTAAAATCTCCCCACTCTGAGCTCTTACTAGAATCAGTATTGGTCTGTACATAAAAGTTCTGAGGAAGAAAACCTAGGATAATAGGCCTAGCCCCTTCCCTGAATCCACAAACAACGATGTCTCCTACCGAAGGCATAAACAGGATTCCATAACTGCTTCCAGTTCTATTACTCCCTACATCTGCTCCTGCTTCTCTTCTATCCTCTCCTATAATAGGGTTGCTGAAACAAGGATAAGTGAATGGTATCTCTACAGGAAACTCAGTACTCTCCCAATCGAGCCATCTAACTTTTACTTTACCAAGAGTCTGCTGAGACTTTGTATCTTGAGTATTTTGAACATCAGTTATAACTTGAGTTATCTGTCCTACTCTTAATTGGAAATAAGGATTCTCGGATTCTAAATCTAAATAAGTTTCATCAGCCATTTCGATTTCTCCTTAGAGTCATGGAACTTGAGAGATAGGACCTTTCAATAAAGGTCTTTTTATAATTTCAGGAGATCCTGGATTTATTGTAATCTCTTTTTCTTCTCCTGATGGATTCTTGTTATCCTCTGCATTCTCTGCATTCTCGGCTAAAGCCGCAGCAACTATATCTTGCTGAGTTTGAGGATCAGTAGTTAATGCAGAGGCCTGTCTCATCAATTGCTGCTCCGGTATCTTTTCTGTGTCATTGATTTTTAATTTCTTTCTTATAATCTTAATCCAGGGAGCCATCCGAATGGATAAATCATTATCTTTCTCAATAAATGTATCATAATCTATCTCAGACATATCTTCCCATACCATAGGTTTTATTCCCTTCCAATTCTTTTTTGGGAAAGTTAACCTAGTCAGATTATTAATATATCTTTGAACTTCTGTTTCTCCTCCAGAATAATTACTCCCCCTTATTATCTCTTGCTCTGCTTCTATTGAGTTATCGGCTCTCATTCTCTTTAAAACATCGCTATAATGCATATGAGACAGACCTGCGGCTACTGCATCGCTTCTATTAAGAAACCCTATGGGATATCTTCCATAGGATAATTTCAGAATAGTGTCATAGGCAGCCCCTGCCGTAAAATTATGGACAACCTCTTCCATATAAAAAATAGCATTATACCTCTCTATGTAAATAGGTTTACCTGGCTCGAGTCTACTTTCTCCCTTATATATAATAGATCCATATCTTGCTTTACCATTTAACCTATCCAAGACAGCTCTGGCATACATGGCACAGGACTGGGAATTTGTCAAACCTATTCTGTGAGTTCTAGGGGCCATCCTTCCCCCATACTTCTTGTGCAGTCTCCTGTCTATATAGTACCCATACATCCAAGGCAATAAATCATATCCTCCCATTGCTCCGTAAGTATACTCACCTGTTACATGCATCACAGTGAACACATTATCGCTATCAGCTAGATTGTACTTAACTACAAATCTGTCCTTTAAAAGATAAGGACCTCCAACTCTTCCTTCATCTCTAGGTTTCTCAGAAGGTAACAGTATGTTCTTGGGTCTGAAGTGAAGGACTCCTCTTGGGTCAGCATAGAATTCATAGAATAATTTCTCTGCTATCTCTTTACATATTGACAGTCCACTCTTCCATTCACTCAGAAAGAAGGGCCAGCTGTCTATAAAATTCTTGCTGTAAGCTGGTTGCTTGGTCCCTGTTATAACCCCTATCAAAGTATCGGGGTCTCTGTTAATAGGAAGGCCATATTTCTTGTTCAAATTTTGTTGTCTTACTGTTAAAACAGTGTAAGTAGTAGGTTCAGAATAAACAAATATTCTTTCAGGAACTTCTGCCCCCTTAGGTTTTCCTTCAATAAATTCATTTAAATATTCTTCCTTAGAGTATAACTCTGCTATCTCTTTAGCTTTTTTTGTTAAGCTCGCAAGGTCTTTCCCTGGATAAGCTGCTCTAATTGTTGCAAGAGACGATACATAACTAGGAATAGAAATAAAGTTACTATAAGCCCTTACCATTAACTCAGATAAAATCTGATGAGGAAGTTTGCCTGCAAGAGAGAACTCCCAAATGGAAAGAGGAGCAGCAGCCTCAGCTGGATCTAAAGAAGGCTTTGTGTTTGTCCTCGTTTCTCTTAATCTCTTTGTCGTCCCCTCACAGAATAAATCAATATTCTGAATCAGCCCATCATCTGTCTTCGTAACATAATTGACAAAACCTGTAAAGACCTCATGATACTTTCCGTCCAATCCCGTTAAAGAAATATAGACCTCATCATTTGGCTCTATTACACATTGTCCTTTTTTGATAATATTGTCTCCGAACAAATACTTCCTGTTGTCATTCTTAAGAGTTATAGTAGCTGTGTTAGTATCTAATACTGCATTTCTAGCACTAACGCTTACTACATCTCCTATTGCAGTTACATTATCTCGATGAGTATAAGGAGCTCGGTTGTCTCCAAAATAAGAATTAGCTGCTACAGTGTAGTATTTATAGTTATCATCACTAAGAGACGCATTATACTTCAATACGCTTGAGCGTCTTTTGCCAAAGAACAAGAAATCACTTTTAGGCTTTTTTAAGAATTCTTCAAAGTCTTGCTTGAATCTAACGTCGTCATCAGCAGCAACTTTTTTGAGGAGGATTACAATAGCATCTCTTTTTATATGAGAGCTCTTGCCCTCTACATTTTTTAGTAAATCTATACCCATTACAGAATTCCTCCTGTTACATCTCTAGGAACAGGAGGAATAGTATCTATCCTTCTAGTGGGAGGTAAAGTACCACTTACGTTTTTAGATTTACCTATTAAAGACTTAATATCGCTTACAATTTTTCCAGTAGTAGAAAACATTAATCCAGCTAATTTATCCCTCATGTAATCCTCCACACTCCCGGTAATCAAATATGTAAAATTGTATATGTAAATATCTGGTCTTGTAGCGTCTTCTGTAAGTGTAAAATCAGTAAAGAATCCTGAATACATATTATAGTTATAAAAAATAGTAGTCTGAGCCAGAGTCCTTAATTGTCTAGCAGTGACAGTTCCACTAGTGAAAGCTTTAGCAACAGTTGTATTGGGAGAAAGTTTACCTATCATTTCTCCTATATTTACTTTATCTAGTTTATATAAAGACCTCATCAAACGAACATATGTTTCCAATAGCACTCTAGTTCTTGGCTTAGCAGTGAAAGTTATCCCGCTAACAGTCATATTCCCTGGATGATCTCCCCAGTGCTCAAACGTCCAGCCTCCTACTGTCCTAGTCCTATTGTATACTTTAGACTCTCTTATAGAGACATTGCTAGCATTAGGGGTTAGCATCATACCCATAGGTAATGAGGTGTTTACAATATATAAACGATGTCTTACTGCACCTGACTCTGCCATTTATTTCTCCTGTACTTGAGCATATATTACAGTCTTACCTTTTATAAACTCTGCAATATCTTCCCACTTTTGTTCTACAGTATCTATGAATAATTGAAAACCAGTTCCTTTTTCTCCTCGAGCTTGGCCCCCTAAATATTCCATTTCTCTTGTTAAGCCCCCTCTAGTTAAAAGGCCTCTCTGATATAGGTCTAACATTCTTTCAGATTGTTGTTGCACTATTCCATGTATTGCAGGCATTTCAGGAGCTGAGGCTTCTACAGGAAATACTCTCCAAGCATTTCCTTTAATAGTACGCAGTATAGTTTGGTGAAGAGCTGCCATTGAATCAGTAGTTTTTTTCGCTTGTTGGAACATCCTCTCCTGAACATTTTCTATTTCTTCTGAAACGTCTTCTCCTCTTGATATTCTCTCAAGTATATAAGGAATCTTATACTCAGGAACTCCTGGGAAAAACATTCTACCGGCCATGGCTTGGGCTCCTAATGCTTCACGTCCTGTAGCCCCTGGAGCTATTCTTCCAGCAAGAGCTCTTGTCATTTGAGCTCTAGTTTGGAGCATTGATATATCTCCTCCTTGCATAAATTTTTCTGCAAACATTCCAACACCTCCAAGAGGTGTTCCTGCAAGTCCAGCAAGTTGAGCAAATCCAGCCATAAACCCAGGTCCTTTGCCTACAAGACCTCTTTGTATGGCTACCAATTCTCCTATTTCAATCCTCCCAGTCTTTAATCCTTGAGTAAACTCTCCTAAAAACATTGCTGCATCTCCAAGGTTACTATTAAACTGAGAAGTTGCTTTATAATACTGATTGAATATAGGAAGGAACTGTCTCGTTGCCATCCCATGTCTGTGAGCAACTTCTTCTAATATAGTAAACTCTCTTGCTACATCTTCTCCTCTTTTTCCTCCTCTTAAAATCATCATGGAAGCAGTATCAACTGCTTGAGGTAAATCAACGCCTGTCTTAGTTACAAAAGCTGTTACGGCTCTTGTAGCTTCAGGAATTTGCATTGCTTGAACACTTCTCTCGGCTAATGATCTTATTATTCCTACAACATCGCCAGTACTAAATCCTAATCTCACACCCTCTGCTATTGCCTGTCTTAGTCCTGGAGCTATTCCACCTCCTCTAACTCCAGGTCTTCCCAAACCCGGCATAAACTGAAGTTGCTGCATTCCACGTTGAGCTTCAACAAGAGCCCTATTCATAGTGATATCCATAGTCTCTATGAA
>SDBV01003295.1_pt1 | contig 23905 bp, 17 predicted proteins | sample 2277081 | NCBI WGS metagenome assembly SDBV01 (sample SAMN10402039, study PRJNA504765) | marine sediment metagenome | isolation source: marine sediment core GS10_PC15, 223 cmbsf | place: Arctic Ocean: Southern Knipovich Ridge | collected 2010 | reverse complement strand
TTTAGTGCGTTTGATTTTGGATGATTTTATATCGGTTACAGATATTGCCTTATTTGTCTTAAAGACGGCATAATTATTGCTTGTTTGGCCGGCCATCGGTTCTTCGACCATTGTATTATACTGCTCGCAGTCAGGGCATCGTCCGAGCCATGTTGGTGTTGAATAACCGCATTCATTACAAACAAAGGCAAATTTTACTTTAGTCATACTTTAAAAATAGCATATCTATCAATCAATCGCCTAATAGAACTGTCTTTTTGGAGTAATCGATTCTGTTTGAACTTAACTGCATCGAAAAATCGCAATAAAATATTTTTGCATAAATAATTTAGATTTTAGTTAAAAATAATCTCAAATTGTGATATTTTGAAACAGTACTATGACAAAATACATTCCACTGATTTTAACTAGCTTAGTATTAGCAGCGGTCGGGCAGGTGACCTTAAAGCAGGCGATGAACCAGATCGGCGGTTTCGGAACACTTAATTTGCAAAATATTCTCAGTTTTATCCTAAAGCTATCAGGTAACCCGCTAGTATGGCTTGGTTTCAGTCTTTACATTGTGTCCGCTTTTATGTGGCTTATTGTGCTGTCTCACACCAGTTTAAGCTTTGCTTATCCGTTTGCCAGTGTGACATTTGTCTTGATCCTGTTTCTTTCGACAATTGTCTTACATGAAGGTGTAAGTGCATTACGGTGGGCGGGCTCCTTTGTTATTATCATCGGCTTGTTCATGATAACCCGGTCGTAATATTTCTCAAGTCTCCTTTGCCTGGGCTTTATGACTGTTTGATGACTACTAATAAATACGTGCTATGCAAAAAATCTTTCTTGCTAAGCTGACTTATACCGATGACTTGGCGTATCACGAGAAATTTTAGGACTTCGTTTCTTTATGGCGAACCGTTTTCTAAGCAGTAGTATCAAGATCCTGCCGATATCGTTTATTGCTCGGACGTTTGAGATCTCTTCATCGTATGTCGCTTTTATCTGGACATCGCTAACCTTGCATTTGTTACGAGCAAGCTCATAGATTATTTCAGACGATATGGCCATTTTTTTGGTAGTCAGGTCAAATCCTTTCAAAGCCTGCCCCGAAATCACCCTAAAACCGCTTTGCGAATCGGTGCTCACTTTTCGGCCGGCGCTAAGGTTAGTCAGAAAAGTCAAAATAATGTTTCCAAGAAGTCTATGTCGGGGAAAATTTGTCCACTGACTCTTATCTATTAAGCGCGAACCGATCACGGCATCGGCTTTATCTTTTATTAATCTGCCGATCAAGCGTTTGATATCGTGAGCATCGTGTTGACCGTCGCTATCAAGTGTTATCACGATATCTGGATCTTCTTTTAAGGCGGCTTCAAAACCGTGCCGCAGAGCCCAGCCCAGTCCCTGATTAGATGAGTGATTGACTATTGTGACATCCATGTTTTTCAATACTTTTAGCGTATTGTCTTGGCTCCCGTCATTTACAACTATTACTTTACTTACAGCTTCTTGCGCGTTGTTAACCACTTTTTCGACCGTATCTTCTACGTCGTACGCTGGTATTACCGCTATGACATTTTTTTCAGACACTGTTTTTTTCTCCACTTTCAAACCTCATTTCCTCAGAGATATTATCTTTGTCAGAATTGGATGATAAAGCCCAGTTATTTAAGAAACTAATCCCCTGCTTAATAATATTTAATCCTTCTTTTAATGATTTTGCCCTGGCCAAAGTCTTAAATACATAGGTAGGTCGAAAATAAAAAGACATAAAAGCCCGTTTTTTTGCTTTCTTAAGCTCTGTATCCGACAATCCGGGCAATGAGATAATAGGCTGGTTTATCTCGTAGCTGCTCCAATTGTTTGTCACAATCCATCCGTTTTTTTGAGCGATATCATGGAATTCGGTCCCCGGGAAGGGGATAGCGCAATAGAACTGGGCATAATCAGGCCTGATTTTTTTGGCAAATTTAATTGTCTGCTTTACGGTTTCTTTGGTCTCGCCCGGCAAGCCCAACATGAAATGAGCTATGGTCTCAATTCCGGCTTCTCTGGCCCCTTCAAACGCCTGTTCAGCTTGTTCTAAAGTAGCGCCTTTCTTGACGTTATTTAGGATATTCTGAACACCTGATTCGACGCCAAAAGACAACATAGAGCAACCGCTCTTTTTCATTATTTTCATAAGCTCATAATCAACCCGGTCGACCCGCGAGTTTGCCATCCAATTTAGCTTCAAATCTCTTTTCGATATCTCGTCAGAAACCGAGACTACAAAATCTCTATCAAGAGTGAAGGTATCAGACCACATGGTGATGTCGCTGATGCCATATTTGTTAACAATCTCTTCAACTTCGTCAACCACGTTTTCAGCTGAGCGCAACCTAAGTTCATTTCCGTAATATTGCCTTGCCGTGCAGTATATGCAATTGTGAGTACACCCTCTGGAAGACACTAATAAAGTGTAGGGTTTATTGGAGAAAGGCATAACGTAGCGCTCGTTTTTTATCAGGTCTCTGGCCGGGAACGGTAGGTTATCTAAGTTTTTTATAAAAGGACGTTTAGCGTTGTGGATAATCTTATTGTTGATTTTGACCGACAATCCCTTGACTGCTGCGAGATCGTCTCCGGCTTCGAGGGTTTGAGCCAGCTCATAAGCCGTGTACTCGGGCTCACTCCTGATGACAGAATCCAACGGACTTTCTTTTAGAACTTGTTCCGGAAGACTGCTAACATGGGCTCCGATGGCACTAAGATGGCTTTTACTTATTTTCTTAACTGCTTTTATGAATTCTACATCGCCATAGAAAGTAGCTGTGGCCGTATTGAAGATTATTAGTTGAGGATCAAGCTTTCTTGTGTTTTCCAGTATGTTTTGGACTGAAGTATCTTCAACTGTGGTATCGATTATTTTTACGGTATGACCTTTGGCTCTTAGTAGCGCGGCAATAGAGGGCAGGGATATCGGTACCATCACATACTGAAATGAAGAAAGCCTTTGCTCGCATCGTCCCTCTCTTATGAATTTAATGCCTTTATATGCCGGCGGGTTCAAAATAAGGACTCGCATCAAAAGGCTCCCTTTATGACCGAAGTCACTTTTTTGATCTGCTCTGCAGAAATCGTCGGAAAAATAGGAAGTGAGAGGACTTCCTGCGATGCTTTCTCGGTTTCTATGAGGTCGCCTTCCTTATGCCCAAAGGCTTTAAAAGCATCTTGAAGATGTATTGGAATAGGGTAGTAAACAGCCGAGGCAACACCGTTTTTGGTTAGCTGCTCGATAAGCACATCACGCTTGGAACTTCTTACAGTATATTGATTGTAAACATGACCAACTTTGGGCTGAACATAGGGAGTTTGTATAAAGCTGTTTTTTAGATGTTCATTGTATGAGGCAGCTGCCTGTTGACGGTTCACTGTCCATTCTTTCAAGTACTTTAGCTTCACTCTTAGAACAGCCGCTTGGATCTCGTCCAAACGGCTGTTAAAGCCTATGGTTTCACTGTTGTATTTTGTCTTGGCGCCGTGCACTCTTAAAATAGCGACAGTTTCAGCGATTTTTTCATCGTTTGTCACGACCATTCCACCATCACCCAGGCAACCAAGATTTTTGGAGGGGAAAAAACTCAAACATCCGGCGTCTGATGTTGAACCCACTTTTTGTCCTTGATAATCGGCACTGATTGCTTGAGCACAATCTTCGACTACTTTTAGACCGTGTTCTTTTGCAATATCCATAATCTTATCCATCCGCGCCGGCTGTCCGTAAAGGTGGACCACAACAATTGCACTGGTTTTAGGGGTAATTTTTTGTTTGATCTTTTCCGCGTCGACATTAAACGTCGCCGGGTCGATATCGGCGAAGACCGGTGTAGCTCCTGCTCGTACGATTGAGTCAGCCGTAGCAATAAATGAAAAACTGGTTGTTATCACTTCATCGCCCGTTTTGACTCCACAAGCGAGCAAAGCCAGTTTGATGGCGTCAGTCCCTGAAGCAACTCCAACCCCATATTTTGTCATACTGAGCTTGGCTATCTCACCCTCTAATGCCTTGACCTCCGGCCCCAAAATGCAAGAACCGCTTTTAACGACTTCTGCAATAGCTTGCTCTAGTTCTTCTTGCATCGCTTTATTCTGTTCTTCAATATCAGTTAAAGGGACAGATAGATTCATTACGCTGTTCTTATGCATCTTTGACTACCTTTGCCGGAACTCCCATAACCAGTTTGCCTGCAGACACATCTTTAGTGACTACCGAGCCTGCGGCAATAAAAGCATCTTCAGCGACCGTTATACCTGGAAGCAAGGTTGCGTTAGCTCCGATTCGTACTGATTTTTTGATTACCGGGCCTGTCTTTGTTGTAAGTTCTTTGCTTCGTCCAGCTGAATTATCGTTTGTCATCACGACCATCGGTCCTACAAAAACATTATTTTCTATTAAGGTCCTGGTGCTGATAAAAACACCGCTTTGTATTTTTACAAAGGCTCCGATTGAAACATTGTTCTCAATCATTGCCGCTTGACCGATAATACTAGAATTTTCGATTTGACATTCTTCTCTTATCTGGGCTTTATCGCCAACGAACACATTTTGCTCAAGCTTAGTGCCCTTGAAAATAATCGCTCCGGCTCCGATGATAACGTTTGGACCGACCTCTAAAGGAGGCAGCGATTTTGGCTTTAAGGTACTGGTCTTAGCATAAACAGGTTCTTTTGAGAGTAACGCATTATCGTCTATCAAAACGTTATCGCCGATAATCGATCCATTATGAATAATTACGTTATTACCGACTCTTACGTTTTCACCGATCTTCACATCTTTTTCAACAACAACGTTTTCGCCGCATTCAAAGTTCTTGCCTATCTGTGCTTTTTCAGAAATTCGCTTAGACATTGACCGGTTGACCTCCCTCATCCATTGATCTTTGGGCTGCTTCGAGTACTTTTACAACTCTTAAACCATCTTCGCCGCTGCTTATAGGATTACGATCATTTAATATGCAATCTATGAAATGCTCACACTCAAGTTTTAAGGGCTCGGTCGACTTGATACTGGGAACAGATATCTCACCAAACCTTATATCCAGGTCTTCGCTATATGAACGATAATCAGCCGGAGGGCCTACGCCTTTATCAAAAATCTTCACTTTTTCAGAACTTTCCATGTCGTCAAACACAATCATTTTCTTTGTTCCTACGATTGTAAGATTTCGTGCCTTATGAGGATCGAGCCAGCTTATGTGGATATTTGCCATGACCTTGTCAGCGAAGGACATTGTTAAGAAAACGACATCCTCGACGTTTTTCTGTAAATAAGCCTGACCGATTGCCGTTATCGACCTTGGTTCTTGCTCTAGCAAGTCTAAAATAACCGATATATCGTGAGGAGCCAGACTCCAAAGACAATTCTCGTCTTTTCTCACTTTTCCCAAGTTAAGCCGCTGTGCATACAGGTAGAGGACTTCGCCCAAGCTCCCGTTTTTTAGGTACGATTTTATCTTGTTTATCCCGGGGTGATATTGCATAAGGTGACCTACCATAAGCACTTTGTCGCTATCACGGGCCAGCTTGACAAGCTCTTCTGCTTCTGCCGCGTTTAAGGCAAGCGGTTTTTCAACATAAACATGTTTTCCGGCCGATATAACTTTTTTTGCCAACTCATAATGAGTCTTTGCTGAACTAGTGATTATAATCGCATCTATTTCAGGATCTTTTAAAAGAACATCGATATCTTTAGATGTGTTAATACCGCCATATTGGGACTTGATCTTCTCAAGTCTCGAATCAACTAAGTCCACACAAGCTTTTATTGAAGCGTTTTCAAGCTCATTAAAAACCCTGACCAAGTTTGGGCCCCAATAGCCTAATCCGATGATTCCGACATTTATTTTTCCGCTCATCTTAAATCCTCACGATTTTATTGTCTTTAAAATCCGCTAATGCATTTCGAGTGTCGACTATTAATTTGGAGCTTTTAGCAATTAATGAATAATCAAGCTTACTGTGGTCGGTTACGATAACCGCCAGATCAGCTTTTTTAAGCGCTTTTTCGTTTAAAGGAACAGAGGCATAGTTTGCGCCATTCAACTTGATTTCGGGAATATACGGGTCGTGATAGGAAAAGCTGCCTCTTCTTTCTCGCAAGATCTGGGCGATTTTAAGCGCCGGTGATTCTCTGGTATCGTCTACGTCTTTTTTGTAGGCCATGCCGATTATCAGAATATTTGCTCCGTCTAAAGTTTTACCGTTCTCTTCTAAAGATTTGGTTATCTTTTCGACAACGTAAAAAGGCATGCGGTGGTTGATTTTGCCCGCCAGTTCAATGAACTCTGTGTTAAATCCGTACTCTTTGGCCTTCCAGGAAAGGTAGAACGGGTCGATAGGAATACAGTGGCCACCTAAGCCCGGTCCGGGATTAAATGTCATAAAACCGAATGGCTTTGTAGAAGCCGCATTAATGACTTCCCAAACATCTATGTTCATTTTGTCGCATAAAAGCGCAAGTTCATTGACTAAGGCAACATTGACAGAACGATAAATATTTTCCAGCAATTTCGCCATCTCAGCGACTTGTGTTGATGATACCGAAACAACCTTGTTTATAAATTTGCTGTAGAAGATCTTGGCTAATTCCATACAAGTCGGTGTTATGCCTCCAACCAGCTTAGGAATATCGATTATGTCCCGGTCTTTGTTTCCAAAATCGATTCTTTCCGGTGAGTAAGCAAGACAATAATCTTTTCCCGCTTCTAGCCCCGTCGAACTGAAAATTGGCAGAAGTATTTCTTCGGTGGTGCCGGGATAAGTCGTACTTTCCAGTATTATCAGCTGATCTTTTCTATGATGCTTAGCTACCTCATTGGCTGCTGAGCGCACATAAGACAGATCGGGTTCTTGTATTTTTGATAACGGAGTCGGAACAGCGATGACTATTACATCAGCTTGCTCAAATTCATCAAGCGATGGTTTGACTTCAAACAAACCCTGAGCAGTTTTTTCGGCTGATCTTTGCCTGTCAAACGAGGTATCCGTTCCGATAATTTCGAATCCGCTTTTTGCGGCACTCATAGCCACCAATAGTCCTACGTAGCCGAGCCCGACTATGCCAATTTTGGCTTTCTTGTTTTTTATCAGTTCCCTTAGAGATTTAAAATTTTCGTCTGAACTCACAGTTGGCTCCACTTGATTTCAATCAACCCTTTATTTTTTCAGGTTTTATTCCGTGCACTTTTTCTTTGATGTACTTGTCTATCTCTTCATACCATCGTGAACTATTAAAATCTTTTCTTAGCGCTTCTTGAGCAGCCAGTAACCCCATTTCGATGCTGTCGTGCATATCAATATTTAAGAATAAACCGTTTCTTCCCGTGCTAATAAGATTATTTATTTTTGAAAGCTCCTCGATCATGGTTTTAATGTGATCATCATATTTCAGATTGTATAAGGGATAAGCGTTAGGTACTCTCTTTACGAAGTAATCAAGTACTTCGCTTTCCTTAAACAAGTCCAATTTGTTTACGTCTTTCATTACCATCTCAAAAAGCTTTTTGTCGCTTGTGTTCCAGATAGAATCTCCTTTGTCGCCACCAATCTCAAAAGAAATTACGGTCTTGTTTGGTGGCATCATATAAGGGCTTAGGTTTTTCTGCTCGGTGAACCGATTAAAGGTAAAGTTCTCATCTACGAGATAGACCCACTGAGAATCACTTACGTAATCTCGATCGACGACGACGTATACCAGCACCAAGCCTCTAAAAGTCAATCCTTTTCCGGCGTCTACTACATCTTTATTGAACGTCGGAGTTATAAGCCTGGCCAGCGATCCGAGAGGGGCTGTCGAAATCACATTATCGGTCTCAACATAACCCTTTTTGTTGGTCTTGTGGTTATGATAAAAGACTTTTTTAACCGTGTTTTTAGAAAGCTCTATTGAATTTGCCAGAGTGTTTAGGAGTATCTGGCCACCTCTATCTTTGATTTCATCTGCCATCTTAGTATAGATCTCACCGATCCCGTATTTGGGATAGACATAGGTCTTAAAATAGGTCCTTTGCTCCTCGCCCTTACCGCCTAAAAGCTTTAACAATACGTCTTTTAGATTAAGTTTAGCCAGTTTTTGCTGGGCCAGTTTGTGAGATAGTTTTTTTGGTGATACTCCCCAGACTCTTTCCGTATATTTGCCAAAACAAAGATCGTAAAGCGTCTTGCCAAAGTGTTTTATCCCCCAGGTCTCAAAAGATTCGATAGAATTAGCATTGAATCGGCCCACTACGTTCGCGGCAGCGTAATCGAGCACCATCCTTGTAGAGAAAAAGGGATTGAGTCCGGTCAGCACGTTGTAAAATTCCAGTGGGTATTTAAAGTATTTTCCTTTTAAGATTATATGCGTTTTGGTCGGGATCTCTCTATAATTTTCACCAACGAGTTCTTTTAATATCTTTGTAATATATTCTTCCTTGATATGGAACGCGTGAGGGCCGTAATCAAGAAGGTAGTCGTCTTTCCGGATTGTCTGGGCAACCCCTCCTACCTGAGGACCGGCTTCTACAACCAAGACATCTTTACCTTCCTTTGCTAGTTTCCACGCGGCACTTATCCCGGCCGGGCCCGCTCCAATAACTACATATGGCTTCATCTGCTATCTCCATTCTTCAAAAATCCGACCAAGCGGTCATAACCGTCCTTTAGGCCTATTTTTGGTTTAAAATCGTATTCTTTTTCCATTGTTTTAGGGTTTGCCCAAAAAGCTATCGGTTCGGCGCTTTGCCCTTCGTGAACTATTTTTACACCGTTTCTTCCGAAGATATCGGCTGTTTGCTCGACAAGCTCGTTGATGGTCAATTTTTGTCCGTTACAAAAGTCAATCGTTAAGTTCTTGTTAGTGCTTTCAATCACCTTAAAGACGCCGTCAATCGCATCTTTAACATACATTGCATCGATATAATTATTGCCATCGCCCCTTAACTTAAAAGTGTCATTATTATCGAAATAAAAGGCATTTACAAGGCGTGAAAATATCTTACGCGGTGGCTCATAAGGCCCATAAGCACCAAAAAATCTTAGGATCACGTATTCTTCTATCTTTCCCTTGCTTGCAAAATCGAGCAAATGATTTTCAGAGGCCAGATTTGACACTGCATAAGGTAGCTTAGGCGAAAGACTAAGATCGGGCGAGACGGCTCCTTTTAATCCGTCATAAACGGCACCTGAAGAAAAATAGATGAGTTTTACGACATCAAAAGCATTTATAAAATTGAGTAGGGTATAAGTAGTCGATTCAAGGTCAGCTAAAGGATTTTTAACAGAGAAAGCCGGGTTGCCATTTGCTGCAAGAAAAACACAAACATCAAATCGGTCATGTTTTCCGGCAAGTACTTGCGTTGCTTCTGCGTTTCTAAGATCACAGCGAACCGTTTGAACTTTTTTAAGATCGTGTTTTTCTACGAAGCTGGGCAGGTCTTCAGAGGAATTGTATATTGCTAAAATATCCCAAGTCTTGGGTGCATTGATAAGCAGATTTCTGCCAATAAACCCGGATGCACCCGGGATAACTACTTTCATCGCTTTTCTCCATTTGATGTCATGTACCAATCGATAGTCCTCTTAATCCCTTCGTCAAGGTCTATCTTCGGCTTAAATCCCAACATTTTTTTAGCTTTTGAAATATCGGGTACTCTAAGTTCTACGTCCGGAAAATCACGTTCTTCAAAAACAATCTTTGATTTCGAATTGCTCAAATCTATTATCTTTTGAGCCAGTCCCAGCACCGTTATAGTCCCGCTTGCATTGCCGATATTGAATATGTTGCCGACAGCTTCTTTTTTTACGAGGCTTAAGATAACCGCGTCAACAATGTCGTCTATGTAGCACCAGGTTCTAATCTGCATACCGTCTCCGTATACTGTAAGATCCTCGTTTTTTATGGCATTGACAATAAATTTATGGATCGCTCCTTCCCCGACCTGACGTCTTCCGTAAATGTTAAAAGGTCTTATGATAGTCAGCGGAAGACCAAATTGCGAATAATAGCAATGAGCCAGATGTTCTGCCGCTATCTTGCTTGTCGAATAAGTCCATCGTTGAATACCTACTTCTCCTTGGCTGGTCGCATTTTTTTCATTTGCTCGAAAAGCATAGGAGCCATAGACTTCACTGGTAGAAAAAAAGACAAAACGCTTAAGATCCATGTTTTTAACGGATTCTAGCAGTTCGTAGGTGCCGATAAGGTTGGTCTTCATTGTGTTTAACGGGTCGATAGCAACCGAGTCTATTCCGGCTATTGCCGCCAGATGGATTATAATATCGCTGTCTTTGGCGGCCTGTTCCACTTTTTTTCGGTCAAAGATATTTCCCTGGATGAATTTTAGGTTTTCATGTTTAAGTAGATCCGTATATTTTATAGCGCTTCTATGCCCGTTGTCATATATGACTACGTTGTTGTTATCGACAAGTTGTTTACAAAGCGCAGATCCAATGAAGCCACCGCCACCCGTCATAAAAATATTCAAATTCTTCAGTTTTGATTGCTTTTTTCTTTCTAAGTCGCTCTTAACTCGCATATTGCTTCGTCTCCTAAATGTCTTCTATTTTTGCGATCTCTGCTTCCAATCTTCTTATGAATTGAGATTTTTCTTTTTTCGATAAAGGTTCTTTACTTGTGAGCTCCTTTTTTATTTCTACTAGAATTTTAGCTGTTTCTTTTATTGAATTAAAGTAACGATTATGCTCTTCCTCAAAGTAACCTTCAGGCCTTGTCAGGTCTTTTCTATATTGAGTTATCGGATCTACATTTCCCAATAATCCTCTTAGAGACAAATCGCATTCATATTTAAATCGATCGACGGTTTTTATGACCTCTGATTTTTTTGACGATTTATCCTTAAAAATCTCTATGAATTCGGCCGTTCGATCATTAAGATTGTTTCTGTCGTTTATCAAAAGGCCACGGTATTCAATCTCGGCGAAAGCTTTTTCCTGCCGGGCATTCTCGCGGCTCCACGTCAGTTGATCATATCTGATATAGCCAAATATGCCGATCAGCAAGGCAATTAATATAACGCTTACCCCGGCATTTAATAAGACTTTCTTAAGCATTTTCAGCCTTTCTAAGTTGCATTTTCTTCCTTCGGTCCCTGAAGATCAACCAGCCAAAAAACAACAAAGTCATAAACGTGAGCCCTCGTGCAAAGTGGTGCACATTTGTCTCTCCATATTCGATCGTTAGCGTATGTGACCCCTTGGGAAGAGTCACAAACATCAAGTCTTCCATATTAGAGATCTTGATCTCTTTGCCGTCCACAAATGCTTTCCAGTGGCGTGACCAGGCGTATGATACCAATGCCGGAAACAAACGTTCAGACGTATACTTGAATTGTAATTTATTAGGCTTGATGGATTGGCTAAGCATCTTGGGTTCGCCTCCCCCGTATATGGGGCTAAGGTTTACAAGACTATTGTTTTCTTTGTCCTTACCTGTGAAAGCCTTTATCATTTTACTTATCTGCTCGTCATTGTGCGTAAGATAGGTGTGATAGAAATAGTTAGGCCCGATAAACATGACTTTGCCGCCTTTGACATTCTTGAAGCCTGCAATAGTGTTTATTCCTTGCTCATCAGGTTTTTTCAAGTGAGCGATAGGTTCATCTAATCCAAGATATGTGACGTATCGCCATTCCTCGAGCTGGGCTTTTTTCTGACCACTTTCACTTAATTCATAAGGCAGATCAAATCTTTTGTAAGCGAAATAATCATCCGCTTTTTCGCTTAATATTTTTATGTCAAAGCTCTTCTTTTTTGTTCTTAAATAGCTAGAGACACCTAAAAAAGAAGCATTAGCCTCGGTTCCATAAAGCTTGGATCCGTATAGATCGACCACGACGTTTCCGCCTCGAGAGACATAATTTCTGACAAGTTGCTCGGCTTTCTCGCGGCTGCGATAGGCCAAACCATAAATCACCAGGGTCCTAAAATGGCTTAAGGCCTCGTCATCGTAATCGTCAATAAACTCGGCCCCTCCCATCAACACCTTTTGTTGCTCAGAAAAAAGCACGGCCGCCGTATATGCATATTTTCCGACCACTAAGGTCTTTTCGGTAACCGGGACTAAATAGGACGATTTTTTCTTTTTTTCGTATAAATCATATATTTTGCCGTAGTAGCCATCCACTGTAGATATTTTTATGAAGCCGTCTTCTATCAACCTTTTGCCAAACTCTAACCCCTGTCCTTCTCTCGTCTTCCAAAGATTTCCGTTGGCTATTAGATATCTGATATTGTGATGAGCCAAGATGTTGAGCGGATATTTTGTGTAACCATGATCTAATGCATCATAATTCCAAGCAAGATACTTACCTATTCGGGATATTCCAAAATAATGCCCTTCCATGATGTTTTTGCTCGTACGCTGACCCAGTTCGTAGACCAAATGTCCGAAGGGATATTTCATGGGTGCAACTCTTCCATCGCCCTTTAATGATTTTAGCTTTGCACTGATCACTTTGTCCGGAAGCTGGCTTTTCACGGTAGTGAGCCAGGTAAAATTATCGACCGGTATAGCGGCTAGGAGGACGATGCCCACTATCAAGACTGAAATTGAAGCTTTTATTAGAGTTGCAGCGCTTCCTTTGATCTTCTCAAAATCGACTGCGGTTGCTGCAAGGTATACAAAGGCAAAAACCGGAAGATTTAGCCAAAGTCCCGGATAAGTGGTCTTAAGAAAAGGCAGCATCACATAAACAAATCCTGAGGCATAAACACCTAATGCAAGAAACCCGCCCATAATGCCGATTACCAGCAATGCAAACCTTTTTGGATCTCTATGTTTAATAACCGAATATAGGCCCAGCGCGACTAAAGGTATTCCCGTGAAAAGAAATAAAGTTCTAAACGGATGCGAATAGTTAACAAGTTCTTGCAAGGGTATCGTACTCCATCCGGCCTTTTCAAAATAAAACGGGATGACCCAATAGCCTCCGAGCATCATACCCGCTACAGCTGAAGCTAGTACAAAGAAAGCTCTATTGATGTGGATTTTTTTATCAAATCCGGCATAAACAAAAGAAAAGATCGTCATGCCTGCCATAAAGATCACGCCCATCATCGGGTGACTTAATAAAGCCAGTACAAAAAAACCGGCCAGCACTATCATATTGGAGTTCTTTTTTTCTTCTAGGAGTTTTTCCGTAAAGTAAAAGCAAATCGGCATGAATATGAGGGCGGTGAGTTTGGTCGGAGAACCCAGCTGAAAGAAAACCCAGGGGGCCGTAGGAAATAACGCACCGGCGATTGTAGCGCTGAAAAGACCGTGTTTTCTGCGCACGACCCAAAACATTGCAAAAGCGGCCAAGATTGTGGCCACGACTTGAAAGATCTTTCCGGCGATCCGGATATTATCTGTCGCAAAATAGGCCAAGCCGATCGGCACATATATTAAGGGAGGAGCGTAGTGTAGATATTCAAGCCCGGAATACCACTTGGGATCGGTCTGCGGAAATGACCCATGCTTTACAAAATGGTCGACCATAATCTTTGCAGTATGCAAAAATGAGGGTGTATCAACACCTGATGGAATACCGGGGCTTGTAAAGCTTGGCAAAAAGGTGATGATTATTATGCTAACGATAAAAAGAAGTGCTGCACCGGTCAGGATAAGGTTTTTCGCATTTATCCTTTGCTTCTTTGCTTGTTTTTTCTTGCTCTTTAGCATTGGCCTCTCCTTGCTGCATCAAGACCATCTTTAACAAAGCGAAGGGCCAAAATATTATTTTTCTTTTCGGACAAATACTTCTTTTTTGGAACGAAAATATTAACTTGGCCAAAACGTTTAACGATCTCATAATCACGGGTATTTTTTTGCTGTCTGACAGATACAAAGTAATCCGTATTAAGCTTAATTAGTCGGTTATTTACAACATTTTGGTCTTTGTAATGTTCAAGATAAGCTACATCTCTTTTAAGAAATCGGTCTACCTCTAGAAAATAGTCCGCCTGCACAACATCGTTTTTATCGATCTTTGGCGTTAGCCAATCACTTGCTTGGCTAACATTTTGGGCTAAGCCCGTGGTGTCGTGATTGATAACGGCCCGGTATGACTGATAACCCGAGGCTGTGATCAGTGCAAAAATACTAATACTTATTAAACCGATTAAGGCGGGTTTGAATATCTTGTTCTGTATTTTTTTAAAAGGGCTGACGAAGACCGTTAAGCCTAAAATTGCAAAATAAGCTATCTGAGGAGCCATCGTAATAAAGTATCTGCTTTCATCTGCAAGATGATGACCGTGATATGCCAAAAAACCTATCATCCAAACGAAAAACATCGAGTTTAAGAGATTTTCTTTTTCGATTCTAAAAAGCGGCAGAATATAGAACAGAAACAGTAGGGCAAAAGTAATATTTACCAGCATAAAGTCCACGACGTTTGAGAGCGTAAGGTAAAATACGACTACCCACACAGCTGTTATCGTTACCAATGACAAAAACCTGGTTTTTTTCCTAGCTCTATATAGTTGAAACACGCTAAATATTAAACCGATTAGGAAGAGAGAGCCGATTATTAAATTTATGTTTGGGGCTCCGATCAAGCTTGGCAGATTTGCGTCTACAAAAAAGCTTTTTAGGCTTGTTGCTGCCGTAAAGGCTTCTGTCTCTTTGATTTCAGCTTTGATTGCTGAGTTCAATGGGTCAATAAATTGGATAAGGGCTCGACCATTGGTCATCAAATTGTAATATAGGACGTCGACAACCAGTATGAAAGCGCCGATGAAGGCGCTTAGAGTCAAGATCCTGATTTGACGAAAAATGCTGGCTCGCATAAATACGTAAAAAGCTAGCGGGATTAACAAGATGCCAGTTGAATATTTAGTCAAAAAGGTCAGCACAAAAAGCGGGAAGACCGCTAAAAAGAAATATTTATTTTTTCTAGCCCCCATAACTGCAAAATATATGCACCATATGGCTAGGGAAGCTGCCATGATATCGGTAAGAGCAAGCCCGACATTTATTAAGACCGGAGGAAACGAAACAAACAACAGAGTCCCTAAAAAACTGGAAAAAGGCGAAAAACGCTGACGAAAAAGTAAATATAGGCCTATTGAGCCCAGGCCAAAAAACACACTGCTTATTAAATATGGCGTGATTTCATTCATGAAACCGGCTCGGAAAAACAGCGAAGCAAGAAATGGTTGCAAAGGTGGCAGGCCGGTCTCAAAATATGTTGATTTACCGGCCATCGTTAGCGCATTTGAGAGCAAGTTGAAATTGCCAATGCTGGGCGTAGTGCCTATTTGAGAGTATTTAAGAATAAGGAAACTGATGGCTCCTATGATTGCACTAAGAGACAATATCAATGATATATCAAGGGCCACATCGTTCTTTTTGGATTTTATCTGTTTTGGTTTTGATTTCTTAGCAGGAGGTTTCGGTTTTTGTTGAGCCTTCGCTTCCGGCTTGTTTTCGGGCGCTACTTTGGATTGTTTAGGCTTTGATTTTGGAGCAACTGGTGGTTTGGTTTTTACGGTTATTGTACCGCCTCCTATCTTTTGAATATCTTTAGTAGCCACATCTTCTGATTTATCTAAAGATATGTTTTTAATCGTAAAAGACTTGATCTTGCCTGTGCCTAATTCGAGTTGAATATCGGATATGTCACCTATTTCATCACCCGTGTCCTTAAATGCTTTTTTCTCAAATAACTCTAATCCTTTTAGAAGTGATTTTTCTTTATCAGCATCTTCGTTCTGTTCACTCAATTCATTTTTGCTGCCGACGATTATGAGGTCCGTACCGATGGAACGGATTTTTTCAAAAGGTAATGTTTTTAAACTGTTTTGTGAAGCATCTTCTACTAAAAAAGCGCTCAAAACCATATTCGACTTATTTATCAGAAAGTCCTTTATCGTTCCGAGTTCTTTTCCTTCCTGAACGGAAAAAACAGCGAGGCCTAATATCTTGCTGGTATTTAGCATGATCTGCTTGCTTTTTATCTTTGACGGTTGCTTTTGTTTAGTTTGGGCCAATGCTCCTCTTAATTTTTGGTTGACTGGCTTAAATCGGTTTTTACGCAAAAACTCAGTACAATGAATTTGTGCGATTTTTTTGCTTTTTCCAGCACATCTTTTGTTATCTCTTGTCCTTCTTTGATGATCGCATTACCTTCATCATCTGCTATGTCTCTGTCGACTTTTTTACCTAGCATGAATTTGAATTGACGTTCTTCAAGGATTTGCTTTAAGTCTTTGTAGGCCGAGCTAGTCTCTGATTTCTTCTTTTTCTCTTTGGCGTTTTCTGTTCCATCATCAAGCGAGGCCACAGTAGAATCAGTTTTCTCGGGTTTCTTTCCTAAGCTCGTCTCTTCGTCATCGGCAGCCGATTTGCTAGCAGCTACCTCCCCTTTTTCTATAACTTCTTTTGGTTGCTCTGTTTTTGCAAGCTCTTTTTTCGGTTCAATGTCCTCGTCGGTTGATTCGTCCTCGGTTATTATTTCTGTTGAACTTGCATCTTTTTTATCAGGTGTATCGGCTTTCTCGTTCAGGCTCTTATCCTCGTCATTGGCAGCCGGTTTATCATCACTTTCTTCCGCCTTTTCTATAACTTCTTTTGGTTGCTCTAGCTTTTCAAGCTCTTTTTTCGGATCAATGTCCTCGTCGGTTAATTCTTCCTCACTGATTATTCCGACAGAAGCCGTCTCTCCTTCATCGGGTGCGTCGGGTTTCTCTAGTTGGGCCTGCTCATCTGGGCCATCGTCAATGATTATCAGGCCATCTTTGATGGCTTCTACAGTGTCAATAGAATAAAATTTTGGACCTTTGTCTTCGCCTATTGTTATATTTAACCCCAGAACTTCGACATTTTTGTTATCCAATACGAGGCCTGAGACTAGGCCTAGCGTTTGTTCAGCTTTATTTTGCGCATTCAACTCTTTATAGGCGATGCTTTCTTCTACTAACTTTAAAATGCTTGGAGATTCTGACAGATTACTGATTTTGTCCCGGCTTTCGATCATTACTGCTTCTTCACCGATGCCGATGATATCGGCCGCTTTTATGATTTTGGCGCCCTTGTACCATTGCTCGTCTTCGATCAGAAAGAAGGGTAGTATTTTTTCAGAGTGTTCGAGGCGGATGTCTTTAACAACGCCAAGTTTTTGGCCTTCTGACACAGCCACCACGCCTAAGCCGATTATTTTATCTGCGTTGATCCTATTAATATTTGACTGGTTCATACCAATACCACCCTTAATTTGCGACCTCCAAAATCTATGAAGCCGCTAAAGAATCCTCCATTAGCTCATTAATCTGTTGTTCTATTTCTGACTGGTCGTATTCTCCGGATAAGATCAAAGCTTTTCTGAGATCTCTTTTAGCATGCTTGTCATCATGTCCGCCCAGTCGTGAACGGCCCTGGGCTAAGTAAAGCCTTAATAACTGCTTAGGCGTTTGCGCTGCCGCCACAGTCTTTTTAAAAGCACGGTATGCTAATCTGTTCTTGCCTTCTTTGTGCAAAGTCTGTCCGCGGTTTAGTAAAGCTTCAAAGTTTTCCAGTGAGCGAGGCATAAATGCTAATACGTCTTTTATCTCGCGCTCAAAACTCTTGTTTTCGATTTTTTGGGACAAGAACAAAGCGATCTTCAGTTCGTTGGATGCTCTTTTATGTTGACCGGAAAAAGCATAAAGATTGCCGATATAAATCCTTAATTGGATAATGCTTTCGATATCATCCGCTAAAGCAAACCCTTGGCTAATAAACCCTCTGGCTTTTTGAAAATCTCTTTTAAGGATGTGTTCATAAGCTTTATCAGCCGCTTTTTTGAATTTTTGAGACCTTTTCTCGTTCTTGAGAGAACTAAGTAAAGCTTCTACTTCCTTTTGCTTAGGTTTTGATAAGGCTAACGTCTTACTTAAATTTAAAGTGTATGTCAATCGTTCTACGGCCTCGTCATTTTTTTTGGCCGATATTAGCGTTTTGGCTATCTCAAGATGGCTCAAAAGCAATTCATCCTTGTCTTTGGCCAGATTCAAGCTTTCCTTAAAAGCTTTTTGGGCTTTTTTGTATTTCTTCTTGGCTATAAACTCATAACCTTTGGCAAGAAAAGAATCATAGCTGAGGGGAGCATCAGAGGGAAACTGAACAAGCAGGGCCCTAATTTCTTGCTCTAGCTCATGGTCACCAAGGCTCTCGGCCATGATCAATGCTTCGCTTAGCTCTTTGGTGGCTTTCTTAAATCGTTTTGCGTATCCGTAAGTTTTTCCAAGTTCTGTTCTTAGGACTACTAAATCATCAAGACCTTCAGCTAAAGCAAACCCTTTTTTTATAGCTGTTCTTGCCTTGCCGAACTGTCCTTTATCTATAAAATCATAGCTTTCCTTAGCAACACTCGTCACAGCATCTTTAACATAAGGTTTAGGCAGGTCTTTTAGTATGGATTCTATTTGTTGAGGTAACTCCTCAGAGCCGTTAGAGCGGCTTAAGATAAGCGCATTGTTAAGATTCAACCTGGCCTTGCGCTTTTGGCCGCCATGATAAAAAAGCCGGCCAAGCTCAAGATAACCTATTGTCAAGCTACCTATGTCATTGCTGCTTTCTATGGCTTGCCTGAAAAAACTTCTGGCTTTGGCATAACTTCCTTCATTTAGGTAACCATAACCTTGAACAATCAGATCATCAAACATTTTTTGTCTATACTCAAGGGGCAAGCGTTCTTCGACGAATCGATAGCCCGGATCTACTATTGATTGGGGCGAAATCGCTTTTACCCGTATCAGATGTTCTTTTGCTTGTTCGTACCTATTTGTCGACAAGTAGGTCTTAGCGACAGCCAACTCAAGATAAACTATCTGTTTAAGATCCGTTGCTAAAGCTAGTGCATTTTTAAAGAGTTCTCTTGCCTCAGCGTAATCTTTATTTTTTAGAGCTTTGTCTGCCAGGATATTTAGTTCTTCAATCGTGGTCGTCTCTACTTTAGAAAATGCCGTTTTTTCCAGAGCTTCAAATTCTTCAGTGTTTGTCTTTATTTTTTTTGCTATTAAGTAGGCATCTCTAAAATCTCGATAAGCGCTTTTGATCTCACCGGACTGATAGTATGTTTTTGCTATTTCCAGCCTTAACATCGAAATATCTGAAGCTTTGTTACTTTGCTCGATTGCTTGCCTGAAAAAGTCCCTGGCCGGTATTATCTGTCCTTTTTCAAGATTTGAGTAAGCCTGTTTGACCAGAGAATCAAGGTCGGGTTCGCGATATTTTTCCGGAAATCTTTGATACGTTGCTTTGATCTCATTTTTTATTGCCGGATCGTTAGTCAGTATCTCCGCCTTTTTGAAGTTTGGCCACGCTTCCTCGTACTGACCGGCTAAAAACAAGCTTTTGGCCGTTTCCAGATATAATAAAACTAGGTCGTTTGAATTGCTGACATAATCAACAGCTTCATCGTAGGGGATCAAGGCGTCCTTAAACCGGCTTTTGTTTAAATAATAGTAGGCTTCAGATACGCAGGACTCTACATTTCTGGGGCTCAACAGTATTTTATAAGGACTTTCCGGAGGACGTCTTCTGGGAAAGGCGGCTCTTAGGTCACTGAGGTCGCCATTTCCGTTTCCATTACTCTTTTTTACAAACGGCAACATTTTGCTTAGAAAACTGCTTTTTGCAATTTGTTTTCTTAGGTAAGATTTTTTCTGTGGCGGCATCTTTTTTAATGGCGGTGTGTCAGGATCATCATATATTAGGCCGATGGATGACACGTCTTTTTTCTTAAGTCCGTCTTTGTGACTTACGTCATTATTGTATACGTGCTTCTTTTTCCGGTTTTTCTTAATAGCTTCTTTAAGGCCTGACAAGCCGTGTTTTAAGATATGGGCACCGTTTTTAACTCCATTAATACCGTTATAGTAGCCATTAGTGACCCCGTTTCCGTTTTTGCCATTTTTTCCGTTACCGTTCTTACCGTTTTTTCCTTTGTCGTTATGATGGCCGTTTCCGTTACCATTACCGTTTTTAACACCGTTGACACCGTTCTTAATGCCGTTCTTAAAGCCGTTTACGCTGTTTTTAATTCCGCTTACAGGGCCTGCGACCTGCCACCTGGGGGGCTCTTTAAGCACTGTTAAAAAGCCGCTCATCCTGAAATAAAAAGTCGCTAAACGGTAAAAAGGCATGATAAAGCAATAAGAAAAGAGGTCTTGCACGTGCTCCCTGGTCTCTTTGTCAACATAAAAATATGCAGTCGTTGTTTGCAATATCGTGATGCCGACGTAGAAAAGATACATAAAAAGCACAGCCATAAATATAGTCTGGTAAGGATAACCGAATAGTCCGAAAAACAGGATCAACGGTGTCCAGATAAGGCGCGGAAAAGACAAGGTGTGATCACCTAAAAGCATTTGCGGAAATCCGAACCAACCCATTTTGCCGTATTCGCGGTTACCGATCATCTCTTTGTGCAGCGCCGACACCTCCATTTGGCCTCGATGCCAACGAACTCTTTGAGAATAAAGATGGTCCCAATCGACGACCGGCTCAAGATAAGCTTTGGCTTTAGGGACATAGCCAATATAGCTGCCAAGACGGTGGATATCGACTGTGAGGTCAAAGTCTTCGGTCAGCGTTGCGTCCCTATAATATATCTGTCTCAGAACATCTTTTCTAAAAGCCGAGTATGCCCCGGCCAATATATATGTAGAATGCACCCGGCTCTGAAATTCTCGGCCTAAGCGAAATGAGTCAAGGTATTCAAGAAATTGACACTTGGCAAGAATATTTTCCCAGAAAGAAAGTTTGCGGTTCACAATATGACCATCTTTGTCGAATACGGGGTTTCCGTCTTCGTCGATCTTGACCATGTTTTGCCATGATATCTCGATATTTCCGGTCGCAGCTCCCATTTTGGGCTTAGCCATAAAAGATTTTGCGGTCTCTCTTAAAGTATGCGGCGACAAGACAACATCGCTATCGACTGTGATAATCAGGTCCCCGTGGCCGTTTGAGCTTTCGATCGCCGTGTTTAGGGCCTCGGGTTTGCCAAGGTGGTAGTCGCTAGCCAGCAGTTTTAGTCCGCCCTGAAAATCGGGGACTTCATACTGAGCTCCGTTTATCTTGACCGTTCCATTAGAATATCCGTTTGCATGCCCGTTTTTGTGGCCGTTGCCATTTCCATTACGGCCGGCGGCATAGTTTATGATTCGCTTGACGGTGCTATCGGTGCTACCGTCATCTATTACTACGATGTCTACTTTTTCTTGGGGATAATCCTGTATCTTTATAGACGCTATGCAGCGGTTGATTATTTTTTCTTCGTTGTAAGCAGGTATGACGACACTAATATTTGGAAGTTCTTTGTCTTTGATGTTCATTGGCTTTTCCGGCCGTCTAAATTGAGAGTAGACGACTACTGCAATACGGACCATAGTCTCGGCGCCGTCAATGATTATCGGTATAAGTATCCAAACTCCCCATATAAATATGAAAATAATAATGTCACTCAACGGTAACACCTCTGATAATTTTAGAGACCCTCTCAATGGTCGGACGCGTCAACATGTACCAAAACAAGACGATGATGAAAGCAAAAAAGAATAATCTGCCGATTACCGCATGAGCCATGAAAATCGATGACCGGCCATAGGACTGAACTATATAAACGATGATAACAATGCGCATTATGTTAATGGCAATAGTAGCTATTAGGCCTAAGATCAAATAGCGAACCTTTTGCGTCCAGGTAAAAGTAGGATAATACGACACAAGGCCGATAAGAGTCGAACATTCTATCAAGGCAGAGGACTCTATTCCCATCATCAAAGCGACCCAGCCCGCCGAGTCTTGCAAGCGGATGGTATCCGCACTTATTTTGGTGACGTCGATATTTATATATGAGGTCAGTAAGGTTACTATTCTCAATTGATACGTTTCGATAAATTTGTCCAGCCCGCTTTGGATAAGACCCATAACAAGCAGTAAAACCAGGCCGAATGCGGCAAACAGATAATAAGTAAGCCAAGCTCTGCGTTTTCTTAAGTAGACGACGATACCTATATACATGCCTATTAATATCACTGCTGAAATATTTGCAAGCATCACTTTACTCCTCTTTTTGGAGTTATGCTGATGTTATTGAGACTAGACACTATTTTTTTGACGTCATCTGTTTTTTGAAGGACAGGCTTTACTATTTTTGTATTATCTTTATTGATGAATAATTTGGAGCTGGCCGTATTTTTGTTCAATGAGGGTGATATAGATAATATAAGTAGAACAGTCATGACCGCTGCAAATCTTAGCTTTAGGTCACCTTTTCTTACTGCTAAGAATAGGAATAAAAGCACGGCGAGAAACAAAAGAGACCAAGTCAAAGCATTTACCGAGTTAAAGGCGTCATTTGCCGTATCTATTATGGCCGTATTGCTTTCAGCCCACTCTGCATAAACCGTGTAACCGGTATTTTGAGGGAAATTTGAATTGGATATAGTCCACTGGTCAGTGTTAGTACTTGAAGAGTTTACGGCAAAAGCGGCTTCTTTATTAGTATAGTCCGTTGTGATATCACCGCTTGTCCAATCGCCGCCGGAAGTCCCGTCGGTCTTTATGTATTCCTCATTAGTGTCAGGCGTTCCGTCGGCATCCTCATCAATAAAGATAAGGTAATAGATGTCAGAGCCCGTCAGGTTGTTTGATGAAGTATTGTCGCCGGTAAAATCTACTGTTATGGTCTCGCCCTGGCCATAGCTTGCTTGGTCAGCAGCCAGATTGGTGATATTGACTATATTGCACGTTATCGTTGTCCTTTTATATGTTCTTGTAGAGCCTTCATGGCCGGTATTTTGAGCATATATCGTGTATGTACCGGATGCGGCCGTCGGTATTGTGACAGTTGCGTCAGTGCCCATAGCTTCGTTTGTCAGGTCGGTGTCACCGGGGCTTCCTCCGACTCCGGTATCATCAGCACTCCCCCTGTTCCTATGGCCTTCCCAGCTGGTATCATCAAAAGTAATGGTATACGCATCCATGTTGGTCGGGTCGTCTGTGACCGCAGACCACGAAAAACCGTCAGTCAGGTCCCAGGCGTCCTTCCAGCCCGCCCAGCCGGGATCAGCTGAAGTTCCGGCGCCCACGGTCCAGGATGATGGCTGATTTGGGACTGCAAGTGCAAGCCCCGTTCCGAATGATGCGGAATTCGTCATGTTGGTTGCATACCAGTCGAGCTCAAAAGTGTTTGAAGCGGCGCTTGGCAGGTCTTTACTTATAAACATCGAACCGGTATTGGTGTCGTTGTCGATTTCTACACCGTCCCGTCCCGTATAATGTCCGACGTCGGTATCCACCGTTATGTGGCAAGAACCCTGATCGCACCATTTGAACTTCTCAGGCCAGGCCATTATTGAAGAGGGCAAAACAAAACTGATTGCAATCAATAGCGCTGCGATTATAGATATAGCATATAAGGATGAGAATAACGTTTTCCTGTTTTTATTAACGTAAGTATTCGTAGGCGAATAGTTCTCACTCGTCTGAAGTTTTATCTTTCTGACGCGCAGAGCTGATTGCGATCGAGGTTTATAATGTAAATATTTTGAGAGCGTTCCCATATTTAAAGAGAGGCTAATCTTTCTTAAGAAGAGTGATTCAATGCTTCTATGATATTTGGCAAACAAACATACTAGAGACACTACTGCCGCCTTCATAGCCAATACCTACTATTATAACAATACATTTATATACATACAATTAAGCGTTTGCTATTATTATATCGGTACCTTGGACCTAAACCTTTAGTAAACATTCCATATTTTTGAAAAAAACGGATATTTTTGCAATTTTCGACGTATTTTAGGTCTTTACAGGCATGTTTCAGGGTCTTAATAAGCGTTTGAGCTGGTAGGCTTAAATAAGCCACTAAGGAACGAAAACAATTAACGGCATTAGCTCCCG
>SDBV01003294.1_pt1 | contig 23909 bp, 19 predicted proteins | sample 2277081 | NCBI WGS metagenome assembly SDBV01 (sample SAMN10402039, study PRJNA504765) | marine sediment metagenome | isolation source: marine sediment core GS10_PC15, 223 cmbsf | place: Arctic Ocean: Southern Knipovich Ridge | collected 2010 | reverse complement strand
TGCCAGTCCCTTTTCAACAAGGATATCCGCATACTTCCTGTAGATCTCCCTTCTTTCTGATTGGCGATAGGGTTCATGGGGTCCCCCTGCCGTGACACCTTCATCGAATTCAATGCCACACCAGCTCAGGGCTTCGATTATATAATCTTCTGCGCCCTTAATATAACGGGACTGGTCTGTGTCCTCAATCCGAAGGATAAATTTACCCCCGCTCTTTTTTGCAAATAAATAATTGAAAAGTGCTGTCCTGACACCGCCTATGTGCAGTGGTCCTGTCGGACTCGGTGCAAATCTCACCCTAACCTTCCTGTCGCCCATAATCACAAATTTTGGCAAAGATATAAAATCGGTAACGAAATTTTTTACTTGAAAAACACCCTAAAGATGTTGCCCGACCGTTTAGCAAGAGAATAAAAGCACTAATTTTAGGGATCAAATCCATCACAATGAGACTTGCATACGACCTGGGTATCCGGATATATTATTTACTGATCCTGCTTGTTTCCCCTTTCAATGAGAAAGCAAAGCTGTGGATAAAAGGGAGAAAGGGGCTATTGCACAGGATTGCCGAAGAAGTTGATCCGGCCTCATCCCTGATCTGGTTCCATTGCTCCTCCCTTGGAGAATTTGAACAGGGTCGTCCTGTGATCGAGAAAATCCGTGATCAGTCCCCGGATAAAAAGATACTATTGACTTTCTATTCCCCCTCCGGCTATGAAATTCGAAAAAATTATGAAGGTGCCGATCATGTTTTCTACCTGCCCCTGGATACACGAAAGAATGTGAAAAGATTCCTGGACCTGTTATCAATAGAACAGGCATATTTTGTGAAATACGAGTTCTGGTACCATTTCGTTGCAGGACTGCATGATCGTAACATCCCTTTATACCTTATCTCGGGGATATTCAGGAAAAGCCAGGTCTTCTTCAGCTGGTATGGGGGATGGTACCGAAGGATCCTTAAGAAATTTGATCATCTGTTTGTTCAGCAGAAAACATCACTGGAATTGCTTAAATCAATAGGCATTAAACATTCCACCGTAAGCGGGGATACCCGGTTTGACAGGGTTTATGATATTAGCCGGAAAATAAATGATGATGAGCGGTTTCTTTCTTTCTGCGGGGATTCAAAAATCATTGTTGCCGGAAGCACCTGGCCACCGGATGAGGAGATACTGTTGCACTATATAAATGAATCCCGGCATTCCTGCAAGTGGATCATTGCACCTCATGAAATTCATGAATCCGAAATAGAAAAGCTTGCAAAGAAGATCAAACACAAAACCCAGCGATTTACAAAACTGAACGTAGATGAACTCCGGGAAACCAGGGTACTGATCATAGATAGTATCGGACTGTTATCCTCATTGTACCAGTATGCCCATATTACATATATCGGAGGTGGTTTTGGAAAAGGTATTCATAATACCCTGGAAGCCGCAACTTTCGGAAATCCGGTGATTTTTGGTCCCAATTATTCCAGGTTCCAGGAAGCCATTGACCTTGCTGACCGCAAGGCGGCATTCCCAATTTCCGGGTACGAGGAATTCAAATCTGCCATGGATGGGTTTCTGGATGATCCAAATATGTTAAAAACCTCTGGCCATTCAGCTGAAACATATGTAAAATCAATGGTCGGAGCAAGTTCTATGATTGTTGATTACACGTTGAAAAGTAAAGACTAATAGTTTACAATTACCTTTCGTTCCAGGACCTTTAATATCCTGCATTCAGTTAATTTTCAGTTTTGAAATCCACCGCTTCCTGCAATATGTATTACAAGTGTCACATTAACCCATTAACTAACCTAACAAAACCAGCTTATGAAATCACCTGTTAAAAACCTGATCTGGATGTTTATGCTTTCGCTGATTGCATCAACTGCATTCGGACAGGGAGTTACCACTGCCGCGATGAACGGCAAAATCAATGATCCCGCCGAGGGTCCCCTGATCGGAGCAACAGTCTTAGCAGTTCTAGAGAGCACAGGATCCCAGTTTGCCACCATCACGGATGCCGACGGATATTTTCATATACCCAACATGGACGTTGGAGGCCCTTACACTATGAGGGTTGCTTATGTGGGGTACGAGGAATATAAACAGGAGAATATCTTTCTAACCCTGGGACAAACCTTCCGGGTTAATGTCGACATGTCCCAGTCTGCCTTCGCCATTGCCGAAGTAATGGTAACGGGGAGAACCAACGATTACAACATAATTGATGGAAACCGTACCGGGGCTGAAACAGTTATTGGGGTTGAGCAGATCGAAAACCTGCCTTCCATCGGAAGAGACATGGCAGACTTCACAAGGCTTACACCACAGGTAAGCATATCCCATGATAACGTTATAAATATTGCCGGTATGAACAACCGTTACAACTCCATCTCCATCGACGGTGCTGTAAACAACGATGTATTCGGATTGGCTGCTTCAGGTACCAATGGAGGACAAACAGGAGGCACACCCATTTCAATGGATGCAATCGAGCAATTCCAGGTTGTGCTGGCACCTTTTGATGTCCGCCAGAGTGGTTTTGTGGGAGGTGGTATCAATGCCATTACCAGACGTGGAACCAACCAGGTGAAAGGTTCCGCCTATTATTATTTCAGGAATGAATCCCTTGCGGGAAAAACACCTACGGATGATGAAAGTGCCACACGAGAAAAACTGGCTTCCTTCAGTGCACAGACCATGGGTCTGAGAGTAGGTGCCCCCATCATCAAGAATAAATTGTTCTTTTTTCTGAGCGGGGAAGTGCAAAGGGATGAAACCCCCCAGCCATTTACATTTAACCAGGCTACATACCGGGGAACCGCCACAGAAGCACAGATCAATGCAATCCAACCCTATATGATGAATACTTACGGTTATGATGCGGGTGGATATACAGCCAATACAAGGGAACTAAGATCCGACAAACTACTTCTGAGGGTTGACTGGAATATTTCTGACAAGCATAAATTAATGGCAAGACATTCCTACACAAAAAACGAAGCCCTCAAACCCTCCAGGTCAAACGATGGGTTTATTGCCTTTTACAACCAGGGTGAATACTTCCCTTCCGTAACGAATTCCTCATCAATAGAATTGAAATCAAACCTGGCAGGTTATTCCAACAGCCTGATGGTAACCTTTACCTCTGTACGGGATGACCGTGGACAGATGGGAGATAAATTTCCATCAATTAATATCGAGGATGGTTCTGTTGATATCTGGCTGGGTTCTGAGCAGTATTCAACCGGTAACCAGCTCGACCAGGACATTCTGACCATAACAGATAATTTCACCATTTATAAAGGAAAGCATGCGATCACCACCGGTATAAATTTTGAATACGGTAAAACCTACAATATGTTCATGAGAAGGGCATGGGGTGAGTACCGGTTCAGCAGTATCGATGATTTCCTGAATGACGAAATTTCAAACCGGTACCGGCTTGGATACTCACTGGTCGATGACATACCGGGTGATGGATCTGCTGCTGCGGCCGAGTTTTCTGTCATGCAACCCGGTATCTATGCCCAGGATGAGTTCCAGGTCAGTGACCAGTTCAAGCTTACCTTCGGTTTACGTATTGACATCCCGATCTTCCTTGATGATCCTATGGCCATTGACCAGTTTGACACAACCCTTGCCAAAATCGAAGCAGCAGGTAATGAAACCCATGGTGCACAATCCGGAAAGATGCCCAAACCACAGTTCATGGTTTCTCCAAGGATAGGTTTTAACTGGGATGTGACCGGTGACCAGACCAACCAGCTGCGTGGTGGTATTGGACTGTTCACAGGCCGCCTGCCTCTTGTATGGCCGGGTGGTGCTTATACCAACAATGGTTTGATGCAGGGATCCCTACAGGAAGACGATCTCTACAGATTGAGTGATTACCCCGAGTGGGACAACCAGCCCTTCCCCCCAAACAAACAGGGTGGAGGAGGGCAGGTAGACCTGTTCGCCGAAAACTTCAAGCTCCCCCAGGTGCTCAGGGCCAACCTGGCATTTGACCGCAAACTTCCCTGGGGAATGATCGGTACCGTTGAGGGTATCTATAGTAAGACCATAAACAACATGAACTATTTCAATATCAATCTCAGGCCTTCCTCGAAAAACCAGACTGGAAGCGGTAACGATGTAAGGCCTCTTTTTGACGGCTATGGGAGTAAAATAGAGAGTGATTATGATCACATCATGGTGGGTACCAACACCAGCGAAGGGTATACCTACAATGTAACCCTACAGGTTCAGAAGCCCTATTACAAGGGTTTCACTGGAAGTCTTGCATATACCTTCGGAAGGGCCATGTCGATAAACGATGCAACATCTTCCCAAAATAGCTCACAGTGGAGGTATATGGAGCATACCAGGGGCCGTAACGACCTTGACCTGGGATATTCAGATTTCGACCTTGGCTCGAGAATTGTCGGTTATGTTGCCTACTCGAAAGAATACCTGAACTTTGGAAGAACCACTGTCTCCGTCTATTATAACGGACAGTCCGGACAGCGTTTTTCATGGATCTATTCTGAAAACGTTGCAAGGGATGAGCAATGGGATGCGCTTGGTGACCTTGTCTACATTCCCGCTTATCAGAACGACGTAAACTTAGTTGATATGGGTGCTCCGGGAGATGCAGACTATGTCTCCGCAGCCCAGCAGTGGACAGACCTCGAAGAATACATAAACAGTCAGCCATACCTTAAAGAAAACAGGGGCAAATATTCTGAAAGGAATGGAGAACGCCTGGCATTTGAACATGGCTTTGATTTAAAACTCATTCAGGATTTCTACATAGAAGCAGGTGGCAGAAGGCATACGCTCCAGATCACATTTGATGTTATGAACTTCACTAACATGCTCAGTAACAAGTGGGGCAGGAAGTACTATTCTTCATTTAACCAATATGAACTGATTACGGATGTAGGCCGTGAAGCGGATGGAACTACAACCCAATTTACATTCGAAAAGCCTTCAGGTGATATATACTTTATTGATGACAGTGGACTTAACAGTTCACGGTGGCAGGGGCAACTTGGAATCCGGTATATCTTCTGATAAATTCAATTAAAAGACCATCACTGAACAATGTCCGGTGATGGTCTTTTTTCTAACCCTTTTGAAAAGTTTTTCCCCAGTTTATTCACCCTGGTTTCGGTCAAGAATTTACAAAAGATTCTTCCCGAAAAAAGTGATTCTTGCATTTTTTTGTTAACAAAATTCAGAGCTATTAACAATCTGCTATTAAAGCCCCGCCATGCCCTGTTTTAAAGTAAACTTGTTATTTAAGTACATTTAGATCTTATTTTATTCTATTTGATGATTATCTGTACCTGTCTGATTTTATGTGTTTTGTGGGGGCACGTTAATAACTATCCTTATTTGTTGAAAAATACAAACGGACTCAACTTGTTCAGTGAGCCATCTATATTTACCTTGCAATTTCAACTTTTTGGTTGTTGTCCTCGGCTAATATTTTAATTACTAATCGCTTAAAATCACAATACCTCTATGGAAGAGATGACCTCAGGTAAGAAGACAGATATTGCCGTCAAGAAAGAAGCAGACGTACAGGACAAGAATCAGGAAAAAGGACGTCAGACTTTTTCATTTGAGGAAGCCGTAGAAGCAACCAAAAATTATTTTAAAGGAGACGAGCTTGCAGCAACCGTCTGGGCAAATAAATACGCACTGAAAGATTCCCGTGGAGCGATCTATGAAAAAACTCCCGATGATATGCACCGGAGGATTGCCAAAGAAATTGCCAGAATTGAAAAAAGATATCCGAGTCCACTCTCAGAGAGTGAAGTATTTGAACTCATAAGAGACTTCCGCTATATTGTTCCCCAGGGTTCACCCATGACCGGGATAGGTAATAATTTCCAGATCGCCTCCCTGTCGAATTGTTTTGTTATTGGCCATGACGGGGATGCAGACTCCTACGGAGGCATAATGAAAATTGATCAGGAGCAGGTCCAGCTCATGAAGCGCAGAGGCGGTGTTGGCCATGACCTGAGCCATATACGGCCCCAGGGCAGTCCGGTTCTGAATTCTGCATTGACTTCCACCGGAATCGTACCATTCATGGAAAGGTATTCCAATTCCACAAGGGAAGTAGCCCAGGATGGCCGCAGGGGAGCCTTGATGCTGAGTATATCGATAAAGCATCCTGATGCAGAAGAGTTCATTGATGCTAAAATGTCTAAGGGTAAGGTCACAGGCGCAAATGTCTCGGTAAGGGTTACCGACGAGTTCATGGATGCAGTTGTTAATAACAAACCATTTGTACAGCAATACCCAATTGAATCCGACAACCCTGTGTATTCCAAGGAGATTGACGCCTCAGATCTCTGGAACAAGATAATCCATAATGCATGGAAATCAGCAGAACCCGGAATTTTATTCTGGGATACCGTAGCCAATGAATCGGTAGCTGATTGTTATTCTGATCTGGGATTTAAGACCGTTTCAACGAATCCCTGCGGGGAGATTCCTCTGTGTCCATATGACAGCTGCAGACTTCTTGCAATCAACCTGTACAGTTATGTGGAGGAACCGTTCACGGCCAATGCCAAATTCAATTTTGAAAAATTCAGGGAGCATGTGGGACTGGCGCAGAGGATGATGGACGACATTATTGATCTTGAATTGGAAAAGATCGAAGCAATTCTCGAAAAGATTAAGGCCGATCCGGAAGATCCGGAATTAAAATGGGTCGAAAAAAGATTGTGGGAAAAGATTAAGCAAAAGGCAGTTGAAGGACGTCGAACAGGAGTTGGTATAACAGGCGAAGGTGATATGCTTGCCTCACTGGGACTCCAGTATGGATCTGAAAATGCTACGGATTTCTCAGCTGAAGTACACAAGACAGTTGCACTCGAAGCATATCGCTCATCGGTGCTAATGGCCAAAGAAAGAGGGGCCTTCCCCATATACAGTTCTGACAGGGAAAAAGACAATCCATTTGTTAATCGTCTGAAGAATGAAGATCAGAGGCTCTACGATGATATGGCAAAGTACGGCCGAAGGAATATATCTCTTCTTACAATTGCTCCAACCGGTACTACAAGTCTGATGACCCAGACAACCTCTGGTATTGAGCCAGTATTCATGCCGGTTTATAAAAGACGCCGAAAAGTCAATCCCAATGATAAAGTAGCAAATGTCACTTTTGTAGATGAGATTGGCGATAGCTGGGAAGAATACAATGTTTTCCACCACAAATTTCAAACATGGCTGGAAGTTAACGGATATGATCTTGCAACGGTGAAGGATATGAATGAATCCGAACTTGATGAGGTAGTCCGGAAATCTCCCTACTTTGGAGCTACTTCAACGGATGTTGACTGGGTTAGCAAGGTAAAAATGCAGGGACAGATCCAGAAATGGGTCGACCATTCCATATCAGTTACTATAAACCTGCCGAAGGATGCAACCGAAGAGCTTGTAAGTGAACTGTACGTTACTGCCTGGAAAAATGGCTGCAAGGGATGTACAGTCTACCGTGACGGATCGCGCACCGGAGTCCTCCTTAAAGATGATAGCAAGGAGGAAGCACAAAAATACAAACGTCCAAAGGCTCTTGAAGCAGAGATCCTCCGTTTTAACAATAGTGATGAAAAGTGGGTTGCATTTGTAGGATTAAGAGACGGGGAGCCTTACGAGATCTTCACAGGTATAGAAGATGAGGAAATGTTTCCACTGCCCAAAAGCATTACCAAGGGTACCATTATCAAAAACAAAGATGATGAAGGTGTAAGCCGTTATGATTTTGAGTATATAGACAAATACGGGTATAAGAATACCCTGGGAGGCCTATCACATATCTTTGACCCGGAATTCTGGAACTATGCCAAGCTCATCTCAAGTGTCCTGAGGCATGGCATGGCTTTACCCGATGTGGTTAACCTTGTATCCTCACTTAGGCTTGACAGCGAATCAATCAATACCTGGAAAGCCGGTGTTGAACGTACCCTCAAGAAATATATTCCGGATGGCACCAAGGCAAAAAACAAACAAAAATGCCAGGAATGCGGCTCCTCAAGTCTCATTTACCAGGAAGGATGCCTGATCTGCACCAGCTGCGGATCTTCAAAATGTGGGTAGAATAGACAAATCAGTATACTTATTTTAAAACCCCCAGTTCTTTTCCTACTTTGACGAAGGCCGAGACGGCTTTGTCAAGATGATCGTCACTGTGGGCAGCGGATAGCTGAACACGAATACGGGCCTCACCTTTGGGAACAACCGGATAATAGAAACCAATCACGTAAATACCCTCATCCAGAAGCTTCGATGCAAAATCCTGTGAAAGTTTTGCATCGTACAGCATTATTGGTACAATGGCAGATTTGGTAGGTTTGAGATCAAAACCTGCAGCACTCATCTTCTCATAAAAGTACTCCGCATTATGATGGAGTTTGTCCTGAAGTTCGTTGGTCTGACCCATCATTCTGAACATTTCAATTCCGGCATTGACGATTGAGGGAGGAAGAGAATTGGAAAACAGATAGGGACGTGAACGCTGTCGAAGCATGTCAATAACCTCCGACCTGCCAGTTGTAAAGCCACCAATGGCCCCGCCAAAAGCTTTTCCCAGGGTTCCTGTAATGATATCAACCTTTCCCCGGATATCAAATAACTCGGTTACCCCCCTTCCGGTTTCCCCTACAACACCTGCCGAATGGCATTCATCCACCATTATCATAGCATCATACTTCTCAGCCATATCTACAATGCGGTCCATCGGGGCAACATTACCGTCCATCGAGAAGACACCATCCGTCACAATTATTCTGAACCTCTGAGCTTGTGCTTCACTGAGCTGTTTTTCAAGGTCTTCCATATCAGCATTCTTGTAACGGTATCGCTGGGCCTTGCAAAGCCTTACTCCGTCAATAATTGAGGCATGGTTCAAAGAATCTGAAATAATAGCATCTTCTGCTGTAAGTATAGGTTCAAAGACTCCCCCGTTTGCATCAAAACAAGCTGCATATAGAATCGTGTCCTCGGTTCCGAAATAATCAGCAATCTGTTGCTCAAGTTCCTTATGAAGATCCTGGGTTCCGCATATAAAACGAACTGAAGACATTCCGAATCCATGGCTGTCCATTGCATCCTTGGCCGCCTGTATCAAAGCAGGATGGTTTGAGAGTCCCAGGTAATTATTGGCACAGAAGTTCAATACTTTTTCGCCGGTTGACACAGTGATTTCAGCATCCTGTGCGGTTGTTATTATCCTTTCGTCTTTATAAAGTCCAGCTTCCTTGATAGACTCCAGTTCTTTTTGCAAATGATCTTTGATTTTCCCGTACATGCTATTTTGGTTTTGAACTTATCTTAATATTTCCAGGTTGAGTTTTTTTCTGATTTCTTCCAGCATTATCTCGGTCATACTTTCCAGGTTATATTGGTATGAGCACCCCCAGTCCCTCGCTGAAATACTATCATCAATACTCTGGGGCCAGGTGTCTGCGATTGATTGCCTGAAGTCCGGAGTATAGCTGATACTGAATTCCGGTATATGCTTTACTATCTCAGCATGGATCTCCGAAGGTTTAATGCTCAAGCCGCCAATGTTATAAGCGCTTCGTACCGAGAGACTTGAAGGCTCTGCCTCCATCAGGTCTACTGTGGCTTTTATGGCATCCGGCATGAACAATAGAGGAAGGGCGGTATCCTGGGTCAGAAAACAATCATAGGATCCGTTTTTTACAGCTGAATAGTAAATCTCTACGGCATAGTCGGTCGTCCCCCCTCCTGCCTCTGTCTTATAACTTATCAGTCCCGGGTACCGAATACTCCGTACATCGATATCATATTTGTTATAATAATATTCGCACCAGCGCTCCCCCGCCAGCTTGCTGATCCCGTAAACTGTAGTAGGTTCCATGACGGTCAGCTGCGGAGTGTTTATTCTTGGGGTCGTGGGACCGAAAACAGCAATTGAACTGGGCCAGAATATTTTTTTAACCTCATCAACCATTTTGGCCACTTCAAGAATATTCATCATGCTGTTCATATTAATATGCCAGGCCTGAATGGGCAGTTTCTCTGCATTACCTGAAAGCACCGCCGCCAGGTGGTAGATCTGTGTGATCTTATGCCGGATCACAAAGTGGATCAGGCGCTTGTCATCCATTACATCCAGCAACTCAAAGGGACCGCCAATCATGATATCCGGACTTGCTTCTTTGATATCAGTCGCAAAAACGTGATCGCTTCCATACCGCTTACGCAGCTCAATTGTCAGCTCCGAACCTATCTGTCCGGCTGCCCCGATAATGAGAATTCTTTCCATACAATTTCATTCAAATTTCTGTCCTCGAAATTAGAGTTTTCATGGCAGAGATAAAATGATTAATAACATAGATGATGGCTTTGTCCCCCAACTCAAACATACTACTCATTCTTCTTTATGAATCAAAAATCTTCAAATCCTGTCCCGGATTGGTTAAGGGATGTACAGAACAACAGCTATATGCCTGAACTGCTTATTTCCGGAGTAATACTACTTGTATTGTTTACCCTGGACAAACACATAATTAATTTTGGTTTTCAGTTCAGAGAGTCATTTTCTTTCGCCGGAATAAATCTGGCACTCAGAATGATATGGGTGGGACTGGCCGGGATCCCACAATGCAGGTTATCAGACTTGAAAGAGTCTGCAGCTTGGGTTACGGACTAAAATTGATCTTGAACATTTACCCCACGGTAAGCATGGGGTCCTTCTTGAAAAGTTGATCCACCATTCAGAAGACCTAAAATGGGATCCAAGAGATTATGTCCCGTTTGAAAAGATCCCTAATCTCTAGGACCTGCTCTGTACATGACCCCAAACCTTCATGCAATTTTTAGTGGCTTTTTCTGTTCATTATTAATGCATGCTTCGTAGGATCATCATAGCCATTTTACTGTTCCTGAACCTGGCCACCTCTGCCCAGGAACTATCTTCACGGCGGACAAAAACGGTGGGTGTAAGCTCCGATACGGTCTTGCTTGACACCCTTCCCATCATGCCCGGTTCAGTTTTTCTATTCGATCAGCAACAGGACTTAATCCCGGACAGCCTATACCAGATCCTTCCTGCTGAAGGATCACTGGTGGTGGACCCTGCATTGCTTAACAGCCAAATCACAATCAGGTACAGGGTCCTGGCACCCGAAATATTCATTCCCTATTACCATAAGAACCCCTCAAACCTTCAGGAAAAACATAGCGGACAGGCAAGCGATCCCTTCCGCATCAGCTCGGAGGATCTGCCCACAGGAGCCTACTATTCCTATTCAGATCTCAACAAAAGGGGAAGTCTCTCGCGCGGAATAACTTTCGGTAACAGCCAGGATGTTGTTGTTAATTCAAACCTCAACCTTCAGCTTACCGGGAAACTGAGTGACAATCTTAACATTGTTGCGGCATTGTCCGATAACAATATACCCATACAGCCGGAGGGCTATTCCCAGCAGATCTCAGAATTTGACAAGGTCTACATTGAAGTATTTAATGAACATCTTTCACTGACAGGAGGGGATTTTGAACTGCAGGGGTCCCCCGGGATCTTTACAGACTTCTATAAAAGGGCAAAGGGAGCACGTTTCAAGGGAGATTTCAAACTTGGCAATACGGACGATAACTTCAGTACAACAGTCAGCGGAGCTATCTCCAAAGGAAAATTCACACGTAATTCTTTACTTGGGATAGAGGGGAACCAGGGTCCCTATAAATTGCAGGGAGCAAATCATGAACAGTTTATAGTTGTCCTTGCGGGATCGGAAAGGGTTTACATCGACGGACGGCTTCTCAGCAGGGGAATAGACCGTGATTATACCATCGATTATAACAATGCAGAGGTAAGCTTTACTCCAAGGCAACCAATAACAAAGGACAAACGGATCATCGTTGAATTTGAATATTCGGAACAAAACTACGCAAGGTTCCTGGTTTATACCAGCAATGAATTCAAGACCGACAAAGGCTCCTTTTACCTGAATGTCTATTCGGAACAGGACGATAAAAACCAGACGCTTCAGCAAGATCTTTCTGACGACGAAAAGAAATATCTGTCCGGCATCGGAAATGATATCGAAAATGCAGTTGTCCCAAGTATTGACAGCGTGGGCTACAATTCCGAAGAAGTTTTGTACCGTAAAACAGACAGCCTTGTCGGAGCCATCACATATCCGGATGTTTATGTGCACTCCAACGACTCCTCAGCCGCTGTGTACCGGCTTTCATTCAGTTTTGTAGGTGAGGGCAGTGGTAGTTACGAGCCCATAAATTCAGCGGCAAACGGCAAGGTCTATCAATGGGTGGCATCGGTAAATAGCGAAAAACAGGGCAGTTATGAACCCATTATCCTGCTTGTTACACCCAAGAAAAAACAGGTGGTATCTTTTGGGGGCACCCAATCCATTACCTCCCTGACAAAGGCAAGCTTCGAACTTGCAATTAGTAATAATGACCTGAATACTTTCTCGGCACTGGATGAGGATGAAAATCTCGGATATGCCATGAACTTTGGTATTGTACAGGATATGCTAAGGGCTGATACAGCCAGGATCCGGCTAAGGGGTGTGGCAGGTTTTCGTCATGTAAGCAAGAATTTCAATCCAATTGAAAGATTCAGGAGTGTGGAGTTTTCGAGGGACTGGAATCTAATCAATGACAATACCCTGAAGCAGGAAAATATTGCCAGCTTTGGATTGCTTTTTTATGAACGGCAGGCTGGGTATATGAATTTCCAGTCTGAATTTCTGAACCAGGATAACCAGTTTGAAGGATTCCGGAACACCCTTGCTGGGAATCTCAAGCATGCCGGATTTGAACTGAATATAGATGGAAGCCTTATGAATTCAGACGATCCTGGTTCGAAAACACGTTTCCTCAGACACCGAATATCGCTCGCACGGCATTTCAAATTCCTGGTCCTGGGGATACGGGAAGAAGCAGAGAATAACCAATGGAAGGAGAAATCCACCGACAGCCTGATGCTGAACAGCTTTGCCTTTCAGGAATGGGAGGTTTTCCTTACCCAGCCGGATAGTATTTTGAACAGGGGATTTATTTCCTACCGCAACCGTAAGGATTATCTGCCTGCAAATAATTCGCTTGAGTATGCGAACAGGGGACAGGACCTTAGCATTGGTGCAGCCTTCCTGAAAAATCCCAATAACCGTCTGCAATCCACTCTTACCTACCGTGAACTGACAGTTCAGGATACAGCCCTTTCCCTCACTAAACCCGAACGCAACCTGACAGGGAGGATTGAGCACGGAATGCAGCTTGTAAAAGGGGCCATTACGACAACAACCTTCTATGAGATTGGCTCGGGACTCGAAACAAGCCGGGAGTATGTCTATCTGGAAGTCGCTCCCGGACAGGGAGTGTACAGGTGGATCGATTATAATCAGAATGGACTCAAGGAACTGGACGAGTTTGAAGTTGCCCAGTTTAAGGATGAGGCCAGGTACATCCGTATTTTCTTTCCTTCAAGTGATTTTATTGCAGTTTATTCCACACAGTTCAATCAGACGATCAACCTTAATCCTGCCCGGATCTGGAAGACAAGGGATGGTCTCTACAAAAGACTCGCACTGTTCTCAAACCAGTTTGCTTACCGGATCAACCGGAAGAACTCCTCCGGTGACATCCTTAAAAACCTTAATCCATTTTTAATTAACCTGAAAGATCCGGATCTGCTGAACCTGGCAACCTCTATCCGGAACAACCTCTCATTCAATAAGACCGGCAAGGTATTCGGGGCAGATTATATTTACCAGCGAAATATGAACCGCGGCCAGTTTTCAAACGGAGCAGACACACGTACCAATATCAGCCACGGGTTGCGTGGCAGACTGAGCCTGGCTGACAACATTTCTCTGATCAACCAGTTTGATTCCGGCGAAAAGACTTTCAGCTCGGAGTTTCTTTCCACAAAAGATTATGATATTGATTTTATATATAATAAGCTTAGTGCCCAGGTGCAGCTCAGCATGACCCTGAGGTTGGTGGCAGATTATGGATTCAGGTCACAGGTAAACAGATTGGATGTCCAGGAGTCGGATGAACATAATCTTGGAACCGAATTGCGATACAGCATTGTCAATAAAGGGATACTTACCGCACGGGTCAACTATGTGCACCTTGCCTATAACGATGATCCCAATTCCCCCGTTGGATATGAAATGCTTCAGGGACTGTTGCCCGGCCATAACGGTACATGGACTGTACTCTTCCAGAGAAGTATAACCGGGGGTATCGAATTGAACCTGGAATATTCAGGCAGGGTCTCTGAAAACCAGGATGTGATTCATACAGGTGGACTACAGGTCAGGGCGAATTTCTAATAGCACCCTCAATCAAAGTTCCGGCTGCCGTCAGGTTGATATTCGTACTGTATACTGATGATTGCAAAGTCTGAATGGCTGGCTGTTTGCCAGGTAATTTTTTTTATCCAAATCTTCGCAAAATGTTTTTTTCCGGTTTGCACAGTCCAAATCTCGTTTTCCTTAATATCCGTAGCAGAAAATATGAATTCCTGAGCGAGAACCTCTTTGTAATTCGTAAAAAACGTTTCTGCCTCGGCAGCGGTTGAAAATAATCCGTTTTTATGGAATGCCTCCATTTCATCGGAACCGTACAGATCAACTGAAAAGTTCTCACCAAAAATCAAATGGATCGCAGTCAAATCCGCCAATGCATCAGATAGTGTGTATAGAGATATTTTCCCGGTTTCAAATGAGAACCCGTAAAAATGTGGCTCATCCGATTGAAGAATCTCAGAACTGAGCTGAATCTCTCCACTGTACTGCGGAGCCTCCTCCTTCTTCTTGCAAGACGAACTGAGCAATACCAGTCCCACAAGAACTACACTAATCTTTCTCATTCTTTACTCCTTTAAAATGCGGTCAAAAACAGATCAATATCCTTTGAAGGAATATCGAAATGTTGGCCGATAAAATTATTTGTGAGTATTCCGTTGTATATATATACTCCGTTTCTGACCCCCATATCTTCCCTGAGAAATTGTTTTAGTCCCCCGGCCTCACCCATTTTCATTAAAAGAGGGGCAAATACATTACTGATTGCAATTGAGGCTGTGCGGGCAACCCTTGATGGCAGATTGGGAATACAATAGTGAATTACCCCATGCCTGGTATATACCGGGTCAACCTGGGTTCGGCATTCGGAAGTTTCAATGCACCCGCCCTGGTCAATGCTGATATCGACAATTACGGAGCCTTTTTTCATTTCCTTAACCATGTCTTCTGTTATGATGTAACGTGGTCCCTGTTCAAATAGATACATTGCACCAATCACAACATCTGCCGAACGAAGTGTCCGCTCCATAACCTGCCGGTGAAAAACAGAGGTATAGATCCGCTGTCCTATGTTGTTCTGCAGTCTGCGCAGGCGGTGGACCGAATTATCAAAAACCTTAACCTGGGCTCCCAGTCCCAGAGCAGCCCGTACAGCCGACTCAGCAGCTGTACCGGCACCAAGTATAACTACTTCGGCCGGGGTTATTCCGGGGATTCCTCCAAGCATTACCCCCTTCCCTCCCCTGAAATTACTCAGGTATTCGGCGGCAATCAATATGGAAGTATTTCCGGCTATAGTGCTCATGGATCGAACTACCGGATAGCATTTATGCTCATCCTTGATATTCTCGAAAGCTATGGCAGTTGCCTTTTTCTGTATCAGCCTTTGCACGAATGCTTTTGTTTGGTTATTAAGGTGAAGCGAGGAAATCACAATCTGCCTTTCGCTGAGAAGTTCTATTTCCTGCAATGACATCGGTGCGATCTTCAGAATTATATCCGAATTGTAGATTTCTTCCCGGTTGTCAACAATGAATCCTCCAAGCTCGCTGTAATCTGTATCTGAATAGTTTGCTGGTGCACCTGCACCTGCTTCAATCTTTACTTCATGTCCGGTGTTAACAAGCTGGTCAACAGCTTCCGGGGTAAGTGCAACACGGCTTTCGGTTTTTTGTGATTCCTTGGGAATTCCTATAGTAAGCTGCTTTTTACTCTTGCTTACCTCCAGCATCTCTTCCTGTGGCATCAGGCTGGCCTTGCCAAAAGTAAATTTTGAATCGGACTGATCCTGGGGACTCATTTTTCTTTCCTTTCTTTAATTAAGGTGGTCTAAAATAATATAATTCATCCGTATAGTCAAGAAAGGTTGAGGCAGCTCACCCCAGTTCCCGGAGTTCTCGCGTTCCGCCTTCACCAATTTTAAGTGAAAGCCTGACGCTGCCTTCAGGCAGGATAGCCTCTACCAGCTCCGGCCATTCAAGGAAACAATATTCCCCGCTGTACATATACTCCTCATAACCAATATCATATACCTCCTCCACAGACTCTATCCTGTAAAAATCAAAATGGTAGACAAAATCTCCCGTTTCAGCTCCGTATTCATGAATCAGGCCAAAAGAGGGAGAGCTTGTAACATCATCAACTTTCAGCGCTCGGCACAGGGCCTTTATAAAAGTCGTTTTACCTGCTCCCATCTCTCCGTAGAAGGCGAATATCCTTTCGCCGGGAAAGGAATCCAGCAATCTGCGGGCAGCATCGTCAAGCGAATCAGGGGATGGGATCTTAATACTGAACATAGACAGTTCTTTATTTTGGACTCAGGGTAACCAGGGGAATAAGCATTTCTTCCAGGGAAATCCCGCCATGCTGGAAAGTGTTCCTGTAATAGTTCACCATCTGGTTATAATTATTGGGATAGATCAGGAAATCATCCTTAATGGCAAAAATATAGCTGGAACTGATATGTGACTTTGGCAGGTGGATTAACTCAGGCTGTTTGATCTCATAGATCTCATCAGGATTGTAATTCAGATTCTTACCCTGTTTGTATCTCAGGTTGCTTGATGTCTTGCGGTCCCCGATAACCTTAACAGGATTCTGCGCCCTGATGGTGCCATGGTCGGTGGTCAGGACTACCTTGATCTTTTTCCCGGAGACTTCCTTCAGGTAATCAAAAAGATGGGAATGTTCAAACCATGACTTGGTTAGTGACCGGTAAGCCGGTTCATCGTATGCAAGCTCACGGATCATATCAAGTTCAGTCCGGGCATGTGAAAGTATGTCCACAAAATTAAAAATAACCGCACTCAGGTCATAGTTGATAATATTAGATGCATTTTCAACCAGTTTTTTGCCTCCACGGGAATTATTCACCTTATCATACCGGATCTTGAGCTTTAGTCCGGCCCGCTCCATCTGCTTTTCAAGCAACTCGGATTCCTTCAGGTTTTTTCCTCCTTCATCTTCCTCATCTGCCCACAGGCTTGGATAAAGTTTCTCTATCTCAAGGGGCATAAGCCCTGCAAACATTGCATTTCTTGCATATTGAGTCGATGTGGGCAGAATACTGCAATAGACCTCATCTGAATCCACAGTAAAAAATTCTTCGATTAGTGGCTGGATGGTTTTCCACTGGTCAAGACGTAGATTGTCAATTACGATCAGACAGATCTTCTCTCCTGCTTTTAAATGAGGAATTACCCGCCTTTCCAATACGTGAGGTGAGAGCAAGGGGGCATCCTCATCCTTGCCGGTGAACCAGGTGTGATAATTTGTTTTAATGAATTTTGCAAAGCCTGAATTTGCTTCTGATTTCTGCATCTTCAGGATTTCCTCGAGTCCATCGTCAGTACTTGACTCAAGCTCCAGGTCCCAGTATGTCAGCTTCTTGTGTATCTCTACCCAGTCCTCGAAATGATAGGCGGTATTTATCAGCATCTGTATCCGGGCAAATTCAGCCTGGTATGCCGATGTTGTTCTGTCGGTGATAAGCCTTTTGGTATCTATGTTTTTTTTGATTGACAGAAGAATCTGTTTTGGTTTCACGGGCTTAATCAGGTAGTCGTTGATCTTCGATCCGATGGCCTGATCCATGATATCTTCTTCCTCGCTTTTGGTAATCATTACTACCGGGATACCGGGATTCATGGTCTTGATTATATTCAGGGTCTCAAGTCCGCTCATCCCCGGCATATTCTCATCCAGGAATATCAGATCGAAATTTTCTTCCTCAACCAATTTAACCGCTTCATCCCCGTTTTGGGCAGTCATGACCATGTAGCCCTTTTCCTCAAGAAACAGGATGTGTGGTCTTAAAAGATCAATTTCATCATCTGTCCAAAGTATCCGTATCTGCTTCATTCCTGTTATAGTGTTTCTGGAAAAACAACCAGTATTTATTTGCTACTCCATCGTTAATAAGTATCCCCTCGTTGCCTGCTGAAATGATGAACAGGCGGTATTCCGTACCCTCGAGTACATCAAAAATCTCCTGGCTTCTGAAAACATGATCGTAATACTCCCATGTCTTCTCCATGTCATTGAACCGCTTAACAAATACGGCTGTAACTCCATCACCAAGTACTTCGTGAGAGACATCAATTGTCCTGTTGGGGTAGACATCAAGGTTCAAGTTAATAAATTCAAATTTTAACTGGTTTACATCCATGGATCCCCGTACGAAAAGTCCATAGTAAAATTCACCCGTTGTATCGGCCGTATACATTACCTCTGCTTCTATTTTCTCTGTTTCTGTTTTAACTTCCTTGTCGGTATCCAATATGTAGGCAAGGATAGCTTTTGATCGTTCTGCAATCTCAGGATCGGGAGTGCTCTTTGAAAGACTGTCCAGGGCCTGGGTGAAAACCATGATGTCCTCTGTTTTTCCAATTGCAAGCACCTTCAGGAACTGGAATTTCGGGATCACCTGATCATCTGGGTATCTTGATAAGGCTGTATCTGCATTGATCAACACCCCGTAGTAATCTCCCCGCTGGTACATATCATATGTTGCCTGGTAAAAGTTATTGACTTCATCTTCCTTGGCTTGAAGCTCAGACACATAATTGGGATTGGTCAGTATCTGTGCAGGCTGGCTTTCCGGGAATTCCCTTACAATTGAGGCTTTGAATACATTTGCCGAGGTCATATCCTTTTCCTCCTCATACAGGCGATAGAGATTATAATAGGTGCTAAGGGCAAATTGATTCCCCGGGAACCGATCAATCAATTCCCTGTATTTCAGCTCGGCATTTGGGTAATCATGCAGTTCATTTTTATAAATGGTCCCGGCATTATATAATCCCTCAACAATCCTCTCATTTGACAGATCCACCATGGAATCTGTGAAGGGGATATCCGTCATGTAAAATTCGCGTGACTTATTACTCAAAATTTTGGTGGCTTCTTCAATAACACTGCTTGTATCGCTGACTTCCCCTTCTGCCTCTTCCGTTTCAAAGGTCATAGAATTTTTATTCGACCTTCTCCAGTAATCTTCCAGTTTCCTGTTCCCCCATTTCATCCTGAATTCGGGCTGCCCGAATCCCTTTGCCGCCTGGTTGTAGAAGTACCATTGTCCGATCGCCTCCTGGTTATTAGAAAAACCTGTACGCTGGCTTTCATTAAGAGCCATGCGGTTAAACTGCTGGTCCCTCATTCCTTCCATCTCCTGCTGCCTTGCCTGTGCCTCTGCCCTTACTATTTGTGCGATCAGGCTGTCAATCATGGCATTTCTCTCTGATTCAGACATATTTGCAAGCATTTGAAGACTGTCCTCGAGTTGTACGATCTGGAGATTTTCTACCAGGTTTGAGAGACTGTTTGATTTCAGCACGATCTGACTATAATCTGGATATTCCTGTGTCATGTACACCATGGCAGAATCATAATACAGGTCAGCCTGTTCATATTCCTGCCATTCGTAATATATATTTGCAATGGTCAGGCAGGAGGTCGTTTTCTGTTGTGTGTTACCGATATTATAAATCGATGATAATTTGTAATGGTTGAGGGCTTCCTGGGCATCCCCGTCACGCTGGTAAACATTCCCCAGAGCATAGTAGATCTGGTCGCGAAAATCAGAATTTTTCTCATCCTTTAACATCTTTCGCAATTCGTCCTTTATCTCCTTGGCATTGTCTGAACCGGCAATAAATACACTGGCCCTGTTAATGCGCGCGTTGAAGCTCATTTCGTAAGGCGGATTCATTTTGATCACATTACGATAGTACTCGGATGCCTTCTCCGGGTCTCCTGCTTCCTGGTGGAGCTGGGCCAAAATGTAAGACCATCTCACCTTTTGATCTTTTTTCCTAACCTCATCTACTGCACGTGTCATGGGATCAATTGCCCTCCCGTATTCTTCCTGTTTCATGTACAGGTCTGCAAGTGTCACGTAAAGATCCGGATTAAGTGAAACGGGGAATTCCTGAGTGCCCGTCAGTACTTCAAGAATGTCTTCGGCTTCGGCGTATTCCTTTAATTCATTATAGGTTCGGGCAATCCATATCTGGGTTTCATAAACGATGTCATCGTAATGATATTCGGTCATGATAAATTTGAAGGTCTCCAGGGCTAGATGAAAATCATGCCTGAACAGATAGGCCTTACCCATCAGCAGATAGTTACCCGGTACAAACTTATTGTACTCATTCATGGCATAGAGTTCTTTCTGTTTTTTTGACTGGGGACCGTTCTTGAATTCCGGTTTCACCGTAATGGAATGAAGGGTAATTACCTTGGTGGCTTTCTGAATGGCCCTTTCCATATCACCGGCAACAGCTCCCGCAGTATTTTCATTCCCCCACATAAAAATTGGCAGAATGTTGGTAAAATCATCCTCGTGGGAATCAGACATCCGCTTTATGCCGCTTTTATAGCTTTCATTGCCATTGAAAAAGATATTATACCTGGAGGTTACGTTATGGAAAGTTCGGGTGACAGGAGTGTTCTTTTCTGTACTGCAGGCACCGAGTATTCCGAAAAGAAGGACCAGTAGGGGATGATATATCTGGATTCGCTGTCTCAAGACAACACAAATGTATTAAACTCAAACGAAAAAAACCCTGCACAATTGTGCAAGGATCAACTATGCAGGTGCTCAGTTATTGAAACGAAAAGTTTTATTCCAGGGCAATCAGTTCTTTCATCTCCGGAACCTCTTTCATAAGTGCCTGCTCTACGCCGGCCTTCAAGGTCTGATAGCTGAACGGGCAGCCCTCACAGGCCCCGTGCAACTTCACCTTGATTACCAGGTCATCGGTCACCTCTTCCAGAGAAATACCTCCCCCGTCTGATTCCAGGTAAGGACGTATTTTGTCAAGGGCTGCTTCAATCCGCATACTCAGGTCATTTCTTTCATCTTCCGTCATGATATCCAGCTAATTTATATTTTACATTTTCTTTATTTCAAGAATACGTGTGGCAGGCATCTCTGCATTCCTTCTCTCTATTTCCCTTATAACATTTTTAGCCAGGTTCTCGAATGCCCCTGCTACTGCCGATCCATTGTTCAGGACTTCTGGTTTTCCATCATCCCCGCCCTGGCATATACTCTGCACGATTGGTATCTGTCCAAGCAATGGAACCTTAAGTTTTTCTGCCAGGCGAACTCCTCCACCTTCTCCAAATATGAAATATTTATTCCCGGGAAGCTCGGCCGGTGTAAACCAGGCCATGTTCTCTATCAGTCCCAGAACAGGCACATTAATCTTCTCTCCACGAAACATGTTGATCCCTTTTAAGGCATCTGCAAGGGCAACTTGTTGCGGAGTACTTACAATAACTGCTCCTGTAACCGGAACTTCCTGCACCATTGTCAGGTGAATATCGCTGGTCCCGGGTGGAAGATCAATAAACAAATAATCAAGCTCCCCCCATTTGGTCTGGCTCATAAACTGCTTAAGTGCATTGGTAGCCATTGGTCCCCTCCAGACCACAGCATCTTCCGGGTCAACAAAAAAACCGATGGACAGAAGTTTCACCCCATAGCTTTCAACAGGCAGAAGTACTTCCTTCCCGTCAATCATTTCAACGGAGGGGCGCTGGTCCTCAGCATTCAGCATCTTGGGTATTGAGGGACCGAAAATGTCGGCATCTAATAACCCGACCCTGTGACCTGCCTTAGCTGTCGCAACGGCCAGGTTAACAGCAATGGTTGATTTACCAACTCCACCTTTGCCGGAAGCTACCGCAATGATATTCTTAACATCCGGCAGAATCCTGTTTGATTCTATCACCTGTTTCGCCTTGATCTCAATGTTTCCCTCCACTTCAACCTTTGGATCAAGGTATTTTTTCAGGGCTTTTATACAGGCTTTGCGAACCAATGGTATTACCGGATCGTTCGATCGATCAAAAACGATTGTGAATCCAAGTTTTTTTTCTTCCGACCAGATATCGCTGACGAGTCCAAGTTCAACAATATTCTGGTCCTTCCCGGGATAATTCACCTTTTGCAATGCTTCCCGCACCTTTTCCTCCGAGAACATATCTGAGTTAATTTAAAGGATTAAAAATGAGGCTCAAATATAGGAATTTTTATTTAGATTAAATCCGCATTGGGATCCCAGAACAGGGTCTTAAAATCCACCACGCGGTCTTCCAGAACCTCCACACCCTCACTTTCCAGCAATTCTTTCATAACATGTGGCCCCCCGAAATGATGCTTTCCGCTCAGCATCCCACTTCGGTTAATTACCCGGTGGGCCGGTACATATTCATCCTGGGTATGAGAATTATTCATTGCCCAACCTACCATTCTTGCCGCCTGAGGGGAACCAATATGCCGGGCCACTGCCCCATAGGTTGTAACCCGGCCGCTTGGGATCAGCCTCACGACATCGTATACCCGTACAAAAAAATCTCCTTCACGATCGCCGGTGAGGTCATAGGTAGATTTTTTCATGGCAGAATAAACTTAATCCTCATCTCATTATGGTTCCTTAATGATCTTATCTGAAGGGAGTTCAAACTTCAGGTAGTAAATGGGTAGTTCCTTTTCAATAAACTTCATCTCATAAAAGGTATGTATCCCGTAAACCACATCCGACATTTCACTTCCATGCAATTTTTCTGTGGCAAATAACAGTGGAAGTTCATTCTTTTTAATAAGGTCAAGGGTGTATTGGTATAGAACCTCATTGTCGGTTTTCAGATGTATGATTCCCCCATCCTTCAGAATCTTCCGGTATGAATTCAGGAATTTTGAGGCCGTAAGTCGCTTTTTTACTCTTCTGCTTTTTAGCTGAGGATCGGGGAAGGTCAACCAGATCTCGTCGACTTCATCCTTTGCAAAAACGGAATTAATGAATTCAATCCGGGTGCGGATAAATGCTACATTGTGGATATCTTCATTAAGCGCTTGCCTTGCGCCTGACCATATCCTGGCGCCTTTGATATCAATACCGATAAAGTTTTGCCCTGGGAAAAGTCCGGCAAGTCCCACCGTATACTCCCCCTTTCCGCAGCCTAGTTCAAGAATTATCGGTTTGTTGTTGTTGAAATGGCCTGTGGCCCATTTTCCTTTGAGACGGTAGTCATTGTCAATCACTTCTTCGAGGGAGGGCTGGAGGACGTTTTCGAATGTGTTCAGTTCCTCAAATTGGCCGAGCTTCCTCTTTCCCATTAATCTGCTTTTTCAACCCTTAATCCAACATCCAGAATGAAAGGTAGTTTTTCATTCCGCATGGCCTGCTCAAAATCGAAACTGTACTTTCCACTCTGGGCGAAGCGAACATTCCGCTTGTACATTTGCTGCAGATCCCATATATCCCCGAGCCCGCTACCCAGCCACTTCCCTTTTTCATCCGCAAGGATTACATCAACGGTATCGCGGACAGAATGTCCGGAAGGGGCCGTTGTAGTGATAAACAGGTATAGATTACTCATGGGGTAAAGACTTGCGTTGCGAACGTTTACGTAGAGATTATGAGATGTGATTGTGTCGTCGATCTGAATTTCGAACTGAATAATATTTTCCCTGTTCCAGATCCCTTCCGGGATTTTGATATTTTTTTCATAAACACGGCTCTTATCACAGGAGGAAAGGACCAGGATGAGGGATAGGAATATGAGGTATCTCATGGTCTGTCAG
>SDBV01003293.1_pt1 | contig 23910 bp, 26 predicted proteins | sample 2277081 | NCBI WGS metagenome assembly SDBV01 (sample SAMN10402039, study PRJNA504765) | marine sediment metagenome | isolation source: marine sediment core GS10_PC15, 223 cmbsf | place: Arctic Ocean: Southern Knipovich Ridge | collected 2010 | reverse complement strand
AATATATATAGAGTAATCTGTATCAGTTCCATAATTATAAACACCAATATGTCCATCTCCTATCATTACTCCTATGTCTTCAGCAAGAAATTCTGACATTTCTTTTGGTAATTTTAATCCTCTTTTAATATCATTTCTACTAAAATTAACTTTTGAAATATCTAATTTCATATATATCACCCTATATTTTTATAATAAATAAACTTTTCTTTTGTAAAATAGGAGGTTGATTGAAATTATATTGAAAAATATAAAAATTAGATTAAAAGAGATTAATGAACCATATATTCTTTAAAATAACAATCTTTTTATAATGAAAATGATAACATAAGGATATGGTTAACATCATTGCATATGCTTCAATGATCAATAAAGAATCCTTAGCTAGAACTATTACTCCTAGAAAATCTAAAGAAGTTCTAATCAAAGGCTATAAAAGAATATTTAACCAAAGAGCTTCTAGATTACATTTATATAATGCAGACCCAAAGCAGAATAAAGTTGCTATAGCTAATATTATTCCAGATGAAACTAGTTCTTTTAATGCAATAATGTTTGAAGTAGATGATTATGAATTTGAAAAACTAAAAATAAGACAAAAATCATGCCATACAAAAAAAGTTATTGTTAATGTAGAAGGAAATAAAACCGAATCAATAATGTTTATTGGAAATAAAGTTTATGAAGGAATGGAAATGCAAAACGATGATTACTTGCCTATTGAATTATATTTAAAAAAATGCAGACAAGGTGCTTATGAAATAAGCGAAGAATTTGGAAAGCAGTGGGATGCAACAACTTGTTTAGGCGATGGAAGAACTGTTAAAGAATATTTGAAATAGGAGATTGTAAAATGGAAGAAGCAGTACTAATGGAAAAACCAGAAGAAGAAATCAAGAAGAAAGCTTTATTTGTTATTGCTCCAGAAAGATTTAAAGATGAAGAATATTACATTCCAAAAGAAATTCTAGAAAATAATGATATAGAAGTTGTAACTGCTTCTCTAAAAAGTGAAGCAATCAGTGTTAAACAAAAAACACAAAAAGTCGATATATTATTAGATTCTGTAACAACAAATTATGATGCTTTAGTGTTTATTGGCGGACCTGGCGCTCCAATTTATTTTGAAAATGCAAAAGCACATGAACTAGCACATGCATTCTACAAGCAAGACAAAATTGTTGCTGCTATCTGTATTGCTCCTGTAACATTAGCAAATGCAGGAATCTTAACAGGAAAAAAATGTACTATATTTCCTTCTGGAAAAGAAGAATTAACTGAAAAAGGAGCTAATTACATAGATAAATCTGTAGTTGTAGATGGCAATATAGTAACAGGCAATGGTCCTGATGCAGCAAAAGAGTTTGGTGAGAAATTAGCTGAGATGATTTAATCTTCTAACGAATTTAAGTATTTTTCATTTATATTAAAAGATTCACAAATTCTTTTTTTAACAGATGAACTTGTTGGAAAATATTCTCCTTTGAGATATGAATGTATCGTGATTGTTGATATTCCTGTTTCTCTAGAATATTCTTCTACAGAAACATTCTTTTCTTTAAATCTTTTAGAAAAATATTTTTTCCATTTAGAATATCTTACTTTGTGGAATAGTCTAATTTCCCTTCCTCCATCTTGCTTAATTTCACTGAAAAAACTATCAAGTCTACTAGGATCATCATAAAATGTTATTTCAATGCTAGGAATAATATATCTTTTCAATTTTTCTAATAATCTATCTATAGCCATTATTCTAGTATCTTAACATCTTTTTAAAAAGTTTTTCAATAACTTTATGTAATAAAGTTCTGAAAACTTGAAAAGTTTTCAATAAATTTATATATAAAATCTAATACCAACTCAGTATGAATAAAAAATCTGAATCACTATTCTGGGCAGATCAAATAGCAAGAAAAGTTATCCATGAAAAAGGGGATAAAAAGAAATATACAATAGCAGCAGGTATAACTCCTTCTGGAACAATTCATATTGGAAATTTTAGAGAAATAATTACAGGAGATTTGGTTGGAAGAGCTTTAAAAAGCTTAGGAAAAGAAGTTAGATTTATTTATTCTTGGGATGATTATGATGTTTTTAGAAAAGTTCCTGCGAATAGCCAAAAAAAAGAATTATTACAAAAACACCTAAGAGAACCAATAACAATTGTTCCTGATACTTTTGGTTGTCATAAGAGTTTTGCAGAGCATAATAAAAAAAAAATTGAAGAAACTTTACCTTTAGTTGATATTCATCCAGAATTTATTTCTCAAACAGAGATGTATACAAATTGTAAGTATGCAGAAGGAATAAAGAAAGCATTAGAAGAAACAAAAATAATTAAGCAAGTTTTAGATCAATATAGAAAAGAACCATTACATAAAACATGGCTCCCTATAGCAATATTCTGTGAAAAATGTAATAAAGATACAATAAATAAAATTGAATATCTTGGAGATTATCAATTAAGATATAGATGTGATTGTGGATTTGAAGATGAATTTGATTTCAGAAAAAAAGGCATAGTAAAGTTAAAGTGGAGAGTTGACTGGCCTATGAGATGGGCATATGAAAAAGTTGATTTCGAGCCAGCTGGAAAAGATCATTATGCAGCTGGAGGAACAAGAATAACTGGAAAGGAAATTGTAAAGTTAGTTTATGATTATGAAAATCCAACTGATTTAATCTATGAATGGATTAAAATCAAGGGTGGAAAACAATTTTCATCTTCTTTAGGAATTGCAACAACATTAAATGATGTCTTAGAGATCTATGAACCTAGTATAGTTCGTTATTTATTTGCTGGTTCTAGGCCAATGACAGAATTTTCCATATCTTTTGATTTAGATGTTTTAAAATTATATGAAGATTTTGACAAAACAGAAAGGATCTACTATGGAAAAGAAAAAATAGATAATAAAAGAGAATTTGAGCAGCAAAAAAGAATTTATGAAATGTCTTCTATTAAAATAAAGAAAGACATTCCATTTCAACCTAGCTTTAGGCATTTAACTACTGTAATTCAAATATATAATGATTTTAACAAAGTTAAGGAGTATTATAAATTAAAAAACAAAGCAGATGTAGAAAAATTAAAAGTAAGATTTAATTGCGCTAAAAATTGGCTTGAAAAATACGCTCCAGAAGACTTTAAATTTGAATTACAAGAAAAAGTAGATGTAAAACTAACAGATAAACAAAAAAAAGCACTAAAAGAAATTGCTAAAATTTTAAGCAAGAAATGGGATGAAAAAAAACTATATGAAGAGTTCTATAATATAAGCAAAAAGCTAGGAATAATGCCTAAAGAGCTTTTTGAAGGAGGCTATAAGGTTTTGTTAAACAAAAATAAAGGGCCTAGGTTAGCTGGTTTTATCCTGATTATTGGCAAGGAAAAAGTTAGGAAAATGTTTGAAAAAGTTTGAGTTCTTGTACTACTTAACAATAACGATATATTTATAAGTATATTTACCTTACTAGGGTTAAAATGCGCCTTAAACCAAATGATAAAATTGGTATATATACATTAGTAGAAAGACTTGATGATAAAGGCCCTAAGAAAACTGGTTCTTGGAAACAAGTTTGGCAAGTTAGAGACGAAGATGGTGACAGTGGATTAGTTATGAAACTTCCTTCTGATGAAAAAATAACAGATAAAGGGCCATTAGAAGATTTAACTGTCCATGGTATTAAAGAGCATTTTGATAGTGAATTTAGAATATATGGTGCTTTAAGAAAAATATCTGGAAAATGTGATAATTTAGTACAGGTGATATTTCATTATAAAGAAGGTGAATTTGAAAGAGAAGGTAAAGGACATCAATTAGCTGAATGTTGGGAAAATCTTCCAGAAGGATGGAAAGAGAAAATTCCTTTTTCTATTGAAAAATTAGCAAATATGAGTCTAACACAACATATTGATAATTTGACAGAAAAAGGAGAAGAGCTAAAACCAAAAAATAAATTTGAAATTTTAAAAGAAGTAGTTACTGGCATTGCGGCACTAAACAAAGCAGGTTATGTACATCAAGATCTAACCACAGACAATATTTTTTATATTCCTGAAGAAGGCATCTATAAAGTTGGAGATTATAGTTCAGTTCAAATAGTAGATAAACAAGAGCATACTCAACAAAAATTAGGAGCCCGAAGAGTAAGGGCCCCAGAACAATGGAATGGAAATATCTATATTCAATCAGATGTTTACATGTTAGGAATTTTCATTGAGCAATTTTATACTGGAAATCATCCTTTTTTTAAAGGAAAGTGGAAAGGAACTGAAGAACATGAAGAACAATTAAGGGCAAAGATAGATAGTGAAGCACAGCCAAATATTACAATAGGAATAGTTGATAAAGGTTTAGAACCAATTGTCAGAAAATGTCTGGAAAGAAGAATAGAGGACAGGTATGCAGATGCAGGAGAATTATTAGAAGCTATTGAGAATTTAGAAAAAAGCGAAATAACTACTCCGCCTATAAAAAAATCAAAAAGACCAATATATGTAGTGGCTACATTAATAGCAGCTGCTATTGGAATTGGAACATTTTTTTTAAATGATGAAAAACCTACAACCCCTCTAGAACCAATTCCAGTTCATCCAATAACAGAAACCGCATTCCAGGATTCATCTAATCTTTTTATTGACAATATAGAAAGACACAATGATCTTGTATTTTTTTTAAAAAGTACATATGAACAGTATCCTAGCTTCACACACGAAGTTATAGATACACTTGTTGCAATTTTAACATCAGATAAAGTTTCAAACTACTTAACTCCACAAACAATGTATGCTACTCTTTTAAACAGCATTTTAAAAGAGACTGGATCTGAAAATGAATTTAGTGATTCACTAAAATCCAAATTGCCTGAAGGGTATGAACTTAGCTTATTTTTAGCAAATTATAAATTTTTGATAGGAGACACAGACACTGCAGCAAAACATTACAAAACAGCAATTGACTCTTCTGATTTAATAAATAAAAATTTAGCTCGTTTAAGTTACACTCTCTTATTATCCAGTACAGGTCAACCAGAAGAAGCAATTGAAGTAAGGAATCAAGCACTTGAAGAATACCCTGGTCTTGATGAAAAATACAGAATAACAGCTCTCAATGATGGATCATGGAATCTGCTCAATCTCGGAACATCTCCTAAAGAAGTAATTCAGACAATATTTGCTTTTCTTGAAGAGCATCCAGACACAACAATTGATCTAAACTGGACAAGACAGTATTTAGCTATAGCTTCATATGAAAATAAACAATTTGGAGAGGCAGTGGATATATTAAGAGATGTAAAATCAAGGAATTTATGGTTATCTTCTCAAGAAAATAATGACATAAGACGAAAAAAAGTAATACAAAATGAGATTGACAATTGTATGGCTTGGACAATACTCCGGCTTTCAAATATACTTTTTGCATCAGGAAGATATGATGAAGTAAGTTCTTCTATGATTCAAACAGGAGAAGAATTATTTACAAGAATTGGCATGGAATATGGATTAATGGAATATAAAGTTACTGAACAAAAAAGTAGAATTTTTGATGGTGACTTAAGTCCAGATATTGAAACTACATTATTAGATAATGATGCTCTTGCTACTAGAATAGATTCAAAAATTGGAAAAGTATCAACTAAAATTGCCCTTAGTCAATATTATCATTTTATAGGAGAAGATACCAAAGCTATTGAACAACTTGATAAAGCAAATAGTGAAATTAAACCAGACTATGAAGAGAATGATTTAATATATTTAGCACAAATTAACCTACACAAAGGAAGGTTTTATTTTGATAGAAACGGTAATTCAAGATCTAATGATCTTTCTCTATTAAATGAATCAATAGATCATTTAATTACTTCTTTAGGATATTATGGAGTTGAAGATAAAGTAATAATAAAACTTAAAACTGAGTCAAATAACAATATAGATAAAAAAGATTTATCGATCAATCCAAATAAGTTTATAATTGAAATTGCAGCAGGTTATTTTCATCTTGCAAAATTGTGTAATGAGAAATATCTTCATTTACTAAATGATCCTTTAGGAGAAAATCCAGATTCATATAGATATGCTCTTAATCATGCTTTAACTGAATTTTCCAGATATCGTGCTTTAACAAAAAAAGCAGATTATCAGTTAGAAGCTTGCAGAGGTCTTACTGATCAAGTTGGCTTTCCTAGTTTAGAAAAAGAAGAAGAATTAATGCAATTTAAGTAAAGTCTATCCACTAAACAAATTCTTATTAAAAACCATTAACACTTTCTGGTTCTTTTAATACATATAAACTCCCTATATTCCTTGCAATGTCCCTCACTAAATCACCAGCAAAATGTAAAATAATATTATTTTCATTATTCTTGTTCAATAATTCTGGTAATTCTTTCTTTAACATTTCTTCTTTTCTGACTGCTAGTTTATGAATATTCTTTAATTTTTGTTCAAAAAAAGTATTATAAAACAAGATATAATAGTCAAAAGTTTTTTCCATAAAATTTAAACATTCTTTACTAATCTTTATTTCTTTTTTTTTTGATAATTGTTCATAAATATAGATTATACTATTAGATATTCCAATTAAATGCGAAATCAAAAAATATAATTTCCTGCTTTTAAGTTCATCAAATAATGGCTTCTTTGCTAAAGTTCTTCTACAATAATTAGAAAATCTTTGTACGTTTTTTGATATTGCTTTAATTTGCTCTTGATTACTAATCTTATTAGCCTTAAAATCATCTAGCATAAGTGTAAACATATTTTTATTTAATAAAAATACTTTTCTTAATAATATTGGAAATTCCTCACTGATCACTTGAGATAAATTTTTTATCAAACAAGTTTCTTTAGACTGTTCTACAATATGATATCCTAAAAATTCATCAACTATTTTATTTAAATGATTAATGCTATTCTTATCAAAAATTTTAACATGCACTTCATCATATCCTTTAAGATAAATGTTTCTAAGTACTTCTTTTATGTATAACTCATTATTTGATTCTAATTTTAAAGTCACACTTCTGTCAGTCTTGTTCTCTCCGCTTCTTATAACAAGATCTTTCCCAGCATCATCTGCTTCTAGCTCATCTCCTGGTTTAACATTGTGTTTCTCTACCCACTTTCTAGGCAATGTCATGGTTAATGTATTATGCCCTTGTTTTATGACTTTTCGTTTCATAAGATGTAATAAATACGTTGAAATATATAAATTTTATGAAAATATATTCAATAGTGATAAATATATTCCTTATTGTAAAAGAATATATATTTCGTAATCTATCCTATACTTATCAAAATGTTTACAAAAAAAGACGTTGAGATTATACCGCATTTGAGAAATAATGCGAGAAAAAGAATAACCCACATATCAAAGCAAACACAAATTCCAGTAACAACCATCTATGACAGAGTGAAAGGACATGAGAAAAAAATTTTTAAGAAACATGTATCCTTACTGGATTTTTCAAAATTAGGGTTGTCAAGTGCTCATTTAGCTATTAAAGTTGAAAAAGATTCAAGAGAAAATTTACAAAAATTTCTCTTGGAAAAAGCAAACATAAACTCACTTTACAGAACAAATTTCAGCTCAGATTTTTTAGCTGAGTGTGTTTTCAAAAACAGTGCAGAGATACAGAATTTTGTTGAAGAAATAGAAGAAAAATTCAAGATACAGGAAATTAAGATTTTCAATGTCATTGAAGAACTGAAAAAAGAGGAATTTTTGACAAAAAAAGAGCATTTTGATTTGATTTAAAATGGAAAATTCAAACATAAAAAGGTTAAATGAAAGAGCATATAAGATATTTGATGAGATTCTAGATCTAGATACTAATTTCAAAAGGATTTATGATATAAGATTTAATGACATACAACCAGGCTGCACTCATTTGTTTTCGCATCTTCTGAGTAGGTTTCTAGTTGATAATTGCATCAAAAATCCCCATGTATTGTTATCTGGTGATAATAGACGAGACACTCCCTTAATTCTTGATGAACTGGAAGAAGGTTTCTTAGAAGCAGGTTTTACAGTAATCAACGCAGGATACAACAACATAACCCCTATGTTTGAAAGGGAAAGGGAAAAATTAGGGATTTGCGGAATAAATGTAACAGCATCTCATCAGTCAAAACAATTCAATGGCTTAAAGATTGTTATTGAAGATAAACCAGATGAACAATTAATAAATGAAATAAAAAAAAAATCAGTAAAGATTTCAGGTAAAGAAGTTCATTATGCTCAACAAATTCTAAGAGAAAGATACATAGATGAAATAGTGGCTTATGGTAGTGATCTTAAAGGAATTGAAACACCAATGTTAATTGATGCAATGCAAGGTTCTTCTTTTTGGTTTTTTAAAGAAGTAGCTGATAGATTAGGATTTAATTATGAAGGATTTAGAACAGAACCAAATGGTAATTTTCCTTTAACAACTAATGGTCCTGATCCATCTCAATATGCCAATATTGATTACTTAAGACAAGCAAAAACAAACGCTTCTTTAATCCATTTAATAGATGGTGATGGAGATAGATATGGTCTTGCATTAAATATTAATAATGAAATAAGAATGGTTGAATCACCTATTTATTCTGTCTTAAGAGCTAAATCATTATTAGAACAAGAGCCAGAGAGAAAATGCTTTGTAACAGAAACTGTTCTTTATCATATTGTTAGAGAATCACTTGAGAAATTAGGAATCGAAGCCAAAATAGCAAACAGAGGAAGAAAAAATCTAATTGAAGCAGTAAGGGACTGTAGAGATAAAGCACTTGGTGGAGAAGAACTTTCACTTCATCATTATGATGAAAATGGATTTGATGATGCAATTAGGAATGTTCTTGAAACTATTAGGATTTCACAGAAAGTTTCTTTAGAAGATGAAATACAAAACATAAGCAATGAAATAAAATATTTTATTCCAGAATTAAGAGTAGATTATCAAGGAGATAGAAGAACTCTGTACAAAAATTTAGAAAACACTTTTCCATTAGCACATGAAAGTGATGGAATTTTTATTCCTAGTAAAGATATTCATTCAAATCTAAGGTGTTCGTCAAATGAAAATGCTGTAACCCTTAATGTAAGCAGTTCTCGTAGAAGCGATGTAGAAGATTTTGTTGAATATATCTATTCTAAAATAAGTCATTTTGACAAAAATCTATCTCAATCTCTTAAAGAAGATTATGAAAGAAAAATGGAAGACAGAAGAAAATACTGTTTTCCAGGAGAGTTAAAATGAGTTCAAAAACACTTTATCAAGATGATACATTGTTGATAGATGATAATGGCAGTGGATTGTACATTATGTCAGGAGAAGATCCTAAAATGTGGAAGGATAGACAAAGAGGAGACATTCTAGATATTCATGTAAATAAACAAGAGTTATTATCAGGACTAGAAAAATTAGCAGAAGGAGATTATATTCAGTTTGGAGATATAGATGATGTAGATCATTGCGGGATATGGTTTACAAAAAAAGGAGAGGATATTGAAGTTTACCATTACTATGATTTAGGTGGTTACAAAAATATCATACCATACAAAACACTGGAGGGTTTTTGTAAATAAAAAAATGTCAAACGCAGAAGGTTGGATAACACAAGGAACTCTTGATGAAAAAGTTGGCTTAACCTTAGATGAAATTATTGAGGTTTTGCTTAACTGCATACCTAAAGTGAAATTCCATGAATATGCAGAAAGAGTTAATGAAATAACTGATAAATTAAAGAAAGGAGAACTTGATGATGCAGAAATTGTTGGATTAAGTTCAAATGATGTTTTTATTCTAGAAGGAGAAGCTGCTCAACATCTACCAAGAGAAGAATGGATTGAAGAGATCGGTGGAAGTCCAGCAATATCTGCAATAGCTGCTTATGAATACACGAGAAATGGTAGATCAATATTTTTTGGGGGGGATGTAGTAAAAACAGTAAAAGAATCATTAACAGATAAAAATAGAATATATCAATCTTTATTTGAAGGAAATAAAGAAACACTTGCAATGCCAAGAACTTTAAGCTTAGAAGATTCAGAAGGAAATTTTAAGATAATGCTTCCATATTCTGAAGGAAGAAATCTAAATGAACTTCATTCTGATTTATTACTTAGCAGATTTAGAGTAATGGCACAAGAAAATGAATTGTTTATCGGTTTAGGGGGATTGAATAAAGGAGAACCAAAAGATTACTTAGCTTTAGTGGATGAAATAGCTAATGAAAGAAAATTTGCAGGAATATTTGTAGGAACAAACAATTTCCAAAAATATAAACCAGGAATTGTAATGGGTTATCTTAAAGTTTGTTATAGGGCAGATGTAGTTTCATTTAATGATGTTGAGTTAATGCAAGTTTATGGATCTCTTGGAGGTAATATTCTTGAAAAAGAAGGTGAAATGCTTAAAAATCTTGATAATTTAGCAAAAGAAAATGGAATAAGAGTTAATCCACATCAGATAAAGATATGCCATTCAGCTTCTGGAGCAATTGCTTATTCTACAGGAATGTATGCTAAAGAAATTAATCAAAAAGATCTATCAGAAAAACTACAGAGGGCAGTTCATGCAACATCTCTAAAATATTTAACTGGATTTTATCCAAATGAAGGATGGGCCAGACACCACAAGTTCAATTCAAACAAAAAAAAAGAATTTGTAAAAGATTTTGGCTCAGAAGAAAATCTGCAGAATAATGAAATAACATATGCAATAGCTCCAAAAATTAACAATCCAGAAGGGGGACTTACTGGACTTGGTGCAACTTTTGATGGGGTAATAGGTCATGAACTATCCAAATATGTTATTGAAATCAAAAAGATTCTTCGAGTTAATAATATTTAGGAGGAATGAAAAATGGAAAAAAATTGTGAAAGTTGTCTGGAATGTCATGTAACAACTGATGAGAAATATGCACATTTCAATTATCATAGTATTTTTGATAATGACACAGGAGAATGTGAAGACGCCTCAGGAAAATTCGAAATAGAAATATACAGAAAAGGAATTGAACAATACAAAAAAAATGGATACTGTAAAATTGAAGGAGAGGAATGTTCTCTTGAACTTTCAAATCTAGGAGAAATAGTGCAGATTGATATTGAAGGAAGCGGAAATTGTAACAAAATGGAATTGCAGTGCCCTAATTTTACAATTGATAAGTTTGTGGTATAATGGAAGTTAAAATGGAAAATAAAAAAAATGAGACAAGAAAAAAATCCAGAAAAAGAAATGTTATGGGAAATAGACAAAAATAATATTAAATTAGGATCAATAGAAAGAACAATAGCCCACACCAAGGGAATTTACCATCGAAGTGCTCATGTGATTATTTTTAAAGAACCAAAATATAAAAATATCATTTTACAGCTTCGAGGACACGGAACTTATAATTTTTGTAGATATGGTCAAAGTGCATCTGGTCACGTACGTCATAGCGAAACATATAGGGAAGCGGCATTATCTGAGATAAGTGAGGAATTATTCAATAATGCGCGTGTTCCAAAGGAAATTAAGAATTCTCTTGAATTAAGATGTAATTTTAGATATGAAAAAAATCATAAGAATGTAAATAACAAGGAATGGGTTGCTCTTTACACAGCAATCTTTTCTGGAGAATTCAATCCAGATCCAGATGAAGTAAAAGGAATAAAGGAAGTGTCTACTGAAAAAATAATTTTTGATTTGAAAATAGGTACATGTCATTACACAACAAGTTTTGAACGAGATATTCGTTTTTTACTAAGTGATGAGATGATAAGGGGATATAGTGGATAAAAATGAATGAAAAATCTAAAAATAACATTTCGGAAAGAATAACAATCTACCATGATTCAGCATTAGAAGTATACAGCGAGACTAATATATACAAAGAAAACAACAAGGTTGTATTTTCACACGGCACTCCACTATTTGATGAACCTGGTTTTGGAGGAGGGGGCTTTCATAGGGAAGTCACTGCTGATGCATACAATGAAGGGATTGAAGAATTGCTGGAAAAAGGAAAGTGCGACTTAAGCAAATATGCTTCAGGAACGCTAAAACTAGAGAAGAGTGGTGAAGATTTGATCATTGATTACGGTGAGGGTAGTTTTGTATTTTGCAATTTTAACCCAAAAACACTAAAGCTAAACAAATATATCATAAAAGGTGTTGAAGAAGTTTACGATGCTTTTGATGAATTCGAACATAACAACCCTTTAGATCCCATTGAAGTTGTAGCTGCATCTATTGATGAAGCAGTAAATATTGCTAGAGAAAAATTTCAGCAGGAAATCTGTAAACAACGTTTAGAATCAGGCCATATTTCATCTCTTCAAAGTTCAAGTGGACCGCATGGAATGTATTTTGCACATGTAAATGAAGTTGTAGATATGGACGGAAAGTCAGTATATCAAGATTATGTAGAACGTACGTGATAAAATAACTAATGAATTTAAATAATTTTTGTTAACCATAACCTTTATAAACAAATATTTCTTATTTTTGAACTATGGAAACAACAGTTATTGGCCTAGTAGAAAATATAATAATATTAAAAAACAATAAAAGACACTCAATTAAAGCTAGAATTGACTCTGGAGCTATTAAAAGTTCTATAGACCAAGCATTAGCTAAAGAGCTTAAATTAGGCCCAACATTAAGAAGAATATTAATCAAATCAGCTCATGGCAGTAAAAGAAGACAGGTTATTGCATTGGATATTGAATTAAAAGAAAAAAAGATATACAAAACAGAATTTACTCTTGCTGACAGAAGCCATATGACATATCAAGCTTTGATTGGCCAAAATGTTTTAAAAAAAGGATTTATTATAGACCCAAGAAAATGAAACTAAGAGCAGCATTAATAAGTTTAGGAAGCACTTCAAGCAAATGGGTAGGTAAAGCTATGGAAAAATACTTTGATGAAGTTGATATGTATGACATAAGAGAGATTGAAGTAATTATGGGTAAAAAACCAGAGGTTTTGTATAAAGGAAAGCCCATACCAAATTATGATTGTGTATATTCAAAAGGCTCATTTAGATATAATGCATTATTAAGAGCAATAAGCATGATTCTTTATAATAAATGTTACATGCCTATTAAGCCAATTTCTTTTACCATTGGTCATGATAAACTATTAACTCAACTTATACTAGATAAACACAATGTTCCTATGCCTAAAACTTATTTAGCTGCTACACCAAAAGCAGCTAGAGACATATTAAAAAAAGTAAATTATCCAATGATTATGAAATTTCCAGAAGGAACTCATGGCAAAGGAGTAATGTATGCTGATTCATTTGCATCAGCTTCTTCATTATTAGATGCATTAACAGCTTTAAATCAGCCATTTTTAATTCAAGAATATATTGAGACAGGTGGAAAAGATATCAGGGCAGTAGTTATTGGTAATGAAGTATTTGCTATGGAAAGAAAAGCAGAAAAAGGAGAAGAAAGAGCAAATATTCATACAGGGGGAAAAGGAAAAGCAATTTCTCTTGATTATAATGCAAAAAAAATTGCAATTAATGCTGCAAAAATAATTGGAGCTGAAATATGTGCTGTTGATTTATTAGAAGATGTTAAAGAGCATGTGGTTATAGAAGTTAATTTATCTCCAGGATTACAAGGAATAACAGAAGTAACAACTGTTGATATTGCAGATAAAATTGCTAAATATTTATATGAGCAAACAAAATTAATAAAAACAACTGAAAAAGAAAAAGAGAGTAATGAGATAATGAAAAATATTGAAGAGAAAAATGAAACAGCAAAAGAGATCATAACAAATTTAACTTTTAGAGGGGAAAAGATATTACTTCCTGAACTAGCTAAGAAGATTTCTAAACTTTCAGAAGATGATGAAGTTTGTTTAAGCTTAAAAAAAGGTATGATTGTTGTTAAGAAGAGTTAAATGAAATCTGCTGTTCTTTTTTCAGGTGGGAAAGATTCTTGTTATGCTTTGTTTAAAGCAAAAGATGTTGAATGCTTAATTTCTCTTAAATCAGAAGATGATTCTTATATGTTTCATTATCCAAACATTGAACTAGTTAAAGAACAAGCTAAATTAATTGCTATTCCTTTGATTTATAAAATAACAAATAATAAAGATGAATTAAAAGATTTAAAAGAATGTTTAAAATTAGCAATTAAAAAATATAAAATTAAAGAAGTTTACTCTGGTGCTTTAGCTTCAAATTTTCAAAGAAAAAAAATAAAAAAGATTTGTGATGAACTAAAATTAAGCTCAATTAATCCTTTGTGGCATGTTGATCCTGTTAAATATTTGAAAGATTTAATTAAAAATAATTTTAAAGTTATAATAACTAGTGTAGCAGCAGAAGGATTAAATAAAGATTTTTTAGGAAAAGAGATTAATGATGATATGATTAAAAAATTAATAGAGATAAATAAAAAAAATAAGATAAATATCCATGGAGAAGGAGGAGAGTATGAAACACTAGTTCTTAACTGCCCTTTGTTTAAGAAAGAATTAAAGATTAAAAAAGCAATAATAGAGATGGAGAATGAATGTACTGGAAATCTTAAAATTCTTGCTTTACAACGCTTATAAACATAAATTTCCATAGCAAACTTTATATACCTACAATCTTTCCAAATTCTATGATTATCTATCTTAATTTTTATTAAAAGTTAGTTATAAAAATGGAAGAACTTCAATCAAAAAAAAGCACATATAATGCAGAAGACATTCAAGTTTTAGGAAGTATAGAAGCAGTTAGGAAAAGACCAGGAATGTTTATTGGAGATACTTCTTTTAGAGGCTTGCATCACCTTGTTTATGAAGCTGTTGATAATGCAATTGACGAAGCATTAGCAGGTTATTGTACAAAGATAAATGTTATGATACATAATAACGGAAAGATTTCTGTAACAGATAATGGAAGAGGAATTCCTGTTGATTTACATCCAAAATTAAAGATTCCAGCAGTACAAGTAGTTATGACTAAATTACATGCAGGTGGAAAGTTTGATAAAAAATCATATAAAGTTGCAGGTGGATTACATGGAGTGGGAATCTCTGTTACAAATGCTCTTTCTCAGGAATTAGAAGTTGAAATAAAAAGGGATGGAAAAATTTATTATCAAAAATATCAAAAAGGAAAACCAGCAGGAGAATTAAAAACGATTGGAGATACAACTGAAACAGGAACAAAGATAACTTTCTTACCAGATAATGAGATATTTGAAGAAATAGAATTTCATTATGAAACCTTAACAGCTAGGTTAAGAGAATTAGCTTTCTTAAATAAAGGATTAGAAATAGAAATAAAAGATGAAAAAGTAAATAAACAATCAACATTTCAGTATTCAGGCGGAATAAAATCTTTTATTGAATATTTAAACAAAAATAAAGATCCATTACATAATATAATTTATTTCCAAAAAGAAAAAAATGGAATTATAATTGAGATTGCAATGCAATACAATAGCAGTTATACAGAAAATATTTTTTCATTTGCAAATAACATTAATACAATAGAAGGTGGAACACATTTATCTGGATTAAAAACAGCATTAACTAGAACATTAAATAATTATGCTGAAAAAAATAAATTAAATGATTTTAAATTTAACTCTGATGATGTTAGAGAAGGATTAAGCTGTGTTATATCTGTAAAATTACCAGAACCACAATTTGAAGGACAGACAAAAACAAAACTTGGAAATTCAGATATCAAAGGATTAGCACATTCTATTGTTAGTGAAGGATTAGGAACATTTTTAGAAGAAAATCCTAAACAAGCTAGAATAATAATAGAAAAATCAGTTAATGCTACAAAAGCAAGACAAGCAGCAATAAAAGCAAGAGAGTTAACCAGAAGAAAAAATGCATTAAATGGAAGTTCTTTACCAGGAAAATTATCAGATTGTTCTAATACAAATCCAGCAGAATGCGAGATATTTTTAGTTGAAGGAGAATCTGCTGGTGGATCGGCAAAACAAGCTAGGGACAGAAAGTTCCAAGCTATCTTGCCTTTAAAAGGAAAGATTCTTAATGTTGAAAAAGCTAGGATAAATAAAGTTCTAAACTCTGAAGAAATAATAACTATAATAACAGCATTAGGAACAGGAATTGGGGATGAATTTAACCTTGATAAATTAAGATATCACAAAATAATAATAATGGCTGATTCTGATGTAGATGGAAGCCATATCTCTACTTTAATATTAACCTTATTTTATCGTTATATGAATCAATTAATTGAAAATGGAAATATTTATCTTGCTCTTCCCCCACTATATCAAATTAAAAGAAAAAATGAAAAATATTATGTTCTTAATGATAAACAAAAAGATAAATTAATAAACCAAATTGGAAATGAAAATATTTCAATTCAAAGATATAAAGGATTAGGAGAAATGAATCCAGATCAATTATGGCTAACCACAATGAATCCTGATAATAGAATGTTAAAACAAATAACAATAGAAGATGCTGTTGAAGCTGACAGAATCTTTACAATATTAATGGGCGATCAAGTCGAGCCAAGAAGAGAATTTATTGAGAAGAATGCAAAGTATGTTGTTAATCTAGATGTTTAATAATAAGATTTATAAATCAATTTAAAAACCAAATTACCATGCCAGAAGCAATTATAAGGAAGGGAAAGAAAATCTTTTATCCAATTATAGCTCCCAAATTATTTGATGAACAGGAGCTTGGAGAGATTCCTTTATATGATTTAAGAGAAAGTATTGGAAGAACATTAAAGCTTAACTTAATGGCATTAACAAATGATCCAAAAAGGCAAAATGTGAATATTTCTTTTCAAATAAGCAGTGTTGATGGCCAAAGAGCAAGAACAGAAATTATTGGTTATAATCTAACCCCTAATTCTATAAGAAGGATGGTTAAAAGAAAAAAAATAAGGCTGGATGACAGCTTTGTTGTTAAAACAAGCGATAATAAATTAATTAGAATAAAACCGTTTTTGGTAACTGCTGGATTGGCAAGAAGTGGTGCATTAAAAGGTTTGCAAAGAAATTTAAGAATTATTTTAACAAAAAATATTGCTAAAATGAATTATGAAACTTTTCTAAATGAATTGATTTCTTATAGGTTAGAAAATGATTTAAGAGCACAACTAAAAAAAACTTATCCTTTAGTTGTTTGTAAAATAAGAGCAATGGAAATTGAGAAAGAAAAAAAGAAAGAAGAAGAGGAAGAAGTTAAGAAAAAAGAAATTAAGAAAGAAAAAGTTGAGAAAAAAGAAAAAACAGAAAAGAAAGTAAAAGAAGAAAAGAAAGTTGAAGAAAAACCAAAAGAAGTAAAGAAAGAAGTTAAAAAAGAAAAAACTGTTTCTAAAAAGGAAAAGTAAATTTTTTGCTGCTAAATTTTTAAATGATCAGATACTGTTCCATATTCCTTTTTTGAAGGCCATTCACCAAAAGTTTTTTTTATTTTTCCTCCAAAAATCTTTGCAGTTGGTTTGACATTTAATTCTTTCACTAATTCAGGAAGATGGTCAAAAAATATTTTTTCAGATTTTTCATCAACATCAAAATCATATCCAAAATAAAAGTGAATATTACCTTCTTTATCAATAATACCCCTCACAGAATCATTCATTAATTTTTCATTCCATCCTTCTTTTTCAAACCAAACAGCATGCGAATAATTAACATTAGATTTGGCAATCAATAATTGATTATCTTTAATACAAAACATTCTTCTACTAAGATGAAAGTCTTTGATTTTTTCATCTTCATTTACCCCATACTTTTTTTCAAATTTACCCATGGTCATAATAGTAAATAGCCCTGCTCGGACTTTCTTGCGAACAAATAACAAATTATTTGCAACAGCATTCGAACCGAGGTCAAGAGGATTTCCCATTTAAAGCAAGTAAAGGCTTCGCCTTTAGCTACCAGAACCTCTTATGCTTGACCACTACACTACAGGGCTATAGATAGTAAAGCTTTTTAAGTATGATTTGGTTTTTAAACATTATGGAAACAATTGACGATATTGTAAAATTACATGAAGAAATAAAAAGCAATCTAAAACTAGAATTAGAACATGGATTATATCAATTAAAACACCGTATAAATAATTATTATGTTCTCAATGAACCCTTATATATAGAGTATATCAAGGACAATATCTGTAAAAGAAAAATGAATAAGGTTCAGAGTTCCAATGAATTCTCAATAATTTTATTAAATTCTGCAGCGATGGGGTTTGGATTTGTTAGTATTATCACTGCAGATTATAGATTTATTATATTTGCGGCTGCTACCTATGCTTTTTCCAAATATTTATCAAGTGATACTTCTGGTAAAAGAAATATTGAATATGCGCAAAAATTAAAAAATATCCCTATTGAAACTTGGGAAAAAGTTTTAAATAGATATGAAAAAGAATATCTAGAACTAATAAAATGAAACTATCACAAGGAGCAGAAGCAATTATCTACAAAAAAGATAATATAATCAAAGATAGAATAAAGAAGAACTATAGAATAAAAGAGAAAGATGAAAGGCTAAGAACTTATAGAACCAGAAGAGAAGCTAAGATTCTTGATAAATTAAAAGGAATAATTCCTGTTCCAAAATTAATCAAAGTAGATGATAAAAAAAAAATTATTGAAATGGAAGAAATCAAAGGAAGTAAGGTTAGAGACGTCTTAGAAATGTCAGATTATGAAGAATTAAGCAAAGAGATTGGAGAGAAAATAGCAATTATGCATAATAATAATATCATCCATGGAGATCTAACAACTTCAAATATGATTCAAAGTAATGAAATTTATTTTATTGACTTTGGCTTATCTTTTTTCTCTCATAAAATAGAGGATAAAGCAGTTGATCTGCATCTGTTAAAGCAAGCTTTAGAATCAAAACATTATAAGATATTTGAAGAATGTTTCAGAGCAGCATTAGAAGGTTATAGAAAAGCAGATGATTATGAAGCAATTATGAAAAGATTTGAACAAGTTGAAAAGAGAGGAAGGTATAAAAATAGAAGTTAATCTGATAATGTTTTCAAAAAAGGCTTATTTGTTCTTCTCCATTCCCTTAACTTAATTCTACTGTAAAAATAACCAACCAATTTCACTTTGAAATATTCAATATCGAGTTTAAAGAGATCTTTTAGTGTATTTTTTATTGAATAAAATTGCTTAAAACCATATTCAAGATTTTTTTGCATTTCTTTTCGTGAATCTGCAGCATATACAGCATGGCTTCCATCAAACCAATTCCAATATTTTGTAAGGATTTTTTTTGCATTATCTAATGTTTCATATAATCCTGTTCCAGGAAAGGGAGATAATATGGTAAAATGAATAGAAGTAAGTTTATTTTTTAATGCAAATTTTACTGTATCTAAAATTGTTTTTTTATTATCCTTATCATTTATCATAAACATTCCATGCACTGGTATTTTATATTCATTCAATCTTCTAAGGTAATATTCTACTTCTTCTACATTTTGTCTTTTATTATAACTATCTAATGATTTTTGATCAATTGATTCAAGACCTATTTGTAAATTACCACAATTACTTTCTTTGATTAATCTGAGCATCTCTTCATCTTTTGCAACACTTATTTCAGATTCAGCATGCCATTTAATTTTAAAATCTGCATTAATTATATTTTCTAAAAATCTTTTAAAATCTCTATTAGCAGGGGTATTATCATCACTAAAGAAAAAGTTATCATAACCTTGCTCATGTCTTAATTTTATTTCCTCGAAAATATTATCTCCAGATCTAGATCTTATTTTTGGCCCATAGAGTGATGTTGAATAACAAAAATTGCAATTATATGGACATCCTCTTGATGTTGAGATTGGAAGGACAGTCATTTTTTCTTTATTCTCTAATAGAGAAAAATCTACAAAAGGCAATTCATTTAGATTTGGCTTTATACCAGGAACTATTGTATCTGTTATATTTCCATTTATAATATCAGAAATAACCAGTTCAGCTTCTCCTAAAACAACATGATCACCATGTTCTGCTGCTTCTTCAGGCAGGGCTGTTGCATGAACCCCTCCAAAAAGTATTTTAGTTTTTGGATTTAATTCTCTGATTCTATCTGCTAATTCATAACCTCTGTTAGCATTAGCTGATAAGATAGAAATCCCAACAAAATCAGAGCTAAGAATAAAATCATCTAACCCTGAAAGATCTAATTTTAATTTTTCATCATAGACTCTAACATCATGACCTTCATTTTTTAAAATTGTTCCCAAATATAAGCCACCTAAGGAAGGAATTTTAAAATACGAAAATCCATTATAAGGTGGTTTTGGTGTTATGAAGCTAATTTTCATTTTTTTTATTTAACTAAATTTTATCTACTTTTAAATGTTTTTGTATACTTTAACATTTGATATTTTGAAAAACTTTATAAACAATTATTATCTTAATTTTAAATAACCAAAACCTTTAAATACCACTTATATACTACAGTATATAGATTAAAAATGACAAGAGTTGATTATATTCACTGTTAGAGAATTTCTTTTTAATAATTTCAATTCTAAAAATTCATGTTATAACATAGCTAGAACTATTTCTAAATTTCATCATCATTGTTAGTTCTTTGCATTGTTTTAATTTTTAACTTAATCTATGGCGGTAATAGTGTAATGGTTAGCACGAGAAACTGTGGATTTCTAGGAGCGAGTTCAATTCCCGCTTACCGCCCTTAAGCCATCTGGGCTATAAACAGGGAGAAAATGGAAAATGGAAAATAATGAGGATAAAAGTACAAAACGTGCTGATTGTATTCATCGGCAAATCAAATCAATTCAAAGTATTGTCAACAATAGCAAGACTAAGTGGAGGGATATATGACGAATTACCAGGTATTTTCCAGAATTGGAAAACTTATAAAGGAGATTATTATAGATTTAACGATCCATTTAATAAAGGAAAAGAATCAGAAATAATAAAGAATTATTTAACGCCTTTGCTGTTGTGCGGGAAACCAGAGTCAATAGATATGAGAAGATGGTTTATTAAATCTTTAAGTAATGATCAAACAGCATTTACAGGATTTACTTCACTTGTTGATGTTGTTGAATCAGAAAATTTAGGTTATGATGGAACAATTAGATTATTACCTTCAGCTTCTTTTATAGAACCTTTTGCTCTCAAAACATTAGATCAACCTAATAAAAATAAACTAATTAAAATTCAGGAAAAACTTAATGAATTAGATTCAACACAAGTAGAAGAAATTTCAAGATTAATTAAAGACGCAGAATGTATCTGTCCGGTGGGAAAAGAAAGAAAAAAAGGAAAAAGCCCTATATTTTTCTATGGGATTTCAGATAAACCTTTTAACATACCAAGAAAACTTTATGATAGATTAGAAACAGCTGCTGAAATAGTTTATAATTCAATAAACTCTGCAACAGAAAAATGGAATATACGATTAAAAAATCAAAAGAATAATAGGAATATATTTACAGGTTCAATAGATTTTATGATATCTGAAGATTATATTTATGTTATAGATATAGGGACTCCTGCAATTGGGTATATTGCAGATTTAGTTGCAACAAACAAAGCATTAAACAGAAAAGTAGATTTTGGAATTGAAAAAATTGTATCAAGTTTAGGGGATTCAATAACTATTTCAAGAAATAGGTTATCAAAGGAGTTAGGATTTTTTAAACTTGAAAAAGAATATTTAATTGAAGCATTAAAACAAAACGGAATTAATGTAAATGAAATAGATGATGAAGAGTCAGAAGTTTCAGTTAACAACGAAAAACTACCTAATTTAGCATGGGATTATATAAGCAGAAATCAGATACTAAGAAATGAAATATTAAAAGCAAATAGGCAGCTTTCTGTGCTTAAAACTAAAATTCCAGAAGGATTTATTGCTCAACCAGATGATTTTTATCTAACAAGATTTTACGATAAAATAAAATTAGGAAAAGAAGATTATGGTTTAATAGTAAAAAAAAAAGTTTTATTCAAAGAATATGAAATAGGTAATAATTATTTTAAACCATTAGTTATTCCTATTTGGTCAAGGGAATTAAAAACTGATAAAGGAAAGACTAATTTGTTTGAACAGTTCATACCAAGTTTGATAGAAACAGATATAGCTGGAGACAAAAAAGGAAAAAGATGTTATGAAATAAGAATGTATTTTGTGGCAGGTAATTCAAAATGATAAATGGAATTATTTTTGATTTTAATAGAACATTGTATATTCCGGAAATTAATAGAATTCCAAAAAAAACAATAGAATTACTAGATAAATTAAAAAATAAAGGGTTTAAAATGAGTTTATTAGTAAAAAAAGAAAAAAAAAAATTAAAAAAAAATTTTAAAAAAATTTAAAAAAAATTAAAAATAAAAAAAAAAAAGTAATCGTGATAGGAGATAGAATAAAAAATGAAATAAAAATAGCAAATAAAGTTGGAATAAAAACAATTTGGTATAAGAATGGAAAGTTCAAAGATGAATTACCTAACGCTGATTATGAGTATCCGGATTATATAATAACAGAAATTGAAGAACTTCCAAAAATTTTAAATAGATTGAATCAAGGTAAATGATTATGAAACTTCAACTAGCTAAAGGAACAAAAGATATTCCAGTGGAAAAGAAAATAATAAAGAATAAAGTAGTTAACACTCTAAAAAGAGCATTTGAGGTTTATGGTTATTCTCCTTTAGAAACTCCTATTTTAGAAAGATATGAAACATTATCAGGAAAGTTTGCTGGTGGAAGTGAAATATTAAAAGAAACTTTCAAATTAAAAGATCAGGGAAAAAGATTATTGGGATTGAGATATGATTTAACAGTTCCTTTTTCCAGATATATTGCAATGAATCCTGGGATTAAGATGCCCTTTAAGAGATATCAGATTGGACAGGTATTTAGAGATGGTCCTATAAAACTAGGAAGATACAGAGAGTTTTGGCAGTGTGATGTTGATATTGTTGGAGTAAAACAAGTTAGTGCAGAATCAGAATTACTTGCTTTAACAAAAGATTGTTTTAATAGATTAGGATTAAATGTAATAATCAAAATTAACAATAGAAAATTGTTAAATGGAATTTTAAATTCATTAGATATTAAAAAAATAGAAGATGTTATCTTAACAATTGATAAAATAGAAAAAATTCCTTTAAAAGATTTTAAAAAAGAATTAAAAACAAAATGTAATGATAAACAAGTAAAAGAAATAATAAAAATATTCAAGGAAAATAAGATTGATTCAATAAAAGGAAAAATAGATAATGAAGAAGGTAGACAAGGAATAAGGGAAATAAAGAAATTACAGATGTACTTAACAATATTAGGAGTTGACGCTAAGATTGATATTTCTTTAGCAAGAGGATTGTCTTATTACACAGGAACTGTTTTTGAAGTATTTCTTAAAGATTCAAAAATTAATAGTAGTGTAGCTGCAGGTGGAAGGTATGATAAAATGATCAGCCAGTTTATGGGAAAAGATGACTATCCTGCTGTTGGCATTTCATTTGGATTAGATGTTATTTGTGATGTAATAAAACAAAAAGAAAAACTAACAGTAGCAGATGTTTATATTATTCCAATAAGAAATTTAGATAAATGCTTAGTAATAGCAAGAAAATTAAGAAAAAGTAATATTAAAACAGATATTGATTTATTAGAAAAAGGTTTAAGTAGGAATTTAGAATATGCTAATGTTAAGAAGATTCCTTATGTTCTTATTTGTGGACCAGATGAACTAAAGCAAGATAAAGTTAAATTAAAAGATATGACAACTGGCAAAGAAGAATTAATTAATATCAATGAGATTGTTGATGAATTAAAAGAATTAATTAAATTATAATGATTCTTCCTCAAATTCCATTTCTATTCCACCAAGCCAATTAGCAACTAAGTTATATAAAAATGCACCAAGTGCTCCGCTTATAAATCATATAATTGCATAT